>Ga0194125_10004899_pt1 | contig 20642 bp, 14 predicted proteins | sample TA2KigC250mmetaG_FD_148626 | JGI IMG/M metagenome (GOLD analysis project Ga0194125, IMG submission 148626) | Freshwater microbial communities from Lake Tanganyika, Tanzania - TA2015034 Kigoma Deep Cast 250m | ecosystem: Environmental > Aquatic > Freshwater > Lake | place: Tanzania: Lake...
AACGGTACGCCGAACAGGGCCAGGACTGGGCGGTGGATCTGAACACTGCCCAGTTGTTCGACCCTGTCAACCATGACCTGCTGATGGGAGGGATTGCTCCGGTGATCCGCGACACGCGGGGGTTGCGGTTGAGGGGGAGGTATCTGCGGCGCGGCGCTTGGTTCATGGCGGCGACCTCGACGATGCACTCCGGGCGGTCCAAGGCCGTGCCGTGGCGGTATGGGTTTCCAGCGCCATCGGACCTTGCGGCCAGCCGTCAGGGCCGCCGCGTTCAACCGCCGGATGCGGAAAACCGCACGTCCGGTGGTGTGGGAGGGTGGCCGGGCGCAATCCCGGTCACCCGACCCGATCGGGGCGGCATGGTCAGCGCATTTGCGAGACAGCACTGTAGAATGACAGCCATGTACCGCATGACTGCGCTTGGCCTGGGCCTGGTCCTGATGGTGGCGGCCCAAGACCGCCCCTTGAAGCTGGGCCTGGCCGAGTATGAGGACCGCGTGCGCGGGGCCTGGCTCGGCCAGATCATCGGGACGCTGGCCGGTTTCCAGTTCGAGGGCAAGGTGGCCTCCAGCCCGCTGGTGTTGGTGGACCGGTATCCGAAGGAGTACCCGGCCGCGCCGGTGGATGACGACTACTACTATGAGCTGGTGGCCCTGCGGGCCTTCGAGAAGTACGGCCTCAACCTGACGCTCGACGAGCTGGGCCGGCAGTGGAAGGAGAACTCGGCGGGCACCTGGGGATCCAGCGAGCAGACACGGCTGGCGCTGGCCCGGGGCGTTCCTGGCAGCCAGGCCGGCCATCCGCGCCACAACCGGCTGTGGTGGACCATCGGCCCGCAGTTCAGCGCGGACCTGTACGGGATGGTGGCTGCGGGGGATCCGAACCTGGCTGGGCGGCTGGCCCGCGCCTACGGGAAGATCAACGGGCACGCCGAGGCGGTGGACGGCGCAGTGTTCGTCGCGGGCATGGTCAGCCTGGCCTTCCGAGAGACGGATTCGCGGCGCATCGTCCGCGAGGCGGCCCGGCTGGTGGACCCCGCCTCGCCCTGCCGCCAGTGCCTGGACCTGGTGATCTCGATGGCCGAGCAGGGCCGCCCGGCCGCGGAGGTGTTCCAGGCGGTCGAGGACCGGTGGCACACCGAGTATCCCACCGTGAACAATGCCGTGGCTAACGGAGGGCTGGTGGCGGCCAGCGTCTGGTTCGGCGGCGGCGACTTCCTCACGACCCTGAACCTGGCCTGGCGCGCCGCGGACTACTCGGACGCGGACTGCAACGCCGCGAACTGCGGCGCGGTGGTCGGCGCCATGCGTGGCGGCCGGGCACTGCCGCCGCAACTGGTGGAGCCGCTCGGCGACCGCATGCAAGGGGCGAAGCTGGGGAATGTAGAGTTGACGCCCCGGGTGGATGAGCGCATCTCCGATGTGGTCCGCCGCATAGTGGCCCTGGGGCGGCGGATGCTGGCCGCCAACGGCTCCACGGTGACCGGGGAGGCGGTCACGGTTCCCTATCGAGCGATCGCAACGCAGCCGCCGGAGCTGTTCCGGCTGGCGGATCTGACGAAGTACTGGAATCCGGAATGGACGCTCGAGCGCGCCGGATTCGGCGGCAACCCCGGACCGGGCATCGGCGGCCCGCGTTGCGCGCGCATGACCTACCTGGATGGCGATACGCTGGCCACCTGGCCGCGGGACGAGATCCGTGGCGCCGTGCTGCGGCGGAGGGTGAAGCTCGGCGCCAGCCCGCGTCTGGAAATGGAAGTGGCCGCCGACCGGGGCTGCGGCTGGCGGCTGGAGGTTTTCGTCAACAACACCAATGTGCTGGGGCGGCTGGTGGAAGGCGCCGGGGGTGAGAGGAGCTGGCAGAAGGTGGCGCTGGATCTGGCGGCCTTCAGCGGGCAGGAGGTCGAGATCCGGGTGTACCAGCGGACCCTGCTGGCGGACCGGGTGGCCGGCAACGCGTACTGGCGCGGTGTGCGGGTGGAGTGACGAGGTAGCGGGGCCGCTGTGCGGGGCAGGCGTACGATGGCGCGAAGGGGGGTGGAGGATCACCCACCGATGGAGAACTGAATCTCCTGGGTGTTGGCCACAAGCCGGGAGGCGCCGAGGATCTCGAAACGCACGACTCCCCCGTCATAGCCGAAGTCGGCGATCACACCGGGGCGGACCTCATCGCTCTCCTTGATGCGCTCGTCGCGGAGCGTAATGACCAGCGAGTCGGTTTGCTTGTCGTAGCGGATCTTCACGGCTGTACCTCCCGCAGGTACCTCTCCAGTGGCGAGGTCTTGAACACCGTCACTACCACCGTCTCCTCTATTGTCTCTTCGGTGACCACGCAGAGCAACATGTCCTGATTCAGGGTGCGATCGGGATAGCGGCGCAGGCGCATGGTTCGGGAAAGGTGCGTGGGCCGCGTGCAGTCAGGGTGCAGAAGAGCCTGCTGCGCTTCCTTGGGATCGATTTCGCGAGCGGCGAGGTTATCCAAGGCGTGAGGCGTCCAACGGACGGGCTTCATGCAACGAGGAGCATAGCACAGTAGCCGCACTTGGCCCCCGGCTCCGGCATCCGGCGACCCCGCGCGCGATTCTCTTTCCCCCGCCTTTTCAGCCACCTGGCATACACCGCCCGCTGCTTACAACCCGCCTCCCGTTACACTGTAGCCGGAGGCGTACTATGCCCGGCAACAAGAAAACCCACGCCGACAGCCCCAACGCCCAGCTCAGCATCGGCCCTGTGGGCGTGTTCCCGGGAGCCGCCGGAATACAAAAAATTCCAGAACAAACCCAACTCGCCCCGCACTCCCTCCTCTCGGCACCCGCTCGCCCTGCCCCCGGCGCCCCGGCGCCTGCGCTAGGATGGCATCCATGACCAAGCGCGCCCTGGAGGAGAGCTATGCTGCGGCGCATTAAGATTCGCGGGTACAAGTCGCTGGCCGATGTCAGCCTGGAGCTTCAGCCGCTCACCGTGTTATTCGGGCCCAACGCGGCCGGCAAGAGCAATTTCCTGGATGCGCTGCAACTGCTGTCGCGCACCGCGGTGAGCCACAACCTGAAGGCCGCCTTCGAGCCGCCCTACCGGGGCACGCCGCTGGAGTCGTTCACCTTCCCGCGCGACGGGGTGCGGGGCCTGTTGAAGCGGGAGTCGGCCTCCTTCGGCATTGAAGTGGACGTCGAACTGTCGCCCGCGGCGGCGCGGACTGTGGACCGGCAGGTGCGGGAGATGAAGCGGGGGCGCAGCGCGGAGGAGAGCGAAGGCCAGAGGGAGCACAGCTTCGTGCGGCGCAAGCTGATGCGCTACCGGCTGGAGCTGGAGATTCTTCCGAAGTCCGGCATTCTGCGCGTGGCCGACGAGTACCTGGCGGCCCTCACGCCCCAGGGGGAGCCCACCAGGAGTCCCATGCCGTTCCTGGAGCGGGTGGGCGAGAAGCTGCACCTGCGCATGGAGCGCCAGGCGCACCCCACCTACTACGACCGTTGCCTGGACCACACCATCCTGTCGCGGCCGCTGTATCCGCCTCACTACCCGCACCTGGTGGCCATGCGGCAGGAACTGGCCAGTTGGCTGTTCTTCTACTTCGAGCCGCGGGAGCGGATGCGGGCGGCCAGTCCGGTCAAGGAGGTGGGCCACATAGGGCTGATGGGGGAGGATCTGGCCTGCTACCTGAACACTTTGCGGGCGGTGGACGAGGGGCAGTTCCGCACGCTGGAGAAGACGCTTCAGAGCATCATCCCGTCGGTGACCGGGATTGACGTGGGGGTGAGCAGCGCGGGCGAGGTGGAGCTGAGGCTGCTGGAGGGCGGGATGCCGGTGCCCTCGCGAGTGCTATCGGAAGGCACCTTGCGGGTGCTGGGGCTGCTGGCGCTGGGCGGGGCCAAGGAGCCGCCGGGGCTGATCGGTTTCGAGGAACCGGAGAACGGCGTGCATCCCGGGCGCATACGCCGCATTGCGGAGCTGTTGACGGCGCGCGCCGGGACGGGCGAGACGCAGTTGGTGGTGACCACGCACTCGCCCATCCTGCCCGACATGATTCCGGATCCGTTTCTCTACGTGTGCCGCCGGGTGCAGGGCCAGACGGGGATTGAGCCCTTCTCCTCGTGGGGCGCGCTGGGGCGCAAGCCGGACATCGACCGTGTGCTGGACACGGAGGAGGAGGCGCTGCCGGTTTCGCAGCGCATACTGAGAGGGGATTTCGACGAGGCGGGGGGGTGAAGGCGCAAGGGTCCACACGAGTGTGGACTCCGCAGGCTGAAGCCTGCGCCACGGGAGGCATGGCCGCAGGCGAAACGGCGAGCTGAAGCTCGCCGCGGCACGCTGAAGCGTGCGCCACGGTCAGGGAGTGGGCGGGGGCATGGTGGGTTTCCAGTCGCCCCAGGGGCTGACGCAGGCGCCCGGCGGGGTATTGACCTCGCGGTAGTGCCCCAGTCCCGCGCGCTCGACGTAGCGCTGACCGGGAAGGAAGTCGTCCTTCAGTCGCCGCAGCGTGGCCTCCAGGGTCTGATCGAGCTTCTTCTGGAGGGCCGCGTGTTCCGGGCGGCCGCACAGGTTGCGCAGTTGGCAGGGATCCGCCTGGTTGTCGTAGAGCAGCCAGGGGCCGTGAATCGAGCGGACGTAGGTGTGCCGCAGGGTGCGCAGGCCGCGGTATTCGGCGAAGCCGCAACGGCGCGCCTGCACGAAAGACACCGGCAGGTTGAGAAACGCGGCGGCGTCCGGGCCGGTTTTTTCGCGGCCGGAAGCGAGGCGGGAGAAATCGCTGCCTTGGACAGAGGCAGGGATGGGCAGGCCGGCCAGCCCGAGCAGGGTGGGCATGATGTCCGGCGCGTTGATGGGCTGGCGGATGACGCGGCCTGGGGCGCCCAGCTTGCGGGGATAGCGAAGCAGGAAAGGGACGCGGATGGATTCCTCCCAGGGATGCTGCTTGAGCTGGAGCCCCTGCGAGCCCAGCATGTCGCCGTGGTCGGAGGTGAACAGGAAGATGGTGTCTTCAGCAGCTCCGCCGCGCTCGACAGCGGCCAGCAGCCTGGCGACGCAGTCATCGAGCGCGGCGATGTGCGCGTAGTAGCCGCGCAGGTCGCGGGTGGCGGCCTCGTGCTGCGCGGCGGGGACGTTGGGGCGCAGGCGGATGGGGGTCTTCTCGTACGCCGCGCGATAGCGCTCGGGGGCGGTGTCGTAGGGATTGTGCGGGGGGCCGAGCGAGAGCGTCAGAAAGAAGGGATCGGCCGCCCAGGCGTGGCGCTGGATGAACTGGCAGGCGTCTTCGGTTTGGGCGATGGCGTCGTAGCCGTCCCAGAAGCGCTGGGTGGTGTCGTCGCCATCGTGGTAAGGGGAACGGTTGTAGTTGTGCGTGCACTCGCAGGCCTTCCAGTAGTCGAAACCGCAGCGGTGGTCCTTGGGGATGAAGGCCGTGCGGCGGCCGTACTTGCCGTCGGGGCTGCCGTAGAGGTGCCACTTGCCGATGTAGGCGGTGCGGTAACCGGCGGAGGCGAAGGCCTGAGGCAGAGTGGTTCCGCTGGGGACCAGTGGGACATCGTTGATGAAGACGCCGTGGGTGAGCGGGTGCTGCCCGGTCATGACGCTGCCGCGATAGGGGCTGCACACGGCGCAGCCGGAAACGGCAAGGTCGAAGTTGGCGCTCTGTGCGGCGAGGCGATCCAGGGCGGGCGTGCGGGCGTTGGCGTCGCCGGCGTACCCGGCGGCCTGCGCGCGCCACTGATCGACGATTACGAAAACCACGTTGGGCTGCTTGGCGCGCGGCGCTCCCAGCAACGCGGGGACGCCCAGAGCGCCACAGAACTCTCTCCTATTCAGGCTGCGCATGTGTCGATGATACCGCCAGAGCGGGCCGGAGGTTCGGAGTAGAATGGTCCAACCATGAAGCCCCGAGGGCGCGTGTGAGGCAACGTCACCGGCTCCTGGCACTGCTGGTCGGGCTGGGAGCGATCACGTTCCTGGACCGGCTGGCGATGGCGGCCCTGGCGCCGCGGATACAGGATGATCTGGGGATTCCGCCGGAGCGGTGGGGATGGGTGGCCGGGGCGTTCGCGCTGTCCTACGCGGTGTTTCAGGTTCCGCTGGGGACACTGGGGGACCGGCTGGGACAGCGCAAAGTGCTGACCGCGCTGGTGCTGTGGTGGTCGCTGTTCACGGCGCTGACGGGAGCGGCACCGGGATTCACGGTCCTGGTGCTGACGCAGTTGCTGTTCGGGGCGGGCGAGGCGGGGGCGTATCCTTGCATCTCGGGCGTCATTGCGCGCTGGTATCCGGCGGCGGAGCGGGCGCGGGCGCAGGGTTTCGTCTGGGGCGCCAGCCGCATCGGAGGGGCGCTGTGCCCGTTGCTGGTGGCGCCGCTGGCCGGTGGCTGGGGCTGGCGGGGAGCGCTGTTCGCGCTGGCGGGAGTGGGGCTGATGTGGTCGGCGTCGTGGTGGTGGTGGCACCGCGACTATCCCGGATTGAAGCGCGGCATCACGCCGGCTGAACTCGCCGAGATCGGGACGCCGCGTGCGCTGCCGGCGGCCGTGCCCTGGAGCCGCATTCTGCGCCAGCGCCAGTTCTGGCTGATTCTGGGGATGTACTGGTGCTACGTGTGGGGGTCGTGGTTCTACTTCTCCTGGCTGCACACGTACCTGGTGAGAGGGCGCGGATTCAGCCTGGAGGAGATGGCGATCTACTCGGCCGCGCCGTTCGTGATGGGCCTGTGCGGCAACCTGGCGGGCGGGTTCCTCAGCGATCATCTTGCGACGCGCTATGGGTTGCGGATGGGGCGGCGGCTGACCGGCTCGCTGGGTCTCGGGGGAGCGGCCCTGCTGCTGGTTTCCGCGGCGCTGACTCCGGGCAAGGCGGCGGTGGTGGCGCTGCTGTCGCTGGGGTACGGCGTCATGGACGTGTTCCTGCCATCGGCCTGGGCGGTCTGCCTGGATGTGGCTCCGCGGCACGCCGGCGCGGTCAGCGGCGCGATGAACACCGCCGGCGCCCTGGGCGGGTTCGCTTGCGCGATGCTGTTCGGGTACCTGGTCAGGTGGAGCGGCAGCTATGATGCTCCGCTGATCGTTATCGCCGCCATGCTGATGACCGGCTCGCTGCTTTTCGCGAGAATCGATCCGACGAGGGCGCTGGTGAAGGAGGAAGCCTGACGGCGATCAGCGGCGGCGCGCCAGGCGGTCGCGCAGGGCGTTGAGAGAACGCTGGAGCCAGAGGCCGTCTTCGCGGACGTCGGTCTCGAAGTCGCCGGTGGCGGGCGTCCAGTTCTCGACGAAGATCTCGGGGGCATCGGTGTGCGCGAAGATGCGGTCGAGGACGCCGTCCAGATCGAGCCTTCCTTCACCCAAGGGCGCGCCGCCGACGCGGAAACCGAGCTTGTCGCCCTCGACGCGAAAATCTTTGAGGTGATAGCAGAAGGCGCGCGCGCCGAGCAAGTCGAGCACTTCCTCGGGCGGCTCGAAGTTGCGCAGCGAATTGGCGGTGTCGATGCAGAATCCGACCTGGGCGGCGGGATACGGCGCTACGGCCTGGGCGAGGACCTCGGAAGCCACGTCAAAGTGGTTTTCGATAGCCAGGCGGAGGCCGTGCGACTCGATGAGGGGCCAGGCGCCGGCCAGAAAGGCGTCCACGTCCGTACGCGTGGGCGCGGGACCTTCCTCCCACTCGAGCACCAGGCGGAGCAGGCGCGCGGGCAGGCGGGCGGCGCGCGCGGCACAGGCGCGGAAGACTTCGAGGTCCACGGTCTTGCAGCCGAGCTGGAGTTCGAGGCCCGTCTCGGCGGCGCGCGCGACCACGGCTTCCCACGCGGCATCGCCCAATTCCATGGGCCGGGCGTTTTCGCAGATCTGGAGCGCGTCCAGGCCCAGCGCGCACGCCCGCTCGATGAGGCTCTCCAGCGAGGGCGCGCGCGCCGGGTCCCGCAGCAGGTAGCGGAAGCCAAAGGTGGTTGTGCCGATCTTCATCAGCCCACCTGGCGCGCGGCAAACAGGTACGGCTCCATCATCTTGCGCACGGAGACGAAATCGTCGCGCTCGAGGCACTCGCGGATCTGATGGCGATCCACGTGATCCAGCCAGGCCCACAGTTGCGCGGTGAAGCGGGCGTTGAGGGCGAAGATCTCGGAGGGGTCCTGGCGGAAGGGCGCCACGTCGGAGGTGATCCAGCCGTCGTAGCCGAGCTCCTTGAGGTAGAAGAGGAATTCGAGGAACTCGAAGACGTTGCAGGCGCCCGCCAGCAGGTCCCAGTCCCACTTGCCGTTGTTGTCGTTGGTGTGCACGTAGAAGGGCAGGCCGGCGGCGGCCACCAGCATGAGCGAATCGGCGGGCGCTTCACCGCCGAAGGTGGAGTGGCCGATGTCGATGGTCACGCCGAGGTTGCCGCCGGCGGCCTGGCAGACCAGGATGGTCTTGGCGGCGGAAGTGAGCAGGCCGTGGACGCGGGTCTCAAAGGGCTTGTATTCGAGGCACAGGGTGATCTGGGGCAAATGGCGGGCCGCCTCGCGAACGGCGTCCACCATGCGTTCCCATTGCGCGCCGTAGTGGGCGTGGAAGGGGTAGTCGTAGCCGTCGGCCAGCGGGCAGCAGGTGACGCGCTGGGCGCCCAGAGCCACGGCGGCCTCCTTGCCGCGCTTGAGGTAGTCCACCGCTTTGCGCCGCACGGCCGCGTCCGGCGAGCCGAGCGCGCCGCGGACGAACTCGGGGTCGGACTTGACGTTGACGTTGACCGCGGCCACTTCCAGCTTGAGCCGCGCCAGGGTGGCCTGCACATCGGTGAGGTCGCGCAGCTCCTGGGGGTAGACGATCTCGACGCCGTCCACGCCGGGCACGGCGGCGATGCGCTCCAGCCGCTGGGTGACGCTGAGATCCTCGCCGTACTCACAGAAGCGGTCTCGGAGCCGGCCGAAGAAGGGGCAAATGATGGCTTGTTTCATGGAGTACCTGAACCTCCAGGCAGTATAGAAGTATTAGACACGCAACCGCTAGAAAGATCTTGCGCCGACTTGGACAATGCTGCCGCCGCTCTCATTTCCCGTGGCGTGCGGCCATACACTTGCCGGAACCGGCGGTCGAAGTAGCTCTGGTCAGTGAACCCGACCGTGGCGGCGATGTCCGCGATCGACCGCTGCGTTTCTTCCAGCAGGCGGCGGGCGCGGCTCAACCGGAGGTGCGTCAGGTAGGTGACGAACGTCATGCCCGTCGCTTTCTTGAAGAACCTCGTGAAGCGAAACCCGTTCATGCCCAGCATGGAGGCGGCCTGCGCTACAGTGATCCGCTCGCTGTGGCTCTCCCAGAGGTACTCGTACAGGCGGCCGAATTGCAGAGACTGCTGCCGCCTGGTGCTGTAATCGGAAAAGTGGGCTGAACCTAGCCCGAAGTGCTTGGCGAGGTAATAAAGGGCCTCGAGGAGGTGAGCTTTGCAGCCGGCCTGTTTGCACTGGGCCGTGTCGGCCTGATGAAAATAGCATTCCACCAGTTTGCCGAGCGCGTCGTGAACCGGCGTGAAAAGCCGGTCACCGGCATGGAGAACCGGATTGATTTCGGGCGTTCGCGAGAAGAACGGGAGAAGGTAGGCCGAGTCGCAGGGATACGAGCCGGGGTTGCAGACAAGTTCTGGCAAGAAGGTGATCACGATACCCAACCGCCGGGTCCCCTGGCAGTCGACCACTCCGTGCAGCTTCAAGTTATCAACAACAATCACGTCGCCGCGGGAGAACTCCAGGATCCGGTCGCCCATCCGGAAGCGCCCGTTGCCTGCCGCCGCGACGTAAATCTCCAGCCGCTCGTGCCAGTTGAAACGCAGCATGCTAGCAAAGGTGGAATAGGCATAGAACTTGACCGCGAGAGGGAACCGGAGATCAAGGTCGAGCTGGTAGTGCCCGCGCTCATCCACCATCCGATGGATGTCAAACGGCTCGGGCCGAAGACTGTTTACCGCCTCCAGGAGCACCTGCCGACCTCCCGCCGCACTGACCATCATGCCATAGCAGGATTGTCCAAGAGGCAAGGCCACTCGGGCCCGTCCGGCACAGCGGCGGGAACCACCGACGGAAGCGCTGATCTGGGCGCCGGGCCAATCTCACTCGTGCCGGAACACTACTGACCGCGATTCCTCGGTGCCACCCTGCCGGCTGGTCTCACGGTAGAGCGCCGTTCCGCAACCCGTGCCAGCTTCAGAACCGCAAACTGAGGGCGAACTGGATAACGCGAGGCGAACGCGCCCCTGTGACCTGGCCAAACCTCTGGTTGACCTGCCGTCCAGCAGCATCAAACCGGGCCGATGTGTCAACCGAGGAAAACTGGGTGTGGTTGAACGCGTTGTAGAACTCGCTGCGGAACTGCAGCACCCGGGCCTCCGACTTGAGGGGGATGTTCTTGAAAAGCGAGATGTCCCAGTTGTTGATGCCAGGCCTCCGGAAAACGTCTTTCGGCGCATTTCCCCAATCGCCCCTCGCCGGGCGGGCGAACACACTGGCGTCGAACCACTGATCGAACGTCCGCTGGCCATGCGGCAGCGGCGCCTTGCCGGTCACGTTGATCCGCGCGCCGTCGCCGCCGCCCGTGATGTCGGCGCCATCTACTGTGGAGTAGCTGACGCCGCTCGGGAACCCGCTGGCAAACGTCGCAAATCCCGAAAGCTGCCAACCATCGAACACAGCTTTCACGTACAGGTTGTCCCATGCTCTGCTGGCCTTCGGCAGATCCCAGACGTAGTTCAGCACCAGCACGTGAGTCTGGTCGAAACCGGCCTTCCCGTAAAGCCACACCCGGGCGGGCCGGTACATCGGCACGTCTGACACCCCGTCGGAAAGGTTCATCGCTTTCGACCAGGTCCAGGCCGCGCCGAATTGCAGGCCCTGCGCGAAGCGCCGGTTCGCCGTCACCTGGAGGGAGTTGTAGTTGGAAATTCCGGAGTTCTCGACCGCCGTGATGGTCTGGTAGCCGCGGTATCGCGTCAGGAACGGGTCGGGCAACGGCCGCCCCGGATTTGTCGGATCGGCGCTTTCCGGCAAAAACCGCGTCCCGTAGGGTAGCGTGTTCAGGTTTCTCGTTTGGAGCAGGTGCCGCCCTGCGTTGCCGACGTATCGGACCCCAACCACCGTATCGAAGCCCACGTCCCGCTGGATACCGAAGGAATAGCTGTAGACCGTCGCCGGCTTGTACTTGCGCTCGAAACTCCGCACCGTCCCGGCAGGGAAGAGCGAACCCGCCGAGCCCGGGAGCGCATCGATGGTCGAATAGAACACCGTCGGCTGAAGCACGACCGGCGGGGACACCATGATATTCGCATTTGCCCAGGCAGAGTTGATCTGGGTCTGCTTCGTCGCGCCGAAGGCGCCGCGGATGGCGGTCTTTCCATTTCCGAAGGCGTCGTATGCGAAGCCGAAACGCGGCCCCAATTGCACCGGCGGCCTTTCCTGCCAGCCTCTCGGCACGCTGCGGTCGTCGGCCAAAACCATTCCGTTAAAAGGATCCCCCGACCCCGGAACGAAAGCGCCGATCAGCACCGCCGGGGCCAGTTCTCCCGTGAGTGGGTTCTGGGCCACGCGGCGCTTCTGAGCGTCAAATGCCGGCTGGTAGTATTGGACTATCTTGCTCGTATCGAACCGCTCCAGCACCCAGGCGGCTGCCTTCTGGTCCTTTCTCGGCATCCAGGGTGTGAAGAGCGAGAAGCGCATGCCGAGTTCGAGCGTGAGCTTCCGGTTCACTTTCCAGGAGTCCTGGGCGAACCATTCGAGCAGCCAGTTCTCTCCGCCGCGGAAACCGCGGGCGCTCGATTCGGAATAGGACCTGAAAACGCCCAGAATCGCATTCGCGTAGGCCTGGTTCGCATCCAGGAAATTGTTGCGGTCCACGTTGAAGGCGAAGCAGCCGCTGAAGCAGGGTCCGTTGAGCCCTTCGTCGCTGATGTTGCTTTCGAAGTAGAAGCCGGCCTTGATGAGGTGGGTCAGTTTCGTCCAGGCCGCGTTGTTCGCCAGAGACCAGCGCGTATCGCCGGCGTCGATCGGGAAACGGGCATCGTAGCTGACCGTAGCCGCGTTCGGAACGCCTCCGAACGTCACCGACGGGACGACGTTATAGGGGTTTGCTTCCGGGTAGAACTGTTTCAGGCCGCTTAGGTTGCGGGCGGCCCGGGTCACCGGCGCCAAATGCGCGTCCGAGATTGGCATGCCCAGCTCGCCCATCTGCCGGTAGGAAAACGAGAACTCGTTCACGACGGTCGGGCTGAACGTCCGCGTATAGTGCAGCACGCCGCTGTCCTCGGTTTTGAAGTATTGGCCGTACATCAAGTCCCAGCCCGAAGGTCCGAAATTCGTGTCCTCCGCGTAACCTCTCGTTATCTGCTTCCATTTCCGCCAGCGTGCGGTAACCCGGTCCGAAGAGGTAGCGTTCCAGTCCACCTTCAACTGGTCGAGCCGCTTCGGCATTTGCCGCACGTCCTGGAACTGGTAGTTATAGTTGCCCCGGCTGATGCCGCGGTCGAGAAAATTCGGCTCGTTGAAGATGTTCAGGATCGCCCGCCCGTGCGGGTTGATGCGGCTGGCGGGAACGATATTGCCCGGGAAAGGAGTCTGAGTCAGCGGATCGAAGACCGTAATGAGCCGGTCGTTGAGATCCAGAGTCTGCGAGAAGTCGCCAGCTCGCTCCAGTCGTGTCGGAATCGTGCGCTGCCAAACGGGCTGCGGCTCGACTACCCCCCACTCGTCATGCACGAAAAAGAAGAACAGCCTGTCCTTGTTCGCGTTGAAGCGGCGGGGGAGGTAAAGCGGCCCGCCGAGCGTGCCGCTCCAGTTGTTGTGCCGGTATACCGGCCTCGGCAGGTTGTTGCGGTTGTTGAAAAAGGCGTTCGCATTGAACTGCTCGTGGCGTTTGAACCAGGAGGCCGTTCCATGGAACTCCTGCGTTCCCGATTTCGAGATGATGTTGACGTGCGCGCCGGCGTTCCGGCCGTATTCGGCCTGATAATTGTTGAGCAGGACCGTTACCTCTTCGATCGCATCCAGGCTGATCGAGCTGATATGCACGTTGACGTTATCGGCATCGCTCGAGACCTGGCCGTCCAACGAGATGGTGTTGTCGTTGTTTCTCAATCCCCCGATGCTCGGGCTTCCCGAACCGATCCGGCCGCCCATCGCCCCCTCGTCGTGCGTATGCGCGACCCCGGGAAGGAGGCGCAGAAGCGAGATCACGTCACGCCCCCGCGTGAGCATCATGCTCATCTGCTTGTTGTCGAGCAACGCCGCATTCTCGGCGCTGGCCGTCTGGACCACGGCTGCCGCCGCGGTGACCGTCACCGTCTCGGTTGTGGTTCCGACCGCGAGTTGGATGGTTCCCGCCGACAGATACTGGTTGGACGTCAGCACCATCCCGCGCCGTTCGTATGCCTGGAATCCCGGCGTCGAGACGCGCAGCGTATAGGTTCCGGTCGGGACAGCGGGCACGGTGAACGCTCCCACTTCGTTGGTCACCGTCCTCCGGATGTCCCCGGTCCGCTCGCTGGTGAGCGTGACCTCCGCCCCGGCCACCACCAGGCCCTGGGTATCATTGACCACGCCGACGATCGTGCCAGTATTGATCTGTCCCTCCACCACGCTCCATCGCGCAAGGCAGAGCAGTAAGGAAATCGCAAGACCCCATCGAATCTTCACCTCTCACCTCCCTGGGTTCCTGAGAGCGTGGCCGTAGCCACCTGCTTTGCGGCCATGCCCCGGGTTTCCCAATAGAAGGTAGCACGCCACCCGGTGGGGCGATAGAATGATTTTCCCAGAAGTTGCACAATTCTGCCTTAGACCTCACTGCCGGACAACCAGCATGCCAGGAGCCTTGCCGAAGCCTTCCGGCTTCCCCAGCCTGAGCACGCCGCCGCGGCGGACGGACACCGGCTCGCGCGAGCCGTCCCAGGTGTTGAGCCATTCGGCCCTGGCGCTCTCCGGCCGGTCGAGTCGAGACAAGTTGACGGTGATGCGGTCGCCCTCGACGTAACAGGCGTAGGCTTCCCCATCCAGGGCTAGGCAGGGCCCGCCCACGGCCAGGTGGTTGCTGGGTTCCATCCGCCAGTAGGGCAGCGCCTCCAGCGTCTGTTTCAGCCACTGAAACCGTTGCATGCCCGGCGGCTCCGGGTCAGGCTTCACCACGTCCCAGGCGGTGTTGTTGTAGTAGTAGACGCCGTAACCGCCGGCCAGGTAGATGTGATAGGCGCGGCGCAGGAACTCTTGCCAGTCGCACTGGTTGCGATGGGTGTGCGTCGGCAGCTTCTCCACTCCGTACTCGTATCCGAATTCTGCGTTCACCACCGGATAGTTGCGCCGCCAGCGGTCAAACAGCACCATGGCCGCGTAGTCGGAGTGCTGCTGATCGGTTCGGAAGTCGAGGTTGCGGCTCAACTCCGGGCTCCACTCGTATTCGTCGTCGTCGTGAGCGGTGGTGAGGCGGTGATAGGCATCGATGCTGCGGATCAAGTCGATCAGCTTCGCTTGCAGGAGCTCGTCTTTCTCGTTGAAGGACTCTTTGGAGAAGTCCCAGACCACGTTGGAGAACGCCTGGTAGCGGGCCACCACGTAACGGAAGTACTTCTCCTCGTCGGCGCTCCACTTGGCGGGCCAGTGGACCTGCTTGTTGTAGACCTTGATCATGATGTGCGCCACGATTCCCTTGTCCCGAAGCGCCTCCATCATGCGGTCGTAAAGCTGGAAAAACCTGGTGTTAAGCCGGGAATGATCGGGCTTCTCGTTGGTGCCCTCCCAGGCGTACATTTCGGGCGGACCGTAGTCCCACGGGCACGACTTGCCCGGCGCCCACCGCGTGTCGTGCGCGTACACGTTGACCAGCACGTGGTTGAAGCCGCGGGAGGCCATCAGCTCGATGAGCCGCTTCATGGACTTCCGCTGCGGGTCGCCCATGTCCACGGCCCATAGCCAGTCGGCCTCGTAGCCCAGGAGAAAGTAGCGCGTGCCGTCTTCGTAGAGGAAGTGGTGCGGGTGCGCGGGGTCCACGCGCAAAGCCCCGTGGATGTTGGGGTCGCGGTTGGGGATGCAGCGGATGTCTTCCTCGGTCTTTCCGTCGAGCGCCGGAACTGGCGACGTGGTGCGCAAGGACCACTGACCCACGCGCGTGGGAGAGAAGCGGATCTTCCACGTGCCGTCGCCATCGTAGAATCCCGGCACGCGGAGCCGCGCGCCCCCGGGTCCGATGAAGTCCCCGTGAAGCTGCGCGTCAAACGGGTTGCCTTCCAGGCGGGCCCGGAAGCTGAAATCGTGCGAGTGATACTGCTGAATCTCCACCGCGCCGGCCGCGACCGCCGCGGCCAGCAACAACAGGGCGCCTTTCATTGTGACCTCCTCCTTATAACCAGCACCGCGGGAGCCTTGCCGAAACTCTCGGGTTTGGTGAGCCGCACCAGGGCGGCGTGGACCGGCCCCGCCTTTTCCCGGGCGCCGGTCCAGGTGTTGATCCATTCGGCGGAGGCGGTCGCTGGATTCTCGAGTTGCATCAGGTTGGCCGTGAGCCGCGGGCCTTCGACGTAGAAGGCATAGGCCTCCCCGGGAAGAGCCAGGCACGGCCCGCCCACCGCCAGTGGATTCATCGGTTCCATCCGCCAGTAGGGCAGGGCGGAGAGTGTGTCCTTCAAGAGCTGGAAGCGCTGCATGCCGGGTGGCTCCGGGTCGGGCTTGACCACGTCCCAGGCCGTGTTGTGATAGTAGTACACGCCGTAGCCGCCGGCGAAGTACACCAGATAGGCCCGGCGCAACTGCTCTTCCCAGTCATGCTGGACGCGGTAGCTCGGCAGGTCGTCCACCCCGCGCTCGTAGGCGAACTCGCTGTTCAGAACCGGGTAGGGCCGGCGGGCACGATCGAAGGCGATCATCTCCGCCCAGTCGGTGTGCTGCTGGTCCGTGCGGAAGTCAATGTTCCGGCTGAGCTGGGGGTCCCACTCGTAGCTGTCGTCGTCATGCGCAGTGGTGAGGTGGCGGTAGGCGTCGAGCGAGCGCACCAGATCCAGGAGTTGCGACTGGAGCAGGTCGTCTTTCTCGTTGTAGGATTCCTTGGAGAAGTCCCAGACGACGTTACAGAACGCCTGGTAGCGGGCCACCACGTACCGGAAGTACTTCTCCTCGTCGGCGCTCCACTTCTCGGGCCACCTGACCCGCTTGTTGTACACCTTCAGCATGATGTGCGCCACGATGCCCTTGTCGCGCAGGGCTTCCATCATGCCGTCGTAGAGCTGGAAGAATCTCGGGCTAAGCCGGGAGTGGTCGGGCTGGTCATTGGTGCCCTCCCAGGGGTACATCTCCGGCGGACCGTAGTCCCACTGGTGCTTCTTCTCCGGGCTCCAGCCGGTGTCGTGCGCGTAGATGTTGACCATCACATGGTTGAAGCCGCGGGAAGCCATCAGGTCGATGAGGCGCCGCATCGACTTGCGCTGCGGGTCCTTCATGTCCACGCCCCAGAGCCAGTCGGCTTCATAGCCGAGCAGGAAGTAACGCGTTCCATCCTCGTAGACGAAGTGGTGCGGGTGCGCGGGGTCCACGCGCAAAGCCCCGTGGATGTTGGGGTGCCGGTTGGGGACACAGCGGATGTTCTGCTCGGTCTTTCCGTCGAGCGCCGGGACGGGCGACGTGGTGCGCATGGACCACTCGCCTACGCGCGTGGGCGAGAAGCGGATCTTCCACGTGCCGTCGCCATCGTAGAAGCCTGGCACTCGGAGCCGCACGCCCCCGGGCCCGGTGAAGTCCCCGTGGAGCTGCACGTCAAACGGGTTGCCTTCCAGGCGGGCGGGGAAGCTGAAATCGTGCGAATGATACTGCTCGACCTGGACGGCCGCGTTGCCGCGGGCGGCGGCCAGGCCAAGCAAGAGAAGTAGCAGGCGGGGTTTCATGACGGTCTCCTCTCCGCTCTCATGCGGAGCCAAATGACAGCGGCTGCAACGTTCAGCGCGGCCGCGACCAGGAAGTAGGCGGAGGCGTCGCCGGTGGAGCGCTCCATGAGCGGAAAGACGCTCGCGCTGACGAATGACCCGAAGTTGCCGACCATGTTCATGGCGCCGGAGACGGCGCCGGATTTCTTGCCGCCGAGGTCGATCGAGAAGGCCCAACTCGGGCTGATGGTCATTTCCGCCCCGAAGGTTGCCAGGGCGAAGCAGGCCACGCCGGCTTCGGGAGAAACGGTCAAGGGAATGGTCGCCAGCGCCAGCGCCGAGAGCAGGAAGCCGGTCATCGCCGGGATGCGCCTCGAGTGCGCCTGGTGCCGCGTGCGATACAGGCGGTCCACCAGGAATCCGGAGGTCCACTGCGCCGTGGCGCCGATGAGCAGGACCAGCATGGAGAACCAAGCGGCGCGCTCCCGGGTCAGACGGTAGTGCGCCATCAGATAAGGATGCATCCAGGACAGGCAGATGAAGAAGGTGAAGTTGCTGGCGAAGTACTGGCCCATGGCGAGTAACATGGGACGGGACCGGAAGACCTCGCGCAGACGGCTTTCGCCGACGGCGGCGGGCGCGTGAGGAACCTCCCACGGGGGCCGATCACGGAACCAGGCCAGCCAGATCAGCGCCCACAGTACGCCCGGAACGCCAAGAAACAGGAAGGCGCCACGCCAGCCGAAGGCGGTGAGAATCCACGCCAGGACCGGGAACGATAGCGCGGCGCCGAGGCGGGATCCGGAAAAGATGAGCCCGTTGGCGCGGCCGTGCTGGGCCGGGGGGAGCCAGCTATAGAAGGCCCGCGCGGCACCCGGGAATGCGCCGGCCTCGGCCACGCCGAACACGAAACGGATGAGTACCAGCGAAGGAAAGCCCCGCGCGAGCCCAGTGATCGCTGTGAAGATGCTCCATCCCGTCACCACCGTGGCCAGCGCGAGGCGCGGCCCCACGCGGTCGGCGAACCAGCCGGAGGGAACCTGCGCGAGGGCGTAGCCAAGGGCAAAGGCGCCGAAGACAATCCCCATGGCTTGATTGGAGAGGCTCAGATCGCCAGCCACCAAATCCTTGGCCGTTGAGATGGCGGCGCGATCCAGGTAGAGAATCCAGGACATCACAAACAGCAGCGCCAGCAGGATGGCCCGGGCCACCATGGTGTCTCCGTCGAGCTCCAGGACAGTATACGTCCTCAGCGCGGCCCGCTCTAGGAGAATCCCGCGCCTATTTGGACAAAACTGCCGGCGGGCTGCGGTAGGCTTCCCTGACCCCGGAACGAGTAGACTGCAAGGAGAGCAACCGGGCGAGGGCGATTCCGGTGGCCGGTGTTGCCCCGCGGGAAGGAAGGTGCGGTGATGAGATTCGTTCTAGCTTTGATGCTGCTGGCGGGGTGTGGGTACGCCCAGGAGCAGCGCATCACGGTGCGTCCCAAGGACACTGGCGTGGCGCTGATCAATCCCGGCATGGGATGGGCCCTGCATCACTTTGACAACGACCTGACGCGGTACACGGTGGATCTGGAGCCGACCGACACGGTGGACGATTTCCCCGGCGCCAGCGTGGTCTACATGCGCCTGGCCTGGTCCTATCTGGAGCCGGAGGAAGGCCGCTTCAACTGGTCCATCGTGGATGCGCCCGCGCAGCGCTGGATCGCCAAGGGCTGGCAGGTGGCGTTCCGCTTCTCCTGCGCGGAGTCGGGCCGCGATCAGTTTTTTGCCACCCCGGAATGGGTCCGGAAGGCGGGGGCAAAGGGGCATTTCTTCGTGCCCGGAAAAGGCGTCGTACCGGAAGGGAAGATGTGGGAGCCGGACTACGATGATCCGGTGTTCCTGGAAAAGCTGGACCGCTTTCTGGCGGCGGCCGCAGCGCGCTACGACGGCAATCCGGAGGTCGCCTTCATCGACATAGGTTCCTTCGGGGTGTGGGGCGAGGGACACACGCATTCTTCCTCGCGGCTGCCCTACCCGGCGGCTACGGTGCGGCGGCACATCGACCTGCACGCGAAGCACTTCAAGCGCACGCTGCTGGCCGCCAACGACGATTTCTCGAACCAGGGCCGGGGCCTGGAGGTGCTGCACTACGCGCGGCAGCGCGGCATGACGCTGCGGGATGACAGCATCCTGGTCAGCGGCGGGCGCAGCGCGTACCATCACGCTTACATGGCGCCGGTGTTCTGGCCGGAGCTGCCGGTGGTTCTGGAGTGCGAGCACTACGGCGGCTCGCGGGACCGCGGCCACTGGCAGGACGGCAGCCTGTACTTGCAGGCCGTCGAGGACTACCACGCCAGCTACGCCACCGTGCACTGGTACCCGCGCGAGTTTCTGAAGGCTAATCGCGCGCTGGTGGACCGCATCAACTTGCGGCTGGGCTACCGGCTTCAGTTGCTGGAGGCTTCCTGGCCGGAAGCGGTGGCAGCGGGATCGGAGATGACGATCGGCTACCTGTGGAGAAACGGCGGCGTGGCACCGTGCCTGCCGGGCGGGCATCCCGCGATCACGCTGAAGGACGAGCGCGGCGGAGTCGTGGGGGTGTTCGTGGACGAGGAGTTCGACGTGCGCGCGCTGCCGGCCGGACCGCCAGAGAAAGCGGAGCCAGTGGGGCGCCTGGCGAAGTCGGTCAACCAGGCCACCCGGCCGCTGATTGCTTTCCGCCTTCCGCCGCCGCACCTGTTGAAGCCGGGCACGTACGGGCTTCACATTTCGGTGGGCACACGCACGGGCACGCCGCGCATCGCGCTGCCGCTCGAGGGCGACGACGGCCACCGCCGCTACCGGCTGGGCAGCGTCCGTATCGAGGGACGCTAGGCTGGGAGGATACGGCATGACTCGAAGAGAATTCACTGCCGCGGGACTGGCGACGCCGCTGCGCGCGCAGACGCCGCGGCCCAACATCCTGTGGATCACCTGTGAGGACCTGAGCACGGTGATGGGCTGTTACGGCGACCGCTACGCGGCCACGCCGAACCTGGACCGCCTGGCCGGGCAGAGCCTGCGCTACACCCGCGCCTACGCCACCGCGCCGGTGTGCTCGCCGGCGCGCTCGTGTCTCATCACCGGGGTGTACGCCAACACGCTGGGCACGCCGCACCTGCGCGGCATGGTCCCCAAGCCCGCGAGCGTCCCCTGCTTCCCCGGGCTGATGCGCGCAGCCGGCTACTACACCTCGAACAACGAGAAGGAAGACTACAACTTCGAGCGGCCGCCGGGGGTGTGGGACGAATCCAGCAACCAGGCGCACTGGCGCGGGCGCGCCAAGGGTCAGCCCTTCTTCAGCGTGTTCAACCTGATGACCACGCACCAGGGTCAGGTCCGCTACTCGCGGGCGGAGTTCGAGCGGATCAGGGCGAGCCTGCCGCCGGAGCTGCGCCACGATCCGGCGCGCGCGCCGCTGCCGCCGTACTACCCCGACACCCCGGACGTGCGCCTCAACCTGGCCATACTCTACACGCAGGTGAGCCGTATGGACCAGCAGGCCGGCGAGATCCTCCGGGAGCTTGAAGCCGACGGCCTGGCTGACGACACCATCGTGTTCTTCTACGGCGACAACGGCACCGGGCTGCCGCGCGGCAAGCGGTTCCTGAACACGCCGGGAATTCACGTCCCGCTGATGGTGCGGTTTCCGGAGAAGTTGCCTCATCTGGCGCCCGGTGCGCCGGGCAGCACCGTGGACCGGCTGGTGAGCTTCGTCGACTTCGCTCCAACGGTGCTGAGCCTCGCGGGATTGCCGGCGCCCGCTTCCATGCAGGGCACGGCGTTTCTGGGG
>Ga0194125_10004900_pt1 | contig 20641 bp, 17 predicted proteins | sample TA2KigC250mmetaG_FD_148626 | JGI IMG/M metagenome (GOLD analysis project Ga0194125, IMG submission 148626) | Freshwater microbial communities from Lake Tanganyika, Tanzania - TA2015034 Kigoma Deep Cast 250m | ecosystem: Environmental > Aquatic > Freshwater > Lake | place: Tanzania: Lake...
GGGGGGGGGGGGGGGGGGGGGGCTCTCGGGGGGGGGGGGGGGGGGGGGGGGGGGGGGGTTTGGGGGGGGGGGGGGGGGGGGGGGGGGGGGGGTGTCGGGGGGGGGGGGGGGGGGGGGGGGGGGGGGGTTGGGGGGGGGGGGGGCAGCAGGGGAAGAGGAAGGGGCAGGGACAGGGGCCCGCGGGCAGGATGCCCGCGCTCCGCTCTTGACTGGCTCGGAGGTTGCAGCGGGGGCACTGGGGGAAGAGAAAGGGACAGGGACCCGCGGGCAAGATGCCCGCGCTCCGTTCTTGGCCGGCGCGCAGGCTGGACGGGGGTCCGCGGGAGCGAGGGACTGGAAGGGGGCAGTGCGGGAGTGGAAGGAGGTGGGGGCGGCGTATCGGCAGCGACTGTTTGTGCGTGGGGGGGTGTCTGGGAGCAGCCAGAAGAAGGAGTTAAGTCGGGAGCAGATCAAGCGGGTATTGGAGAGGGGCGGGGAGTTGAGCGTGGGGGAGGTGTTGCGGTTGCGAATACGGCACATGACCGACGGGGTGGTGCTTGGATCGAAGGGTTTTGTGGATGCGGTGTGGCTGGCGCATCGGGAGCGGTTTGGGTCCAAGCGGCGGAGCGGGGCGCGGCCGATACGGGGTGGAGGCGCGCCGCTGGCCGGAGTCAGCACGTTGCGCGATTTGCGGGTCGAGGCGATCTCCTGAGCGATTGGAGTTGGGCGGAGTGACGGAGTTCAAACTTCACAGGGGACGAGCGGTGTGCAACGGTCTTCGGCATGAAGCACTGGTTGGTCCGGCTGAAGGGTATGCGGTGGGTTGCTGCGCTGGCGCTGGGGTTGCTCGGCTCTGTCTATGGTGGGGGGCAAGCAGGGGAGACAGCAGCCGCTCGGCCGAACGTCTTGTTGATGGTGGCCGACGACATGGGTTTTTCGGATGCAGGTTGTTACGGGGGAGAGGTTGCCACGCCGAATCTGGACGAGTTAGGCTATAACGGCCTGCGGTTCACCCAATTCTACAACACGGCGCGCTGCTGGCCCACGCGGGCAGCGATTCTCACGGGGTACTACGCGCAACAGGTGCGGCGGGACACGGTGCCTGGGGTTCGGAGTGGGGGCGGTGGGGTGCGTCCGAAATGGGCGCGCTTATTGCCGGAGTTACTCAAGCCGCTAGGGTACCGCTCGTATCACTCGGGCAAGTGGCACATTGACGGCCCACGGTTGGCTGGCGGTTTCGACCGCTCGTACAGTCTCGAGGATCACGATCGGTTTTTCGCCCCGCGCAACCACCTCGAGGACGACCGGAGGTTACCGCCGGTTGAACCCGGCGGCGATCATTACGTGACGACCGCGATTGCGGATCATGCGATCCGGTGTTTGAAGGAGCATGCTGCCGAGCACGCGGGCCGACCGTTCTTCCACTATCTTTGTTTTACGGCGCCGCATTTTCCGTTGCAGGCGCGGCCGGAGGACTTCGCGCGGTACCGCGACACTTACGGTCGGGGTTGGGATGCGGTGCGGCTCGAACGTTGGCGGCGGATGCAGGCGATGGGCATTATGGGGCACGAGTTGCCCCCGCTCGAGCGGGAGGTGGGCCCGCCGTACCATTTCCCTGAGGCGCTAGCCAAGCTGGGTCCAGGCGAGATCAATCGGCCGGTGCCCTGGACGGAGTTGACGGAAGAGCAGCGCCAGTTTCAGGCGACCAAGATGGCCCTGCACGCCGCCATGATCGATCGGATGGACCGCGACATTGGCCGGGTGCTGGCGCAACTGCGGGCGATGGGGGAGTTCGAGAACACTTTGGTGTTGTTCCTCTCGGACAACGGTGCCAGCGCTGAGATCATGGTCCGCGGCGACGGCCACGATCCACAGGCGCCGCCCGGTTCAGCCGGGAGTTATCTTTGCCTTGGGCCGGGTTGGTCGAGCGCGGCCAACACGCCCCTACGCCGCCACAAGACGTGGGTGCATGAAGGCGGCATTGCGACGCCCCTGATCGCGCATTGGCCGCGAGGGATCAGGGACGCGGGCGCTTTACGGCATGAGCCGGGTCATGTCATCGATGTGGCGCCCACCGTTGTCGAGTTGGCGGGTGGGCAGTGGCCGGAGGCCTGGGCTGGCCAGCCGGTGCCGCCCTCGCCGGGCTTGAGTCTGAGGCCCCTGTTCGCTCGCGACCAGGCACTCGGCCGGGATTGTCTTTGGTGGCAGCATGAGGGCAATCGCGCCGTTCGGGTGGGCGACTGGAAACTGGTGGCAGCGGGCAAAGACGCGTCCTGGGAACTCTACGATTTGAAGGTCGACCGCGGCGAGATGCGTAATCTTGCCGGGCGAGAACCGGACCGCGCCCGCGCGCTCGAGGAAGTATGGACACGGCACTTCGAGCGGTTCAGTGCGTTGGCACAATCCAGTCCCTGAAGGCCTCTGGGGCCGCAGTTGGGAGTGGATGGACGGGGCTCGAGTTGCGGTTGGGCTCAGCGCAGCGGTCGAGGTGGGGGCTTGAGGGGAGGGGAGGGGGCGGACTAATTGACGCTAATGAAAATGCCCTGGCTAAGGTTGGTGAACGAACCCGAGCCCGTCGTCACGAGACCCGACGCGCGGACTTGGTAGAGCTTTTGGCCGCGAGGCGGGGTGGGGTCGGTGAAGGTGGTGTCGTGCTGCGGATGGGCGGTGAGTTGGTCGAACGGGCCGGCCAATCCGTGGCGCGAGCGATAGACGCAATACGAAGTTCCCGGCTCGAGGGCTGGGCGCCAGGCCAAGGCGACGGCCCGGCCGAGTCGACGCGCGGTGAGATCGGAGGGTGGGCGGGTGACGTGGAGGCGCAGGGTGGGATCGCCGAGGAAGGCTGTGGTACGGGTGCTGGCGTGGCCCTGGGCGGTGCGGACGAAGCCGCTGCCGAGGGTATCGCCCACCGCAGCGGCCTCGAAGCGCCAGAGGATGTCACGGGACCAGACGGCGGCCAGGCCGGCGTTGGGCGGAGCGAGTGTGGCGCGCCAGAAGTTGTTTTCGAGCAGGTTCCAGTTGCCGAAATAGGAGCCTTTTAAGAGGTAGAAAGCGGCCCCCGTTTCTGGGTCGGCGCGGGCGAGATCGGCCGTAGCGCGCGCGGGGATTTTGAGCCAGCGGTTGGCGTCGGGGCTGTTGTTGAGCTGGTCGACGGTGCCGTAGCCGCCCTGGAGGCCCCAGAGGACTCGACGTGGGCCGGCGAAGCAATCGCCTTCGCGGACCGCGTCGCTTCGCACCCCCCATAACCGGCTGAGGGTCCAGTTGGCGTTGTCATAGACGTTCTTGCTGTCGCTGTTGTAGGGGTCGAAGAAATAGCCGGCCGCCACTCCGTACGGTGCGAAGGCGAGTTGGCCGTGGCGGTAGCGGTGGTTCTTGTCCAGGTACAGCCGCAGCAGGTCCAACTCCGATCGGGGCTGGAAGGCGGGCAAGTTCGCAAAGTCGATTCGCCCAACGGCCAGTTCGACGCCGTGCACGCCGGCCGAGTTCGAGGAGACGATGTGCTGACTGAAGGTGGCTGGGTCCCATTTGCCGTCGCCCGGCACGTTGCGGAAGACGGAGTTTGGCAGGTTTGCCCCGGTGTTCATGGCTGAATCCGACCAGGCGCCGTCTACGTCGCCGTAGTAACTGTCAGCCGGCCAAGCGCCGTTCAGGGCCCAGTGACCGTCCTCGTAGGCGACGCCCGAATAGGGGATGGCGACATGGCCGACCAGGAAGACTGCACGGGTGGCGGTGGGTGCGGCGGCGTACTCGGCGAGGATGAGGGCTTTGATGCGGGCGACATTCGCTTTGTAGGCCGGGTTGATGGCGGCTCGATCCCACGCGCGGTCGTCGTGCCGGGGCACTTGGTGGCGCGCGACTTGCCAGCCGTCGCCCACGAGGTCGCGGTGGAGGCGCTCGAGTTGCGGCGCCAACGCTGGGGCTAAGGTCTCGTCGACCAGGAGGAGCACCCGTCCGCGTTGGTCGACCGGTGCGCTCCGCAACGCCACCAGCAGGGTTCGACCGCTGACGTCGTATTCGTAGGTTCGGCCCAGCACCAGGCTGGGGCTAGTGTCCGTGTAGGACAGGGCGGTGTGATGGGTGGCGAGCACGTCCCAGGGGGAGTCCGGGGAGAGTCGGCGTCGGACGACGTTAAGCGTACCCCGTGCGCTGAGCCAGTCGAGTTGTACGGCGAGCGGGTCGGTCGTGACGCGGGCGCTCATGGCGGTGGCATTGAGGTAGGCATAGCTGCGCAGCGGGGTGATGGGGTAGTTGAACGTTTCAAGCTCGTCGAGGAGACCCTCGGCGGCGAAGTCGCCGCTGGCGGCGCTGCCCACGGCAAAGCCGCGGGTGCGGGTTTGGGCTGGTGGCACGTGGCCTGTGCCGGCTCCAAAGTAGGCTTGGGAAGACCAATCCTGCAGGTGGAGACCGTCGACGATGAGCGCGCAACGGGATGGGGTATAGGTGAGGACGATCTCGTGCCAGGCGGGGGCGGCGGCGGGATCGAGTTCCGGCTGGTAATAGGTCCAGGAGATCCGCGCCTGGAGGTTGGTGCGGGAGTTGCCGCGGTGGTCCTGGGTCTGGAAGACGAGGTTGGTGCCGTTCGGATCGATCGACAGCGCGAAATAGCCCGCCGTGGCATCGGGGGTCCACTGGCCGGCCTCGAACAACCGCACCCAATGCCCCGGGCCGCGTCCCCAGGCGTAGGCCGGCGTGGCTTGGGGATTCCGGCTGCTCCAGTTTGGGCGGTAGAGCAGTCGCACCGACCCCGCTCGCCAGTTGAAGTTGGGCCGTCCGTCCTGTTCGGTTTCTCGGTAGCGCAGCCAAGCGGAGCCGTTCGTCTGGCGGACTGCAAGGGCGCGACCGTCGAAACTGGGCTCGGCGAGAAGGTTGGTGAATGCCAGGGGTAGTTGACCCTCCTCGCCGCGCCAATCCGGGGTGTTGAACCGCCAATACCCCAGCCGCACGGGGAGCGCATCGTCGGGGTTCTTGGGGTCCGTCCCCTCGGCGAGTTCCTGTGCGTCGGTGCGACCGTCGTGATCGGAGTCGGGGTTGGGCGGGGATAGCTGAGCCTGGGCCGGCGTGCCCAGGAGCAGGGCAATGAGCCCGGCTCGATTGGTCGAGAGCCAGCGACTTGGGCGGGCGGGTTGGGGCCTAGGATGGCGGCCCGGAGAAAGCCATCCGGGACCGGTTGCCAGAGGATGATGGTACCGGTTCACGAGTGGCTACGATCTGACGGGGCCGGGCTGTGTCTGGCAAGACTGAAGCTTAAGAGATCAGCCGCAGGACGACGGCTGGGGCGGTGTTGGCCTGTGCCAACATGGCCGTGCCCGCCTGGACCAAGATATTGTACCGGGCGAAGTCCGTGGCTTCGACCGCGACATCGGCATCCTTGATGCGGCTGACGGCTTGCGTCAGGGTCTCGCCAAGGAGGCTCAGTTGATCGCTGGTGGCCTGGAGTCGCGCCAGGTTGGCGCCGACGGTGCCTCGGTCAGCGGTCACTTGGCTGACCGCGGTGCGCACGTAAGAGAGGGCGGTGAGGGCGGCGCCGGTGGTGGAGATATTCGAGGAGGTAGCGTCGGTGTAGGTGGTGTTGCTGAGGTTCAGCCCGACCATGGGGAAGGTGTCGCCCTCGCCGTCCTGAGTGACTCCGAGCGTGTTGCCGCTGAAGAGGCTGACGCCGTTGAAGTCCTTCCGGGCCAGGTGCGAGAGGTACTCCGCCAAAGTTTGGAATTCCTGGTCGTACAAAGACCGGTCCGCGTTGGACTTGGTCGTGTCTTGGGCGAGCACGGCCAATTCGCCCATGCGGGCGAGGGCGCGCCCGGCCTTGCCCAGGAAGCCGTCTTGGGTTTGGCTGAAGGAGATGGCGTTGACGAGGTTGTTGTTGGCCGCCTCGATCCGGCGGGTCTGGGCCTCCATGCGCAGCGAGACCGCTAGTCCTGCTGCATCGTCGTCTGGGCTGACGATTTTGTTGCCGCTGCTGAGGCGAGCCAGCGACCGGGCGAGCTGTTGCGAGGATTCGGCCAACAGCCGTGTGCTGTTGAGGGCGGGGAGGTTGGCGTTAATGACCATGCGGCCTTACCCCTCGAAAACGCTCTCGCCCCGCGGAGGCGCTCCGGCGGCGCCCGGTTGGCGCGCCGGGGGTGGGCAGACCTCCGGCCTGAACTGTCCGCGGTCGTATCGCTGCAGGCGTGCGCATGAGATCCGGCGGTCGACTGCTGTCGGCTCGTACTCGGTCTAATCGGCTGGCGCTCGAGGAACTTTAGCTCTGGACCGGGTTCGGTTGCCTTTGTGGGGAGCTTCCACCCGCTTTGGCGCGTGCATCGGGGCCATGAACCTGTAGCGCCGGTTCATGGGAACGCAGTACGGAGGACGAAGCCCGGCGGCGGTGCACCGTCGCGTGCGCAGAGTGGTGGGTTCCTCCTGAGTCACTGAGACGGACGGCCAAGTGGCGGCAGGGCGCGCGGTCCTCTGCGCATCGTGGCTTCCTGTGCCCACACCGGTCTGCGGCGCGCAGAGGACTGCGCGCCCTACCCGCGATTTGTCGGCTATCCTGCGCTCTCAACAGTATGGCGGAGGGGTGTGTGGCGGACGGCCGGCGGTGCGACCGCGTGCCGACCGTGGATTGCAGGTTGCGGCAGGGACGCGCGAGCGGCAGGATGGCGCTGGCAACAGACGGAGGCACGATGAGGGCTTGGAGTGGACGCCAGTTGGAAGGCGGAGCACGCGGTCCGCTGGGGTTGGTCGCCCGGTGTGGGCTGGGGAAGCGGCGGCGCGCTGAGGCTTGCGTGTTCGACTGTGGTATTGGGGATTGGGTTGGAGACCATTGAGTATGGCCATGGGGGTGCTGCAGGTTCAGCATCAGGTCGAGATCCAGCGCAACCGGCAGGTTTGGGCGCGCAAGCCGTTGCTGCGCCGGATCTATTCCGGGTTCTACGACCGGATCCTAAAGCAAGTTGACGTGGCGCTGCCGGGTCGCGTGGTCGAGGTGGGGTCAGGGATGGGCAACCTCAAGGCGCGATGCCCGGGCGCGGTGGCGACCGATCTATTTGCGAACCCGTGGGTGGACGCGGTGTGCGACGCGTACGAACTGCCGTTTGCGGCGGGGACACTGTCGCACCTGATTCTGTTCGATGTGTTTCACCACCTCGAGTTTCCGCGGGCGTTTTTGCGCGAGGCGCACCGGACCTTGGTGTCGGGCGGCCGGTTGTTGCTGTTCGAGCCGTACCTGAGCCTGGTGAGCTGGGCGGCGTATGGGTTGGGCCACCCCGAGCCGGTCGGTTGGGGTCTGCCCATATCGACGGCCGAAGTTGCGCCGAAGCACCGCGCGTACTACGCCGCGCAAGGCAACGCCACGCGCTGGTTCTTTAGTCGCCGGCACCCGGTGCGGTTGGCGGGCTGGGAGGCGGTTGAATGCGAGGCTTTCGCTGCGTTCAGCTATCTGCTCTCGGGTGGATTCAGCCGGCGGGCTTGGTACCCCGGTGGCTGGCTGCCGCGGTTCGAGTGGATCGATGAACGGCTAACGCGGTGGCCGCGGCTGTTTGGCGCCCGCTGCCTGGTTGTGCTGCGCAAAGCGTCCGGCGAGGGATGGGGGAGCTGGGCGCTCAGGGGAGTTTCAGGAGTTCCTCGGCGATTTGGACGGCGTTGAGGGCGGCGCCTTTGAGGAGTTGATCGCCGGCGACCCAGAAGCAGAGGCCGTTATCGAAGGCGCAGTCTTTGCGCAGCCGGCCCACGGCGCAGTTGTCTTTCTGGGCCAGGTAGAGCGGTAGGGGATACTCGTTTTTGGCAGGCTCATCGATGACGTCCAAGCCAGGGGCGCGCAGCAGGACTTGGCGCGCAGCCTCGACGGTGACGGGTTTTTCGAACTCGGCGCTGACCGCCACGGAATGGGCTCGGTAGACGGGGACACGCACGCAGGTGACGCTGGCGCGGAACGCGGGATGGTGCATGATTTTACGGCCCTCGTTCTGCATTTTCATTTCTTCCTTGGTGTAACCGTCTGGGAGGAACGAATCGACGTGCGGCAGGACGTTGAAAGCGATCTGGTGCGGGTAGACTTCGCGGGTGACGGGTTGGCCCTGGACGACCTGCCCGACTTGGCGTTCGAGTTCCGCGATGGCTTTGGCGCCCGTGCCCGAGACGGCCTGGTAGCTCGAGGCGAAGATCCGGGTGCACCCGAAGGCGGCGTGGAGCGGGTACAGCGCCATGAGGGCGATCGCCGTGGTGCAGTTCGGGTTGGCAACGATGCCGCGGTGGGTCTTGACGTCGGCCGCGTTGATTTCCGGCACCACCAGGGGCACGGCCGGGTCCATGCGGAAGGCGCTCGAGTTATCGACGACGACGCATCCGGCCCGGGCGGCCAGGGGGGCGAACTCGCGCGAGATGCCGCCGCCGGCGCTGAACAAGGCAAGGTCGATGCCGGCGAAGGCGGTCTTGGTCAGTTCCTGCACCGCGAGGGTTTGGCCGCGGAACTTGAGTTGCTTGCCGACCGAGCGCGCGGAGGCGAGCAGGGTGAGTTGGCGGAGTGGGAAATTGCGCTGCTCGAGCGTCTTGATCATCTCGATGCCGACGGCGCCCGTCGCACCGACCACAGCCACATGCGGATTAGGATTCATAAAAGGCCGGGCACTATAGCGGGCTGGCATAGCGTGTCAACGCAGCGGCAGTGGCCGCAGAAACCCTTGGCGCGCACGGAGCGCCTGAGTAGAGTGCGGGCTTTGGCGATGCGGAACATAGTCTATTTCGACCTCGAGACGCAGAAGTCGGCCGATGAGGTGGGCGGCTGGGGCAAGATTCGGGAGATGCGGATGAGTGTTGGGGTGACGTACGGCACTGCGCGGGGGGGGTACCGCATTTACGCCGAGCCCCAGGTCAACGAGCTCGTCGATGAGCTGCGGCGTGCGGATCTGGTGGTCGGGTTCAACATCTTACGCTTCGACTACGAGGTCTTGGCGGGGTACAACCTACTGTTTGACCCCCACCAGATTCCGACATTTGACCTGTTGGTGGATTTGCAGAAGAGCCTTCCCCATCGGCTTTCGCTGGACGCAGTGGCGCAGGGCACCCTGGGCCTCGAGAAGACCAGCGACGGCCTCCAGGCGTTGCGTTGGTTCCAGGAGGGCAAGCTGCTCGAGATCGCCGAGTATTGCTGCTACGACGTCAAGATCACGAAGTTGGTCCACGAGTATGGCGTCGCCCATGGCCAGTTGTTTTTCCAGAGTCGATTCGGCAAGCTAACCGCGGTGCCGGTCGCGTGGAAATGAAGAGCAGCCGGTTGGTGCGCGCGGCAGGACTTGAACCTGCACGGTGTTACCCACTAGAACCTGAATCTAGCGCGTCTGCCAATTCCGCCACGCGCGCGACCGCGACCGTTGACCGTTTGCCGCGGCGGCTGAGGACGTCCACGGCGGGACGAACTATGCACGAGCCCGCTCGGACGGCAAGTCGATTCGCCGGATCCGATTCGCCGGATCCGGGCCTGCCGGCTGGGGCGATCGCAGTGCCACATTGGTGGTGTGCAGCCGGGCCGGTGCGGCTATACTCGGGGCGGTATGGAACCAACTACAAAGCCGGCCCCAGTTGGCCGTCCTGACGCCGAACTGAAGCGGCAGATTCGGGCGTTGATTGCGCTCAAGGGCGCGGGCGCCAACGCGGATCTGGTGGCGGACATCATCGAGGATGCGCTCAAACTGCTGCGCGACGTCGAGCACCGGGGCGACGTGCGCGTGATTCAGACCGCCGTGCGCGAACTGCGCTACGCCTTCCGCGTTTTTGCCCCCTTCGCCGCGCGCCGCAAGGTGACCATCTTCGGTTCTGCCCGGCTGCAGCCGGATCGGCTCGAGTATCGGCAGGCGGTCGAGTTCGGCCGGCAAATGGCCGCCAGTGGCTTCATGGTCATCACGGGGGCGGGGCCGGGGATCATGCAGGCGGGTCACGAAGGTGCCGGACCGGAGGCCAGTTTTGGCGCGAACATCCGGTTGCCTTGGGAACAAGCCGCCAACCCCGTCATTCAGAGCGACAAGAAGCTCATCACCTTCAAGTATTTCTTCACGCGCAAGCTGACGTTCCTGCGCCATTCCGACGCGATCGCGCTGTTTCCGGGCGGGTTCGGCACGCTGGACGAGGGTTACGAAGCGCTCACCCTGATGCAAACGGGCAAGAGCCGACTGATGCCGTTGGTCCTGATCGATCGGCCGGGCGGGACGTACTGGCGAACGTGGGACCGGCACGTGCGCGAACACCTGCTGCGCAACGAACTCATCGACGAAGACGACCTCAACCTGTACCGGATGACGGACAGTCCGGAACAGGCAGTCCGCTGGATTACCCGTTACTACCGCAACTACCACTCGAGCCGGTTTGTCCGGGACCTGCTGATCTTGCGCCTCCAGCATGCTCCGGCGCCCACCGCCATTGCCGCCCTCAACGAGGACTTTGCGGACATTGTGGCGGGCGAACCGTTCCGGCTCAGCGAAGCCACGGCGGAGGAGCGTGAGGACGAGGACGTTCCGGAGTTGCCGCGCATCGCCTTCGGGTTCGACCGCAAGTCCTACGGGCGGCTGCGCGAGTTGATCGATCGGTTGAACGGGTTTTAGCGGGAGCGAGGTGAGCGGTGGCGGCCGTGCGGGTCGGCGCTTCACCATGCTGAGGATTCGATCTGAGCGTGGGTTGGCGGCTTGGCGACACGCTGCTTGACGAGCGGTGCCAACCGTTGAATTCTGCCGGAGTATGACGACCGCTCGACGCCATTCGGGCCCCTGGATCCACCGCGTGCTGGTCATGGCCGGGACGCTGCTGCTGGGGCTGTTGTTCTACTGGCTGCTGGGTTTTGTGGTGAAGGACATCGGTACCCTCCGCGGACCCGACCGCCGCGCGGTCGAGCAGGAGCTGATCGAGGCCGAGTTGCTGGCGAACGAACGGCAACTGGCGATCGAGATCGAGGACGGCCAGCGCAGCATCACGGACCTCAAGAAGCAGCAGGCGGTCCTGCGGGACAGCGCGGACAATTCGGAGAAGACGATGAACCGCCTGCTCGAGTTGCAGAAGCTCAACCTGCAGAAGGAGGTAGCGCCGTCCGAGGTGGAGCAGCGCGCCCTCGGCGAGAGCCAGCAGCTCTTCCTGGCCAACCAACGCCAGTACCAAACCATCAACCAAGAAGTCGCGGCGCTCACGGATCGACTGCGCGAGCTCGAGGGCCGGCAACGGGAGAACAACCGGCAGTTGCAGGCTGCCCGCGTGCCGGCGGCGCGCGAATACGAGGATCGCGCCCGACGGCACCAATGGAAGCTGGCCGCCTTCAAGCTAGCGGTGCTGGTGCCGCTGTTGGGGGCGGTGGTGTTCCTGGCGCTGCGGTGGCGAGGCAGCCTTTATGCGCCGCTGCTTTTCGCCCTGGGCCTGGCCACATTGGCGAAGGTTTTGCTGGTCATGCACGAGCATTTCCCGCGGGTGTATTTCAAGTACATCTTGATTGTGGCGTCGCTGGCGTTGGTGGTGCGCGTGTTGGTCTATCTGCTGCGGATGGTGGCGTATCCCCGACCGGACTGGTTGCTCAAGCAGTATCGGGAAGCCTACGAGCGGTTCCTGTGCCCGATCTGCGCGTACCCGATTCGGCGCGGTCCGCTTCGCTACCTGTTTTGGACCCGGCGCACCGTCAAGCGACTGCGTCACCTGCCCGAGGGGCAGCCCGCCGAGCCCGAAGCGCCCTACGTCTGTCCCATGTGCGGCACGGCCCTGTTCGAGCCCTGTCCGGAATGTCAGGCGGTGCGGCACGCGCTCTTGCCTTCGTGCAGCCGATGTGGGGCGCAGAAGCCGGCGGTGCAGCTCGTCGGCGTGAACGGCGCGAACGGGACGGGAGGCGATGCCTGAGCTACCCGAGGTCGAGGTGTAGCGCCGGGGGTGCGCGGGTGATCTGTCGAACGGTTGACGGTGTGCGATCCGGGCCGGGCCATCGTGGGAGCGGTGTGGCGCCACCATTCGCCGGATCGTCCAGGGGGAGGCGGCACGTGGCACTCGAGCCACTCAGGTTTTGGGCTTTGCAGGATCGGTCAATTGGCCTACAAACACCCCCTTCCGCTCGCGCGGAGCGCATGAAACCGCAAGTCGAAATCTACGATACGACCCTCCGAGACGGCAGCCAGGCCGAAGGCGTCAACTTCTCGGTCGCCGATAAACTGCGCATCGCCGAGCGGTTGGACGCCTTCGGCATGCACTCGATCGAGGGCGGTTGGCCCGGCTCCAACCCTAGGGACATCGAGTTCTTCGCCCTCGCCCGGCCGCGCCGGTTCAAACGGGCGCAGTTGGCGGCCTTTGGCGCCACCCGGCGCAAAGGGGTGCGGGTCGAGCAGGACGAGCAAGTGCGGCTGCTGCTCGAGGCGGAGACGCCGGTGGTGACGGTGGTGGGTAAGAGTTGGCTGTTGCATGTGCACGAGGTCCTGCGCGCCAGCCCCGACGAAAACCTGGCCATGATCGGCGACACCATCCGGTTCCTGAAAGACCACGGCCGCCGGGTCGTGTACGACGCCGAGCATGCCTTCGACGGCTTCGCCGACGAACCGGAGTACGCGCTGGCCACTTGGCTGGCCGCCGAGAAGGCCGGGGCCGATTGCGTCGTGTTGTGCGACACCAACGGCGGCCGGCTCCCGAGCGAGATCGCCCAGGTCACGCAACGGGCGAAGGGCCGGTTGACGGCGCGCTTGGGCATTCACACCCACAACGACTGCGGGTTGGGCGTGGCCAACGCTGTGGCAGCCCTCGAAAACGGCGCCAGCCATGTCCAGGGCACCGTCAACGGCTACGGCGAACGCACCGGCAACTGCAATCTCACCAGCGTCATCCCGATCGTGGCGTTCAAACTCAAACGGGTCGGCGTCCCGGCAGCCTCCCTGCCCAAGCTGCTCGAGCTGTCGCGGTTCGTCGACGAAATCGCCAATCTGCATCACGATCCCCGGCAGCCCTGGGTGGGCACCGCCGCGTTTGCCCACAAGGGAGGGATCCATGTCCACGCGGTTGACCGCGTGGCGCGCAGCTACGAACACATCGACCCGACCGCGGTAGGGAACGCGCGCCGCGTCCTTGTCAGCGACTTGTCAGGCCGCGTCAATGTCCTGTTGAAGGCCCAAGAGCTGGGTTACCCGCTCACCGCAGACACGCCCGAACTCAAAACCATCCTCGCCTCGATCAAGGCCCTCGAAAATCAAGGCTACGAATACGAAGCCGCCGAGGCCTCCCTCGCCCTGCTCATCGGCCGCACCCTCGAGAAACGGGAGCTGCCGTTCACCGTCCTGGCTTACCACGTCTCGATGCGCCGGGACGGCCTCGAACATGTCTGCGAAGCCACCGTCAAGGTGCGTGTCGGCGACCAACACGCTCACACGGCGGCCGACGGCGACGGACCCGTTAACGCGCTCGACGGCGCCTTGCGCCGAGCGTTGATGGGCTTCTTCCCCCGGCTCAAGAAGGTGAAACTGACCGACTACAAGGTCCGCATCCTGGATTCCGCCACGGGAACGGCGGCCAAGACCCGCGTGTTGATCGAATCCAGCGACGGCAAACGCGAGTGGGGAACGGTTGGGGTGAGCGAGAACATCATCGAGGCCAGTCTGCAGGCGCTGGTGGACAGCATGGAATACGCGCTCATGGAGTCGTGATTGACGTATATACATCACGATGGGTCTTCGGCCCATGAAAAAGCGCGCCAAGCTCAAGACTGCGCCTGTGGCTGTTGGGAGCGTTCTGGAGGAAGCTCCGGCTCTGGCTCCAGCGGTCGATGTCAGCGGTTCGGAGCCCATGGTTCGGACGCAGATCTACCTGAGTCGGGCCGAGCACCGCTTCTTGCAGGCGGAAGCGGCCCGTCGCGGCGAGCCGATGGCGGCGGTGATCCGTGGGTTGGTGGATGAGAAGATGGCGGTACCGGAGGAGGCCTGGACGAACAACTCGTTGTTGGAACCACCCGCCGATCCCAGTTTCCTTGGACCGGAGGACGGGGCGATCAACTGATTCCTTTTTCCGTTTATGTCCGAGCTACCGAAAGGGTACGAACCGCAAGCCGTCGAGGAGAAGTGGTACCAGTACTGGCTGGACCGGCAATGCTTCGTCGCGGATCCGGCTCGAGTGGGTCCGGCGCGACCGGCCTACGCGATCGTCATCCCGCCGCCCAACGTGACCGGCATGCTCACCTTGGGGCATGTGCTCAATAACACCATCCAGGACATCCTCGCCCGCAAGGCGCGCATGGACGGCAAGGAAGTGCTGTGGCTGCCCGGCACCGATCACGCCGGCATCGCCACCCAGGCGGTCGTCGAGCGCACGCTCAAGAAACAAGGCGCGATGAAGCACCGGGAGGAGCTCGGCCGCGAGAAATTCCTCGAACATGTCTGGGACTGGAAGGACAAACACGGCGGCATTATCATCCAGCAACTCAAAAAACTGGGCGCGTCCTGCGACTGGACCCGCGAGCGGTTCACCATGGATCCGGCCTACTCGAAGTGCGTCGAGCGAGTCTTTGTCGAGTTGTATCGGAAGGGCCTGATCTACCGGGGCAAGCGGATGGTGAACTGGGATCCGGCGGCGCGCACGGCGCTCTCGGACGAGGAAGTCGACATGCTCGAGGAGAAGGGCCACCTCTGGCATCTGAAGTATCCGCTGCTCGAGGCCGCCGGCCAAACCGCCACCCAGGAGTTCGTCGCGGTGGCCACCACGCGCCCCGAGACCATGCTGGGTGACGAAGCCGTGGCGGTCAACCCGCAGGACGAACGCTACCGGCAGCTCGTGGGGCGGCACTGCTTATTGCCGCTCCAAAACAAGCCCATCCCAATCATCGCAGATGAGCTGGTGGACCCGAAGTTCGGCACCGGCTGTGTCAAGGTGACGCCGGCGCACGATCCGAACGACTACGAGATCGCCCAGCGCCACCGCTTGCCCTTGACCGTGGTGATCGGCCCCGACGGTTGCATGACGCCGGCGGCCGGCGAAGATTTCGTGGGCTTGGACCGACTCGAGGCGCGGCGAGCGGTGGTCGAGCAACTGACGCAGCAAGGGCTGCTGCTCAAGACCGAGGATTACGTCCACAACGTCGGCTACAGCCAACGCAGTCATGTGCCCATCGAGCCCTACCTGAGCGAACAGTGGTTCCTCAAGTACCCCAGCGTCGAGCCGGCCACGCGCTGTGTCGAGGCGGGCAGCGAGCAGGCACCGCACCCCGACGCGCCGGGCGGCCCCGAGTCGCTCGCGCCGGGCGCGATTCGGTTTCATCCTGACCGTTGGGCCAAGACCTACACGCACTGGATGAAGAACCTGCGCGACTGGTGCATCAGCCGCCAGCTCTGGTGGGGCCACCGGGTGCCGGTCTGGTATCGGAAGCCGGCAGGTCAACCGGCCGCAGGAGACCCACCCGCGCCGCAGATCTATTGCGGGACCGAACCGCCGCCGGACGCAGCCCAGTGGGAGCAGGACCCGGACGTTCTGGACACCTGGTTCAGCTCGTGGCTGTGGCCCTTTGCGACCATGGGCTGGCCGGAGCGGACCGACACGCTCAAGGCCTTCTACCCCACCGCCGACCTGGTGACGGGCCCGGACATCATTTTCTTCTGGGTGGCCCGCATGATCATGGCGGGTTACGAGTTTATGGGCGAGTTGCCTTTCCGCAACGTCTATTTCACCGGCATCATCCGCGACAAGCTCGGCCGCAAGATGTCCAAGAGCCTGGGGAACTCGCCCGACCCACTGGAGCTCATCGCCAAATACGGCGCCGATGCCCTCCGCTTCGGCACCATGCGCAGCGCGCCGCTGGGCCAAGACATCCTCTTCGACGAACAAAACGTCGAGTTGGGCCGCAACTTCTGCAACAAGCTCTGGAACGCCTGCCGCTTCCGCCAGATGGTGGCCGGCCCGGACACGCCCACTGAGGGCGAAATCGACCCCGCCCTCCTCACCAGCGACGACCGCTGGATCCTCCTGCGACTCGACACCGCCATCCGCGAGATCGACGCCGCCTTCGCCGAGTACCGGTTCAACGAGGTGACCCAAACCCTGTATCGCTTCTTCTGGAGCGAGTATTGCGATTGGTACGTCGAGGCTAGCAAAGCGACCCTGGCCAATTCGGACCGCGGAACGCCGAGTGCCGAACCGGGAGCCGGTCCCGCGGAGGGCGCGGCGCGGCGCGCCAACACTGTCGCCGTGATCGATTTCGTGCTGGGCCATATGTTGCGCTTGTTCCACCCCTTCCTGCCGTTCATCACCGAAGAACTGTGGCAGGGCCTGGGTTACCGCGAGAGCCTGCCCGCCGATCAGGGCGGAGCGACCATCATGTTCGCGCGCTGGCCCAAGCCTTTCGACGACGCCGAGAAAGAGCATTTCCGCCTCGACCCGGCCGCGGCGCAGTCCGCCGAGGCCAAGTATGACCTCGTGAGCAAAGGCCGGAACCTGCGGCGCGAGTTCAACTTGCCAGCCGGCAAGAAGCTCAAGTTCGTCCTCAAGCCGGCCACCGACCTGCCGGCGCACGAACTCGAGGTTATGCGCCTGCTGCTGCACGCGGAGACGATCGAGATCGACGCCGCCTATCTCCCGCCCAAAGGAACGCCCCTGGCGGCCAACGCGCTCGGCGAGCTCTACTTGCCCTTGGCCGGCTTGATCGATGCGGGGGCTGAGCGGGCCCGCCTCACCAAAGAGTTGGGCAAGATCCAAGCCGAGATCGCCAAGGCCCAAGCCAACCTGGACAATCCACAGTTCACGGCCAAGGTCCCGCCGCACGTGCTCGAGCAGCACCAGCAGCGCCTGGCCGGTTGGCAGGCGAAAGAGAAACAGGTGCAGGCCGGCTTGGCCAACCTGTAAGCCCACCCCGCACTCCTGCGCGCGGTTCCGCCTGCGCGTCGTCACCCGGCCAGACCGACCCGGCGCGGGGGACCGTCGCTGCCGACTTCGAGCGCCCACGTTGGCGGCAGTGCCCGCGGAACTGGACCCTCGAGATTGCCCGGGCAGGTTTCACCCAGGGGGGTTGGACAGCCTTTGTCCAGGAGCCCCTGCTAGACTGCGCGCCATGATTGCCTATGAACTGTGCGCCGCCGACCTCGGGGCGCTTTTTTGCCTCGGGCTCCTCACCGGACTGGTTTGCGGGTTTGTCCTGCCGAATCGAAGCGATCCGCCTCGAGCGGAGACCGAGGGACGCTTCGGCACGCGCGGCTCGACCCGGTGCCGCTGGACGCCAGAACTCAGTCGCCCGCGATGGGCACCGCGGTTGCCTCTGCGCCACTCGATGCCTCGCTCTCATCGCGTGTGAAAGTTGAAACCGGAACGGTCGCTTCTGGGTATCAAGACCTGTCCGCGATGCTGCACCCGGTCGCCCGCAGCGGAAACAAGTGCGGGCGGCGGAACCAGAAACAAAGTCAGAAGCTTATGCCAGTGCTCGCCAAATTCTACGGGATCGTGATTCGGCTCTTGTGTGTGCGTTCGTTGGGGGCGCGACTGCACGCGTTCTACGGCGACTCGGAGCTGGTGATCCACCTCGACACCCTCAGGGTTATCCAGGGGGATGTGCCGCAGCGCGTAACCGAACTGGTGCTCGAATGGGCGCGGGCGCATTACCAGGAACTGCTGGCCGATTCCGCCCGAGTCTTCAGCGGGCTACGCCCGCTGCCGATCGCGCCGTTGGCCTGAACGCCTAGGAACGACCGCCAATGAAACCACACCGACTGGGGAGCCGAGCGATGACCAACAAGACCAAGATCCTAACGACGCGCGTCAACGATGTGAGCGAGGCGCTCGTGACTCTCGCGCTCTGGTTGTGCGGCCTCAGCGCCGTCCTTCATTACTTGGCGAGCGTCACCTGACCCAACACCGCACGCGGCAAGCTCCTCGCTAAGGATTCGCGACGGTCCGACCAACCCTTCTCCGCTTGCTTGACCCGCCGGATGGCCTAATCCTCCGCTGCAACAGGCAGAACTTGGGGCCGCGGTGGATTTCGCAACGGCACAAACGTCGAGTTCCACGCGGCGTTTCGCGAACCGTAAGCGCCCCAGACTTGTCTTGCGGGTAGCTCAGGGCGCCTAGCTCCGCGTGAAGACCAGCTCGATTGTCATCGTCGGCGGTGGCCTCATCGGCCTCAGCACGGCCTATTTCTGTAGCCGGCGAGGTCATCGGGTCGTCGTGCTGGAACGCTAATCTCCGCCGCGCGATGGCTGCTCGTTCGGCAATGCCGGCCTCGTCGTGCCGAGCCACTTCATCCCGCTGGCGGCGCCGGGCATGGTGACGCTGGCGCTCCGATGGATGGGCAACCCCGAATCCCCGTTCTACCTCGAGCCCCGATGGAGTTGGGACCTCATCGGTTGGGCTTGGAGATTCTGCCGCGCGGCGACCGCCGGGCGCGTGGCACAGGCGGCGCCCCTCCTGCGCGAGTTGAACCTCGCCAGCCGCGCCCTGTTCGAGGAATTGGCCTCGCGCGAGGGCAACCGCTTCGGCTTCACGCGCAAGGGGCTGCTCATGTTGTGCCGCACCGAGCGTGCGCTGCACGACGAGGCCAAGACGGTCGAGCAGGCGCGCCGCTTGGGTTTGGCAGCCGAACTGCTGACCGCTCGCCAGGCCGCCGAACTCGAGCCGAACGTCCACATGACGATTGCCGGGGCCGCCTTCTTCCCGGACGACTGCCACCTCTCGCCCCGAGACTTCGTGCTCGGACTCGAAGGGAACGGGCGACCGCCATCGCCCCGCCGCGGAGGACCTTGTGCCCATGCAAAGCCTCCTGGAGCGCATCCTTGAGGAGTTGCCCGCCGACAGGTCTTGGCGAAAAGACCTGCTCCAGGAAGGGTTGGTTTACCTTTGGCGAATGGAGACACGACGACCGGGACAAACCGCCAGTTGGTATCTCCAAAGCTGCCGCTATCGCCTCGAGCGGCTGCTGCGCGAAGGATGCAGTCTCGACGCGCCCAGACGGTCCTCGAAGCGCGTGGATCTGCCCGAGAACCACACCGAGGCGTGGGACGATCTCCTCGATCCGTCGAGCGAGAGTGTCGTCGTCGCAGAAGAACCGAAAGAAAGGAAAATGCAGTTGACTGTATGACTGTAAGAGGCGCGTGAAATGGTACGTATATATCTACAGTGACTACGAGCAGGCCGCGTGCATGTGAAAGCGGGAGCTGACAAACCAGCTAGATCTTGCGCCAGAGCCGTTTGCGTCGGCCGCCTCGAGTCCGCGCGGCTGACCCTGGCTGGGGGTGAAGCCGGGAACGACGCCTTTCGCGTGACCGGGGCGTATCCAACCGGCAGCCAGGCCCTGCGCCGGATCTCTGCGGTCAGGGCAGACCTGGTTCTCCTGGCCGAGCGACTGCCGGACATGCCGGGACTGGCCTGCGTAGGCCGGTTGAAGCGAATCGCCCCACGCCTCCGGGTGCTCTTGGTGGGGGAAACGGAGGTTGCCGAAGCGGTTGTCAACGGCCTGGCGGCCGGGGCGGACGGCTGGGTGTGGCAGCATGCGCCTGCGGCCGAACTGGGACGGGCCGTGCGCGCGGTGTTAGCCGGGGGCATATTCGTGCCGGACGCGGCCCTGCGCGGAGTGGTCGAGCTTTGCCTTAGGGACCGGGTTTTACACGTTGAGGGAGTTGCGCTCACCAGGCGCGAACAGCAGGTCCTCGGGCTTGTCGTTTCGGGGGCATCGGACAAGGAAATCGCCGAGTGACTCGCCATCGGTTGCTCGACCGCGAAGAGTCATGTTCACCACTTGCTCGACAAGTGCGCGGCGCACTCACGCCGCGACCTCGCCTCGAGGACGTTCGCTCTTCGCCGGCAATCGTCACCGTGACAACCGAACGATACCGAGGACGACTCCGTGGCCCTCGCCAGCGCAACTGGTTTCGAGTCGGCCGCCGAGCTGAACTCACCTTCTCTTGGCCTGGCGAGAGCAATTCCTGTCTCAACCTTTCTCCATCCTTTTGGCCATTGACCGGCCGCTTCGCGCAGATCAAACAGGACGCGATGCAAAACCGAGACAGCAGGCGTAATATTCCAAAGCGAAACGCTGCGGGCGAGTCGCTCATCTGCTGCTGGCACCTCGGGCCTCGGCGTCGGGCGCACTTCAATTCCGCGCCGGCGGGTTCGATCGATCCGTGGCAGCGTCGCCGGGCCGCGGGCCGGTTTGCTCCCATCAGCCTGGACCAGACGCGTCCCTGCATGGCCGCCGACCAGAACAAAAACTACCGGCACGCCCACTTGCACCTGGCTTCTCGCCCGAGCATGCAGCGACCGCACTGGAGCCCCGAGTGCCACCCGCGCGCAGGCTGCCGACCTAGGCAAACGGCTTTCCCATTACTCCGGCCGCCCACGAGACTCTCTTCTTCGGTCTTCTCATGAGCCCCTGCACAATAAGGCGCCAGCGACTAGGCCTTAGACACGCGCCACTTCTGGACCGCTGGTGCCGTCGGCTTGCCCCTCTGTCCCTCGATCCGAATTCGCTCCTGGCAGTGGCGGCAACAGATGTACCCCAGCGGCCGGCTATCGACACCTTCGAGTTGCACATGTCATTGAACTGCAATAGCGTGCGTGCCGCGCGCACCGCGCCGTCGGCATTTCACTATGACCTAGCCATCACAACTGACTTCAACACAAAAGAGATTGACCCATAACTCGCAACTTACTCAAGGTGATCAAATGAAGAACACATCCCCCCGCCGCTTAGTTCCGATGAGCCTTCTTGTTCCAGGGC
>Ga0194125_10004907_pt1 | contig 20635 bp, 16 predicted proteins | sample TA2KigC250mmetaG_FD_148626 | JGI IMG/M metagenome (GOLD analysis project Ga0194125, IMG submission 148626) | Freshwater microbial communities from Lake Tanganyika, Tanzania - TA2015034 Kigoma Deep Cast 250m | ecosystem: Environmental > Aquatic > Freshwater > Lake | place: Tanzania: Lake...
GGTTGAAAATGGCTTCAGCGTATCTCCGCACGCGGCAGTTCGATGCGGCGGAGAAATCTTATCAGACCGCGCTGCAGTTGAACCCGGCCTTGCCGGAAGCGCTGAACGGACTGGGACTGATTCAAATTCAACGGAAACGCCTGCGCGAAGCGCTCACCTTCTTCAACACGGCCCTCGAAAAACAACCCAACTACGCGCCGGCGCTCTTGAACCTCGCCGTCACTTATCACCCGCAGAATCGCTTGCTCGCCTTGCGCAAGTATCGCGAATACGTGGAACTCAAACCTCGCCCGCCCGATTCTTTGGCCGTCGAAGAGATCATCCGGCAGATCGAAGCCGAACTGAATCCTCCACCGCGGCTGGTTCACACGAACCCTCCTCCCGCGCTGACGAATCTCGCCCAGGCGAAAGTTGCTTTGAGCAATGCTCCGGCGCCGCCGCGTGCCACCACAAGTCCGCCGCCGACTCTGGTGGCTTCAGCGCTGCCGCAATCGAAAACTTCTCCTCCAAAATCAAACGCATCGCTGGAACGGCCGGCCACAGACGCAAAGCCGGGCACTCCGCCGATCGCGTCCTCCACGCCCATCGCTCCGCCCTCCGGCGAGCTCAGGGAAGAACCGCTTCCGAGAATCGAAGTCGTCACGCTGAGCAACGATTTTGCCCCGAAGTTGCCCCAAGATGTCACCCCGGAACCGCCGCCGACGCCGCCCGCAACCAATACGCTGTTGGCCGCAACGCCGCAAACTGTGCCAGAAGAATCGCCTTCCGCGCCTTTAATCCGGTCCGTCGCGCTCCGGGAAAAACCCAAGAGCGCCGCTCGCCGAGTGCTCGACAAACTGGACCCGCGCGGCTGGTTCGGAAGAAAAAGCGCTGCGGCGACAGCCGCCGAGCGCGAGCCGGCAGCGCAGGAGCGCGCAACTCGCGAGACCGAGAATCGGCCCGTCCGTTACGCGCCCCCGCCCGCGCCGGCCGTGAACCCGCGCCCGCAACCGCCGCCGGTGCCGCGCTACCCGTATCGGTCCCCGGCGAGACCTGCAGCGGGAGATCGCGCACAGGCGGAACCATTTTTCGCGCAAGGTTTGAGAGCGCACCGGGAGCGGAGGTTGACGTCAGCCATCGAGGCCTACCGGGCAGCGATCAAATTCGACCCAAGTTACTTCGATGCTCACTTCAATCTGGGGCTGGCGGCCTTCGATGTGAAGGATTTGGGACAATCGCTTCTGGCTTGCGAGTATGCCCTGGCGCTCGATGCCGGCTCCGCGGACGCGCGTTACAACTTCGCGTTGGCCTTGGAGCGCGCCGGATTCTATCTTGATGCCGCAAATGAGCTCGAAAAGGTGCTCACGGACCACTCAGACAATGACCGGGCTCACTTCGCGCTGGCGAAAGTCCAGGCCGAACGGCTGGCTCAGATCGATTCCGCGCGCGAACATTATCGGCGTGTGCTGCGGCTCAATCCGGCGCATCCCGAAGCGGCCGCGATCCGCTACTGGCTCGCCGCTCATCCTTGATGCTGCCACGGCACGTCGCCTGCTCTAAGGCAGTCGCGTGGACTGCGCAAACTTTTCGTCCAGGCAATTCGCTTGGCGCAATCGAAGATTTAACGCTCTAACGACAATGATTGCGACTCTGCCGGATCGTGGCACTCTATCTTGCGGTCGAAATTGCTTGTAAGCGGCGATCAAATTTTTCGGCCCATTAAGCGATTTAGCGATTTAACTTTCTAACGTTTTGACGAATTCGGTTGCGGTTCTGCCAGGCCCGGCCGGCCCTCGCGTGAACGATGAATCTGCCAAACGTGCCATTCAACTGGGTTGATCTGGTCGTAGTTGCCGCCCTGCTGGTCGGGGCGTTGATCGGCCGGAAGAAGGGGATGTCAGAGGAACTCCTGCCGGTTTTCCAGTGGCTGGCGATCGTGGCGGTGGGCGCGCTGTATTACGAGCCGTTTGGCAAATTCCTCGCCGAGTACACGAACCTGAGCCTGTTGCCGGCCTACCTCATTGTCTATCTGGGCATCCTGCTGGGCCACGTCCTTTTCTTCAGTTGGCTCAAACGAATCGTCGGCGAGAAACTGGTGGCCAGCGACATCTTTGGCCGTCTCGAATTCTACCTGGGCATGGCGGCGGGCGCCGCCCGGTTTGGCTGCATCGTGATGGTGGCTTTCGCGATGCTCCACGCGCGATACATCAGCCCGGACCAATTGGCTGCCGAAGCCAAAATGCAGCGCGAGAATTTCGGCAGCATCACCTTTCCGACCCTCGGCTTGCTCCAGCAATCGGTCTTCGAGAAATCCGCCGTTGGCCGCGCCGTCAAAAAGTATTTGAACGAGCAATTGATCGCCGCCACGCCGCCTAATCGATACCTGGTGAAACGCGAAAGCGTCACCCGCCGCCGCGAACGGGCGGTGGATGAGGTGATGGGAAAATGATTCGGCCATGACAAACGGTTCGAGGTGACTACACTCGACGCCGTGAAACCATACTGGCAAGGCGTCTTCCCCGCCGTCACGACGCAAATGAAGAAGGACGGCTCCCTCGATCTCCACGGCACCGCCCGCCACGTCGAAGTGCTCCTGAAATCCGGCGTCACCGGCGTGATTATGCTGGGATCTCTCGGCGAAAATCAGTCGCTGGATCCCGATGAAAAGCGGCGCGTAGTCGAAGCCACCGTAAAAACCGTCGATGGCCGCGTGCCGGTCCTGAGCGGCGTGGCCGAAACGAGCGCAACCGGCGCGTGCCGTCACGTTCGCGATTGCGAGAAGCTCGGCGCCGACGGTTTCATGCTCATGCCGCCGATGGTCTATAAATCCCCCGACCCGCGCGAGACGCTCGTTTATTTCCGCACCGTGGCCAGAGCGACCGGGCTGCCGATCATGATTTACAACAATCCCATCAGTTACGGGAACGACATTACGCCGGAGATGTTCGCCACCCTCGCGGACCAGAAAAATTTCGTCGCGCTCAAGGAAAGCTCGGCCAACACGCGCCGGATCACCGACCTGCACAACACGGTGGGAGAGCGCTACGCCCTCTTCACCGGAGTCGATGATCTTGCGCTCGAATGCGCCATCATCGGGATCGACGGGTGGGTCGCCGGCGTGGGACTCGCCTTCCCTCGCGAGAATCAGTATTTTTGGGAACTGACCCGCCGCGGCGAATGGGACAAGGCGCGAGAGATCTATCGCTGGTTCACGCCGCTGCTGCATTTGGACACGCATCCGAAGTTCGTTCAATACATCAAGCTCGCGGTGCAGGAGTGCGGCCTGGGAAGCGAGTGGGTGCGCCCGCCGCGCTTGCTGCTGGCGGGAGAGGAACGCAAACAGATTTTGAAGATCATCCGCGACGGCATCGCGCTGCGTCCGAAAATCCCATCGCGCAAATGAAGGCGTTGTTCTGGGGTTGCCATTCGGTCAAGGACCAGGGTGAGACCGCCGAGAAACTTTGGATGCAATCAACTCTGCGGGCCGTCCTGCTCTTCACCGTCGTTTGTCAATTGGCGGGTCTTGCGCGGGCCCAGGCTGCGGCATACCGGCCTCCCAATATCATTCTGATTCTGGTGGACGATCTGGGGTGGGCCGACCTTGGCTGCTATGGAAGCACGTTTCACGAGACGCCGAACATTGATCGCCTCGCGCGCGAAGGCGTCCGGTTCACGCAGGCATATTCCGCTTGCACCGTTTGCTCACCGACGCGCGCGAGTCTTCTCACCGGCAAATCTCCCGCGCGCCTCCACATTACGGACTGGATTCCGGGACACAAACGGCCGGAGGCAAAACTGCGCGTTCCCGACTGGACGCAGCACCTGGCGACGAACGAATGGAATCTTGCCAAAGCGCTCAAGTCGGCTGGCTACGCCACCATCTCCATCGGCAAATGGCATCTTGGCGGACCCAAATTCTATCCGGAGCAGCAAGGTTTCGATGCGAACATCGGCGGCACGGACCGCGGGCAACCGCCCAGCTACGTTTCGCCGTATAAAATTCAGACGCTGCCCGACGGACCGCCGGGCGAATTCCTGACGGATCGCGAAGCTGCCGAAGCTTGCCGGTTCATCGAAGCCAACCGCGCCCGTCCGTTTTTCATTTACCTGCCGCATTACGCGGTTCACCAGCCCATTGCCGGCAAACCCGGCGTCGTCGCGAAATACCGCGCCAAAGCCAAACCCGACGCGCCGCAACGCAACGCCACTTATGCCGCGCTTCTTGAAAGCGTCGATGACGCGCTGGGCCGCATCCGCTCGAAACTGGACGAACTCAAACTGAGCGACCGCACGGTTCTCATTTTTACTTCCGACAATGGCGGGTTGATCTTGGACGGAAAGAACGCGCCGACGAGCAACGCGCCCCTCCGATCCGGCAAAGGCTCGCCCTACGAAGGCGGCGTCCGCGTGCCGTTGCTCATCCACTGGCCGAACCGCGCAAAGGCCGGCGCGATTTGCGAAGCGCCGGTCATGAGCATCGATCTCTTTCCCACGCTCCTCGAAATCGCAGGCGCGAAGAGGCCGCTCGATCACCCATCCGATGGCCGCAGCCTCGTTCCGTTGGTGTCGGGCGCGGCGGCGCTGGAGCGCGAGGCCCTTTACTGGCATTACCCGCATTATCATCCCGGCGGCGCAACGCCCTATGGAGCGATCCGGCAAGGCGATTTCAAGTTGATCGAGTTTTTCGAGGATGGCCGTCTGGAACTTTTCAATCTGAAGCGCGATCCAGGCGAGCAGCAAGAACTGGCTGCCGATCACCCCGAAGTCGCGCAGCGCCTGCAAAATCAACTCGCCGCCTGGCGCAAAGAAATCGGCGCGCAAATGCCGGTGGCAAATCCACACTACAAACCTTGAAGGACTCTCGGCCATGAGCGAACACTGGACTCAAAGTAGGGCAAGCTTCCAGCCTGCCTCCGTCGAGGAGCGAGGCCGTGTCTTTCCAGGTCCGAACAGGAGCACACAGAGGAAACCGAGATCAACCGGGCACAAGTTTTGGCCTCTGTTCCCTTCGTTTGCTCCTGTTCCAAGTCAATTGTCGGCCGGAGGCAGGCAGGATGCCTGCCCTACGTTGGAGACGCGCGTGACGGTTTTTCGTTCTCTTCTGATACTCCTGCTGCTCTCAGTTCTGCGAGCCGAGGTTTCGCTGGCCGCCGTTTCTGATCCTGCCTGGGGCAAGATTGTTTTCGCAACCAACTCGACCGGCCAGATTCAGGCCGAAGCCCGCGGGTGGCCTGCGGACGGGAAACTCTCGCTTCCCACAGCTTTCCCAAACATCACTGCGGCGCGTTTGCTTGACGGTCGCCAGCGCGTGCCCTTGAAGTGGGTTTTCAACGCGGACGCCTCGCAGCTTCATGTGGAGCTTCCCGCGAAACCACCTGCGACTTTGCCAGCGACCATTCTTCTGGAAACGGCGGAGGGCAGCCAACAATTCGCGGACGGCCGAATCGTCTTCTCGGCGCTCGACGCGAAAGTGCACGGAACGCGCGCCCGGCTGGAGTCCCACCCTGGGAATCACCGCATCGGCTTCTGGACGGACACCGGCGAATCGGTGAGTTGGAATTACAAGCCGACGCGCTGGGGAATGTACTCGCTTGAGGTTGCGTTCTCCGCTGACGGCGGCGCCGACACCGAATTGCTGTTTGAAATCGCGGGCCAGAATTTCACCGTGATTCGTCCGGCCACGGGCAGTTGGTATCGCTATCAAACGCTTGGTCTTGGTTCGATTTACCTCGCGAAGCCCGAACCATTCATCGTGCGCGTGAGTTGCAGGAAGATGACCGGCGCTGCGGTCATGAACCTTAAGGCCGTGACGCTTCATCCCGCGCCTGAAGGAAAACCGATCTTCCAGGACGCGTCCGGCGAGATCTCGCTGCACGCGCGAGACGCCATCACGCACAGCGTCATGATGCGCTACGAACCAGCGACGAACAAAAACTGCCTCGGCTATTGGACGAACCCGAAGGACTGGGCGGAGTGGGAATTCGCGGTGACGAAGCCGGGCATGTTCGACGTCGAAGTCTGGCAAGGTTGCGGGAAAGGGCATGGCGGGAGCGACGTGGCAGTCGAAGTCGCGGGCAAATCCTTTGCTTTCGTGGTGGAAGATACCGGCCATTTCCAGAACTTCGTGCCTCGGCGTCTCGGGCGGGTTGAACTGGCAAAAGCAGGAACTTACGACCTGGCTGTAAAGCCGCGGCGGAAACAAGCCGGCGCGGTGATGGATATTCGGCAGGTGCGTCTGGTCCCGGTCAAGGCAGCCGCGGAAGTATCTCCAGCGCTTAAGCGATTTCTGGAAGCGCGCCGAGTGGTTTTTCTAGGCGACAGCATTACTTACGGAGGCGAGTACGTCGAGTGGGTGGAGACTTTCGTGCGGACGCACTATCCGGAGGCGAAGGTTGAGTTCATCAATCTCGGGTTACCGAGCGAAACCGTCTCGGGCCTTTCGGAACCGGGCCACGCGAACGGCGCATTCCCGCGCCCTTACTTGCACGAAAGGTTTGGCCGCGTTCTGGAAAAGGCGCGCCCGGATTTGATCGTCGCGTGTTACGGAATGAACGATGGCATTTACCATCCGTCTAGTGAGGAACGCTTTAAAAAATTCCAGGATGGGATGCGCATGCTCAGGGAACGTGGCGGTGCCGGCGACGCCTATATTGTTCACGTCACACCCTCCACTTTCGATTCCTTGCCGCTGAAGAGCCGAGTGCTGCCTGCGGGTCTGGCCGAATACCGCTCTCCGTACGAAGGCTACAACGAAGTGCTAGATCGCTATTCGGAATGGCTCCTTGCGCAGCGGGCGCACGGTTGGGAAGTCGTGGATGCTCATGGACCGATGAACCGCTTCATCGCGGCCGAGCGCCAGACTCGGCCAGATTTCAAGCTGGCGGGCGATGGCGTCCATATCAACAGCCAGGGACACTGGTTGATCGCTCGCGAAATCCTCCGGCACTTCGGCGCTCCAGCAGAGATCGTGGCGGAGGACCTGCCAGGCGCATTGCTCGGTTCGCATCCGCGCGGAGCTGAGATTCTGAAGCTGGTTCAGCAACGGCAACGCTTGCTCAAGGACGCCTGGCTCACGCACGTCGGCCATCTCCGGCCTGGGATGAAGTCAGGCAAGCCGTTGTCTGAGGCACAATCTGAGGTGGAGGAAATCGAGGAGAAGATCCGTGCGCTTACCGACAATCGCTGACCGCGGCGAGGAAAGTGTGTACACTGGTGTTTGGCTGAACAGGAGGAACGAAGCAAGAGCGAGACGGCAAGCTTTCCAGGAACGAACTGACCCACCCCTTCGCCCCTCCTTGGAGGGGAACTGAGCCTGCGGCACCGGACGGAGTCCCCTCCTGGGAGGGGAAGGCGCATGGGCCGTGTGCGTGGCACCGTCGCAGCTTCCCATGAAACTCCCCTCAAATTCAGGGCGGACCACAAATTGAGAAAGAAGCATTCATGGTCCGCCCGAATTTGTGGGGAAGATAACCGCGCGGCTAGAACTCGTCGAAGAGCGGGCCGCCGGGGTGTTCGGGATTGGGGACCACGCGGCGTTTCCGCAGATCGACGACAAGGTCCAACGCTTCGAGCGGGATTTGGCCGATGAGGTTGGGCAGTTCATCCGGGATTTCAACGACTTGAAAGATGCCGGTGCGCCCCGCCAGTTTCAGTTCCACGGGCGAACAGACACGGCGTTCCTCGATGCGATTCGACATGGTGCGAGAGCGCACTTTATCGATGGGGCGCAAGCCGAGCTTTTTCACCAGATTCCTTTTGAGGTAGAAAAAGCCCGCGCCCGTGTCAATTAATGCCTCCGTCGCCAGCGAGCGCGGCGCGGTTTTTCGAGCGCCGGCAGCGGCAAGCTCAACGTCTCCCCAATTCTGAATTTCAATCTTCTCGATGACTTTGCCCACGCCCCTAAAATATGGTGGGTTGCTCCCAGCGTCGAGAAAATCATGGTTTGCGTGGGAGTCATCGGTTAGAAATCTGGCCCTGCAATCAAGATGAACCGCATCCAAATCATCGATTCCCACACCGGCGGCGAGCCCACGCGCGTCGTGATCCGCGGCGGGCCGGACCTCGGCGGCGGGACCGTGGCCGAACGGCTGAAAGTTTTTCGCCAGACACACGACGGCTTTCGCTCGGCGGTCGTCAATGAACCGCGCGGCTCCGACGTGCTCGTCGGCGCGTTGCTCGTCGAGCCCGGCGACTCGTCGTGCGCCGCCGGCGTCATTTTTTTCAACAACGTCGGTTACCTGGGCATGTGCGGCCACGGCGCCATCGGCTTGATCGTGACGCTCGCGCACATGGGAAAAATCAAGCCGGGCGAGCATCGCATCGATACGCCGGTGGGCGTCGTGACGGCGACGTTGAACGCGGACGGCAGCGTTTCCGTGAACAACGTGCCGAGCTATCGAAAGGCCAAGGGAATCGTCGTCGAGGTGTCGCATGCGGACGGCGCGCCGGGGAAGCGCCCTGCCGTATCGGTTACCGGAGATGTGGCGTGGGGAGGCAATTGGTTCTTTTTGGTCGAACGCCACGAGCAAGCGCTGGAACTGGGCAATGTTGAGAAGCTCACCGACTTCACCTGGCGCATCCGGCAGGCCGTGAACGCGCAAGGGTTCCCCGAAGTGGATCACGTCGAGATCTTCGGGCCGCCGGTCAACTCGTGGGCGAAGTCGCGGAATTTTGTGTTGTGTCCAGGCAAAGCGTATGACCGCTCGCCCTGCGGCACCGGCACGAGCGCCAAGCTGGCTTGCCTCGCCGCAGACGGAAAACTCGAAGAAGGCCAGCCGTGGGTGCAAGAAAGTATTCTGGGCAGTCTTTTCACCGGCCGTTACCGCTGGCTTGACCGCGCAAAGGGCACGGTGGCTCCAACCATCACCGGCACGGCGTTTGTCAACTCGGAAGCGACCTTGCTGCTTCAAGACCAAGATCCGTTCTGCTGGGGAATTCGAGCGTAAGCGGAGTGGAGTATCCTTCAAGGAAGGTGGGGAGCGTCCTCGCGAGCCAATCGCCATCGACGACAGCTCGGCTGGGGAGCGCACGCGCCCCGCGTGTTGGAGTCGGCGCCCTCGCCGACTCCATTCAATCGGACTGAAGCCGTCCCACTCTGTACCGTGTTTGAAACCACGTTCCGGCTGGCGAGGCGCCAGTCGGAACACGTGAGGCGCGTGTGCTCCCCAGTTCCAAATGAATCGTTCCGGCCAGGTGGATCGCGGAATCCGCTTGCCAGGCAGGCTGGAAGCCTGCCCTACTTTGAGAGACAAGCACGCTCGCATCGTTATGAATTCGTCTGGTTATCTCTCCCTCATTTCATGGCTGGTTGCCCTGGGGCTTCCTGTGGCCTCGGCCGCGGCGCCAACCGCCCGGAAACCCAGCATCATCTTCATCCTTGCCGACGATCTCGGCTACGGCGACCTGGGTTGCTTCGGCCAAAAGAAAATCCGCACGCCCAATATCGACCGCCTCGCGGCCGAAGGCATGCGCTTCACGCAGCATTACTCCGGCAACGCCGTGTGCGCGCCGTCGCGTTGCGTGCTCATGACCGGCAAACATCCCGGGCACGCGTTCATCCGCGACAATCGCGGCGTCAAACCGGAAGGGCAATACCCCATTCCCGCCGACACCGTCACTCTGGGAAAGCTCCTCCAAGAACAGGGCTATGTGACCGGCGCGTTTGGCAAATGGGGCCTCGGCGGCCCGGGCAGCACCGGTGAGCCTTTGAAACAGGGCATCGACCGTTTCTTCGGCTACAATTGCCAGAGCATCGCGCACAATTATTACCCGACTTCGCTCTGGGACAATGCCCGGCGGGTAATGCTCAATAACCCGGCGTTTTCCGCGCACCAAAAGTTCCCGGCCGACGCAGACCCCCGCGATCCCGCCAGCTACACGAGATACACTGGCAAGGATTACGCGCCGGATCTGATCGGGGACCAAGCGCTGCGCTTCATTCGCGAGAACAAGGACCGGCCTTTCTTTCTCTATTATCCAACCACCGTCCCGCATCTGGCGCTGCAAGTGCCGGAGGATTCGCTTGCGGAATACGCCGGCCAGTTCCCCGAGGAACCCTACCTGGGCGACAGAAATTATCTGCCGCATCGCACGCCGCGCGCTGCGTACGCCGCGATGATCACGCGCATGGATCGTGAGGTCGGACGCGTCATGGCCCTGGTGAATGAGCTCGGCCTGGACGAGAAAACGATTTTCGTTTTCAGCTCGGACAATGGCCCGCTCTACAATCGGCTCGGCGGCACCGAAACGGATTTCTTCAATTCGGCGCACGCTTTCCGAGGGCGCAAGGGTTCGCTCTACGAAGCCGGCGTGCGCGTCCCGTGCCTTGTGCGTTGGAAAGGCCGCATCGCGGCAGGCAAGGCCTCGAATCGATTGACGGGCTTCGAGGATTGGGTGCCGACGTTGCTCGAACTGATCGGGAGCCAGAAAGCCACGGCGAAGAACATCGATGGGATTAGCTTCGCCCCGACGTTGCTCGGCAAAAGGCAGAGGCCGCGTCCATTCCTGTACCGCGAGTTTCCCGCGTATGGCGGACAGCAATCGGTGCGCGTCGGCGATTGGAAGGCTGTGCGCCAAAATCTGAATCCGCCCCGGAAACAACCGACCCCCGCCATCCGCACGGAACTCTACGACCTCGCGCGCGATCCGAGTGAAACGAGGGATGTCGCGGCCGAACATCCTGAGATGGTGGCCAAGTTGGAGAGAATCCTGGGCGAACAACACAACGCCTCGCAGGAATTTCCCATCCGCGCGCTCGACGGCGAATGAGTGGACGCTGGTGACTCCCCACGAATTCAGGGCGGATCACGAATGAGAAATCTGGATTGGCAATGGGTGCTCAAAAGCAAAGGGTCCCCACAAATTCAGAGCGACCACGAATGAGAAATCTCATAATCTCGAATTTGTGGTCCGCCTTGAATTCGTGGGGATTTCTCAAGGTCCTCTCACATTGAAGGATTAGCGATGTCCATGGCGAAAGGGGTCTTAATTATCGGCGGCGGCGTCATCGGCCTGAGCACGGCGTATTATCTCGCGCGGCGGGGGCATCGGGTGACCATTTTGGATCGGGTGGCATCCGAACATTGGAACTGTTCCTACGGCAACGCCGGGATGATCACGCCGAGCCACTTCGTGCCCCTGGCGGCCCCCGGCATGGTTGCGCTGGGTCTCAAATGGATGTGGAATCCGGAAAGCCCGTTCTACATCAAGCCGCGCTTGAGTTGGGACCTCGTGAGCTGGGGCTGGAAATTCTACTGCGCCGCCAACGCTCAACGCGTTGCTCAGGCCGCGCCGGTCTTGCGCGACCTCAGCCTGGCCAGCCGCGCTTGTTTCGAGGAACTCGCGGCGCTTCCCGACAATGACTTCGGCCTGGTGAAAAAGGGTCTCCTCGCGCTCTGCAAAACCGAAAATGCGTTCGAAGAGGAAGCGAAAACCGCCGAGCAAGCCCGATCCCTTGGAATCCCAGCGGAGGTGCTTGATGCCAGACAAACGGCGAAACTCGATCCCAACGTGCGCATGGACATTTGCGGCTCGGTTTATTTCCCGCTGGATTGCCACCTCACGCCGCAGCGGTTCATGGCCGCCTTGCAGCAACAGCTTGCCAAACTTGGCGCCCAGTTTTCGTGGAACACCGAAGTCAAGGGCTTTACGCATCACGCATCACGCATTACGAGCGTGCAGACGTCCCAAGGGGAAGTCTCCGCCGATGAATTCGTGATCTGCGGCGGCTCCTGGTCGCCGGTCCTGGCGCGCGAATTGGAGCTTCGGCTCCCGATGCAAGCCGGCAAAGGCTACAGCCTGACCCTGCCGAAGCCGCGGCAGCTTCCCTCCATTTGCGCTATCTTCACCGAAGCCCGCGTGGCTGCCACGCCCATGGGATCGTCGCTGCGCTTCGGCGGCACCATGGAAATCGCGGACCTCAACGAAGAGATCAATCCCATCCGTGTCCAAGGAATTCTCAAGGCCGTGCCGAAGTACTATCCGGATTTTTCGCCGAAAGACTTCGAGGGAGTTCAGCCGTGGTGCGGGTTGCGCCCTGTTTCGCCCGATGGATTGCCGTATGTGGGTCGCGTTCGGCGCTACGCGAACCTTTCCATTGCCACCGGCCACGCGATGCTGGGCCTGAGCCTGGGGCCCATCACGGGCAAGCTCATTTCGGAAGTCCTTTCCGATGAAAAGCCATCGATCGACATAGCGCTTCTGAATCCGGACCGATACGGATAGAAACGTCAGGGGCAGTCTTTGAGTTGCGGGGAAGAGCGGAGCCTCACGCTTTCGTCTCGATGGGTCTCGCGATCCACGATGCACTTCGGATCATCCACGAGCGAGCCTTCCTCCACGTCGAAGCCGGCATTGCCCAGGATGGTCCGCTGCGACAACGGGCCGGAGGTCAACAGGAACTTCCGCATTACCGAACCAAGGGTAACTCCAGACACACGCCCAGTTCGATGAACGCGGCAAGAGAAAAATCGATTCTGATCGCAACAAGCAGCAACAAGCATTTCAACCGGCTTGAACTCACCCGGGAGAACGGATACGTTCCGCGCATGATTGCGACGAGTAACGGTTACATAGTCCGTAAAGTGGGAGTGCGTTCGGGCCACCCTGTCGTGGAGGGCACGCGCATCGGCGTGCATGACGTCCTCGCGATGACGAAAACCGGAGCCTCGGTCGATGAAGTGGTGGCAAGCTTTCCCCGGCTGACCCGCGCGCAGGTTTATGAATGCCTGGCCTATTACGAAGACCACCGCAGCGAGTTAGACCCACTCGTCGCCGCGCAAACCGCTCAGCTCGACGAGTGAGATCCAACTTTCCCTGATAAGCCTCAGCACCTCTCTACGATGGAGGAGTTTCACTGGCGAAAAGCGCGGCTTGCGTTTTCGACACAACAAGAAACCGCGGCGGTCATCGCCGATCTTCAATGGCGGCGCGGAATTGACGTTCAACTCCACCACCACTTTGTCTTTTTTATCTTCCCCAAATCGGCGCACTGGACTGGCTGCCGCGTCTATTCTCGGACGTCTGGATTCCCAACTCCGTTGTTGAGGAGCTCGCCGCTGGCAAACACCAGAGCTGCAACGTGCCCGCCCCGAGCGCCTGTGTGTGGATTCGCTTCATTCGCGGCCTCAATGACCTCAATGACTCGAAGATTGCTGTTCGGGAAAGAGTCTGCTATAGAACTGACCATGAGCACGATCACCACGGAGAGCGCGTCGGCAACGATCTGGGAACGGATCATCCGGCCCGATCTGGATGACCTGTCGCCCGAGGAAGCGCGGGCCGTCCTGCGCTGGAAGTTCTCTGACGCGGACCGACAGCGCGCCGATCACCTCTCCGCCAAGGCTCGCGCCGGAGCGCTCACCGCCGCCGAAGAACGCGAGTTGGACGAATACCTGTCTATCGAATCTGCGCTGATCTGCCTCAAGAGCAAAGCCCGCCTCTCCCTCCGGCGGTATCGGCCGCGCGCCGTGATCGCCCGCCCCGGCTGACATGGATGCCCGGCGCAAAGCAACCGTGCGACGCCGCGCCGGATTTCGTTGCGAGTACTGTCACCTTCCCGAACGCGTTGCGGAACTGCCTCTGCAATTCGATCACATCGTTGCCGAGCAGCATGGCGGCCCGGCGACATTGGAGAACCTCGCTTTGGCTTGTGCCCGGTGCAACCGATTCAAAGGCCCGAACCTGTCCGGCGTGGACCCGGAGACCGGTGTCCTCACTCGATTGTTCAACCCGCGCGCTGACTCGTGGAAGGAGCATTTCGCATGGGACGGCGCGCGCGTGCGCGGTCGAACGACCATCGGCCGCGCCACCGTCCACGTCCTGCAGATGAACCATCCTGCCGCAGTCAACCAGCGCCGGCACTTGCTCAACGAAGGCATCGATTTCTGACCCGTTACGCGGCGGGCCACCATGGACTGGGGAGCCGCACGCTCCTCGCCATTTTCGTCCAAGGAGCGGAAAAGTTTCGAACTTGGTGACCTTCTGAGTTCGTCCATAGACAACGCCGAATTACTGACGTTCAATCGCGAACACTTCGGGCAGGTGCCGGGCTTGCGCCTGGCCCGGGGTTGATTCGGTCTCTCGGATTGCTGTCGGTGTCCGCCCGGGCGTAACTCGCCAGGATGGCGGAATTATCAATGGCGCACAGCGCGGCTTGTGTTTTTGACAAAACGAAGCCGCGACGGTCATCGCTGGCGGCGCGGAATTGACGTTCAATTCCACCACCACTTTGTCTTTTGCTTTCGCCATACCTCCTTTCACACCCCACATCAGGGTTAAATCCAGACACGCACAGTTCAACGAACGCGGCAAGAGAAAAACATGCTTACATCGAGGTTCAGCGAACGAATGGAGATGGGACATGGACTCGGAAGGTTCGGCACAACAAACCTCCGTCTTCCGGATAACTCACGATGAACATAGATTGATCCGCTCCCGATCGCTGAACAAATGAACAAATCACCAAAGAAGAAAAGGAGCACCGGCAACGCCTGCTTCCTGTTGCGCTTCGCGCGGAGCGCATTGGGTCCGGGCCGCGCCTCGTTGCTCCTGATCGTGATGGAGATGAAGCAAACGCAATCGAACGATTTCCGAGGCGCCCCCGTTTCGAAATTTCCGAGTTTTCTCCCGGACACTAGCTAGTGTCTGAGAAGAAACTCGGGGAAGCGGCGTAAAGATTGGGGGGCCAGAGGCCAAAAGGCGCGCGAATGTTTTGGTCGGAGATTCGGGGAAGCCTGCAAAATCATGGTGAGAGCGTACGCAGGAGTGAGAAAAAATCTTTCCAGCGGTTGTGGTTTGCTCTGTGATCAGACGCGCTCTCGGCAGTCTCGGGCCAGTAGGCGAAGAATGGGGCCGACTGCGAACGCTTCACCACAGTCAGGATCCTTGAAATCACCAGCTCCGACACAACGCCGCGTCGCACTCGTTCACTGACCAGCCAGCATCGCAGTCCAGCAGCCAGATGCGGAACGCAATGTAAGCGTTCCTTCCCGCGTCGTGAAAATCGTCTTTGTCCGTTGAGAAGAATCGCCGCGCATTGTTCTTGGTCAACTTCCAGTTGCCCTGCTCGTCGGTCTCGGCTTGCACCTTGAGCGTCCGCAATCCGAAACGGGTCAGCAGCTTCGAGGCCCGCACGCCGGAAGTGGATTGGTGGATGAATGGATTGGTGGATTGGTGGGCGGTCCCATGATTTGCTCCACTGATTACTGACCACTTTGGTCGCGGGGTCCTTCAACGCGTCGGCCCCGCGCGCACAATTCGAATCCGCCTAGGGATCATGCGGGCTTGTTACGTGGAGCGCACTGCGGCAATTTGCGGCCATGAAAACGTTCACGGTCGAGGAAGCCAAGTCACGTTTGGCTCGTTGGGTGGATCGAGAGCTGGGCGGCCAACAAATCCGGATTCGCAGAGGCGACGCGGTGGTCGGGGTGCGCCCGGCGCAATCCCCCGCCTCTGTTGACACAGAATCGTTGTCACCGCGCGAAGCGCTGCGCCGTTTGCAGGAGGAAGCGCGTTTGAAGCCAGAGCAGGCGGAGCAATACCTGCGCGAGGTGCGTGAGGAACGTCTGGCGGCGGAGGGACCGCGCCGGACAAGATCCATCTCGAATTCAACAAGACCGGACGGCGGCGCGGTTCACGGTTTGATTGCCTCATCGCGGCGACGGCGATCCGGGCGCAGGCGCAAGTCGCAACCGTCAATCAGTCGGATTTCAAATTGTTCGTGCCACACGGGCTAACGCTGGCCGTCCCGAGTTTCTCTCCTCCTCCGGCATCCCTTCCACAGACCGCAGCCGGGAGCAATTAACGCAATCGCTGCGTCGCTTTTCCCGCCACCATCGTCATCATCCGGTCGATCGAAGATTTTTGGACCGCTGACTGCTGACCACTTTGCTTGCGGCGTCCAAAGCGGCGACTCCGTTGACTCCGTTGCCGCACTCCAAAATCTTGCGATGCTTCCTCGGCGGCGATTGTCAAACCGGCCATTCCTCACTAGCTTCGCAGCGAGCCATGACCTGGACTCAACAGCAACGAAACATCGCTTCCGCAGGCTGCGACGTGGCGTTCGATAATCTCACGCGGCAGCTCTATGCGACCGATGCTTCGATCTATCAGATCGAGCCCGTGGGTGTGGCTTTTCCGCGCAACGCCGGCCAGGCCAGCGCAGTCATTCGAGCCGCGGCGGACACAGGCCTCTCCATCACCCCCCGCGGCGCAGGCACGGGACTGGTGGGCGGCGCGATTGGCGAGGGCTTGATCGTCGAGTTTGCCCGGTTCAACCGCCAGATCACCGAGTTGAATCTGGAGAAACGCACGGTGCGCGTGGGCGCCGGCGTCGTGCTGGATCAACTCAACGCGTTTCTCCAGCCGCACGGATTCCGTTTCGGACCGGACGTGGCGACGAGTTCGCGCGCCACGCTCGGCGGCATGATTGCGAACAATTCTTCCGGCTCACACACTGCGTTCTATGGCACGACGGCGGACCACGTTCACGCGCTGGAAATCGTGCTCGCGGATGGCCGGGTCGAAATCATCGGCCCCGAACACGACACCCTGCGCGCCCAGCGCGCCCTGACGAACAAACTGATCCGAAATCATGCCACCGTGATTTCCGAACGCATGCCGGCCGGCCTGTTGAAGCGCTGGCCCGGCTACGGACTGGATCGATGGCTGCGCCAGCCGGGTAATTTAGCTGATCTTCTCTCGGGCAGCGAAGGAACGCTGGCTGCCATCATGTCCGCGGAATTGAAGATTGTTTCGCTGCCCAAACAAAAAGGGCTGGGACTGATTTTTTTCGCGTCAGTTGCGGAGGCGATGCAGGCCACGGTTGAATTGCTCGATCTGAAACCCGCGGCCATCGAGCACATCGACCGGGTCTTGTTCGACCAGACCAAAGGCCAATTGAACTTCAAAGGTGCGCGCGATCTTCTCGAACTCGACGCCAGGCCGTGCGAATCGATCCTCATCGTTGAGTTTTTCGACGACGTGGAAGATCGGCTGGCGGCGTTTGCCCGGCGGAAGCTTGGCCTGCGCAAAACGATTCTGCAAACGGCGGCGGAGATGAATCTGGTCTGGTCGTTGCGCAAGGCCGGCCTCTCGCTCCTGACGGGATGCAAAGGCGACGCCAAACCGGTCACGGGCGTCGAGGACACGGCCGTTCGCCCCGAACGCTTGCCCGATTACGTCGCAGGTCTGGAATCGATCATGAAGTTGCTCGGCTTGAGCGCCTGCTATTACGGGCACGCCGCCTCGGGGCTTCTTCATGTGCGTCCCGTGCTGGATCTGCACCACGCGAGCGATCTGAAGAAATTCCGGCAGGTGAGCGATGAGGTGTCGGCTCTTGTGCGCCAGTTCAAAGGATCGCTGGCGGCGGAGCACGGCGTGGGGATCGCCCGCACCGAGTACATGCCGGAGCAGCTCGGCGAGGAATTGATCGGCGTGCTGCGCGAAATCAAGGCGTCGTTCGATCCGCAGAATCGGTTCAACCCCGGCAAGATCATTCCGGACGGGCGATTCAAAATCGACACGCGGCTTCGCCTGAGCGGAGATTATGAGCTGAAATTGCCGTTCGAACCCATGCTGGCTTTCGCGGCCAAGGACGGATCGTTCGTCCGGAATCTCGAACAGTGCAACGGCTGCGGCGGTTGCCGCAAAGACGCGCCCACGATGTGTCCGACGTTCCTCGTGACCGGCGAAGAAATCATGTCCACGCGCGGGCGCGCCAACGCGATCCGGGCTGTTCTGGAGCGGCGTGGAATCGATGGCCGGGATGCGCTGCGATCTGCCGAACTGGAGGCAGCCTTGAGCAATTGTCTCGCGTGCAAGGCGTGCACCACCGAGTGCCCGTCGAACGTGAACATGGCTTTGCTCAAGGCGGAGTTCCTGCACGCGCGGCATCAGCGGGACGGATTGCCGCTGCGCGAACGACTGCTCAGCGACGTGGATGCGCTCGGCCGAATCGGGTGTTTGATGCCGGGAGTTGCGAACGCCAGTTTGCAGTGGCGATGGTTGCGGCGTCTGCTCGCATTGACGCTCGGCCTCTCCGCCAGGCGCCCGTTTCCTCCATTCGCCGGGGAACGATTCGATTATTGGTTTGAGCGTCGCGCGGCTTCCAACGTCAACGGACCACGACCGCTCGCTTTCCCCTCACCCTGGCCCTCTCCCCAAGGGGAGGGAAATACTTTTGCCGCGCTCGTTCAAAGAGGCGCCGCGATTCTTGGCCGGGCGCTGAAATCGCTTCTCCCTTCCCATGAACCAGATGGTAGGGCGAGCCTGTCCCCAGCGAGCCGAGTCGGACGTGTTCCACCCACGTCGAGCGGCTCGCCGGGACGGACTCGTCCTACCGGGTTCATGGGCCGAGTGCCTGGTTCCGAGACCAAGGGAACTTTCCACGAACGTCCCCCTCTCCCGTCCTGCGGACACCCTCTCCCCTTCCGAGGGGGAGAGGGAACGGGAGAGGGGGAACGCGGCGGACAAATCGCTAAGGCTTTAGTGACTGGCAGCGATGAATTGCCGAACCGACCCACGCGCGGGCCGGTGATTCTCTGGGACGACACCTTCGTGCGCTATTATGAACCGCACATTGGCCGGGCCGCATTGGCCGTGTTGGAAGCGGCGGGTTTTGAAGTTTTGCTTCCGCGCTCCAGACGCTGTTGCGGCCGCCCTGCCTTTAGCCAGGGCAACCTCGACGAAGCCGCGCGTTTGGGCCGACACAATCTCCAACTCCTCAATCAGACCGAATCCGCAATCCGCAATCGGCAATCCGCAAATGTGGGGTGGGCTTCCAGCCTGCGGGTTCGCGGGGCGTCCTCGCCCCGCGTTTCGGGTGATGTTCCCATCATCTTCCTGGAACCATCCTGCTATTCGATGTTCGCGGAGGACTATCGCGAACTGGGTCTGGCTGGAGCTGATGAAGCCGCGAAGCGTTGCTTTCTCTTCGAGCAATTTGTGGAAGGCTTGCTGAGTCGCGAGCCGGACGCGCTCCGCTTCAGCCACCAGTCCGGCCATGTCGCGATTCACGCGCATTGTCACGCCAAGTCTTTGACCAACCCGTCATACATGGTTCGGTTGGCTCAGCGTTTGCCCGGACGGAAAGTGACTTTGCTCGACACCGGCTGTTGCGGGATGGCCGGAGCGTTCGGCGCGCTCGATTCCAAATACGAATTGTCGTTGAAAGTCGCCGAGCCGCTTGTCGAAAAACTGCGCCATCAACCGCCGGGAACGGTTCTGGCCGCCTCCGGCACAAGCTGTCGCCATCAAATCGAACACCTGACGCCGTTCCGTCCCCGCCACATGGCGGAAGTCTTGGCGGAGGCGCTGGAGGCGACAGACACTTGAATACTGGGCCTGGCGCATACGAAAGATGCCGAGAGAGGCCGTGTAAATGATTGAATGCGGCGTTCAGTTGGTTAGTTGCCCATCATGAAGACTCTCGACCGGCCAGTGAACGGCCACTCTCCCCCTGGGCAACGCTAACGATGCCGGCGGAATTGGGGAGCACACGCGTCGCGTGTTCCGACCGGCGCCTCGCCGGTCGGAACGTCGAAGAAACCATCTCAGTAGCGATTGCTTTTCGGCTGGAAGAGTGTGGTCGGCGAGGGCGCCAACCACGGCACGCGAGGGCGCGTGCGCTCCCCATCGAAACAAAAAAGACCGGAGTTGCCTCCGGTCTTTTGCATGCAGATCAGGAACTTTGCGGTTTACTGCCGCACTCGATAGAACTTCGCGCCGCTACCTAAAGCGGCGTTGAACGGGCTTGAGGCATTGGCAACATCAGTCCAGGGCCCGGTGACGGCGGGTGCTTCCTGGAGTCTGCCGCCGGTCCAGGTGAGGGTGAGGTTGTTGCCTTGCCGCGTCGGTTTGCTAAGCGTCGGTTTGGTGTCTCCTGCCGCAGGACGCGTGATGACGACGCCATACATGTTTTGACCGGAGTTGTCCGCTTGCTTCAGTTGGAAGGCACCGGCAGGAAACGCTTTCGTATAAACCGAATACCACTGGTTGATGGAGCCGTCCGCCCCTTCGTCAATCCCGACCTCATCCGGGGCGGCCGTGCTGCCGGCGCGATTCTTCCCCGAGAGCACCGGCGCCCAACCTTGATCCAGCAGCCACTGCATTTTGGTAGGGCCGAACGAGGGCGGATCGCTATTCGCGCTGTTCGGGTCGCCGAGGCGATTGTCGATGAGCATGTACGCCTGCACGGCTTGGGATACGGTCACATCGAGGACATAACTTGCGTTGTCGCGATTGTCATTGCCGGACATGATGTACTCCCCGCCGACCAGGTAAGCCGGAATCGACACGGTGTCTGAGGCGTTCGTGTAGCGATGATTGCGGTCCACGAAGGCTGGAGCGTGATTCCCGAAAAGGCCCACGGTGTATTTGTCACCGATTGCCGCCCCTGGGATGGGTTCGCTGGCGACGGAGACGGTGAACGTTTGCCCGGTCCATTTCGCGGTGATGGTGTCGGTCGGTTCATTGTCACCGCCGGTTTCCACGACGTTGGAGATCAGCCCAGGGGCGCTGGGTGGTGGAAGCGGACCCTGAGTCAGCGCGAGAAGCTCGAGCCCAAAGACGATATCCGAACTCCCCGCGTCAGTCTGATGGACCTCGGCCGCCAGAACATTATCGCCTTTCACGAGGGCGGCGGCTGGAATGTCAAAAG
>Ga0194125_10004917_pt1 | contig 20619 bp, 15 predicted proteins | sample TA2KigC250mmetaG_FD_148626 | JGI IMG/M metagenome (GOLD analysis project Ga0194125, IMG submission 148626) | Freshwater microbial communities from Lake Tanganyika, Tanzania - TA2015034 Kigoma Deep Cast 250m | ecosystem: Environmental > Aquatic > Freshwater > Lake | place: Tanzania: Lake...
CTGACCGGGCGGCGGCTCCCCGAAGGCGAGGTGGCGCCACGGCTACGACGTGGCGCAGTGGCGGCGCGGGCGGACGCGGTCGCGCTTGGCGATGGCCGCAGCGCCGCGGGTCGTAGCCCCGCGGCTACCCTGAACGGGCGGCGGCTCCCCGAAGGCGGGGTGGCGCCACGGCTACGACGTGGCGTGGTGGCGGCGCGGGCGGATGCGGTCGCGCGTGGCGATTGCCACAGCACCGCGGGTCATAGCCCCGCGGCTACCCTGAACAGCCGGCGGCCCTCCCGAAGGTCAGCGCGCGGCGTCGATGAAGGTGTAGCGTCCGGATCCGATCGCGAGCTCGACGGTGCCGCCGCCCTCGCGGAGGACCTTCACATCCGGCGAGGCGGAAAGCGGGCGGCCGTTTTCGGTCAGCGACGCCGCGGAGGCGGCGGGGAGCACGACGGTCGCCGTGGTGTTCGCCGGGATCTCGATGTCGAAGGCCATCGCGCCGGACTTTGCCTTGCGCCATGAGCTGAAGATCGGGCCGGCGGGGCTGTCGTAGCCGACGCGCGCCCAGTCGAGCTTCGGATCAATCGCCGGGGCGATGCGGATCTTCCGGTAGCCGGGCGCGTCGTTCCGGATGCCGCCGATGTTCTCGACCATCCACTGGTAGACGGCGCCGAACGCGTAGTGCGCGAAGGAGTTCATGCCGGGCGTCTGGAAGCCCTTGTCCGGCGTCCAGCCGTCCCACCGCTCCCAGATCGTCGTCGCGCCGTGCCGGATGGTGAAGCCCCACGACGGGAACGTGTCGTTGTGGAGCAGCCGGTAGGCGACGTCCTGCCGCCCGATCTTCGAGAGCGCGTGCATGATGTCGCGCGTGCCGACGAAGCCGGTGGAGAGGTGGCTCCCCCGTGCCTCGATGTTGGCGACGAGATGCTTCGCGGCCTGCTCGCGCTGCGCACCGTCGACGAGGTCGCCGACGATGGCCAGGATGTAGACGGTCTGCGAGTCGCCCTTGATCTTCCCGTCGGCGGCGACGTAGGCCTTCTGGAACGCCGCCTTCACGCGCCCGTAGAGGTCGCGGAACTTCGCGGCATCGTCCGCCTTGCCGAGCACGTCGGCGGCCTGCGCGGTGAGGCGGGCGCTCATCGCGAAGTAGGCGGTGTAGATCACGTCCTTCGGCGTCTCGGCGTTGATGTGGAGCCAGTCGCCGAAGCAATGGAACTTCTCCGGCGGGAGCAGATCGGGCGTCGAGCGCTTCACGCAGAAATCCATGAAGCGGACCATCGCGGGGTAGTGGCGCTCGAGGGCGCGGCGGTCGCCGTAGACGTCGTGGATGGTCCACGGACAGATCACGCCCGCGTCGGCCCACGCGGGGCCGCCGTCGTCCCCGGCGACCTTGAGCGGCGCGACCATCGGGAACTGGCCGTCGGCGCGCTGGGCGTCCTCGAGATCGACGAGCCACTTGGTGAAGAAGGCCTGGACGTCGTTGTTCATGCAGGCGGCGCGGATGTAGGCCTGCGCGTCGCCGGTCCAGCCGAGGCGCTCGTCGCGCTGCGGGCAGTCGGTCGGGATGTCGATGAAGTTGGCGTACTGCGTCCACACCGTGTTGGTCCACAGCCGCGAGAGCATGGGATCGCTGCACTCGAAGCGGCCGGCGGCGGGCGTGGCGCTGCTGAGCGCGAGGCCGGCGATCAGGTCGGGCGCCGGCTTGCCGTCGAGGCCGGTGACCTCGACGTACTGGAAGCCGTGGAACGTGTAGCGCGGCGTCCACGTCTCCTCCCCGCCGCCGCGGCAGATGTAGGTGTCGGTCGCGCGCGCGCTGCGCAGGTTGGTCGTGTAGATCGTGCCGTCCGGGTTGAGCCGCTCGGCGAAGCGGAGCTGGATGCGCTGGCCGGGCCGGCCCTTCACCGTCAGGCGCGGCACGCCGGCGAGGTTCTGGCCGAGGTCGGCGACCCAGACGCCGGGCTTCGGCTCGGTCCATTTCCGGGGCGGGAAGACGCCCACGACGCGCACGGGCGGGCCGGGGTGCCACTGGAGGACCGGATTCAACTCGGCGCCGGTGTCGACCTTCGCCCACGCGGCATCGTCGAAGCCCGGACGGTTCCAGCCGGCGGGCTCCTTCGCCGCGTCGCAGACTTCGCCCATGAGGAAGTCCGCCTCGCGCAGCGCGCCGGTCGAGGCCCTCCAGTCCGGCCCGGTCGCGACGATCTGCGTCGTGCCGTCGGCGTACTCGATGTCGAGCTGCGCCTTGAGCCGCAGCTTCGTGCCGTAGTGGTCGCGGCGGTGACCGTAGCCGACGTGGCCGCTGTACCAGCCGTCGGCCAGGACCGCACCGAACGCATTGGCGCCGGGCTTCACGAGGGGCGTCACGTCGTAGGTGCGGGTGTAGACGCGCTTGCCGTAGTCGGTCCAGCCGGGGTTGAAGAAGTCCGCCTCCGTCACGCACGTGCCGTTGAGATGGAGGTCGTGGATCCCGAGGGCGGTCGTGTGGACGACCGCGCGCTTCACGGGCTTCGCGGCGGTGAAGGCGGTCCGCAGCAGCCTCGGCGGCGGAAGGAGCTTCTCGCCGGAGGTGATGACGCCCCAGGGCTTGCAGCCGTGGGCGCCGGCGGACTTCGCCGCCGGCCACGCGCCGTCGTTCGACTCGCTCTCCCACTTCGGGGCGGGCTTGTTCGAGGCCTTCCAGGACGTGTCGGAGACGATCGTCAGCTTCTTCCCGTCCGCCATCGTGATATCGAGCCGGAACAGGATTCCGTACGGGCCGGGGGTTGCGTTCTCGATCCGCATCGCGAGGCGGTTCGGTCCGGGACGCAGCTTCGCGGTCACGTCGGCGTGCTGGGAGGTCTTCCAGGAATCCACGACGCTCGCGGTGGCGAGGAGGCGCTCGCCGTTGAGGAAGAGGACGCCCTTGTCGTCGGCGGTGACGCGCAGCGTCGCGGCGGTGGCGGCGGCGGGGAGGTCGAACGTGCGCGAGTAGAAGCGGGCGCCGGCGGGGGCGTTCGCGGGGTCGCCTGCGAAGACGATCCAGTGCGCGGCGCCGAAGTCGTCGTCCGGCCGGCTGCCGCGGACCGCGTCGAGGCCGATCCATTCCGCCTTCCAGTCGGAGGCCGCGAGCAGGCCCATGCTCCACGTCGCCGGCTTGCTCCACGGCGAGACTTTGCCGTCGCGGTCCCAGACCTGCACCGCCCACCAGCAGGGCCGGCCGGAGGCGAGGGGCTTGCCGGCGTAGACGAGGTCGCGCGTGGCGTCGGAAGCGACGCGGCCGGTATCCCACAGGTCGCCCTCGCCGCGCGCGAGGCGGTCCGGCGCGGAGGCGACGAGGACGCGGTAGGCGGTCTGCCGCTGGCCGCGTCCGGCGGACGCGACGCGCCACGAGAGGCGCGGTGTCGCGATCCCGACACCCTGCGGGTCGACGAGGTCCTCGCATCGCAGTCCGGTCGCGCCGAACGCGACGCCCGGCGGCATGACCTGGTGCGTCGTGACGCACGAGACAAGACCGGCGGTGGCGAGAAGGGAGAGGAGGGCGGGCATCCGGCGCGGGCGCAGGTTCGGAGTCATGGAATCGGTCCCCGGATCCCGTGCCGCACGCCGCGGTGCGGGACCCGGCCAGCATAGCGGGCCGCCGCCGCGCCGCGCAAGGCCCGCCGCACGCCCCGGATCCGACGCATGTCCGGTCCGCGCCCGTCCCGAACCAAGTGTAACATTATCGGATGCGACCGCATCCGATAATGTTACACCTGAGATCGGACGAGGGACGCTACAGCACGCCGTCGTGGAGGTGGACGGTGCCGGTCGCGCGGTGGCGGAGGACGCGGAAGTTCTGCCGCGGCTCGCGAGCGAAGCGGAGGATGTCGTAGTCCTCCAGCGGCCCCGGCGCAAACCACGCGGGCCGCGCGTGAAAGAAGCCGTTGGTCGACGCCTCACGCGCCGCGGGGTCCGTGACCGCCTCCAGCGCGCCGTCGCGGGTGAGGTCCGCCCAGAAGGTCCCGTTCGACGCGATGACGACGAAGTACTCGAACTCCATCGTGAAATGCGGCGAGCGCCAGTACCACGAGTGGACCATCTCCACCTTCGCCGGCTTCGGTCCCTGGAAGATGCGCCGCCAGTTCCCGGGATCGTCGCTCCACGTCCCCGCCCGCCTCCCGCACCCGCCGGCCGCCAGCCCCAGCGTGGTTGCCAGCATCGTCGCGGCGACCCTGGGCCCGCACCTGCCCCATCGGCTGACCGGTCTCTTCACGGTCCGGCTCCTTGCCTGAATTCCCCATCACCGCCCGTCTCACGCCTCATGAGGTGTGCAAACGGGCATCCTCGGTATCGGAAGGACGCGGAGGTCATGACGGCCTTCCGATCGCTACCGACCCGGCGCCCCGGCGGAGAGGGACAGGTTGTCCACGAAGAAACGCACGCGGTCGTGGCCGTGGGAGGCGAGGCCGGCCCAGTGGGCGGTGCGGAACGTGTCGCGCAGGGGGAGGCCGTCGAAGACCTGCGGCGCGGCGGCGCCGGGCAGCCGCACCTCGAGCCGCCAGGCGCCGGTGCGCTGCGGGCCGATGCCGGCGGTCATGACGACGCCGACCCACTCGTTGAGCGGAACCTTGAGGAGGTCCTTCCCGGCCGCATGCAGCGTTCCGTCGCCGCGGATCAGCACGTACGGTCCCTCGTGGTAACGGCCGACGTCCTCGCGCACCTCGAACTCCATCGTCGCCCCGGGTTCGACGCGCACATCCGCGGCCGCGCGCAGGACGCCGGAGGTGAACGAAAGGCTGTGGTAGAGATGCGGCATGTAGCCCGCGCCGCCGGGGCCGTCGCGGAAGCACAGGCTGCGCCGTCCGCCGGCCGCGGCCTCCTCCGTGACGACCGCATCGAACTCCTTCGACGCGGCGGCCTGCTCGAACTCGGTCCAGCCGCGCCCGGCGGGCCAGCGCTCGAAGTCCTCGCGCAGGCTGTAGGCCGGCGGCGGCACGGCCGCCGGGTAGGCGCGCGGCACCGGCGGCAGCCCGGCGAGGCGCGTCCCCTTCGTGAGACGCCCGGCGTCGGCGGGATCGAAGCCCGAGAGGCCGCGCGCCAGGGCCGTGGCGCCGGACTTCAGCCGGAAGTCGCCGGCCGCGGCGTCGAGGAAGCCGGGGTCGGCGATCTCCGCGCCCGGCTCGCGCGCGCGCCACGCATCGAGGGACTGTCCCTTCAGGAACGTCACGGCCGCGGTCGAGCCGGCGCGCCAGTAGAGGTTGCTTCGAAAGACGATCTCGTCGTCGGGGTCGTGCGCGTAGAGCTTCGCCCAGTCGCCGATGAACACGTTGGCCTCCAGCGTCAGCGGACCCAGACGCGCCGGGTTGGAGAACTGCATCATCGCGTTCGTGCCCCACGCGAAGATGTTCCCGCGGACCGTGTTCTCACGGCACGCGTGCGCGTGGAACGGCGCGTCGTGCGTGCGGTATACGAGGTTTCCGGCCTCGAGGAATTCGCTGCTGCCCTCGTCGAAGTAGAGGCCCCAGCCGCCGTAGCCGTCGCACGTGCGCGACACGTCGTGGATGTGGTTTCCCGCCAGCACGCTGCGGGGCTGCCGGCCGAGGGTGTAGATGCCGCCCATGTCGTTGAGCACGCCCTGACCGAGATGATGCAGGTGGTTGTTGAGGATCCGGTTGTCCCGGGCGGGCGTCGCGTTGGTGTTCCAGACCCAACCGGCCGACACGGCGGAGTAGTAGAAGTCCGAGACCTCGTTCCGCTCGACGAGCGTGTCCGCGCCGATGCCGATCCACACGCCGACCGCCGCGGGGTGCACGCGTCCGCCGCCCCCGATGCGGCAGTCGCGCACGACGCAACCGGTCGCGACGTCCTCCGCGCCCTGCGCGCCGATCTTCACGCCGCCGGCGCCGAGGTCGGCCATCTCGCAACGCTCGACGCGACAGGTCTGGCATCCGGCGCCGAACTCGATGGCGTAGCCGGCGGTGTGGCGTACGATGCAATCCTCGATCGAGACGTGCCGTGCCGCCGTTGCGACGAGGGCGCCGGGCACGACCGCCTCCGCCTGGCAGAAGGAGTAGCCGTTCTTCGGCAGCTTCCACGCCGTGTGCGCCAGCGTCAGGCCGCGGAACGCGACGTGCTCGACGAACCGTCCGGCCTTGCGGTCGCCCGCGAGCCGGACCAGCACATCGAGCCGCGGCGCGGCGCCGACGGTTGTCCCCGGGCGCTCGCCGGGCATCGGGATGTACTCCACCGCGCCGCCGGCCTGATCGTGCATCCAGTCGCCCGGTTGTCCGAGGGCGGAGGCGGTGTTCTCCACGCGGTAGCGCGTGGCCCCGGTGATCTTCGTCATGTTCCCGGGGCTCCACGTGCCGCCGCGCAGGCGGACGATACGCGCACCCGGATCGAAGGCGTCGACCGGCAGCCGCGACATGCTCCAGTTGTGGAACAGCAGGACCTCGACGCCGTCCCGCCGCATCCACGCCGGGTCGAAGTCGCCGTCGCGCGCCTCGAAGGCGGTTCCGTTCGTGACGGGCACGCCGCGGGCCGCGAAGAAGTAGCCGTCGCGCGGCAGGGTGGGGCGGAAGCGGCGCTGGTCGTTGACATGGAACTGCGCGAAGGACCAGCCGCCGTTGGTCGCGCCGTCGACCGCGGCCCTCCAGCGGCCTCCGCCCGCGTCCTTCCATCCGGTGACGGGAACGGCGCCGCTGAGGACCGGCGTTGCGTTCGGCGCGGCCTCGAAGACCAGCGGGGCGGCGGCCGTGCCGGAGTCCGCGGGATCGAGGACGAGCGTGCGTGGAAGGCGGTGCGTGCCGCCTCCGACGCGGACGACGATCGGCGTCGAGCGGCCCGGCTGTGCGGCGCGCAGGGCGCGCGCGGCGTCCCGCGCCCGCTCCAGCGTCGCGAACGGGCCGCCGTCCGCCGAGGCTACCGCCCGCGTGCCCGACGCCGCGTCGCTGCCGTTCGTCGCGACGTGGAAGTCGGCGCCGCCGGCCGCGATCGCCGCCGCCGCCCAGATCCCCGTGATGGTCGTCCGCTGCATGGTTCTCGCCTCCGCGCGGCATCCTAGCGGGACGGGCGGGCAAAGAAGAGTTGTAAGTTCCAGGCTCACGTTTCACGCGCCCGCCGTCCCGGTCGCGGGGACGCACGGGGCCGTAGAGGTACGGTGCGGCGCGCCTTGATTCGAGGATCTCCTCCCATTCTGCCTCGACCCCCGCCCCTCGCCCCTCCGTTCTCCGTCTTCCGTTCTTGCCGGAGGTTCGCGTCGCCGTCTATGCTCCGCCCATGGGTGCATGGGTGCGGGGCGTGATGGCGGGGCTGCGTCGTCTCCTGACGTCGCACCCCCGCTGGATGGCAGCGACGGCCGCCGGCTTCGGCGCGCTGGCGGGTGTCGGCGGCTACACGTTCCAGTACGCCGAGGGGCTTTCCTACCTCTCCAACGACCCGCGCGCGTGCGTGAACTGCCACATCATGAACGACCAGTACGACTCGTGGCTCAAGGGCAGCCACCACGCCGCCGCGACCTGCGCCGACTGCCACCTGCCGCACGGCTTCTTCGAGAAGTACGCCGCCAAGGCGCGCAACGGGTGGAACCACTCGAAGGCCTTCACGCTCCAGAACTTCCCCGAACCGATCCGGATCACGCCGTTCAACCGCGCCGCGCTGCAGCACAACTGCATCGAGTGTCATCGCGGCATGACGGGCGCGATCGCGGCCCACGCGGATGTCGGAACGGACGAGGCCCGGTGCACGGACTGCCACCGGTCGGCGGGACACATGCAGCTTCGGTGAGAGGAGACGGACCATGAAACGATACGTGCTCGGCTACCTTGCGGTGTTCGGCGTTGTCGCGGTCGCGGCGGCGGGCGTCACCGCGCTCCTCGTCAACATCCACCACCGGAAGGTCGAGGCGAAGGACACGATCCTCAAGATCGTCGACATCACCGAGGCCACGATCGACGCGAAGGAGTGGGGCAAGAACTTCCCGCGCGAGTACGACGGATGGCTGCGCACGTCCGACACGAACCGCACGCGCTACGGCGGCAGCGAGGCCTTCTCGCATCTCGACAACACCCCCGCGCTCAAGCGGACCTTCGCCGGCTACGCGTTCGGCGTCGACTACCGCGAGGACCGCGGCCACATGTACTCCCTCGCCGACCAGAAGCTCACCGAGCGAACGCACAAGTTCAAGCAGTCCGGCGCCTGCCTGCACTGCCACGGCGGGGGCATGAAGCAGGTCTACGTGGCCCAGGGCGGCGGCGACCTGATGGCCGGCTTCGTCAAGGTCTGCGCGATGCCCCTGACCCAGGCGTGGGACCTCGTCAGCCACCCGGTCACCTGCACCGACTGCCACGATCCCGCAACGATGGCGCTGCGCGTGACGCGGCCCGGCTTCCTGGTCGGCATCGCCGCCTTCGCCGCGTCGGAGGAGCCCGCGCCGACCATGCCGAGCGTCGAGCGCTGGCGCCGCGACGGGCGGAAGGGCACGTACGAGCCCAACGCGATGGCCACGCGGCAGGAACTGCGGTCGTTCGTCTGCGGCCAGTGCCACGTCGAGTACTACTGCGGCCCCAAGGAGACGCTGTTCTATCCGTGGAGCAAGGGCCTCAAGGCCGAGCAGATCGAGGCCTGCTACGATGCCCACACCTTCCCCGACGGCGCGCGCTTCCACGACTGGAAGCACGCCGAGACCGGCGCGGAGGTCATGAAGGCCCAGCACCCGGAGTTCGAGCTGTGGAACCAGGGCATCCACGCGCGCAGCGGCGTCGCCTGCGCCGACTGCCACATGCCCTACAAGCGCGAGGGCGCGATGAAGGTCTCCGACCACCACATCCGCAGCCCCATGCTCAACACGGCGCGCGCCTGTCAGACCTGCCACCACTTCGACGAGCACGAGATGCGGGCCCGCGTCGAAGCCGTGCAGGACCGCACCAAGGCGCTGATGGACCGCGCCGCCGTCGCGGTGGTCGCGCTGATCGACGACATCGTCCGCGCGAAGCAGGCCGGCGCCACCGACGAGACCCTCGCCGCCGCCCGCGCCCTCCAGCGCAAGGCCCAGTGGCGGCTCGACTTCATCAACGCCGAGAATTCCATGGGCTTCCACGCGCCGCAGGAGTCCGCGCGCATTCTCGCCGAGGCGATCGACTACGCCCGCCAGGGCCAGCTCTCGCTGGCCGCGCCGCGGCCCGCCGCGATGTGAGCGGCGGGAGCGAGCCACGAACCGCCCGGGGCACGACGGAGCGCGCCCCTCCACGATACTGAACCCATGGACGCAGGGCGCGACGAAGCGCTCTCGCGTCGTGACGCGCCGTCCCCCGCGATGTAGAGTAGGACCGCCATGAAGCACAGTCCGGCCATCCTGTTCGCCGCGGCGCTCGCGACCGGCATCGCCCTCGTCGGGTGCGAGGAGACCGCGACCGACAGCGCCGAGACCGGCGCCTTCGTCTCGCGCGACGTCCTCGTCGACGGCAGCATTGTGACCGTCTACCAGCAGACCGTCGTCACCACGAACAACACCGTCGCCACGCAGACGACCACCATCACCCAGCCCGCCGGCGGCGGCGCGACCACCAACATCACGATCACCCCGGTGGGCGGGACGATCAATCCGAACGCGACGAACACCATCCCCACCGGCGCGATGTCGAGTCTCTCCGCCCTGCCCACCAACGCCATTCCGCTCCCGGCCGGGTCGTGAACGGACGTGCGGCCGCCCTCGCCCTCGCGGCGGCCCTCGTCGGCTGCGCCGCACCGCGGGGCGCCGCCGCCGCTCCGGCGCCGGCCCTGGAGCGCGCGCCGTTCGACGACGCCGTTCTCCTCGGCTCGTGCACGAATCCGCGCGTGCGCGAGGCCTCCGGCCTCGCTTCCTCCCTCCTCCGCCCCGACCGGCTCTGGATCCTGAACGACAGCGGGAACAGCCCCGACCTCTTCGCCGTGACCACGAACGGCGCCGACGCAGGCACGGTGCGGATCGAGGGCCCCGACAACGAGGATTGGGAAGACCTCGCCTCGTTCCGCCTCGACGGGGCGCCCCATCTGCTGATCGCCGACTGCGGCGACAACCCGGGCCTGCGCGGCGAGTGCCTGCTGCACGTCGTGCCCGAGCCGGCCGTGCCCGGCCCCGCCGCCGTCCGCCCCGCGTGGACTCTCCGCTACCGCTACGAGGACGGCCCCCGCGACTGCGAGTCTGTCGCGGTCGACGCGGCCCGCGCCCGCGTGCTGCTGCTCTCCAAGGACGACCGGATCCCCGTCCTCTACGAGCTGCCGCTCCGCCCCGCCGGCCCGGCCGCGGTGCAGACCGCCCGCCGCATCGGCGAGCTGCGCACCCTTCCGCCGCCCGTCCAGGGCATGGCCCGCGGCATCCTCGCGCGCATCGGCTCGCTGACCACCGCGATGGACCTCGCCCCCGACGGGCGCCGGCTCGCCGTGCTGACCTACGAGCACGCCTACCTTCTCGAATGCGAAGCCGACGGGGACTGGGCCTCCGCGCTGGCGCGCCCGCCGCGGCGCATCGAACTGCCCGACCCGCTGGACAAGACCCTCCGCAAACGCGAGGCCCTCTGCTGGACCGCCGACGGCCGCGCGTTGCTCGTCACCGGCGAACAGGTGCCAGCGCCGATCTTCCGAGCCGGCGCGTGGCGGCTGGAGGCGCGGCCGGAGCCGTGGACGTTCGCGGGCTTCGAGGGCGCGAAGGACCTCAGCGGCATCGCCGCCGCGCCCGGCGGCCCGGCGCTGGTCGTCAGCGACGAACCCCACGCCGCGCAGGCCGCGCGCATCGACGCGACCTCGCGCACCGTCACTGCCGGCCCGCTCGTGCCGCTGCTTCCGGAAGGCGCCGAGGCCGATCTCGAGGGCGTCGCGGTGTCCGGCGACGGCCGCACCTTCTACGCCACCGGCTCGCACGGCGTCGGGAGGAAGACGGGCGATGTCGAGCCGTCGCGCCGGTTCGTCTTCCGCATCCCGTCCCCGCCGGCTGCCGGCGGCGAGTTCGGCCCCGCCGAGGCCTCCGCCGCGCTGATGGACTGGGCGGCGCGCGACCCGGTCCTCGGCCCGTACACCGGCCGGCCGCTCCAGCGGAACGGGTTCAACCTCGAGGGCCTCGCGTGGCGCGACGGGCGGCTATGGTTCGGAGTGCGCGCGCCCAACCTCGACGGCGATGCCTTCGTGATCGAGGCGGAGCCGGCGGCGCTCTTCGCGGGGGGCGCGGCGACGGCGACGCTCCACCGCGTACACATCGGCCCCGGCCTGGGGCTCCGCGAGCTGGCCGCGGTGCGCGACGGGTTCCTGCTGCTTGCCGGCGAGGCCTGCGCGGAAGCGAGCAAGCAGATCCCCGATTCGATGGCCGCCGCGGCCGATCCGGGCTTCTCGTTCTTCGCCTGGCGCCCCGGCGCGGCGTCCGCCGTGCCCATCGGCCGGCTGCCCGACGCGCCCGGCAAGGCCGAGGGGCTCCTGGTCCTGCGCGACGATCTCGCGTCCGTCGATGTGCTCGTCCTCTTCGACGGCCCCTCCCAGGGCGCCCCCCGGGTTCTCCGCCTCCACCGGCCGTAGGGGCGGGGAGGCGGTTCAAGTTGGCTCCCGGCTTTCCACGTCGCGTTGGCTGTCGCGTTCGGGGTGGCGTGCGCGCCGCGGTGTGCCTTTGCCTTGATTCGAGGATCTCTCCCCAGGTGGACCTCGGACCTTGCCTTCCGACCTCCGCCCTCTGCCTTTCGCTCCTCGCCCCGGCCCGGAAAAGCCTTGCCGTGGCCCCGCCAGCGGCTATCCTGTACCGCCGTTTTCGGGCGGAAGGGTGGCTGAGTTGGTTTAAGGCACTCGACTCGAAATCGAGAGAGCGCTTAACAGTGCTCCGTGGGTTCGAATCCCACCCCTTCCGCCATTCGACGCGCCCCGGCTGGCTCTTCCCGGCTCTTTCCAAAGACGGACTACTCCCCAAACGGCACCATCGCAGTCCTTTTCCTCGCGGCCTTTCGGTCCCGGGGGGCGAACAACCGGCGTGGCGTGGAGCGCTACATCTTCGGCCGGATCTTCCCGGCGGCCAGCCTCTGCCGCACCGCCTCGAAGACGAGGATCGTTGCGGCGGCGGCGACGTTGAGCGAGTCGCACTGGCCGAGCATGGGGATCCGGATGCGTTCGTCGGCACCGTCCATCCAGAGGCTCGTCAGGCCGTACTGCTCCGAACCGACCACGATCGCCACGCCGCGCGCCAGGTCGCAGCCGGTATGGAGCTTCTCCGCCGACGGCGTCGCGGCGAGGATCCGGATTCCGCGCGCGCGGAGCCACGCGAGGGACTCCTCGCTCGTCGCCTCGACGACCGGAACGGTGAAGATCGTCCCGATGCTCGCGCGCACCGCGTTCGGGTTGAACACGTCGGTGCAGCGGTCGCACACGATGACGGCGTGGACGCCGCCCGCGTCGGCGCTGCGCAGCATCGTGCCGAGGTTGCCCGGCTTCTCGACGTGCTCCATCACCAGCAGCAGCGGGTCCGGCGGCAGCGCGAGGTCGTCCAGCCCCCGGCGGCGCGCCGGGGCGACGGCGAGCAGCCCGTCCGGCCGGTCGCGATAGGACATCTTGCGAAACACCGGCTCGGTGCAGTCGAACATCTCCGCGCCCGCGGCCGCCGCGGCCGAGAGGAGCGCCTCCTCGTTCGTGCCGAGGAACAGCGGGCGGCAGAAGAAGAACGCCGCCGGCCGAACGCCGTTGTCGAGCGCCCGCTTCGTCTCGCGGTAGCCCTCGATCAGCATCAGGCCGGTCTCGTCCCGCGCGCCGCGGTCCCGCAGCTTCACGACCTGCTTCACACGCTCGTTCTGGAGGCTGGTGATCGGTGTCGCCATGCGCCGCAGTATAGCCGATCCGCGCCACCGCGGCGGAAGCACGAAACCTCGGATTTCACGGAGGCGCCCGCAGCCGGAGCCCGGAGCCCCGGCCGGAGGATGGCAAACGACCGTCCGCGACTCGATACGGAGTTCGTCCCTGTCGCCACCTCCTTCCGCGGGTTGTCGAGGAGGCGGATACCGGACGAGTCCGTTCCGGGGTGATGTTGCCGCACGCCATGGCGTGTGGTTCAATACTCTCACGATAGGAATCACACCATGCCCACAGCCGCCGACAGAGTCGCCGCCGAGGCGTTGGATCTTCCCGTCGAGGCGCGAATCGGCCTCGTTGACCGGACTCTCATGAGTCTTAACCTGCCCACACGCCCTGACGTTGACCGGCTTTGGGCGGAGGAAGCGGAAAGACGGGTTTCGGAGATCGATCGGGGAGAGGTCAGGCCCATTCCCGGTGAGGAGGTCTTCGACAGGATCCGGCGGAAGTACGCGACGTGAGATTCCACTTTCACCCTCGGGCGGACAGGGAGTTCGACGAGGCCGTGCGGTACTACGAGGACTGCCAGCCGGGTCTCGGTCTTGAATTTGCCAAGGAAGTCTACGCGACAATCGAACGTATCGCCGCGTATCCGAGCGCATGAGCGGAGATGTCGAAGAACACGAGGCGCTGCCTCACGAGTCGTTTTCCCTTCGGAGTGATATTCCAGGTGAAGTCCGGCATGTTGCGCATCATCGCCGTTACAAACCTGCATCGGCGACCTGACTGCTGGAACGACAGAATCTGATCTGGACGCCTACCGCACACCACGAGGGGTACGCGAACGCATTCACCTGCGCCCCGATTCGCCTGCCTTTCTCCAGGACCGGCCCTCGCCCTCCGTTCGTCGCCATGCTGCCTATTCGGTTGTCCCCATTCGGTTGTCGTCCTCTTCGCGGCCGTTGCGGCCTTGGTGATGCCGTCCGGCCGGGGCCGTCACTTTCGCGTGAGGAGCCAGGTTTCCTGGCGGGGCGGCTCGAGGTAGCCGGCGCGGCCGTCGCAGCGCGGATCGAGGGAGTGGGGGTCGAAGCCGTTGACGGAGCCGTCGGCCATGGCGAGGTTGGCGCGGCGGCCGTGGCGGAAGTGGAAGTGCGGCGGAGGCATGTTGTCGAGGACGTACCACTCCTCGAGCATCGGGTTCGACCCGGAGGCCGGCGCCTGCCACGTGTTGATCTGGATGCAGTCGCCCCAGGTGATCGTCCGCCCCGGGTGCGTCAGGCCCTCGATCGAATGGACCCCCATGCGCGTCATCCCGGGCAGGCCGGACAGCATGTAGCCGTTGATCCCGTAGCCGTAGCTCGGGATGCCGAACTTCCGCTTGAAGTAGGCCGCGCGGTAGGGCAGCGCCGGGCAGATCTCGATGCCGCCGGTCTGCGCGAAGTAGGGCGCGAGCCGCGCGCGGCTCTTGTCGAGCGGCCGCGCGCCCTCGGCCCCGCCGCCGCCGGGCTCGAAGCCCCAGTACCACAGGACGCCGCCGGGCACGTCCTCGCGGAACGGGAAGAACCGTCCGTCGTGTTCCGCGAGGTACATCGTGAAGGCGCCCTGCACCTGGCGCAGGTTGCTCGCGCAGGCCGACCGCCGCGCCCCGTCGAGCCCGCGCTTGACCACCGGCGCGATCAGCAGCATCAGGATCGAGATGATCGCGATGACGACGAGCAGTTCGATGAGGGTGAAGGCGGCGCGGCGGGGCGGAGGAGCGGCGGCGCGAGGGATGCAGGGATGACCGGATGAACGCATGAACGGACAGGGCGCGGAGCGGGCCCCCGCACCCAACCCCCCAGCCATCCATCCGTTCATCCGCGTCTCCCGCCCTGCGCAGGCGTCAGGTGTCGGGCGAGGATTCAGCCGCGCCCCCGCGTCGGCGGACGTAGGCCCACAGTCCGCCCAGCCCGGCCAGCAGCAGGCCCGCCGCGCCGGGTTCGGGCACCGTATAGGTGACGTTGTCCACCGCGACGTAGGTCGGGGTGTTGATGCCGAACGCCCCGACGTCGCTGGAGTCGAGGGTCATCTTGAGCTGCCGGACGGTCGGTCCGAGCGACGAGAGGTCGATGTAGGTCCACGCGGAGATGATGTAGCGTTCGGCCGGGATCAGGGACCGGTAGTCGGCCAGGTAGAAGTCGATCGCGCCGAGGCTCCCGTTCGATGCGTCGAAGCCCTGCAGAATCAGCTTGTACCAGTCGCCCGCGTCGAAGGGCAGCACGCCGAAGGCGGCGTCGCCGTCGCGGATCGTCAGCGCGGTGTAGGTCGTGTTGTTGACGTGGAGGCCGTTGACGGTGACGTCCGACGGGAACGTGATCGTCATGTCGACGGCCGGCGAGTATCCGTCGTCGTAGCCGACGGCGTAGGTGGCGCTTCCGCCGGCGCCGCTGCCGGAGTAGGACGAGAACTGGTTGGTCCAACCGGGCGTGGTGGTGTTGATGCGCGTCGACTGGGCGAAGCCGTTCCAGCCGGTGAAGGTGCCCCAGTCGGTCCAGGTGTTGGCGAATGTCGCGCCGCCGCTCGTGAAGCCGGGCGTGAGGTTCTCGCGGTTGGTGTTGGCGCCGAGGCCGAGGTCCTCGAACGAGATGACGGCCGCGGTCGCGGGAAGGGCCAGAAGCGCGGCCGCCACCGCGGCCGCCGGAAGAAAGAATCGCTGCATGATGTCCGCTCCTTTTCGCGGGAGTGGCTCGATCGCGGCCGTTCCCGCGGGCGGACCCTCGCGCCGGCGCATACGCACGGCGCGGCCGCACAACCGTGCGGCGGATCCAACCCTCCCTCCCGCGGGGAATGGCCGGAAGGCATGCACCCGGACTCGTCTTCTGGCTCCCGGCTTTTCTACTCTCCCGCCTTCCCGTCCGGACCGCCCGCGGGGTGTCCCGCGAACGGCCTCCGGCAGTGGCCGAGGGATTTCGTATCCGGTTACAGCGGCGCGACCGCGTCCGATTCTCACGGACTTCCGTGCGCCCGGGTGCCTGTCTCCATGACTCGAAAGAACCGCGCGGAGAATAGGACCGCCGGCGCGGCCCTGTCAACCGCGTGGCCGGCGAGACGGGAGAGAGAAAGGGGGGAAGTGGGGAGGTATGGCCGTATGGCGGTGTGGCGGTGGGGCCGTATGGCGGTGTGGCGGTGGGGCGGTATGGCGGTGTGGGCGGTGGGGCCGTGGGCCGGGCTTGTCGGTGCGCCTTCGGGACAAATATGAACACGAGAGAACGGACCTGGAGGGCGCCGCTCCGTCGGCGCCGTGCAGAAGGCACTCGAAGCATCCTGTCGTGTGAAGTACGCATGGACACGGCCGCGACAGAGCGCGGCCCTCCACCATATCTCGTTCCGTACGCGTGGGGCGGTGGGACCGTGTGGCCGTATGGCGGTGGGGCCGTGGGGCGGTGGGCCGGGCTTGTCGGTGCGCCTTCGGGACAAATATGAACACGAGAGAACGGACCTGGAGGGCGCCGCTCCGTCGGCGCCGTGCAGAAGGCACTCGAAGCATCCTTCCGTGTGAAGCGCGCATGGACACGGCCGCGACGGAGCGCGGCCCTCCAATCTCATTCCGCAAGCGTGTGGCGGTATGGCCGTATGGCCGTGTGGCCGTGGGGCGGTGGGCCGGGCTTGTCAGCGCGCCTTCGGGATAAATATGAACACGAGAGAACGGACCTGGAGGGCGCCGCTCCGTCGGCGCCGTGAAGAAGGCACTCGAAGCATCCTTCCGTGTGAAGCACGCATGGACACGGCCGCGACGGAGCGCGGCCCTCCAATCTCATTCCGTACGCGTATGGCGGTATGGCCGTGTGGCCGTGGGGGGGTATGGCCGTATGGCGGTGGGGCAGTGGACAACGCGGGCTTGTCAGTGTGCCTTCGGGACGAAGCGGAACGGGATGGAGTGCGGGCCGCCGGCGGGCGGCTCGGTGCGGAGAAGGACGGGCTTCCCGTCGAGCGCCGGGACGACGGGGATGCCGCGGAGCGCGACCTGCAGCGAGCCGTCCTCCAGCGTCCGCACCTCGGACCGGATCGCGGGATCGGGGGTCTCGATCGATACGATCCCCAGCCTGCCGGCGCCGCCGGGCCGGACCAGTGCGTAGCGCGTGACGGGGCCGGGCTCGCCCTCGATGAGCACGAGTTCCGCCGGGGAGACCATCACCTCGCGCCGGACGGTGGCGGTGGCGGCGAAGGCGATGGACTTCGCGCGCGGATCGGTCGTCGTCACGTGCACGCGCGTCGCGAGCCACGACGCCCCGTCCGGGTAGGGCGGAACGGTCCGCGCGGTCACGCGCCACGTCCGCCCGGTGCCCGCATCCTCCGCCGACACGGCGAGCCAGGGCGCGTCGGACGTGACGGCGGTCACGCGCGCCGTCGCGTCGCCGTGGAAGGTCAGGGCGACGGTCTGGGTCGCGGCGGCGCCGGGGGCGACGGTGCCGAACATCGCGGCGGTGGGCGTGAGTTCGAACGGGGACTCGACCTCGCCGCGGATCCCCAGCCGGAACAGCGGCGCGCGGGGGTCGTTGGTGCGGACGGTGATGTCCTTCTCGAGCTTCCCGGCGCGGCCGCGCAGGTTCAGCCGGATCTCCAGCGTCGTCCGCGCGCCGGGCATGAGGATGCGGTGGTCGAGGCGCGCGACCGCGCAGCCGCAGCCGGAGACGATCTCGCCGAGTTCGAGCGGCTGGTCGCCGTCGTTGCGCAGCGTGAAGGCGTGGGTCGTCTCGGGGCCGTCGGCCGGCCTGCGCCCGAACTGGTAGACGGGCTCGTCGCACGCGATCCGCGGGGCGGCGCAGGCCGCGACCGCCGCCAGCAAGGCAGCCAGGATCGCGGGCAGGCGTCGGGCGGGCGTCATGGCCGGGGAGGTGCCAGGTTTCAGGTTTCCAGAACCCGGCCCCGGGGTCCTCCTACGCCTTCGCGGCGCCCAGGCGGCGGAAGCGTTCGTAGGCCTCGTTCCACTCGTCCGTGTGCTGGGGCTTGAACGCGCGGACCGGGAACGAGCGGTGCACGATGCCGCGCCCCTCGGGCAGCGAGCGGATCTCGCCGTCGGCCAGCATCTGCATGAGGATGTTGCCCGCGGCCGTGGCCTCGACGGGGCCGGCGAAGACCGGCACGCCGGTCGCGTTGGCCGCGAACTGGTTGAGCAGCGTGTTCTGCGAGCCGCCGCCGACGACGTGCAGCGCGGCCGGACGCTGGCCGGTGACGGAGGCGAGCTGGTCGACGACGCGCCGGTAGGCGAGCGCGAGGCTCTCCAGCGCGACGCGCACGAACTGGCCGGGCTCGCGCGGCGCCTTCTGGCGGGTGCGCGTGCAGTACTGGCGGATCCGCGAGGGCATGTCGCCCGGCGGGAAGAAGAGGGGGTCGTCGGGGTTGATCGCCGCGAGGAACGCCGGGGCCCCGGAGGCGAGGTTCGTCAGCACGTCGTAGCCGAGGTCGCGGCCCGCGGCGCGCCACGTCTGCCGGCACTGCTGCACGAGCCACAGCCCCATGATGTTCTTGAGCAGGCGGATCGTGTGGCAGACGCCGCCCTCGTTGGTCAGGTTGTACTCCAGCGTCTGCGGCGTGATCGTCGGATGGCCGGTCTCGACGCCGAGCAGGGACCAGGTGCCGGAGCTGAGGAACGCGAACGGGCCGCGCTCCGCCGGGACGGCCGCGACGGCCGAGGCGGTGTCGTGGCTGCCGACGGCGACGACCTGCAGCGGCGCGCCGATCGAGGTCTCGGCCTCGCCGCGCAGCGGGCCGACGGCGGTGCCCGGCTCGACGATCGCGCGGAAGATCCGCATCGGGATGCCGAGCTTGCGGAGGACGTCCGCCGCCCACCGGCCGTTGACCGGGTTGAGGCACTGGCTCGTCGAGGCGATCGTCCGCTCGTTGCACACGCGGCCGGTCATCCAGAACGTCAGGAGATCCGGCGCGAAGAGAAGCGTGTCGGCGACGTCCATCAGCGGCGACTTCGCGCGCACCATCGCGTAGAGCTGGAACAGCGTGTTGAGCTGCATCATCTGGATGCCGGTCTGTGCGTAGATGCGTTCGCGGCTGATGACGCGGAAGGCCTTCTCCATCATGCCGTCGGTCCGCGAGTCGCGGTAGTGGAACGGATTGCCCACCAGCGCGCCGTGCGAATCGATCAGGCCGAAGTCGACGCCCCACGTGTCGACGCCGAGGCTGCGCGTCGCGCGGCCGTAGGAGGCGACGGCCTGCCGCAGGCCCAGCTTGATGTCGCCGTAGAGGCGCAGGAAGTCCCAGTGAAGCCCGTCGGGCAGGGCGACGGGGCCGTTCGGAAACCGGTGGATTTCCTTGAGCGCGAGCTTGCGCCCGTTCCACTCGCCGGCCATGACCCGGCCGCTCTCCGCGCCGAGGTCGACCGCCAGATACACCTTCTTCGCCGCCATGGGACCTGTCCTCCGCGGGCGCCGGATCGCACGCGCCGCAAACGCCACATTATGGACCGCGCAATGCGGTTGTCGAGCCGCCCCGGTCCCGATCCCCGGCGGCTGCAGGAATACCGCCTACGGTTGCGCGCCGGCCGCAATCCGCACGGGCCGCATCGTTCGTCTTCCGTTTTCCGTCCCCTCTGGCAAAGTATCGGAGCGGAACCCGGCGCGCGCCGGGACGGGAGGCGATCATGAAGGCGAGGACGGTTCGGACCGCGGCGGACATCGGACGGCGGCGGTTTCTCCGGGCGGCGGGCGCCGCGGCCGCGTGGGCGGCGATCCCCGCGCGCGTACGGGCCGCGCCGTCGGCGAAGCTCCTCGACACGCGCATCATCAGCCACGACGACGCCTACCACGGCTGGCCGACCCTCGCCCGCCGCGCCAACGGCGACCTGCTGCTCGTCTGTTCCGGCGGACGCGAGGGCCACATCTGCCCCTTCGGCCGCGTCGACCTGATGGTCTCGAAGGACCACGGCGCCACCTGGGGCTACCCGCGCGTGCTGCTCGACAGCGACACCGACGATCGCGACGCCGGCGTGCTGGAGACCGCGAAGGGCACGCTGCTGGTCACCACCTTCACGTCGCAGGCCTACGAGCCGTATCTCGCCAAGGCCGCCGCGCGCCCCGCCGGCGACCCCGCCGCGTGGCCGGCGGAGAAGCTCGCGCGCTGGAACGCCGCCCACACCCGGCTCGACGCCGACGGACGGAAGGCCGAGCTCGGAACATGGATGATCCGCTCCACCGACGGCGGCCGGACCTGGTCGCCGCGCTACGATTCCATCGTCAACAGCCCGCACGGCCCGGCGCAGCTCGCGGACGGGCGCCTGCTCTACGCCGGCAAGAAGCTCTGGGCCGACCCGAAGCGCGTCGGCGTGTGCGAGTCGCGCGACGACGGCGCGACGTGGACCTGGCTCGCCGAGATCCCGGCCCGGCCCGGCGACGACTTCGGCGCCTACCACGAACTGCACGCCGTCGAGGCCGCCCCCGGCGGGCGGATCGTCGTGCAGATCCGGAACCACAACAAGACCGACGCGCAGGAGACGATCCAGACGGAGTCCGACGACGGCGGCCGCACGTGGTCCGTGCCGCACGCGATCGGCGTCTGGGGCCTGCCCTCGCACCTGCTGCGGCTGCGCGACGGGCGCCTGCTCATGACCTACGGCCACCGCCGCGCGCCGCTCGGCAACCAGGCGCGCGTCAGCGCCGACGGCGGCCGCACGTGGTCCGGGGCGATCCCGGTGTCCGCCGACGGCACCTCCAGCGACCTCGGCTATCCGAGTACCGTCGAACTCGCCGACGGCACCCTCCTGACCGCGTGGTACGAGACGGTCAAGGGCCGCGACCGCGCCGTCCTCCGCCAGGCGGCCTGGACGCTCGAGGCCTAGCCGCGCGTACCGCCGGCGTGCCCGCGCCGGCGCCCCCGGTCCCACCGGGCGCGCCC
>Ga0194125_10004918_pt1 | contig 20611 bp, 24 predicted proteins | sample TA2KigC250mmetaG_FD_148626 | JGI IMG/M metagenome (GOLD analysis project Ga0194125, IMG submission 148626) | Freshwater microbial communities from Lake Tanganyika, Tanzania - TA2015034 Kigoma Deep Cast 250m | ecosystem: Environmental > Aquatic > Freshwater > Lake | place: Tanzania: Lake...
TGGCCTCCGTTATCATTTGAGCCAGCGTGATTTCTAGCTCAGTCGGTGCGCCGAAGCTGGAGCCATGCTCCACAGCTTTTTTCACCGCTGTCACTATCCTGGGATGACAGTGCCCCAGGATGAGCGGGCCCCAGGAGCCGACATAATCTATGAACGCGTTGCCATCGGCATCGAATATCCTGGAGCCTCTGCCTCGCTGGATAAAAAGCGGTGTGCCACCAACCGCCTTGAAGGCGCGCACCGGGCTGTCAACGCCGCCGACCAGGTAGCGCTGGGCTTGCTCGAAGAGGTGATTGGAGCGGTTTATATTTTTCATAATTTATTATTAGGTTTTTTGTCTTCACCCTGGTCCTTTCAAGGGAGAAGGGATGGGGTTACAGCCAGCGGGCGGCTTCTTTGGCGTAGTAAGTGATGATGATGTCAGCGCCAGCACGCTTAATGGCAGTGAGCATCTCCAGGACCACTTTTTGCTCATCTAACCAGCCCTGCCTGGCAGCAGCCTTGACCATAGCGTATTCACCGCTTACGCTATAAGCGGCTAACGGGTGATTGAAAGCGTCGCGTACTTTGCAGATGATATCCAGATAGGGCAAAGCCGGCTTAACCATGACCATGTCTGCTCCTTCGGCGATGTCCTGCTCAACCTCTCGCAGAGCTTCACGCCAGTTGGGCGGGTCCATCTGGTAGGAGCGGCGGTCGCCAAACTGCGGTGCTGACTCCGCAGCTTCCCTGAAAGGACCGTAGAAAGCCGAAGCATACTTGGCGGCGTAGGAAAGGATGGGGATGTGAGTGAAGCTGTTTTCGTCCAATGCCCGGCGGATGGCCTTCACTCGCCCATCCATCATGTCTGAGGGGGCTACGACATCGGCTCCGGCCTGAGCATGGGACAAGGCAGTTCTAGCTAGAAGCTCTAATGTCTTGTCGTTGTCCACGTCGCCATCCACTACCACGCCGCAGTGGCCGTGACTGGTGTATTCGCAGAGGCAAACATCGGTCACTACCAGCAGTTCAGGTACCGCCTTTTTGATGCTGTGTATTGCCTGCTGGATAACGCCCTTTGGGTCGCAGGCAGAGGAGGCGAGACCATCTTTTTTCTGGGGTATGCCAAATAGTATGACCGCGGGAATGCCTAGCTTGGCTATTGTCTCTACTTCTTTTGGCAGGAGGTCGGGTGAATAACGGCAGATTCCGGGCATAGAGGACACCTCTTGTTTTAGTCTTTTGCCCTCTACTACGAAGAGGGGATAGACCAGGTCGCCGACATCGGTTTTTGTCTCCCTGACCAATGCCCGCAGGGCTTCGGTGCGCCGTAACCTTCGCAAGCGTGTTTTGGGGAATTCACTCATCCTCTCTAACCTCCTGTGCCATTTGATTACAACGATTAAGTGCGATTACAGCGATAGTAATGGTCAAGGCGAATCACCACTGCAAGATAACGCCGATGGTTTTGGCGACGATACCATAAGGCGGCGGACATCACAGCTTCTATTACCGAAGTTGACCAGTAGGCCCACGTTCAAGCCTGAAGCCTTCAAATAAGAGATAACCTGTGATTCAAATACCTTTGGCATTCTGCCTTCGACCGCTTTTAATTCTACAATCACCTGCTCTTCTATCACTAGATCAGTTCTGAATTTGCCGACTTTCTCCCCTTGAAAAGAGACTATGAATTCTCTTTCATCCTGATAGGTCAGTGCCAATCTCGTCAACGCAATTTTGAGCGCTGCTAGCTATATTTTCTCCACGAAACCCGGCCCAAGTTCATTATGGACTTGATAGCAAGCCGCTATTATCTTCCCTGTCAACGGGTCTCTATCGCCGTAATCATACTTCATATCGTTGTTATCGTGATTAGTATTGCTTTCATCGCCGGCAGTATTGTTCAATGGCTTCTACTAGCCCAAGCATCGTATGTTCTTTAGCCACAATATCTGGTTTCAGCCCTTTCTGCTCCAACGCTATTGCTGTGTTGGGGCCAATACAGGCCAGCTTGGCTTTCTTCATGACCTGCCAGTCTTTACCTAGCACTGTCACCAGGTTGTTTACCGTCGAGGCGCTGGTGAAAGTGATGACATCGATTTTGCCCTTCAGCAGCATTTCTTTGCCTGGCGATTCGGCCTCCACAGCCACAGTCCTGTAGGCTGCTACCTGGTGCACATCGGCGCCAAGCTTAATCAGGCCATCGTTCATCTCGTTTCCAACAATGTCGGCCCGGGGGAGCAATACCCCTTGTCCCTTGATAGCCTTCTTGTCCAGCCCGGCCACAAACCCCTGGCTGGTATATACTTGTGGGATGTAATCAGGGCAGACGCCATGCTCCTCTAGCGATTTAGCCGTGGCCGGGCCGATAGCTCCTATTTTGACGTTGCACAGCCAACGGGCATCGAGCCTCAAGGAGTGAAGCCGCCTGAAGAACATCTCAACCGCATTGACGCTGGTGAAGACCACCCATCCATAGGTCTTCATCTCCTGGATAGCTCTGTCGAGCTTTTTCCAGGTGGACGGTGGGATAATCTTAATCACTGGCATCTCGACGGGCAGAGCGCCGCGTTCTCTGAGGAGCTGATTAAGCCCTCTCGCCTGTTCCTCGGGGCGGGTCACCAGGATACGCTTACCGAAAAGAGGCAAATTGTCGAACCAGCGCAGGTGTTCCCGTAGCTTGACAACTTCGCCAACCACGATAACGGCTGGCGCTGTAATACCTTCTTCCCTGGCGCGGTCAGCGATATCTCCAAGAGTGCCTGCTATTGTCCGTTGCAGAGGGCTGGTGCCCTGGCTGATTACCGCTGCTGGTGTGGTGGCTGGTCTGCCATTGCTCATCAACTCTGTGGCTATAGATGCCAGGTTGCCCATGCCCATCAGGATGACCAGTGTGTCACTGCCGGTGCTTACCTTGTCCCAGCGGATAGTGGATTCAGTCTTGTCTGCATCCTCATGGCCAGTGAGTACCATGAAAGAGGATGCCAGGCGACGGTCGGTTACCGGTATACCGGCGTATGCAGGCACGGCATAGGCTGAAGACACTCCTGGGACTACTTCGAATGGGATGCCGTTGTGTGCCAGGATTTCTGCCTCCTCGCCACCGCGTCCCAGCACGAAGGGGTCACCGCCTTTTAGCCTGACTATTGTCTTGCCTTCCCTGGCCTTAGCCACAAGGAGCAGGTTTATCTCCTTTTGCTGGCGGCTATGGCAGCCATGTCCCTTGCCCACGTAAATCCTCTCGGCATTGTGGGGGGCAGCATCGAGCAGGCTGTCATCGATGAGTCTGTCGTAGATAACGACCTCAGCACGCTTGAGGTACTCCAGCCCCTTGACCGTAATCAGTTCAGGGTCGCCTGGGCCTGCTCCGACAAGATATACCTTGCCGTTTTTCTTCCTGGCATTGTGTTTGGACATTGCTCCTTATTATAGCCTATTGAATTACCTTCCGCTTTGCGGCAGAACAGCACTTCAGTATAGCCGCGTTTTTGTGCTAAAGTTTATAGACTTTGAGAAATTCCTTTACGCTGGTCACCCTTTATGTCGTTGCCTTTGTTGGTTTTACCGGGTTTAGCTTCATGTTCCCTGTAATACCGCTATATGCCGCCGAGCTGGGTGCGAATGTGGCAGAGGTGGGCCTGATAGCGGCCATGAACTCCTATGTAGCTGCTGTCCTGCTGATTCCATTCGGGCTGCTCTCGGATAAGCTGGGGCGACACAGGTTACTTGGTGGCGGGCTGACATTGTTCACTGTGGCACCGCTGCTCTATCCGCTGGCCGGTAATCCCATACAGCTTGTGCTGGTCAGAATACTTCATGGCGCGGCTGCGGCAGCTTTTCTACCGGCGGCTATTGCGCTGGTCATCGACCTGACGCCCTCAGAAAAACGGGGGACAGCCATAGGTTGGTACACTGCCTCACTGCAACTGGGGTTGATGGCGGGGCCGATTACCGGTGGCTTTCTGCTAAAGCTTTTTGGCTTCGACGTTGTGTTCTATGCCTGTGCCGCTGTTTCAGCGGTAGCGCTGATACTGATCTCCGTACGGGTACGTGCCTTTGTCTATGAGCCAGTGCAGCAGGCAGTTGGGGGCAGCTCCTGGGGGTGGATGAAGCAGGCTCTTGTTTTTGCTGGGCTAATGACACCAATGTTTGTCGCCATAGGCTCAGGGACCATTGGCACTTACATACCGTTCTATGGCGATTTTCTGGGGATAAATGAGGCAAGTGCCGGTGCCATTATCACTGCGATGTATGCCAGTTCAGCTTTGCTACGCATTCCGGCGGGGCGGCTGGCGGACAGGGTGGACAGGAGACTGATTATCGTCCTGGGTCTGGGCTTGATGGCGCTAGCTGTGGGGCTGATGTCTCCGTTTCACACTCTGCCCCAACTCATCCTGCTTGCTCTTTTGTTTGGCATAGGCATGGGCATTGCTATGCCAGCGAGCCTGGCACTGGCTGCTGATTTTTCCCCTGCCAGCACCAGGGGTCTCACCATGGCTATCTCCACTTGCTTCTTCCAGGTGGGCTTTGCTGTAGGCACCACTGCCATGGGGCTGGTTGGCCAGGTAAGCGATTTTCAGATGGTGTTCTTAGCCAGCGGCCTGAGCATCGGTCTTGGCTTTCTGCTTATTTTCGGCCTGATGCGAGTGAAAAGGTAGCTTATCTGGTGGGACTAGAGAGGCAAATGCTATGAAAGGGGTCTTGCACATCTGCTGTGGAGTTTGCGCTGCCGGCGCCGCGGCAGCACTGATTGAAGAAGGACATGAGGTGCTGGGTTACTTTTACAACCCCAATATACATCCCCTCGAAGAATATGAAAGGCGACTGGCGGCAGCGCAGCAAGTGGCTGACAGGCTCAAATTCCGGCTCGAAACAGGGCCTTATATGCCAGAGATGTGGCTTAAAGAGACCGAAGGGCTTAGGGCTGAGCCTGAAGGTGGCAGGAGATGCCATGCCTGCTATCAGATAAGGCTGGAGAACACCTATCATTTTATGGAAAAATGTGGGGCTGATGCCTTCACCACTACGTTAACTGTCAGCCCCCACAAAGCAGCAGATGTCGTCAATGTGATAGGAGCGAAAATCGGCGGAGACAAATTCCTGGCAAGGAATTTTAAGAAGAGTGAGGGATTCAAGCGGGCTGTGGAGCTAGCCAGGCAGTGGGGTCTTTACCGCCAGGACTATTGTGGCTGTGTGTACAGCATGCGCCAAAGAAGTGCGCCGTGAGATTGCCCCAAGGCGTAGAGCGATTCATTTCTTTTGAGACAGCGAGACCAACTTCTGGTACAAATCTTGCGCCTGCCGTTTAGTTTCATCCATGGTGCCATTATTATCGATGACATAGTCGGCTAGCCTTTTCTTGTCCTCCACTGACATCTGCGACCTTATTCGGCTCCTGGCATCCTTTTTGCTCATGCCATCTCTGGCCATCAACCGTTTTAGCTGGTTCTCCTCGCTGGCACAGACCACCACCGTCTTGTCCATAGCCTTGTCTCTGCCCACCTCGAATAGCAGAGGCACCTCGTGAACCACTATCGCAGCGGCGTTCGATTCTACGGAGGTTTTCTCTTGTTTGTTAGCTTCTGCATAGACCCGAGGATGGATAAACGACTCCAGCTTCCTGCGCTTGGCTTTGTCGCGGAATACGATTTTGCCTAATTTGGCGCGGTCCAGTTTGCGGTCAGGCTGTAATATATCTTCGCCAAAGTAGTCCACTATGTCTTGCCATGCAGGCAGACCAGGCTCGACTACATCCCTGGCAAGGAGGTCATAATCGATGTTGTATGCGCCCAGCTCCTGGAGATACCTGGATACCAGGCTCTTGCCGGTGGCGATACTACCTGTAAGTCCGACCCGGAGCATCTATTGGTTAAAGCGCTCTCTCCTGATGAAATTCCAGACATACATAAAAGGGAGAATTGTCAGGCAGATAACCCAGAGGACATAGAATAAGAACCAGTCAAATCGGGTAGGTTTGGTGATGGTTTGAGCCATGTTTCGAAGGAGCCTCACTGTGCAGAATTTAAGCAAACATAATGATAGTGAAAAGTTTGCCTATGCGTCTTTAGGGAAGCCGATAGCCACCAATGCTTTGATGGCAGCTATGACTGCGGCCGGTGCCATAAGAGTAGCCAGCAGTCTGAGCATATTGTCCAGGATGCTGCCTATTCCCATCATTTTGATAGGTGAAAAGACATCGCCCACTACGACCAGAGCTATGGTAGCTAGCAGCAGGGGCAAAATCTCTTTGGTAGTGATGTTAAGAGAACCGATTAGGACACCTAAGAGCACCAGTATCATGATGATATAGGGGTTCTCTGGCGCCAGCAGACCGGCGAGAATAGCTATCACCAGTCCGAGCAAAAAAGCGATAAAACCTGTTATGGCTAAAGTCCTCTTCAGGGGTGTGGTTTCCTGTTGACTCATTTCATTCCCTCGCTCAGCGAATTTGCATCATTATAGCACGGGCCTTATCAGTGTCAATTTTTGCACAAAAATAGGCACCTGCTTGGGCAAAACCACATAATCTCACCCAAGCAGGTGAGTTTAGCAAAGACCATTTCACTTGCAAAAATCTATTATCGGGGGAGCTAATCTTAGTCCTTAGGAAATCCCACAGCCCACAGGGCTTTCACTGCAGCTATTACCGCGGCAGGCGCCACCAGAGTGGCAACCAGGCTGAGTATTTGGTCAAGATACTTGCCGATGCCAAGCGTTGTTATTGGCGCAAAGACGCCACCTACTACTATCAGGGCGATTGTGGCCAGCAAGAGGGGGATGAGCTCCTTGCTGGTAATATTGAGTAAACCGATAATGACACCCAACAATACCAGGACCAGGATGACTACGGAATTCTGGGGAGCAAAGATGCCCGCGACAACGGCGATAACGAGACCGAGGATGAAGGCGATAAAACCGATGATACCCAGGGCTTTGTTCATAAGTGCTTCTACCTCCTTATGATTATTACCTGGGGAACCAGGCAGGCAGATTATATCATGTTTTCTGTCCGTTGCTAAGTAGTCGCAATCCGTGTAAGATTTAGCCAGCTATGGCTATACAGATAGATACGCTTAAAAGCATTCCCTATTTCGCTGGTCTTGGTGATACCGAGCTGAAATCTATCGCAACACTCATGTTCGAGAAGAGAGTGGACAGGGGGGAGATGCTGTTGCTTGAAGGCGAGCCTGCTGATGAGATGTATTTTGTGGCTGCTGGCGTGGTTAAGATATTCAAGACTTCTGCCGACGGCAAAGAACAGATACTGGATATATCACGCCCGGGTGCTTCATTTGCCGATGTACCTGTCTTTGATGGCGGACCTGCGCCAGCCAGCGCCCAGGCCATGGGGCCTGTGGTTGTATATGGAATCAGAAGGAACAATCTGGAGACAATTATCAAGGAACATCCGCGGGTGGCTTTGAACATGATTAAGGTGCTGGCAGCCCGGGTGAGGCACCTAATATCATTGGTGGAAGACCTGTCTTTCAAGCGCGTCATCGGCAGGGTGGCTAAGATACTGCTGGAGCATGCTGGCAACGGAGCTGCGGGGGAGAAACCGCGGCTTACTCAGCAGGATATGGCGGCTATGGCTGGCACTGCTCGCGAGGTAATCGGCAGGTCGCTCAAAGCCCTGGAAGAAGAAGGCGCTATCAGACTGGACCGTAGCCGCATCGTAATCATCAATAAACAGGCACTAAAAGAGACAATGGAGTCACCAGCATGAGACATAGGTCACAGACAAATGATAAGCTTTGGTGTAACTTTAGGGCGTCAGGAGATGAATTGGATTGAGTGAGATGCCTCTGATAGAGACGGAGAAATGTGACGGTTGCGGGCTTTGCGTCAGCGTATGCACCTGCGGTGCCTTGAGCATTGTGGATAACGTGATAAGCCTTGTAGAGGGGGAGGATTGTGGTTGGTGTACCCAGTGCGAACTGGTCTGTCCCAATGGTGTCATAAGCTTCCCCTTCGAGATAGTCACCGAGGAGCCTTAGCGAGCCTACCTCTATTATCGGGGAATCTGTAGTCCTCGGATTTGGGTCTTCAGCTATATAATCTGGTCTCCTCACTTAATAGAACATGGTCTTTTGCCGATGAGACAAAAGTCGCATACATGGGGTTCGTCTGGGACTAAAATAAGTCTACTTGGCGGGGTCACCTGCCAGAGTGGAGGCATAATAACAGATGAAAGAAAAGATAGAAGAAGCTTTGGAACTGATTAGACCAGCTTTGAGGTTGGATGGTGGGGATGTGGAACTGGTCGATGTTAACGATGGCGTGGTTAAGCTGAAGCTTACCGGTGCTTGTGGCGGTTGTCCCATGTCGAGTATGACACTCAGGTACATGGTGGAGCGGACTTTGAGGGAGCGCGTACCTGAAATCAAAGACGTGGTAGCCGCTTAGTTAACTTTTTGGCTGCTGGGACGTTTAATATGTATATCGAATTCACCAAATCTTCACATAGCGTACATCGTATCTTCATATTTACATGCTATGCTGGTTGGAAACGACTAGGAAGAGAATAGAAAATGGTTATAGGAAATATAGAGCATCTAGGTCGGGCCTTCTTCGATGATGAAGAGTTGGCATTGGCTGGTGCAGGGCGGGTGAAGAAACTGCCTGCTGAAGGCAATGTTGGACTATCGAAAGGCGAAGGTGATTTCGTCGCCGATACTATGAGCTTGTATTTTGCTGAATGTGGGCAGACACCGCTGTTGACTGCTGAAGAAGAAAAAGTGCTGGGGAAGCAGATAGAAGACGGCAAATACCTGGCTCAGATAGAGAAGGAGTGGGCTGCTGAGCATGACATACTGCCGTCAGCTACAGACATCCTGTCCACCTTGATTGGCCGGTTTTGCCAGGCGAAAGCACTCTTTGAGGCGCTTTGCCAGTACTTGAAGCTCCCTCACTCGATGGCGCTGGGCGATAAGGCGTTGCATACTGACCTGCGCCGTGCCACAGATGGTGCCATTGATGAACGTATGGTCTCATCCGTGGTACGAATCGCCAAAATCGACAAAGCGAGGGCGGAAGAAGGCTTGATTCAGCTTTCGCTGGTCTCGCGGTTGATACCCTGGCAACTTCTCGGCGAAGCTGGCAGCAAGGCATCGGTGGCTGAATTTCAGAAATCGATTCGCAAGCCAGCATTCCAGAAAAACATGGAGAAGCATATCACCGAGATCGAGCGACACTTCAAAGATATAGTGAAGAAAGCGCGACTGGCTACGGACCGCCTGGTTCAATCTAACCTGCGTCTGGTGGTCAGCGTAGCTCGTAAATATGTGGGCCGTGGTATGCCCCTCCCTGACTTGGTTCAGGAAGGCAATATCGGCCTGATGCGGGCGGTGGACAAGTTTGACCATCGCAAGGGCTACAAATTTAGCACCTACGCGCACTGGTGGATACGGCAAGCCATCAATCGGTCTATAGCTGACCAGTCGCGCACGGTGCGTCTGCCGGAGCACATGGTCAACAGCATTAAGAGTCTGGCACAGGCGCGACATCGGCTGGTTCAGAAGCACTCACGCATGCCCACCACCGAGGAATTGTCCGAGGAGATGGGTTTGCCTCTGGAAAAGGTGGAGTGGCTGCTCAGGGTCAACTCCTTTGAGCCGCTGTCTTTGGAGACTCCGGTGGGTGAAGAGGGGTCCAGACTGGGTGATTTCATCGAAGACCATGCGGTGCCCGAGCCAGCGGAACTGGCGGCTAGGGAGCTGCTCAGGGGCCAGCTAAGAGATGCTCTGGAATCCCTAACGCCGCGGGAACGGCTGGTCATAGAGATGCGTTTTGGGCTGAACGACGAACACAGCAAGACACTGGAAGAGGTCGGTGCCCATCTCGACCTGACCAAGGAGCGGATACGGCAGATTGAAGGCGAGGCGTTGAGAAAACTGCGCCATCCCGCTCGCAGTCGCAAGCTCATAGAGTACCTGTCGTAATCCAACACTTGAGGGTGTGTCGTGTAGCGCGGTTGTCCGAAAACTCCATAAGTAACGTGATTCATGCAGTGGCGGATTTTAAAACCCGCCCCCTGTCTTACAGGCGCACCCTTCGCTTCACTCAGAGGCAATCTCTAAAGGTGTGTCCCTCTTGTTTTTGGTCAGCCTCTTCAGGCTCTGCCCCAAAGCTCAAGAGACGGCATCTATTTCACAGTGACCGGCAACCATGTTTATAATTGTGGTGGGTAAGCGGGCATGAAGTCGACACCCATACTCAAGGCGCTAACTGCTGCCGGGATAGGCTCTAGAAGGTGGGCTGCGGATGCTATACGAAATGGACTGGTGGCAGTGAATGGCCAGAAGGTGGAGGATTTTCGCTATCCGGTGGACATAGAAGCCGACCGCGTCACTGTATCGGGGAAATCGGTGAGCCTACGTCCGGAGCAACTGGTGTACCTTCTGGTCAACAAGCCCCTGGGCGTTATCACGACTACCAGCGACGAGAGGGGACGCCGGACCGTGCTGGAAATCCTGCCCTCTAAATACCGCAACTTGAGGTTGTATCCCGTGGGGCGGCTGGACAGGGACTCCACCGGGTTGCTGCTGCTAACCAATGACGGTGAGCTTACCTATCGGCTGACGCATCCCAGGTTTGAAAACGAGAAAGAGTACCTGGTTCAGATAGAAGGCAGTCTGAACCAGGGCCAGAAGAAAAAGCTGGAACAGGGACTGGAGCTGGAAGACGGCATGACCTCTCCTGCTGTGGTGGAAGAGGTCAAATCAACGCCACCGTTCAACTACAGCATTGCCATACACGAGGGCAGTAAGCACCAGGTACGCCGCATGTTCCAGAGCCTCGGCTTCCAGGTTCAGGTACTGAAGCGGGTGAGGATGGGAAGCCTGAGTCTTGGAAATTTGAAGGAAGGCGAGGCGAGAGAGCTTACCAGGGAAGAAATCCGCAGGTTGTCAGCGTGCGAACATCCATGCTAGGCCGGGGGTCACATCTTCTTATCCATGAACTCGATGATTTCGTCGATGTCTGGAAGTTGGGAAAGGGGATAGGTCTTGGCGAAAACTACCCTTTGCTTTTCATCGAGGATGATGTTCGCCCGTTCTGAGAATCCCTCTTTGTGCCTGAATATGCCGTACAATGAGGCTACCTCGCCGTGAGGCCAGAAGTCGGCCAGAAGCTTAGTTTCCTGTATGCCCAGCTCTTTTGCCCAGGCAGCCTTCGATGGCGCGGAGTCAACACTGATGCCAAGCGCCACTGCATTTAGCTCCTTGAAACGCTCATGGTTAGCTTCCAGCGATTTCATCTGGTCAGCGCAGACCTTGGTCCAGGCCAGGGGGTGAAACGACAGTAGCACCTTCTTATCCCTGAGGTCTGCCAGGTGTATCTGGTTGTTGTTCTGGTCTTTCAGTGTGAAGTCAGGGGCATCAGTTCCTATCGGTATCATGATAGCAACCTCCTTCTCTGTATATCTTAGTAAAATAATATCATAGGTGCCTGTGGAAATGTGTAGGGCGGAAGGTGGGAAAATGCTTTGAGATCGCCACGTCCCGATTGCATCGGGACTCGCGATGACGGGTGGGCGCCTGTGGAAATGTGTAGGTGGGTGGGTGCTTGGCAGATGTGGTAGTATAGATAAGACTGCGTTACCAACTCATCAAGGAGGAAGCAGGCATGCCCACCATTTTCCTCGCCAGGAAAGACGTCAAGGAACTGTTGAACATGAAAGAGATTCTGGAGGCTGTGGAGCAGGCTTTCAGGGACCACGCCGTGGGCAAGGCAGCCATGCCTCCTAAAGCCTACCTCTCCCTGGAACAGGGTGACCTGCGGGCTATGCCGGCTGCTGTCTCTGGCGCTGCTGGCATGAAATGGGTTAACTCACATCCCCAGAACCCCTCACGGGGTTTACCTACGGTCATGGCGGTGCTCATCGTAAATGACCCGGCTACGGGATACCCACTGGCAGTGATGGACGCTACTGACTTAACAGCCTACCGCACCGGTGCCACTGCCGCTATAGCCGCCAAATATCTGGCGCGGAAAGATTCTCATACTCTGGGCATTGTGGGCGCTGGTAAACAGGCTTATACCCAGCTAATGGCTCATGCTGAGATGTTTGACTTGAAGCTGGTGAAGGTTTTCGACCTCTCCCCTGCAGCAACCCAGAAGTTTGTCCAGTCCTTCCCAGAATTTACCATACAAGCGACTTCGCTGGAGGATGCTGTGGCTGCGGACATCCTTTGCACTCTGACTCCGGCAAGGGAGCCTGTGGTTAAGAAGGAATGGGTCAAGCCTGGCACGCACATCAACGCGGTTGGTGCTGATGGGCCAGGTAAACAGGAGCTTGACCCCTTGATATTAAAAGAGGCGATGATGGTGGTTGATAACATGGAGCAGGCAGTGAACGGTGGCGAGATAAACGTCCCGTTGAAGAAGGGAGTGTATAGCACCGACCAGGTCTATGCTACACTGGACGAGGTGGTTGCGGGCAAGAAAACGGGCAGGGGGGAGACAAAAGCGGTAACGGTCTTCGATTCAACGGGTCTGGCCATAGAGGACATCGCTGTGGCCAGTCTGGTTTACAAAAAAGCCAGGGCATTGAGCAAGTACTTGACCATGGACTTTGTAGAGGAGTGAAAATCGAGCTATCGTGAAGGTGCAGCGATGAAAAATAAGACAACATTGGTTTTCTCTCATGTTCGCTGGCATATAGTTGCCGCATACTTCCTGGCAGTCTTTCTGGCCCTGCTGGCGATGATCGTAGCTGTAGTGGCACTGGTGTACATTAATGCGGCACCGCATGTTCCTCGTGATGTCCTCCAAGATGTTGCGAACAAGACGATGATGCGGCTGGTCTTGATTCTAGGAGTGCTGGTGGTTCTGGGGGGTGTCGGGTCATGGTTCCTGGCGCACATAATCGCCGCACGCAGGCAACTTAAGCTGCAAGCGGATTTTGATGCCCTGCTTCTTGACCTCGGCGCCGACTCCATCTTTGTTCACGACCTGAAGGGCAACTGCATCTATGCCAACGAAATAGCTTACAGGTCACGAGGCTATGACGAGAAAGAGCTTGCCGCCCTGAAGCTTCAGGCGCTGGAAGTCCCTGAATATGCCAAACTGAGCGAAACGCGTACTAAGGAGCTGCTAGAGAATGGAGAGATGACCTTCGAATCGGTGCATGTACGCAAGGGCAAGGCGCCAATGCATGTTGAAGTCCATAGCCGTCTTGTCAGCTCCGAAAACCAGAAGCTCGTTGTTACCGCGGTCCATGATGTTACGGAGCGGAAACGGACCGAGGGAGAGCTAAGAGAAGCCTCGGAGAAGTTGCAGAGGGCTATGGAGGGGACCATCCATGCCATGGCGGTTACCGCCGAAATCAGGGATCCGTATACTGCTGGCCACCAGCAACGCGTAGCCAAGCTAGCGACCGCTATCGCCAGAGAAATGGAACTGCCCGAAGAACAAGTTGAAGGCATAAGGGTTGCTGGAATACTGCATGACATCGGCAAAACATACGTGCCCGCTGAGATACTAAGCAAGCCCGGCATTTTGAGGAAGAATGAAATGAACCTGGTGAAAGACCACGCCGAAGTTGGTTATGATTTGCTCAAGACCGTTGAGTTTGCCTGGCCGGTAGCCCAAATTGTATTCCAGCATCACGAGAGGATGGACGGCTCTGGCTATCCCCGGGGGCTTTCGGGGGAGGACATCATGATTGAAGCACGCATCATGGGCGTGGCTGATGTTATCGAGGCTATGGCTTCGCACCGACCTTATCGTCCGGCGTTCAGCGTGGAGAAGGCGCTGCTGGAAATCATTCAGAAAAAGGGCATTCTCTACGATGCCCAGGTGGTGGATGCCTGCCTCAAGCTATTCAATGAGAAGCAGTTCAGCTTTGACTAAGTAGGAGGAGAATTAATTGAAGAGAAGGAGGGAAGTAAGCAATGAGAATAGTCTGTCTGCTGTTTGCGGCACTGATGGTGGTAACGTCTATGGCTTGTAGCAAACCCGAACCAGCACCATCTCCCATTCCGCCTCCGGCCACGCCATCGCCAGCAGCTTCGGCTCAGCCTGTTACTATCGACTTGCCAGAGCCGAAACACGACAGCGCTGTCTCTCTGGAGCAGAGCTTGCTGCAGAGGCGGTCGGTCAGGGAGTACAAAGATGAACCCTTAACCCTGCAAGAAGTCTCCCAGTTGCTGTGGGCTGCCCAGGGATTTAACGACCCCGGAGGTCTCAGGACTGCCCCTTCCGCCGGCGCCCTCTACCCGCTTGAAACATATCTGGTCGCAGGCAATGTTCAGGGCTTAGCTCCGGGCGTTTATCGCTATTTGCCTCGCGGACACAAGCTGGAGAGGGTGGTGGAGGGCGACAAAAGGCATGCGCTGGCTGGAGCTGCGTTGGGGCAGTCGCCTGTCAGCAAAGCTGCCGTGGACGTCGTCTTTACAGCAGTGTACAGTAGGACCACCGGCAGATATGGCGAGAGGGGTGTCAGGTATGTTCACATGGAGGTGGGGCACGCTGGTCAGAACCTGTGTCTCCAAGCAACGGCATTAGGGTTAGGCGCAGTGCCCGTAGGCGCCTTTTTTGATGAGATGGTGGCTAAAACTCTGAATCTACCTCAAAATGAACAGCCTCTATACATAATCCCGGTCGGCAGAAAGTAAGGAGGTAAGCTATGAGCAAAGTGCTTTTGGGAGCGGCGACGCTGGTTTATCCCATGCCGGCGTTTCTGGTGGGAGCAAATGTTGATGGCAAGCCCAATTTCATGACTGTGGCCTGGGGTGGAATTGCCAACGGTGAACCACCCATGGTATCGGTAGCCATCCGGCACACCCGCCACACGCTCAAAGGCATTACGGAAAACAAGGCTTTTTCGGTGAATGTGCCGTCTGCCGACCTGGTGAAAGAAACAGATTACTGCGGTATCACTCCCGGTTCAAAGGTGGACAAGGTCAAAGTCTGCGGCTTCAAGGTATTCTACGGCAAGCTGAAATCCGTGCCGCTCATTGAGCAATGCCCGGTCAACCTGGAATGTAGCGTGGCACATACGCTTGACCTGGGCAGTCATGTGCTGATAGTGGGAAAAATCGAGGAGACCTATGTTTCGGAAGGTTGCCTGACTGATGGCAAGCCAGACGTGAACAAGATTAAGCCGTTCGGCTACACCATGACTCCAGACAATCAATACCGGCCGCTGGGAGAGACTATAGCCAGAGCTTTCAACGTGGGCAAGGAACTGCGGTCAAGGGAGTAATTTACCTCCGCTGATGATATGAAGTGCCCCTTTAGCGTATCCGGTCACATAAACAGGTATTGCCAGATGGAAACCCTGACGTGTTCGGTGACCGTTCTCTCTTTGAGCACCTTGGTGGGCACTTCTCGAAACTTGGTTACTTCCCGGTACTTGGTCACGGTCCTGTATTTGACCACTTCTCTGGTGTCGGTGACCACTCGCGGTTGTGGATAGTAGTAATAAGAAGGCCAAGAGGGCCAGCAACCAGCAGTCACGTTACACGAGTAAGGCCAGTATGGGGATGGGCAACTGTAACAACCGCTCCCACCACAACTGTAGCAGCCGGAGTAATATGGCGAGTAATAGGGAGAGTAATAAGGCGAATATTCCCAGGGCTCATTAACTGTCTTGGTATATGTTTCGGTGGTGGTGTAAGGCTCGGTGTCGGTGTAGGCCTCGGTGGTAGTGTAGGGCTCGCTTTTCATTTCCACGTCCCAGTATGTCTCTGTCTTTTGTATACCTACTGTCTTCAGGGGCAAGGCAAAGATGAGAGCTATAACCACCAGGGGAATAAGTCCCGAAATGTAATACCACTTATCTTTCATCACCACCTCCTTTGTCAACATCGCGCTAGCCTGGTCTTAGGATAGCATTTAAATGTTAAGATTTTGTTAAGCCTGTCGATTGTGCCTGTCTGTCTTAAGAGAATTATAGCGCTTATTTCGGTGGTCAACAAGGTGTGGCTCACCCGAGTTGAAATTCCCAGGCGCAGTAGTATTCGGGTGGATGTGGGTCAGGAGGGCAGCCGATGCACCTGGTCTGAATTCTGGGGTCGATGGTTCGGGCGAAGTACGAGTATTCTACAATACCTGCGCTTTTGCAAGGATAGGCAGCCATTCCTTTTCTCTCCCGGGCTGATTGAACACGGCAGTCGTTCATTCTGAACACCAGCTTATCTTTGCCTTGCCACAGCGTTTCCTGTTCGTTGATTCGGGCATACAATCTGAATTCCAGTGCTTGCTCCAGAGCAGGCAGCCCACTGTCTGGTGGCAGTTGCAGCCGCTCCATAATTCTCCTGGCTTCGATAACTGTGAATTTGCTCCAAGCGGCATCATTCAGTTTTTTAGCCAGGGCCATGCTGTGATTGCTTTCTACTGCCTGGAACCAGGCGCCGTCGGCTGCCAGCCAGTTCTTGGCCAGGTCTTCCAGCAGCGTTATCAATTGTTCCTTGCTCCAGTCAGAAAAGAGCATGGAGATGGATTTCCCCTCCTTTAAGCCGAGCGTGGCTAGCACTCTGCCAGAACGGATGGGAAAGCCTGCCTTCCATGCCATTTGGTCCAATCGGATAGCCTCTTCCAGCCCAAACTCGTCGCAGGCATTTCCGAACCACAGCCCCGAGTGCGAAGCTATGTTTCGGTAGGCGTCCTCTATGAGGGGTGCAATCTCCTGAGAACGTAAGTCAGCAAGTATCCTCATCTTTTGTTGTAAGCCTCTTTATTCGGGTAGCTCTGTCTATGTCTCCAGGCTGAACGGCGGATACTGGTCAGTAGTTAAAATTAAGGCATAGGCGCTCACTCTCACTGACCAGCGCAGCACGCCTACCACGAAGTCGAACAACGACCTTGGGTAATTGCCGGTGAACAGGATAGCGAACCAGGCTATGATTACCGCTACCCAGTTGGCTATAAACAGGCAGAATAATACGATATAGTGGGGTATGGCCATAATCCACTTTACCAGTGGCAGCCAGCGGTTCAATTCCCTGGCATCTGGGTAAGAGATATCTACGTGGACTGCCTGCTCTTCATCGGTGGAGGGGTACTCATCCCTGAGCAGCAGGAGATAAGCTGAGAGTCGGGCGGTGAATCTGGTGATAGCTAGGTTCCAATCGAACCACCATTTGGGATATTTCTGGCGGAATACCAGCATCAGCATGGTTGGCAGGAAGATAAGCCCGCCTGCAGCATACTGGCCATTCCAACCATCCTGGTCCCAATTAAATGCAGTGCCTATCAGCAGCGCGCAGATGATGATGATGGGGATAGCTACAAAAATCCTGAAAGCGGTGGTCAGCCTGTTCAGTTTTCTATCTGGATAGTCCACAGACAGGCTTGCAGGGTACGACTTTGTCATGGGCACACCTCCTTGTCCCTGTTATTTCAAGCGCTTAACGCTGGGCGTGGATGGCAAATCCTTCCAAATGCGACTGGGTGTCAGGAGGTTTGTCCTTCGCCTCCCTTGGGCCACTGGCGCATTAGCTCTTTTATCTGTTCGGCGAGCTTTGGATTTGACCTCAGCCTGCTGATGAAGACGGGGCAGCCTTCGAGCAGGGAATTCTCGGCAGCGGCTGCCAGGCTGGACAGCAACTGTTGCATACCGTATTGTGCTGCTCCTGGTGCAGTGGCGCCAGGCATAGAAGACTCCAGTTGTCTTCTCAGGTCTTCCTCGGAGAAACGCATGGGGAGAACGCAGTTCTTGTACCAGTGGCAGTTCTTACACTGAAGCACTGCCTGGGCTTCGTCCAGAATATCGCTCATAGCTGTTCTTAATTGCCCAGACGTGGTGAGTAGGGCGATAGCATTTTGGGCCCTGACGGGAGTGAATTTGGCTTTGCGCTGCTATTCCTCTGCTTCTTCTGGTATTGGCTGGACGGTGAAGGTCTGGTTTTGTGAGACTGCTTCGTTTCCAGCTTTATCCTTGGACTTGACTCTGAAATTGTAGGTTGAGCCTGTCTGGAGGCCTGTCAGTTCTATGGAATGCGTCACTATTCCGGCGGATTTGCCTGTGGTAGGGTCGTTCTTAGGCGTAGCGGGCTCCAGCGAACCGTAGCTAGCTGATGACCCGTATTCAACCTGGCTGCTGGCCGGCTCGGTCGTTTTCCAGGTGATAACCGCTATAGTGCCCATAGCAGCAGCCTTGACTTCTAATATGGTTGGCGCCGTGGTATCAACTACCTTTCCTCCCGACCCAGATGCCCTCAGGAAAGCGAGTATGTTGCCCATGCGGGAGCCGAATTGCCAGTAAATGAAACCGCCAAGGCCAATCAGCAGTATACATAGCAGCACCAGCAGAAGCCCGCGCGATGGCCCCGACTGGACAGGTTGTCCCCAGGCTTGTTGCTGTCCCCAAGCCTGTTGCTGAGGCTGTTGGCCCCAACCTGGCTGTTGTGGTTGCTGTGGTTGTGCCCAGGCTTGTTGCTGAGGTTGTTGGCCCCAACCTGGCTGTTGCGGTTGCTGTGGTTGCCCCCAACCTGCTTGCTGCTGAGGTGCTCCTCCTGCCTGACTACCGCAGTTTGGGCAGAACCTGGCGTTTGTTTCAAGTGGACTTCCACAGTAAGCGCAGCCGCTGCTCTGAGGCACGCCGCATACTCCGCAAAACCGCTGGCCATAATTGACTGGCGAACCACAATTGGGACACCTGCCACCTTGTTGCATTCTATTCTCCTCTATTATCGCCTACTTTGGCGCCTCCAATTGCTATCTCCTCGATTTAAACTATACTATTTTCCCGATTATACATCTAAAAGTTCAAGTAAATCAATAATCTGAAATCAAAGCATTTCACCTGGGTTTTATGGTGTAGTTTTTTCGGGACATCTCCTTGCCTTCGGCATTGAATAGGACGGCTGTGTCCGGAACCTTGTTATTCCAGTAGTTGCCTGTGCCGTAGTTAAAGCTGAAACCTCCAAATTCGTCGTGGATTTCATTGGTGTATACCCTCACTGCCTGATACGGTTTAAGGAACATGGGTTCAGGGTATTCACCTTCAGCCCGCGGGTTGAAAGGCGGAAAGGTGAATTTCAGGTATCCCTTGGTGATGTTGGTCAAGACCCAGCCACGGATATCCTGGGGCTGGTCGCTAATATTCTTGATCTCCACGTATTCGTCAGGCTCCACCCTGATATAGCACAGGCCTTTTTCAGGGTCAGGTGGATAGACCTTGCCCTGATACTTGATGTGAACTATTTGGACGGGGGAAGTGGAGAGGACTTCCTTCTTAGCTATGTAATCATCCACCGTGACTTTCCAGCTCTTCTGGTTGGCAGCTATGATTTTAAGGTAATAGTCCTGCCCACCAGAACGGATATAGACTGTGTCACTGCCGCTGTTGCCAGAATAGGATACTGTCTCTAGGGGCAATGCGTTTGGCCTGTTAGGATAGACAAACATGTTGAAGATGGTGTATCTGGGGTCTGCGGCCTCGGTTTCCCAGGTGATTCGCCATTGTATGCCTGCTATGTTAAATGGGGGCGTGGTCAGGCTATCCTGTCCGGTGAATGTTTGTGTAGTTTGCCAGCCAACTTGCTCTAAAGGCGCTGCAGCAGGAACGGTTTGCGTCGGCGCTTGAGTTGCATCTGTGGAAGCGGGTGTCTTGGCGGGTGTGGTGACCGGAGGTGCCGGCGAAGCTGGTTGGCTACAGGCTACAGCGGCAACGAGTACGAGAAAAATCAGCAACGAAGTGAGCATGAGCCACGTGCGCCAACTGCCAATTGCCCTGTTGAATATCATAATATACTTAACCTAATTATATGCGCAGCGAGCCTGCTCGTCTATACTCCGAGTTCGTGCTCATTCGCCGATAACCTCGACCTGCCATGTCTTCTTGATGATAATCTCGGGTATGCCAGACCCTGCGGGATATTCTTTTATGGTGCCAGTCACCCGTAGTCGCTTGTTCAGGAAATGCATTTCTGGATTGGGTGGAAACTTTTTCAGGAACTCCGGCCTGTCGCTGCCCCAGATAACGCACTTAAAATATCCCTGGTGGGGTTCGTGGAAATTCAAGAAGGTAGGTTGCCCTTTTACCTCGTGGGCATAGTAGCTACTGACGACAATGCCCTCGACGGTTTTTTGCTGACCGATATAGCTGGCTGCTTCTTCCCAGCTTATGACCTGGCCCTTGACCCCGATATAGTCAGCCTTGGTTTCCACATCGCTGCCGCCAGGCCCCATAACCGCCAGTGAAACGGTGTAGACACCTGGCGACGTGTAAGTATGGCTGGCTGCCTTTTGGCTGCTGAAGTGCCCATCGCCGAAGTCCCATTGCCAGTAAGTTACCTGGCCGGTGGACAGGTCTGTGAAGGAAACGGATAGAGGGGTTTCCCCTTGTGTGACAGTGGCCTTGAAGTCGGCAACGGGTGGGGTAACGGTGGTAGGCTGTGGTATGCGAGCACATGCGGTTACCGCTAGCAGCGCCAGCAGTGCAAAATAGCATCTCAGCATTGCCCAGATTTTAGCTGCATTTTGTTCAAAGCTCAATATGTCCTTAGACTTGAGTAAAGTGGCGAAACTCATGTATTATTGAAGTCTATTCTCCTATCGGAATAAAATATGGGTGGGGCGGTTAGCTCAGTGGTTAGAGCGCTTGCTTCACACGCAAGAGGTCACTGGTTCAAGTCCAGTACTGCCCACCATGCCGAAGTGGCGGAATGGCAGACGCGCTACG
>Ga0194125_10004920_pt1 | contig 20610 bp, 15 predicted proteins | sample TA2KigC250mmetaG_FD_148626 | JGI IMG/M metagenome (GOLD analysis project Ga0194125, IMG submission 148626) | Freshwater microbial communities from Lake Tanganyika, Tanzania - TA2015034 Kigoma Deep Cast 250m | ecosystem: Environmental > Aquatic > Freshwater > Lake | place: Tanzania: Lake...
TTTTTGGTAGCATTGTTGCCGTGTGCAAGAGTATCCGCAAACAATTATTGCGTTCCGAGAACGCTTTGCTACGGAGCAAGCGTGTAAGGACTACCTTGCAGCGCTACGCTGGCCGCACGGGTTCATTGTCCGCAATGCGATCAAAAGCGGGCGTGGGAAATGCGGCGAGGCCTCTACTGGTGCCGAAACTGCGATTACCAGGCGTCCGTCACGGCGGGCACTCTGTTCCAAGATACTCACAAGCCGCTACGACTTTGGTTTGAGGCTATGTGGTATGTCACCAATCAAAAGTCGGGAGGGAGCGCCTTGGACGAGTACACCTTCCGCTTCAATCGCCGAACGTCCAATTCACGTGGATTGTAATTTTACCGTTTACTTAAGCAGGCGATCAACCTAGGCCCAGTTCTCGAAACCCAACTCAAAGCAGGAGAAACTGACCGAAAAGCACAAGAGTCAACTGCATAGCCAGATTCTTCTTTTCCTTCACGGCATTTTCGAGCGAGCCCTCCGGCCCGCCCCGGCCCTGACTGCCGATTCTTCCCATGCCGAGCATGTTCGACTGCCCGAGGAGGATGAACACCTTGACCGGCCGATTCGTGGCGGGTGCTTTGCCGCCCGGGCCGGCAAACATCAACGTATCGAGTGCCGCCTCCACTCGGTCGCGACTCCAGAACTCCTGACATGGTATTGCCGCGCTTGCGCAATTTCCGGGCATTTTCCGTGATCTGAGGTGCGAGGGGGGGGGGAACCCAAACCTGTCCGCTTTCTTGGAATGGTCCTATGGGTACGCCTAAGGCTATGCATAAGCGGGATGGATATATGCTATCTAGCCGAATGGAAATGTAGAAGTCCTTGCCGTGATCAATGACGTCCCTGTGGGCTCCAGGACGCGAGAACTCCTGAGATGGCATCCGTCGTTTTAGTGGATTTCCGCGCATTGGTCGCGATCTGAGGCGCGAGGGGGGGAGAACCCAAACCTGTCCGCTTTCTTGGCCGCTGGGTAGTATCGCCTGGTATGGCCAACACACCCGGCGACGATCTCTTCCCAGAGGTCCGAATCCCAGAGGGCACTCGTGTCATCAATGGACGCTGTCTCGTCCTTACTCGAGACAATCGGTGTGTGGTGCTCGTGTCCGGGATGCCCATCGCTCAGTATGCGGTGGGGGACCGCATGTCCGAAGCCCACGCCATGGTGAGCCTGGTCGACTTAGGTTGGGCTGATCAGAACGACGTGGCCAAAGCCTTCGGTTACTCGGCCCGGACGCTGCGGCGGTATCAACAACGCTTTGCAGAGGGCGGCTTGGCTGCACTGGGCCGTCCCAACGGTTGTCCACGCGGCTTGGCTCGTCTGGCCGCCTCCCGACGAAGCCGCCTCCAGCACCTCAAGGCTCAGGGCTGCTCGCATCATGAGATCGCGCGGCAGTTGGGCATTAGTGTGACCGCCGTTCGCAAAACTCTGCGGCGGCTGGGCTGGACGGCGGCACCACTGGCGCAGGCGGAACTGCCCCTGGAGGTGGCGAGCGCAACGCCCGCCAAACCACCGCCGGTGCAGACGGCGGCCTCGCCCCGTTCACCTGCGTCTGGGGAGAACCCAAACCTGTCCGCTTTTTCTGCGCCCGTCGGATCGACTCCGCTTCCGAGCACCTTCGACACCGACCCGAGCCACCGCTGGACGGATCGGTTGTTCGCCAGTTTGGGATTGCTGGAGGACGCCGCTCCGTTGTTCGGCTCGGCCACGGCCGTGCCGCGCGCGGGCGTGCTCCTGGCCTTGCCGGTGCTGGTGGCCAGTGGCGTCTTCGAGTGTGCTCAAAAGGTCTATGGCACACTCGGACCCGCTTTCTACGGATTGCGCACCAGCGTACTGACATTGTTGCTCATGGCGTTGTGGCGGATCAAACGTCCGGAGGGCCTCAAGGAACACTCGCCGCAAGATTTGGGGCGCGTCCTGGGCTTGGATCGGGCGCCCGAAGTCAAGACGCTGCGGCGCAAATTGGCCCGCTTGGCGGCGGTGGGTCGTGCCGCAGATTTTGGTCGAACTCTGGCCGAGCAACGGGTTGCCCTACGCGGCGCCGCGCTGGGCTTCCTCTACGTTGACGGCCACGTGCGGGTCTACCACGGCCAGCATCGCCTGCCCAAGACGCATGTGACTCGCCTGCGGATCTCTTTGCCCGCCACTTCGGATTACTGGGTCAACGACACGGCCGGGGACCCGCTCTTTGTGGTCACAGCGGAAGCCAACGCTGGCCTGGTCAAGATGCTGCCGGGGATACTGACACAGATTCGCGCCCTGCTGGGCCAGCGGCGGGTCACGGTCGTCTTCGATCGTGGCGGCTATAGTCCCAAGCTCTTTGCCCAGATCATCGCCGCCGGCTTTGATGTGTTGACCTACCGTAAAGGACGCTACCCCCACATCCCACGGAGCCGTTTCCGGGCCTGTCGGACCCGGATTGATGGTCGGACCCTCACTTACGTTCTGGCCGATCAAGAGGTCCGCTTACTCAAAGGCAAGTTGCGTTTGCGGCAGGTGACCCGCCGGATGGATAACGGACACCAGACTCCCATCCTGACCTCGCGGCGAGATCTGGCCGCCGCCCAAGTGGCCTACCGCATGTTTGATCGCTGGCGACAAGAAAACTTCCTGAAGTATTTAAGCCAGGAATACGCGTTGGACGCGCTGGTCGAATATGCCGCGGTGCCCGATGATCCTGACCGCGAAGTGCCCAACCCAGCATGGGCGGCCGTTGACGCTCAGTTGCGCCAGGCCCACGCCCAACTGGATCGGCTCCAGGCCGAATACGGCTTGGAGGCCTTCGCCAATCTCGAACAGCAGCGCCGCACCATGCGCGGGTTCAAGATCGCACAGGGCAAGCTGGGCCGGAAAATCTGCATGGCCTGGCAGCGTGTCCAGCAACTGGAGAAACGTCGCGCCGCCGTGCCCCGGCGCGTGCCCATCCAAAGCTTGAGTCAGGAGCCGGTGGTGAAGCTGGCTCCGGAGCGAAAGCATCTGACCAATGTCATCAAGATCGTGGCCTATCAGGCCGAGAGCGACCTACTGCGGTTGGTGGCGCCGCACTACCGCAGAGTGGGTGACGAAGGTCGCACTCTGATCCAGTCGGCCTTGGCCAGTGCGGCGGATCTGGAGGTCACCCGAACGGAACTGCGAGTGACCCTGGCGCCACAAAGTTCGCCCCATCGCACCCGTGCGATAGCGGCGCTATGCAAGGCACTCAATCGAACCGACACCTGTTTTCCGGGCTCCCAGTTGCGCCTCTGGTACACCATTCGAGACGCTTGAGGCAAAAAAGCGGACACTTTCGCGTCATACCATGTCAGGAGCTGTGGACTCCGACCGCTATCGGCCGCACCCTCTCGTAGGCGCTCGACCGCCTGCCAAGTGAAGGGGGCCTCCAGTTCTTTCCGGTTGCGATAGTGGTTAAACACGCGTTCGTACATCGGGCGCAGCCTGCCCCGGGCTTGGTCAGAGATGGATTTGTAGTGGTAGCGCCCCTCGAAGCTTCTGTAGGCCTCGTAAGGCACATCGAAACCGAGGTTGTATTTGGCGGTGTACTCGAAGCCCTTGAGCAGGCGGTTATCGAGCGCGCCGTAGAGGTCCACGCCCTGAATCCACGCGGTCATCACAGGTGTTGGCGAGGAAGTCCAATCCCATCTGCGTGTGGGCTTGATCGCGCCCGCTTTCCTGGCATTGACCGGACGGCTTGAAGTAGTTGCCGATGGCGCCGTTGCCCTCACCGGCCAGGAAGTAGTTCTTGGCGCGGTCGAACATGGGCTGGTCATCGAGGAACACGCCCATGGCCATCATGGTCTGGAGCATCGAGGCGTCCCAGTTGCCGTTAGCTGAAGGGTAAAAGTCCTTGATGAGCGGATACCAGATGTCGCGCAGCATGGACTCGAACCGCGTCGGCGGGATTGCAGAGCATCGCGCAGCGCCAAACCTCCAATAGGACCGGACCGCGGGGCGCGGCCATCGGTCGCCGCTCCAGGTCCGACACCACGTCGGTCGGGCGGCCCGCGCATTTCAAAATCACGTCGCCCGCCTCCAACCCAGACTTCGCGGGGGCACGATTCCCCGCCGACCACCGCATAGATGCCCCAGCGGACGAACATCCCAAATCGGGCCTCGCGCCACCACACCATACGGGCGTCGTGTTCCTCCGGAGTGTCCGCGGGCTTGAGCGGCGCGGCCTGGGCGTGGATCGGATTGGACGAAAGCAGGACCGAGCCTGCGATCATGAGATGGCCGAGCATTCGCAGCGTCATGTTGCGGATTCCCTCAACGGGCAACCCCGTAGCAACGCGCGGGGTCATGCTCGTCGTACGCGGCTGCCACAGGCCAGGATATATTTCCCAGCGACACGACTACTCGCGTGCGATTTCCCTGCTTCGGCCACTGGCCTTAGACGCCTCCAGCAGCGCCTTCAACTCTTTCACCACGTCCGGGCGCTCGAAGTAGAGGTTGGTCGTCTCGCCGGGGTCGGTGGCCAGATCGTAGAGTTGGCCGGGCGCGTCCGGCGTGGTGTCGGGCCGGGCGAAAGGTTCCAGACCTGGGTTGAGGTAATTGTTGCCCCCCGACCCGCGGTGATCGAGGTATTTCCAGTGACCGCGCCGGATGGCCAGATAGCGCGCGCCGCCGAAGGCTTGCTGCAGCAGGTAGGGCCGGATCGGGGCGGTGTCCAGGCCGAGCAACACGGGCAGCAGGTTGTAGCTGTCCTCGGCGGCAGCCGGCGGGAGGTCGGCGCCGACGATTGCGGCGCACGTGGCCATGACGTCGGTCAGGCTGGCGAGTTGGTGGCTGGTCGTGCCGGGCTTTACCCTGCCGGGCCAGCGAACAATGAGCGGCACGCGATGGCCGCCTTCCCACTGGTCGCGCTTCATTCCGCGCCAAGGCCGCGCGCCGTCGTGGTCATGATCGGCACGCATGTGGATGACGCTGGTGGTCTCGGGGCCGTTGTCGCTGCTGAACACCACGAGGGTGCGGTCGGCGACGCCTAACCGTTCCAGCGTGGCCAGGAGCTCGCCGACAATCCAGTCGAGTTCATGGATGAAATCGCCGTGCGGCCCGGCCTGGGTTTGGCCTTTGAACCGGGGCGCCGGGAAGGAGGGCAAATGCACCGCCTGCGCCGCGTGATAGAGGAAGAAGGGCTGGTTGGGCGTCCTGCGGATGTGCTGCTCGAGGAATCGCTGGCTCTTCTCGAGGAACACCAAGTCAACTTCTTCCATCGGGAAATTCGTCGCGATCAGGCCGGGCCGGCAATCGCCCGCGTAGGGGTGCTTGGGCAACTTCGACTTGTCGATCTTGCCCGTTGGCGGCACCGGCACGCGGTCGCCGTCCACGAAGGCGTAGAGCCAGTCGGTTGTCGGGCAGCAAGCGGTCCCGAAGAACCGGTCGAAGCCGTGCTCGATCGGTCCGCCTTGGATCGGTCGTGAGTAATCCACCCGTTCGACGGCCTCGACGCCGCCACCGCCGATGGGTTGGCCTTGCTTGTCGAAGAAGGTCAGGCCGATGTGCCACTTGCCGATGCAGGCCGTGGCGTAGCCGTGGTCGCGCAGCATCTCGGGCAACGTCAAGCGCTCCGGGGCGATCAACGACGGTCCGCCAACGCCCGTGAAGACCGAACCGCCGCGCGGCACCCGAAACGCCATCTGCCCGGTCATGAGGCTGTAGCGCGTCGGTGTGCAAACCGTCGCCGGGCTGTGAGCGTCGGTGAACCGCATTCCCTCGCGCGCGAGCCGGTCGAGGTGCGGGGTAGGGACCTTGGCCCGGTCGTTGTAGCAACCCACGTCGCCGTAGCCGAGGTCGTCGGCGAGGATGAGGAGGATGTTGGGATGCGCGGAGGCGGCGAGCGCCTGGAACGGTTGGAGGAGCGTTGCGGCAACGCAGGCGAACGCGAGGAGCGTCAGGATCCAAATGCGCCGTAGCGCAGGCATTCTTGCCTGCCGTATCGCCGACTTTCCAGTCGGCCGGGTCTCCGCCCGGCGGATGGGCCAGCGGGCTGGAAAGCCCGCGATACGGCAGACTGGAAAGTCTGCGCTACAGAGACGCGTGGGACGGATGCGGATCGCAGGGGTTTTCGCGGGGTTCATCGCAGGAGAACATTGGTAGCGTATGAGTAGTAGGCCAGGCCGGTCATGGGTAAGGAAACGGCCGCAGTCTCAGGGACGGGTGGCACCGTCGGCGCGCGCCTGGTCGAGCGCCTTGCGGATCATGCCCACCGCGGCGGCCAACGGCCAAACGGACGATCAAGAGCGGTTTCATCGTCAACGACAGCGCTTCAGACGCCACGAGCGGCGCGCAGCGGAGTGCGCGCCCTACCCTTTGTCCACGGCCCTTGCCGGCGCGCTCGGCGGTCGCGCCCTACCCTTCGCCCACGGCCCGACGACGTGCGACGGCTTGTCGCTAACCCGCCAGCTCCGGCCTCTCCATGAAAGCGTAGCAGAGCATATGGCAAATGCCCATCTGAGCGTCCTCGACCCGGCCGTAATGCGTGTCTTGGATGACCACCACCTCATGGGCGAACTCAGCCACGCGCCCGCGTTTGGCCCCGACAAGCGCCACGGTGTGCAGGCCGTGCTGGGCCGCCCATTGGACCGCCTTCACGACGTTGGGCGAGCTGCCGCTGACACTGAGCGTCAACAGGACATCCCCCGCCTGACCGTAGTTCTCGAGCTGGCGCACGAAGATGTCGTCGTAGGCGTAATCGTTGCCGATCGCGGTGAGCCAACTCACGTTGTCGTTGAGCGATAGCACCCGGAATCGCCGGCCCACCTTGTCCGAGGAACCCTTCCCCAAATCCGTCGCGAAATGCGAGGCGTTGGCGGCGCTGCCGCCGTTGCCGCACACGAAGATCTGACGGCCGGCGTCCAGAGCCTGCTTCAGCACCTCGATCAAGCGGGCGACCGCCTCGGTGGGGATCGAGTCTAAGGCGGCCTTCTGCGCGGCCAGGTATCCAGTCAGCCAGTCTTTCATCGGAGCCCAGGATGCCAAAAGCGGCCCGCTGAGGACAAGGTTTTGTCAGCGCCGCCCAACGCCGCGGCACCACTCGACCCAGGCGCGCACCCGCTCGTCGGGAATCCCCGCCTCGAGGTCGGCCAAGACGAGGTCGCACGGGGCGTACTCCTCGGCCACGCGGCGCAGGTCCGCCTGGATTTCCCCGGGGGACTTGCTGTGCGCATCCAGCGGCGAGTACATGAGCGCGCGGCGCGCCTCGGGGAACAGGGCCTTGGCCCGCGCGAGATCGGATGACAACCCCAGATCGAGGTACGCGACGCCCGGCAAGCGCGCGTAGGCCTCGAGGTACGGCGTCGCGTTCCAGGCGCAGTTGTGAACGCCGATGCCCTCGTAGGCCTGGGCGAGCCGTTGGTCGAACGGCCACAACAGCTCGCGGTAGATGCGCGGCGACACCAGGTTGACCAGGCAGTTGCTGACCGTGACGAACCGGTAATCGACGCCGGTGGCGCGCTGGCGCGCCCTCAAGCGCTCGAGCCCGGCCAGCATCGTTTCACACACGCAAGCGCAGAGATGACGCGCCTTGGCCGGCTCGGTGACCAAGTCGATAAACACCTGCTGGCCGCGCAGGCGGTGGGCGTTGTTCAACACGCCTTGCCAGTTGATGAAACCCTCGAGGCGCCCCTCGTGGCACTCGATCCAATCGAGCTGCGCCCAAAGCTGGGCCCAGTGCGGGTTCCGGTCCAGGTCTGGCGGTTCCAGGCGCGCGAGTTGGGCGTCGGTCAGGTCGTCGTGGGCGCAGGTGGGCCATTGATCGGCCGCATACAGCACCCGCCGGCCGTAAAGCGCAGCGACGGTGCAAGCCCCCTCGACCCCCGTCAGCAAGTCCAGCGGTTCGTCCGCCCGGTCCATGCCCCCAATCCGAGTGCCGGGAAACCGTTGCCGCAACACCCGGCGCATCGTCACCACGCAGTCGCGGCGGTAGGCCGGGTCGCGGTGAAACCGTTCGCCAAAATCCAGGGCGGCATGCTGCCGAAACCACGCAGGCGTGAACCCAATCTCCGGCCGCAGAAACGCCTGGTCGCCATCCGCCGGCCGACGCGTGGCCGGGGCGGCAGGGGCGATGTAGCTGACGAGGGGCCTGACCGATCGCAGGCTCATCCGGCCGTCGGCGCCTGCGGAGGGCTCGCCCCGGCGCGGGCGCGCCCAACCAGTCGCGTCCAAGCGAGGCCGACCAGGAGAATCGTCAGCGTGCCCACCACGATGATCATGAAGTTATGGAAGGGGCTGCGCAGCCAGGCCCAGTCGCCGGTCAGCCTCGGAGATAAGCTCATCCAGAAGATGACCAACACACCGGCAATGACCCCGGCGCCCGCGGCCGCGTTGCCGGCCCGTCGCGAGAGCAGGCCCAGCAGGAACAAGCCCAACATACCGCCGCTGAAGAGGCTTGCCAGCTCCCACCACGCGTCGAGCGCGCTCTTCACTTGGATCATCGCCAGCGCCACCAGCGTGCCGGCCAAACCCGCTCCGAGCGTCGCCCATCGCAACACCCGCAGCGACTCCCGTTCGGTCGCTTGCGGCCGGAAATAGCGCTGGTAGAGGTCGCGCAGGATCAGCGTGGCGGAGCAGTTCACCGAGCTGGCCAGGGTCGACTGCGCGGCGGCAAAGACGGCGGCAATCACCAACCCGCTCACCCCTACCGGCAAGCCCTGAGCGATAAAATGCGGGAACACCTGGTCGGCCTTCGTGCCCGCGGGCAGCAGCGTCGGTTGGGCGGTGTAATAGGCGAAGAGCGCCGTGCCGATGAAGAAGAACACCGCCGAGACTGGCACATAAAGGAGCGCGCCCAGCCAGACGCTCTTGTAGGCTGCCTCATCGGTCTTGGCGGTGGCGTAGCGCTGGACGTAGGTTTGGTCGATACCGAAGTTCTGCAGGTTGATGAAAATGCCGTAGATCAACACCACCCAGAACGTCGACTCCGCCACGCTCGGTCCGAAGCTGCCCAGGCTGAACTTGTGGTCGCGAGCGGCGATGTCGAACATCTGGCCGGGTCCCTCGGGCATGCCGAAGCAGAGCAGGACCAGGCAGACCAAGGCGCCGCCCACCAACACAAAGGCCTGCACCACATCGGTCCAGATGACGGCTTCCATCCCCCCGATCAGCGTGTAGGCAATCACCACCAACCCAGTGACCAGGATCAGGCCGACCAAGTGCCAGGGAATCTCGCCCGGCTGCACGTCCCCGCCCAACCCGAGCAGCGGCGCCAATGCTAAGGCCAACAGGAACTGGATCGTGCCCATCCGCGCCAGTTGCGTCAGCAAATAGCAGATCACCGCATAGGTTCGTGCCCAGGCACCAAACCGCACCTCCAGGTGATGGTAGGCGGACACCTCGCCGCTGCGCCGGTAGAAGGGCACAAACCATCGCACTGCCACCCACGTCGTCAGCGGCAGCGCCAGACTAAAGACGAACGGGTTCCAATTCGCCGCGAAGGCCTTGCCGGGCAACGCCAGGAAACTGATGCTGCTGACGTAAGTCCCCAAGATCGACACCCCCACCGCCCAACCCGCCACCGACCGGCCCGCCGCCATGAAATGGTCTGCCGTCTTGTTCTTGCGCCCGATGCGCACTCCCATCGCCACCATGGCCAGGAGGTAGACCACTAACACCCCAAGGTCGATCAACGGCAATCCATTCATGCGTAGGCTCTGGTAAAGTCCGATGTTGAAGAACGGCCGCCCATCAACGCGCGGACGCCACCGGCTGCTCCGGCAGCGGAACCGAATCCGCCATGGTCAACGCGCGGAAGTTCCTGAACCGATGGAACGTGAGGAAGTTGGCGTCGTGGTTGTTGCGCGCCCCGCCTTGGCCATCGTCGTAGGCCGTCCGGCAAGCCGCAATCAGGTCCGCGCCGTCCACGTGCCAATCCACATACTGAAACCCGTGCCGAGCAACGTCCGGATGGTACAGCAACAGACAACGCACCTCCCAATTCGTCAGGTCCGCCGAGCACGCCAACGCCAAGGTGTTTCGAATCCGTGACGGCTGGCCGTCCTGGGCGTGCCGCTCGGGCACCGCCGTCACCAAAGACCAGTACCGGTCGCTGGTCGGATCGAACCGGATCGTGAACTTCTTCGCGCCGCCGGGAAACCGCAGGAAACCGGTGGCCGGGTCGAAGCGGGCCGTCTTCCCATCCGCGCTCACCTGTACCACGGCCGCGCGCTCGGGCAGGGCGGCGTGGACGCGCAGGATATTGACCAGGTCACCCGCGCGGGTGACCACCGCGTTGCCCTCGAGCCACCCCCCGAAGTCGCCCCCCAACCACTGCGGATCGCCGGCCAAGCGAGTCGAGAAAGTCCATTGCGCTGCGTCCAGCAAATCCGCCTCGGCCGGCGCCGACAACATCATGGCGCGGTAACGCGACCCCCAGCGCGTGCCGCCCATCGCGTCCTCGGTGGCCCGCCAGATGCGATCCCCATGGACCACCACCGGCACCGGCGCCGTGTGGTACTCGCCCTCCGGCGTGAGCAGGCCCGTGCGCGCGTCCTGCGGTTCGGTCCAGGTCGCCCCCCGGTCCGTCGAGCGCCGGATCACCAGTCGACCATGATGCTTCTCGGTTCCGAGCAGATAAGCCGCCTCGCGGTGTGTGAACAAGCTGGCCCAAAACAAACCCTCGATCCGAGCCACCCGACCCCAACTCCGGCCGCGGTCCCCCGAGCGAAACACGACAGTCGTCGCGCGCTCGTGTTCCTTGCTCTGCGGCCCGAAAAAGTCGTGCGAGGCAAGGTAATCGCCTCCCGGCAGAACCGTCAGCCCCGGCGACCCAATATAAAGGCCTGAAGACTGCGGGCTGTGGTCGATGACGACCCCGGGCACGCCACCGGCCGTTACCCCAACCGCGGGTGCGGGAGTCTCGCTCGGCTGCGCCACGCCGAGGACGCAAACCAACCATAAACCCAATGAGAACCCCAACCGGCATCGGGCCGACTGGAAGGTCGGCGGCACGGCCGGTTCATGGAAGGTCCGCCGGCAGCGCGGGGACTGGAGGAGGGCGAGGGCGTGCATGACGGCCCGCACGGTAGCAAGGCGCTGCGGAAGACTCCAAGGGCAAAGTGGGGCCGGCCTCCTCAGCGCCGGCGCAGGCCATTCCAGATGGTCTCGATGCGGCGTTTGAGTTGGTCGGACGAAATGGGCCACATGGTGCGGCCGTACAAGGCAGCCTTGATCTCGCTGAACGTCAGATCGTTGATCCGAAAATCGGGGACGCGATTGTCGATCTCCAGGTAGTACCGCATCAGGAGGAGGTGTTTGCGCACCAGGTGGGGCAGGAGGAAATGCTGGCGCACCTGTTCGACGGCCGCGGCGCTCATCGCCTCGCGCTCGGCGTCGTTCTCCAGCAGCGACTTCATGCGCAGCGCGATCCGGTCCACGTCGGTGGGATGGACGATGTAGCCAGTCTGGCCGTTGACGACTTGCTTGCGAATGCCGCCGACGTTGCTGCCGATCACCGGGGTGCCTTGCCACATCGCTTCCGAGACCACCAACCCGAAGCCTTCGCGCGTGGCCACGTGCACAAACGCCCGTGCCAAGGCCATCAGCGCCCCAACCACCTGGTCGTTGTTCGGCACGTTCACCCAGGCGTGAATGTCCGGATCCCCATCGACCCAACCCCGCACCTGCTCGTACATCTCCGACCCTTCCGGATCGTCGGTGGCATAGTTGCCCACGAGGATCAGCAACGGCTTGTGCCGCGGCACGACTCGGTCGCGCAGACGCTTGAAGGCCTCGATCACCCCCTGCTGATTCTTGTGCACGTCATACCGGGAAATGGCCGTGAAGATCGGCCGGTCCGGATCCACGTTGTGTTGGTGGAACAAGTCGCCCAGCACGCCCAGCGCCTCGGCGCGACTGTACCGATGGTTCTTTGCGCGCAAGGGGTCGATGCACGGATTGATCTCGTAAGTTGGAATCTGCAGCTCCGACCGAATGAACTCCGGGCAGGTGAAGATGGCCCCGTCGAAATGGTTGATGTAGGGGAGCAGAAACCGCCAGATCCGCAGGTTAGCCTGCGAGGTGTCAATGTGGCACCGCCACAGCACGTGGCCGTAGATGTTGCCGCTCATGACCGCCGCCGCCGGCTGGGGATCGTGAATCGTGACCATGTTCCCCACCACTTTGGTGGTCTCGACGTTCTGGCTGACCGTCTCGAGGTAGGCGTGAAAGATCTCGTCCAAGGAGATGCTCTGCTCGACCCCTTGCAGCAGATTGTGGAACTTCTTGGTCACCGTGAAGAAATCGCTGGTGCCCTCGATCACAAACCACCGGCAATCCACCCCGAGTCCCTTGGCAAACGGCACGATGCTCTGCAACATCTCCGCAACCCCTCCCCCCACACACGTCGAGTTCACATTCGCCCACACCTTCTCGTGCAGCGGTTCCGCAATCCACTTCAGCGCGCTGATCGTCCGCTCCCCCACAAACGGAATGTAACGGTCCACCTCGACCGCCGCCAAGTTGACGTATTGGTTGGCGAATTTCTTGCTCAGGTCGTCGAACATAAGCAGGAGTCGTAGCTTTGGACTACGGCTCGGCGGTTCGGTGCGCCGAGCATAGCGCGCTCTCGCTGCGAGCTGCACCCTATCCCGAGGTCCCACCACGAAGCCGACTCGCCGCCAAGGCTCTGACACTCAGGGTCGTCCAATTGCCGCGGACCTTAGTCAGCCCCTGGCACCCTTTCAAGTCCCGTCTCGCTCGGCATCGGAGCGAACCAGCCGGCCCCCTAGGAACCGTCGGCCCCTTCACGCCGACGCGCATGAGTTTCGGACTGCAACCGCTCCAGGCTGGCCGAGACGCTAGTTCGCCAGGCAGGCTCAATCCGCCCCTTGCCAAACCGGGCAGCGCTGCGTACGTTTCGCGCCGACTTGTCGAACCGCTATGGACCAATACCTCGAACGCGTCGTTGACCTGCTCGATCCGAGCGCGAACCGCATCCATAACCTCACCCTCGAGGAGGCCCGCCAACGGGTGCTCTCCGGCCAACCCGAGGCCGTGCGCGAGATTGACGGGTCGTTTGCCCTCGTCGCGCGCGCGGGCAAGACGGTCCGCCTGGCGCGTTCCCTGGACCGGCCGATGCGCTATTTTCTCGCCAAACGCCACGAAGGTCCCGCGTTGATTGTGGCGGACCGCATCGACGCGATCCACCGCCAACTCGAGGCGGACGGCTTGGCCGACCAGTTCCACCCCAGCTACACCCGCATGGTGCCGGCCCATTACGTCGTGGAAATCCAACTCGTGGGCTGTCCGGACCCCGACCCGACCTACACCCGCTTCTTCAGCCCTGTCCGCGACGCGCTTCCGACCGACCTGGATGCCATCGGCCAGCGCTACATCGGGGCCCTGGCCGATGAACTGGCCAAACACTTGAAGTCCGTGCCCGAGCGCGAACCGATCGGCGTGTCCTTCTCCGGCGGCATCGATAGCGGGGCCGTGTTCCTCACCACCTACCACGTCCTCCGCCAGTTGGGCCTCAACCCCGCCCGTCTCAAGGCCTTCACCTTGACCTTCGGCGAGGGCCCCGACCTTGCCCAAGCGCATGCCTTCCTGGAACGCTTGGGGCTGAGCTTGTTCCTCGAGCCCATCGAGGCCGACCTCGGTTCCATCGATGTGGGCGAGACTATCCGGGTGGTGGAAGACTACAAACCCCTCGATGTCGAGGCTGCGTCCATGGTCCTGACCTTGTGCCGCGGCATCCGGCAACGCTACCCCGGTTGGCGATACTTGATCGATGGCGACGGCGGCGACGAAAACCTCAAGGATTACCCGATCGAGGAAAATCCGGAGCTGACCATCCGCAGCGTGGTCAACAACCTCATGCTCTATCAGGAAGGCTGGGGCGTTGGACGGATCAAGCATTCCCTGACTTACAGCGGCGGGCTCAGCCGGAGTTACGCCCGCACCTATGCCCCCGCCCGGCACTGCGGCTTCAGCAGCTTCAGCCCCTTCACCGCTCCAGCGGTCGTCGAGGTAGCTGAAGGGATCCCGTTCGCCGCCCTTACCGGCTATGATGTGCCGCGCCTCTATTCGCTCAAAGGCGAGATTGTGGCGCGGGGCGTCCGAGCCGTTACCGGGCTCGAACTGCCGGTCTTTCCCAAGCGCCGGTTCCAACACGGGGCGCTCCCGCTGGACCGGTTGCGCGAGCGAATGCCAGCACAGGAGTTGACCTATCGCCGGCAGTTCCTGGCCCTCTACCAGTAAGCGCCGTCGGGACCCCCGCCAGCGGGCCGCGCCGGCAGAGCCGGACACCCCGCCGGTCGGCACCGTTCGGGCTCGCGCGCTTGCAGCCGGTGGGTATACACAGGGTGGACCGAGCCGCCCGAGCCCGCCATCGCCGTAGCTCGCCGGACCTCGAAACGCACATGCGCGCCTTCGCCGCCACATCGCTGGTGTTCCTCACCGGGTTCGCCATCATGGTCCTCGAGATCATCGGGGCCCGCTACTTGGCGAAGGATTTCGGCAGCTCCTTCTATGTCTGGACCAGCCAGATCGGCATGGTGCTGGTGGCCCTAGCCCTCGGTTACGCGCTGGGTGGTGTCCTCGCGGACCGCCATCCGCGCACCCGCGTCTTGGGGCACCTGCTCTTGCCGGCGGGCCTGCTCACCGCCCTCATCCCCTCCTTCGCCCCGCGACTCCTAAACGCGATCATCCTCCGTCACCCCCTCGGCACCGACATCCCGCTCCTCTGGCAAAAACTCGATCCCGCCCTGGGCAGCGCCGTGATCTTCCTGCTGCCGTGTCTGGCCCTGGCCGCCGCGCCCCCTTTCCTCATTCGCTGGGCCACCCAACGCGTCGCCCACGTCGGCCAAGTCAGCGGACAGGTCTTCGCCGCCAGCACCACCGGGAGCATTGCGGGCGTGTTTGTGTCCGGGTATGTTCTCATCGACGTGCTCAGCCTCTCCGAGATCTTTCAAGCCACCGGGGCGCTCGTAGCCCTGATCGGCCTAGCCTGCTGGAGCCTGGACCGCTGGCTCAGCCCCTCCCCCGCGACATGAACACGCACCGCATCTCCCACCCTGTCTTCCAGCCGCCGCAGGCTGGCCGTTGGCCCGACACCCCGACCGACCCCACGGGCAAGCGCGCCACAGCGAAGTGGCGGCGCTGGGCCGTCGCAGCCGCCGGGGCCGCCCTGATCGGCGCCCAGCCTTACGCTTTGGCTGGCGTGGTCTTCGAGACCACCTCCGCCTATCACCACATGACGGTGGTCGATGCTCAAGGGCTGCGGTCTTTGAGCTTCGATGGCGCAATCCAAAGCCGAATGTCGCTCGCGGACCCCACCCGCGGCCACTTCGAGTATACCGAGTACTTCCACCTGCCTTGGCTCTGGAATTCGGCGATGCGCCAAGTGCTGATGATCGGACTAGGAGGCGGCAGCGCGCAGCGCGCTTACCAACAGTACTACCCCCATGTCACCGTCTCGACCGTCGAACTCGATCCGGTCGTCCTCCAGGTGGCCCGCGATTACTTCGGCGTGAAGGAATCTCCCACCCTGGAAATCCACATCGCTGACGGCCGCATGTTCCTCCGGCGCTCGACCCAACGCTACGACGCCATCATCATGGACGCCTACGCGCGGAACCGTTACGGCTGTTTCATCCCGCATCACTTGGTCTCCAAGGAATTCTTCGAACTGGCCGAGCAGCACCTCACCCGGCAAGGCGTGCTGGCCTACAACGTCATCACCGACGACCGCGGCTGGCAATCCGCCCTTCTCGCCGCTGTGTACCACACCATGAAGGCCGTCTTCCCCCAGGTCTACCTCTTCCCGGCCGCGGAGTCGCAAAACGTGGTCCTCATCGGGACCCGCTCGAGCGAAAAACTCACTTCGGCTCAGTTGTGGCAACGCGGCGTCGACCTGGTCCGCGGCGGCCAGGTCGCCTTGCCCTCTTTCCTCGAGCGCATCCAGCGCCGCCAAGATGACGCCGCCCTAGCCGCCACCCCGGCACGAGTCCTGACGGACGACTTCGCCCCCGTCGATGGTCTGCTCCGCCCCGGCGCACCGGTCCGAACACGACCAGACTCGACCTCGACCGAGTAACCCCGCCGGGCGCCTAGAACCGGCGCAGCGCGCGGACAACCTTGGCCGCGTCTGCTGCCGTGTCCAGCGCCACGTGGGCAACGAACTTTCGGCCAATGGCCGCCGCGGATAACCCGCGCAGGTTCAACCCCAGATCGGCCAGTGCCTGCGTGAGTTTCGCCCCCGTCCCGGGCTTGTCCGATCCTTCCACACGCACCGTGTGCAGTGTCTTGGTCCTGGCAAACCCAGCCTTCTGCGCCGCACGACTGCCCGCCGCCCCCCGAATCGGCGTCACAAACACCACGCCGGATCCGGGTTGGTCCGGCGCGCGACGGGCAATGACAAACTCCAGGTTGACGCCCGCGCCAGCCAGGGCTCCGAGTTTGGCGGCAAGGCTGCCAGGGCGATCTTCGAGCGCGGCCGCCCAGGTATCTACCGGTGCCACTTTCAGTGTCATAACAGGGTCTCCTTTGGATCGGGTTCAGGGTTCAAGGGCTTCAAGGTTCTCTGCTGTGCTGTGTTTCGATCCAACCCCAGACTAAGCAGCCTGCGAAGCCCGTCAAGCCGCTCTCGCATCCCCATCCCCGCGTCCGTCAGGTCTAGCGCTCATGGGTCATGTCGTGCTTCACCTTTGTCACCCTGTGATCCCTGACCCATCGAACACCGGAAGCGCCCCTCCCGCCACAACGACGCGCCAGAGGGGCGAGTTCGGTCGCCCACCTCCCTGGTCTCATGTCCAGCAGCCAACAACATCGGTGGGGTCGGCTCGTGTCAACGTCTTGATGCCTGGCAGATATTCTAACTGGAGCCGATTGGGGGCCGGGGCCGGCTCTCTTTCGTCACCGTGATCGGCGATCGTGTCTGTGAGCTGGGAGCGAGGCTGGGGCGGGCGGGCGGGCGGGCACCCGGTGTCAATGTCTTTATGCCTGGCAAATATTGACGGCCGGGGCCGGCTCTGGCGCTCTGGCGCTGGCGGGTTTGGGTGGGGTGTGATACGGGCTATGTTGGTCGCCGTGATCGTGTGGGGGGGGCGATCGATGCGAGGGCGTTCAGCGGGTGTGGTTGCGCCGGGCGGCCCAGAGGCCAGCGAGGGCGCCACAGAGATGGCCTTCCCAGGAGATCAAGCCGCGTTGCGGCAACATACCGTAGACGATGCCGCCGTAGAACAAGAACACGAGCAGGGCCACGAAAGCGGAACGCCAGCTCTTCATGAGGAAGCCTGAGACCACCAGGTAGGTCACGAGTCCGTAGACGAGGCCGCTGGCCCCGATGTGCACGGCGTGTCCGCGCCCAATGAGCCAAGTGCCTAGACCGGCCGCCAGCCAGACTAAAGCCAACGTACGCTCGGGGTGGTAGTGTTTGTCCCAGAACAGCAGGGTGAGCAGGACCAACAAGGGCAAGGCGTTCGCCGTCAAGTGCGCCAGGTTGGCATGCAGCAAGGGCGCCGCGAGGATGCCCACCAAACCGCGCATGGTTCGTGGCCAAATGCCTAGTCCGCGCAGTTCGGGCAGGACCAGCGTTAAGGCCCAAACTAGACCCAAGACACCGACCAGCATGGCACTGGTCTCGAAGGCCTTCCCAAGGCGCTGGATCTTCCGCGTTCGCATGTTGCTGGTGCAGAGTAGAACATGGCTGGCCATAGGCCTAGGCAGAAAGCCGCACGCGGTTTGACGCCCTGTCCGGTCGCGTTTCGGTCGCGAGGGCGGTGCGAGACTTCACCTATGCTGCAGGCTCCCACCATGCTCCCACGCTGCCCTGCCCCCCTCGACGCGGCACAAGTGGCCGCGGCCTGGGCGATTAGGGCCAAGGCTGAAGTCGGAGGCGGAAGAAGCTCGACCCTTGATCGGTCTCGATGCGAACGCGGTGGCCGGGCCCAACGACCTCCGGGACCGGGGTCCAGGGTCCGGCGAGCTGCGGGGCGGACTCGAGGGCGATGCCGGGCAACTCCGTGTCCCAAAGCAGTTCGATCAGTCGGGGCTCGATCCGCCGGTAGGCTAGGAGCGGGCTTTCGCTGACGTCGTCTTCGGGCGTCACGGTGAGGTCGTAGAGGATTGGGGTGCCGTCGTCTTCGAGGGTTTGCAGGGTGATCTCGAGGTGGAGGAATTTGCCGGGGGGCACCTGTTGGAGTGGGTCACCGTTGGTGACGCTTTCCCAGGCGGACCAGGTCTGGCGGTTAGGCGAACTCCGGGCGCGGGCGTGGAGGGAGGTGCCTGGCGGGGTATGCGCCTGCCACGAGACGGCGCCCCAAGTTGCGCCGGGGAAGCGCGAGTCATGGACGAGGGACCAGACACCGAACCGGGTGGTGGCGGTGCGGGAGACGATGCCGGTCATGTCGCTGTATCCGTAATGGCGACCGCCGAGGATGCGCTTTTCGAGGTCGACTTGGTCGGTGAGCGGGTTGATGCGCTTGACGAATTCGTCTCCGTTATTGACCACCCAGACTTTGCCGGCGGCGTCGACGGTGACGCCGGTGGGGGCAGCTCCGACGGCGATGGTGGCCTTGAGTCGGCCATCGTTGGACCACCGCGTTAGGGTGCCGGGCGCGGAGTCGGCCGTCCAGACGTCACCGTCTTCGGTGACGGCGACGCCGCGGGACTCGAACACGCCGGGGACGGTCCAGTCTTTGAGGCCGGTGAGGACGTTGAGGCGGGAGAGCTTAGCCTCCTTCCAACCGGCGATGAAGAGGTGCTGGTCGCGGTCCAGACCGAGGCCGTAGACGGTGTGGCCGACGTCGACCACGGCGAAGGCGCCAGTGCGAGGATCGAGGCGGAGCAGGTTTTTGTCGTTGAGGCTCGAGGACCAGAGGATGCCTTGGGCGTCGATGACGGCGCCGTAGGAATGGTGCGGGACGGACGCGAAGTCGATGGTGTGTCGGATACGGCCACTGGCGCCGTCGACATGGTAGAATTTCTGGGAGCCGTAGGTGCCGAGCCAGACGTTGCCCTGGGCATCGATGGCGACGCCACGCGGGCCTGGGCTCCAGTTGTCGTCGGCATAGCGTCCGAGGTAGGCGCCGGGCGGGTTGGTGGTTTCCTCGCCGGGCAGCAACACGACCTCCCACAAGACGCACTCGTCCGCGCCCCAGGGCAGCAGTTCCTCCCCCGTGATATCGCCGTCCCCGTTACGGTCCTGCGAGGTTTGGACGAGGCCATCGCGGTTGCGGTCCTGGTACTGGCCGCCCTCGAAGAGGCCGATCTTGAGGGCGGTGCCGGTGTGGCGGTTGGCGACCCAACAATTGCCCTGTTGATCGATGGTCGTGCGCGAGGGGTTACCGTTGAGGTGGGCTGGGCCGGTGCGGTAGCGGGCCAGTTCTTCGCCGGTGCGGGTGTCGACTTTCGACACGGTTCCCTCGTTCGAGTTAGGGACCCAGAGGAAGGGCAGCGTGAGCGGCTCGCGCGCTGGCTGGAGTTGATCCGGCACGATCTCGTAGCTCACTCCCATGAGGATCCCCTTTTCGAAGTCCTCGTCGGCGGTGTACACGCCTCCCACGGGAAAGGTGCTGTCGGGGATGATCGCGGTGCGGGCGCGGACGGTGTCAGTCCGGGCGGGGTCATTGTGGGACACGGCGGTGACGAGCACCTGGCTGAGGCTGACGCCCTGGACGCGGGCTGCGCCGCTGACTTCGAGGCGGACCTCGCGGACACCGTTGAGAGGCAGGGGCGGCGGGGTCCACCCTGGGCCAACGATCTCGGCGGTGATTTCGCGGCCGCCCACCAAGGCGTCGAAGTAGCGGACGGTCCAGCCGTCTGAGCCGGCCTCGCCGCGCAGGGTGAATTGGTCGGTGAAATTGCCGTCATTAGCCAAGGCCAGATGGTAGATGGCGGGGACGTCGGGGTCGGTTTCCTGGGCCTTGGTTTGGCGTGTGCCGGTGGGGTTATAGACGCCATCGCCGGCATAGCGGAGGTCGTATCTTCTGCGGATGGTCAAGTCCGGCTGGGTGCGAGGGGCGACGGTGGTCAGGAAGCGCACGGTGTCGCGGCGCGCGGGTGCGGTGGCGAGGCTGAAGTGCACCAGGATTTCCCAAGGCGCATCGCCGGGGACGTTGGGGCCGGGTGTGACCTCGACGCGGAACTGCCTGGATCCGCCGGGAGCGGACCGTGCCGAGAGGTACCCCCCCGGCGCGGTAACCTCGCGGGTGACGTCTTGGCCGCCGCTCGACTCGTCGAAGTAGAGGATATTCCAGCCGCGCAGGGCCGCGGGGCCGGCCAGGGTGACGGCGTCGGGCGTGGTAACGATGAGTTGCGCTTGCAGTTCGTAGACGGCCGGCACACCGGCCGGCACGGTTTGGGTTAGGGTTTGCTCGCTCACGGCGGTGGTGTTGGCACCGAGCCAGGCGACTTGGCCGGCGTTGCGGGCCAGGGCATCGACGAAGCCGCTGCTGCCGCTGGACCTGGCGGTGACTGGGGCGAAGGCCAGGCACAGGGCGAGCAACAGCCCGGGCGAGCGGCCTACGGCGGCTGATTGTGGCGGGTGGGTCGCTGCGGTGCCGCACACGGGCGGGCAGCGAAGCAACGCGAGGCGCGCGGCGAACGGCTCAGCGTTGAGATCCACGGGGAGGCGGCGGCCTCAGGCGGGC
>Ga0194125_10004922_pt1 | contig 20604 bp, 17 predicted proteins | sample TA2KigC250mmetaG_FD_148626 | JGI IMG/M metagenome (GOLD analysis project Ga0194125, IMG submission 148626) | Freshwater microbial communities from Lake Tanganyika, Tanzania - TA2015034 Kigoma Deep Cast 250m | ecosystem: Environmental > Aquatic > Freshwater > Lake | place: Tanzania: Lake...
GCATATCATTCAGGTTCAAGTCTTCCAACATGGCTCAAGTATAAGCGGATGTGAGCAACTTGTCTATCCCAATTAAGTAGGATTGACTATTGCGAAAAGATTACCCCAAGTTATTGAGAAGATACAAAATCTTGACACTGTGCGGTATCTCTGGTATACTCACGCCCATAGATTCGCACAAGGAGGTGACGGAGCAAGACACGATCACCCTTTTATTTTTACGTCATCTGATCTCAATCTTACGATGCTCGTGGAGGAGAAAATGAAACGCACCATTCTCGTGTGTACGATTGTTTTGCTCGCGCTGATCGTCGTCGCCTGCGCGCCCGCGCCAACCCCCGCGCCCACTGCCGCGCCGCCCACCGCCGCCAAGCCGACCGAAATGCCCAAGCCCACCACCGCGCCCGCCGCAACCTTGCCCGATCTCAAAGGACGCGCGCTCAAAGTTGGCAGCGACACCACGTATCCCCCGTTCGAATCCATCAACGATAAAAAAGAGATCGTCGGTTTTGACGTTGACCTCGTGATGGAAATCTGCAAAAAGATCAACTGCAAGGCGACGTTCATCACCGCCGATTTCGACGGACTGTTGATCGCGGTCAACAACAAGACCTACGATTTTTCGATCTCCGGGTGGACGATTACCGACGAACGCGGCAAGACGGTTGACTTTGGTTTGCCGTACCTGAAGAACACCCAGGTCTTGCTCGTTCGCTCCGATGAAGCCGTCGTCAAGGACGTGCCGGATTTGAAAAAGCCCGAAGTCATCGTCGCGGTGCAACTCGGTACCACCAACTCGATCACTGCCAAGAAATTGGTCGCCGACGCGAACAAGCAGGTGAAAGAATTCCAGGATTTCCCCGCTGCCGTGCAGGCGTTGCTGAACAAGCAAGCCAGTGCCGTCGTGATTGACACCTTTGCCGCTTCGGATCTGATGGAGCAAAACAAAGGCAAGATCAAAATGACCGGCGCGCAATTCGGCGACGAAGCCCTGGGAATGGTCTTCCGCAAGGGCGATACTGAACTCAAGAGCGCGTTCGATGCTGGCTTGAAAGCCGTGTTTGCCGATGGCACCTGGGCCAAACTGTGCAATCAATGGTGGAAGGATATTACACCCAAACCCGATTGCACCGGCGCCGGTTTGCCGCTCAAGTAGAATTGTTGCGCCCGCTGTAGGGGCGAGGTGACCTCGCCCCTACCAGGCAAATCATGGCAGACCCCGCCTCAGCCAAACCGCCGCCTGCCCGCGCCGGTCGCGCGTTGCCGATGCCGGACTGGGCGCGCTTTCCGTGGTGGGTGATCATTCTCATCCTCGCCGGAATTCTGGCGGCGACGACCATCTTCACCAGCGCCGACTATACCAGCATCATCACGCTGCTGAGTAGCGGCATTTACCTCACGCTGTACGTCACATTCTTCGCGTACGCGCTCGCGCTCGTCGTCGGCTTGCTTGCCGGATTGATGCGCGTCTCGCGCAACCCGGTGCTGAACACCGTCGGCACGTTGTACGTCGAAGTCGTTCGCGGCATTCCGCTCCTCGTTCAAATTCTGTACTTTTTCTACGTGATCGCGCCCGCGCTCGCCGATCGCACGCCCGAGCCATTCGATCAACTGTTTCGCAGCGAAGTCAATATGGGCATCATCGCGCTGGCGATCGGCTACGGCGCGTATCTCGCCGAAACGTACCGCGCCGGAATCGAAGCGATTCCGCGCGGGCAGATGGAAGCCGCGCGCTCGCTCGGAATGAGTTACGTCCAAGCGATGCGGTACGTCGTCCTGCCGCAAGCGCTCCGGATCATTCTCCCGCCGCTCGGCAACGATTTCGTCGCGATGTTGAAAGATTCCGCGCTGCTTTCGGCGATCAGCGTGAAAGAATTGACGCTGTGGACGCGGCAACGCAGCGCGAACACCTTTCGTCCGCTGGAACATTGGACGATTGCGGCGTTGTTGTACTTGACGATGACGATCGGTCTCTCGCTCCTCGTTCGTTATATCGAACGTAAATTTGCGATCCCAAAATGAATTCCGAATCTCCGATCATCCAAATCGAAAACGTGCATAAACGTTTTGGTAAAGTCCACGCCTTGCGCGGCGTCAGCACGACGGTGCGGCGCGGCGAAGTGCTCGTCTTGATCGGACCGAGCGGCTCTGGCAAATCTACTTTGTTGCGGTGCATCAACGGCTTGGAGCGTCCGGAATCGGGGCGCGTGATCGTGGACAATATTCCGTTAGACAATTCGTCCGAGCATATCAACGCGGTGCGCGCGGAAGTGGGCATTGTTTTTCAGCAATTCAATCTCTTCCCGCATCTGAGCGTTCTGCAGAACATTACGCTCGCCCAACAGATCATCCGCAAACGCACGCCGGACGAAAGCAAAAAAATCGCGCGCGCACTGCTTGCCAAAGTCGGCATCCCGGAAAAAGCGGACGCCTATCCCGCGCAACTTTCCGGCGGACAGCAACAGCGCGTCGCGATCGCGCGCGCGCTGGCGATGAATCCCAAGATTATGCTCTTCGACGAGCCGACCAGCGCGCTCGATCCGGAAATGATCAAAGAAGTGCTAGACGCGATGCTCCTGCTCGCGCGCGAAGGAATGACGATGGTCGTCGTCTCGCACGAGATGGGCTTTGCGCGCGCCGCCGCCAACCGCATCGTCTTTATGGACGAAGGCGCGCTGATCGAAGACACCACGCCGGAGCAGTTGTTCACCCACCCGCGCGAAGAACGCACCAAACAATTTTTGAGCAAGATTTTGGAATAGGCGCACCCGCAAGTGCCAATTTCCAAATTTGTGGATTTCTGTTATAATTCGTTCGCTGAACTGCATCTCCAATTCGCACACCTCACTCCAGGGAGGGAGTATGGCGCTATTGAACGCGCAGCGCGTCACCAAGCGCTTTGGCGGCTTGGTCGCCGTTGACAAAACAGATTTCGTCATCGAGCCCGGAATGATCGCCAGTCTCATCGGACCCAATGGCGCGGGCAAGACGACATTCTTCAACTGCATCACCGGCTTTTATCGGCCCGAAGAAGGTTCGATCAACTTCAACGGGCACGAACTCATCGGCTTGCGTCCCGACGTGATCACCACGCTCGGCGTCGCGCGCACCTTCCAGAACATTCGCCTCTTTTCGAATATGACCGCGCTGGAAAACGTGATGGTCGGTGAGCATCCCCGCATGAAAGCGACGCTACTCGGCGCGATCCTGCGCGATCGCGCGACGATGAACGAGGAAAAACGCGCTGTCAAACGCGCGCGCGAATTGCTCGATTTCGTCGGACTGCGCGGGCACGACGACGAACTGGCAAAGAACCTCGCGTACGGCGATCAGCGCCGCCTCGAAATCGCGCGCGCGCTCGCGACCGACCCAAAGTTGCTCCTCCTCGACGAACCGACCGCCGGGATGAATCCGCAAGAAACCGGCGCGATGGTCGGCTTTATTCGCCGCTTGCGCGACGAATTAAAAGTGACGATTCTCCTGATCGAGCACCAAATGAAAGTCGTGATGACGATTTCCGATCGCGTCAGCGTTCTGGATTTTGGCGTCAAGATCGCGGAAGGCAGCGCGGCCAGCGTACAACAAGACACGCGCGTGCGCGAAGCGTACCTGGGTAAAGAGTACGGACAATGACAAATGACAAATGAGCAAATGAACAAATGAACAAATGAACAAATTTTGTCATTTGTCATTGGTCATTCGTCATTGATAATTTGTCATTGGTCATTTGTCATTGTTCGACGAGGCAATTCTATGGCAATGCTACAAGTCAACGACATACACAGTTACTATGGCAACATCCACGCGCTCAAAGGCATCTCACTCACCGTCGAGCAAGGCGAAATCGTGACGCTGATCGGCGCGAATGGCGCGGGCAAAACGACGACGCTCAAAACGATCTCGGGGCAACTGCATCCGCGCCACGGCACGATCACGCTGGAAGGTGAACGGATTGACGGACTGCCGCCGCACGAAATCGTGACGCGCGGGATCGGACAATCGCCGGAGGGGCGCAAGATTTTCGGCGCGCTCACCGTGTACGAGAATCTGGAAATGGGCGCATACGCGCGCACCGACAAACCCGGCATCGCGCGCGATCTCGATTTCGTCTTCACGCTGTTCCCGCGCCTCAAAGAACGCGCCAAGCAACTCGGCGGCACGCTTTCCGGCGGCGAGCAACAAATGCTCGCAATGGGACGCGCGATGATGACGCATCCGCGCGTGCTGATGCTCGACGAACCTTCGATGGGACTCGCGCCCGTCCTCGTCGAAGCGATTTTCGAGACGATTCAAAAGTTGAACCAGGAAGGCACCACGATTTTGCTGATCGAGCAAAACGCGGCAAAGGCGCTCCAAGTCGCGCGGCGCGGCTACGTCATCGAAACCGGACAGATCGTCTTGCAAGATTCGGCGGAGAAATTGCGCCAGAGCGAACGCGTCCGCAAGGCGTATTTGGGCGAAGAATAATTGCTATTTTCGGCTGTCTCAACGGCGAGGCAAATTACGATCCAGAGGGAGGTGGTCTGCGCTTCACCTGAGAAGATTGTCCCGATTAACCCTTGTCCGTTCCGCACGCTTGGCTTAGCGAGCCACAGAAAAATCCTGCGCGATTTTTCCGGCATTGCGGACAAGATCAATTCGCACCACTCTTGAGGAGGAGAAGTACAAATGAAAGCGAAAGTTTTTCTGTTCGTTGCGCTCGTCGTCGCATTGACGTTCGTCATCAGCGCGTGCCAGCCCGCCGCGCCCAAGTTCGAATGTAAAGACAAACTGGGCTGCGTGGACATCGGACCGAACGATCCGATTCACATCGCGTACGCGTTCGTCGTTTCCGGTTCGGATGCCACGCTCGGCACCGACACCAAGTACGGCGTCGAACTCGCGATTGACGACAAGGGCGGCAAACTGCTCGGTCACACGATCAAACTGAGCGGTCAAGATTCCGGTTGTAACGCGGAAGGCGGTCAAACCGCCGGAACCAAGATCGCGGCAGACAAGACCATCGTCGCGGTGGTCGGCACGAACTGCTCCAGCGAAGCCCGCGCCGCGATGCCGATCCTGAGCCAAGCCGGTCTCTCGATGGTTTCCCCATCCAACACCGCGCCCGATCTCACCGATCCGGCGAAGCGCGTCCCGGGTTACTTCCGCACCGCGCACAACGACAAGGTGCAAGGCGCGGTCGCGGCGGAATTCGTCGCCAAGCAATTGAAATTCACCAAAGCCGCGACGATTCACGACGGCTCGATCTACGCCAAGGGGCTCGCCGAAGTCTTCGCCGAGAACTATAAGAAGATGGGCGGCACGATCACCGCGGCAGAAGCGGTCAACGTCGGCGACAAAGATATGAAGCCGGTGCTCACCCGCATCGCCGCGGGCAAGCCCGACCTGATCTACTACCCGATCTTCGTCGCGGAAGGCGGCTTTATCGCCGCGCAGATTCGCGATGTGCCGGGGATGGAAAAGGTCGCGATGATGGGCGCGGACGGCATCTTCACCCCCGACTTTCTCAAGGCGGGCGGCAAGAACACCGCCGGAATGTTCTGGTCCAGCCCGGACTTTGAAGCGTTCGGCGGCGAATACAAGCCCTTTATCGAAAAGTACTTGAAGAAGTACAACGTCAAGGGCGTGCTCGCGCCGTTCCACGCGCACGCATACGACGCCGCGAACATCATCTTCGCCGCGCTCGAAAAGGGCACGATCAAGGACGCCGATGGCACGCTGCACGTGCAAAAGCAAGCGGTGCGCGATGCGCTCCAAGCGACCAAGGATCACAAGGGCTTGACCGGCAAGATCACCTGCGATCCCAACGGCGACTGCGCCGATCCCAAGATCGCGATCTACCAACTGAGTGCGGACGATTTCGCCAAACTCGTGATGCCGACCAAGGGCGTCTGGTCGCCGGGTAGCGCGGATTACAAACCGAAATAAACCACTGCTGCAATGACAAACGAACAAATGACAAAACTCACTCATTCGTGATTTGTCATTCGTCGTTGTCCAAGAACTGCGTAGGGGCGACCAGCCGGTCGCCCCTACCTGGGAGCGCGGGTATGTTGCAACGTTTGCGTGAACGGATTGATTTGACGGATGTGCTGATGTTTCTCGTTGGCGGCTTGATCGTCGCGCTCGTCGTCGTCGGATCGTGGACGACGCTGGTGGAAGGCAAATACAACAGCCGCCAGTGGTTCGATCTGATTTTGTTCGGCGTCGCGCTGGGCGGCATTTACGCGCTCATCGCGCTGGGCTATACGCTGGTCTACGGCATTTTGCGGATGATCAATTTCGCGCACAGCGAAGTGTTTATGGCGGGTCCCTTCACCGCCTACTTTCTCGCCGATGAGATCGGACGCTCCGGCTTTCTCGACGAAAATCCGGTCGTCGGACTATTGATGATTTTCATTCTCGCGATGGCGATCTCGACGGTGACCGCCGTCTTGCTCGAACGGATCGCGTATCGTCCGCTGCGGTTTGCGCCGCGACTCGTGCCGTTAATCACCGCGATTGGCGCGTCGTTCTTTTTGCAATATTTCTTCAAGGGCTTGTACGGTCCCAACATCAAGGTTTATCCCGAAATCGCCGCGTTGACGGGGTATGTCCAATTCGGCGAATTTCGCATCCAGAACATTCAGATCCTCGTGATCGTCGCCGCGGCGCTGATGATGTTCGGCTTGCATCTGTTCATCCAAAACTCGCGCACCGGCAAAGCGATGCGCGCGGTTGCGGAGGACAAGGCAACCGCCGCGCTGATGGGGATTAACGTGGATCGCATCATCGTCATCACCTTCACGCTCGGCGGCGCGCTGGCGGGCGCGGCGGGCGTGCTGTACGCGCTGATGTTCAAGCAAGTCAATTTTATGATGGGATTCATTCCTGGGATCAAAGCATTCACCGCCGCCGTGCTCGGCGGCATCGGCAACGTGCCGGGCGCGATGGTCGGCGGCTTGTTCCTCGGCATCGCCGAATCGGTGGGACCCAGTTTGTTCCTCGACGGCTTGCACATTCCCGCGCCGTATCAACTGAAAGACGCCATCGCGTTTACGCTCCTCGTCCTGGTTTTGATCTTCCGTCCCTCCGGCATCCTGGGCGAAAAGTTGGCGCAGAAAAAGGCATAGGTAGGACACGATGCTATCTTCACCTGAAATTTTACAAACCCGCTCCGCGACCCCCTGGCTCAAATCCGCCGCTCAGATCGGAGTGATTGGCGGCATCATCACGATTTCGATTGCGTTGCAGGGAATGATCCAGGCGTTCAGTTCGCGCGACGTGATTTACCAGGTCGTCACGATGAGTCAAGCCGCGATCCTGTTGACGTTCTTCGTGATGGGGTACGTGGCAGCTATGCGCTTGCCGATGCGCGCCGCAAGCTCCAGCATCGGCGCGGGCGCAGTCGCCGGTTTCATTTCGAGCGCGGCGCTCGTGCTGCTGATCGGATTGGGCAACGTGGTCAACCTGGGGAACGTTTTTGTCAACGCGACGCCGCAACTGTACGAGCTGCTCACGTTCAAACTCGGTTTGCCGATCGGCAGTCTCGCGCTGTTGCTCGCCGGGCTGGGGCTGGGCGCGCTCGCCGGGGCGATTTTGCTGTTGCCCGATTCGCCGCGTCGCGCGATTCTCACCACGCTCGCCTGGATCGTCGGGCTGGGGGTGTTGCAAGACTTGATCCGCGTCACGTTCGCGGACTGGGGTTTTCTCGAATCCGCGCTCCGGTTCTTTTACGCGTCGAACGGCTTGTCACTCGTCGGCGCGCTCGTTTTGAGCGTGCTGATTCCCGCGCTGGCGATCCTGTGGGACAAGCAAGCCCCACGCGCGCAAACGCGGATCGATCGCTTGCCGGCGCCGACGCAACGCGCGTTGCGCTGGGGTTCGCTGGGGTTCGGCGTCGTCATTCTTTTTCTGCTGCCTGCGCTCCTGGGTTTGTATCTCAGCGAAGTGCTGGACAACGTCGGCTTGTATCTGCTGATGGGCTTGGGGCTGAACATCGTCGTCGGGTTCGCGGGCTTGCTCGACCTGGGTTACGTCGCGTTCTTCGCGATTGGCGCGTACGTCGCCGGAGTGCTGACGTCGCCGGAATTCAGCACCGGCGTCATTCCCAACTGGTGGCTCGCGCTGCCGATTGCAGTGCTGGCGTCGGGGGCGTTCGGGGTGCTGTTAGGCATCCCGGTTTTGAAAATGCGCGGCGACTATCTCGCCATCGTCACGCTCGGCTTTGGCGAAATCATCCGCCTGCTCGCGCTCTCCGATTTTCTCAAACCCTGGATCGGCGGCGCGCAAGGCATTCAGCGCATCGCCAAACCCGATCTGCCGTTCATCCAGATTTCCTGGGGACCGCAAGCGTTCTACTATCTCTTCCTCGCCGGATGTCTGCTCGTCATTTTCGTTTCGTACCGGCTGAAAAGTTCGCGGCTCGGGCGCGCGTGGATGGCAGTCCGCGAAGATGAAGACGTGGCGCAAGCGATGGGCATCAACCTGGTCGCGACCAAGTTGAAGGCGTTTGGGATGGGCGCGTTGTTCGGCGGCTTGGCGGGCGCGATCTTCGCGACGAAACTCGAATCCATCTATCCGCACAGTTTCAACTTTCTGATTTCGATCAACGTGCTGTGCCTGATCATCATCGGCGGAATGGGGAGCATTCCCGGCGTCGTCGTCGGCGCGCTCGCGCTGGTGGGCTTGCCGGAATTGCTGCGCGAGTTCGCCGAGTTTCGTTTTCTGTTCTACGGCATCGCGCTCGTCGTGATGATGCTGACACGCCCTGAAGGTCTGATCCCCGAGGCGCGCCGCGCGATGGAGTTGGAGGAATTCCGCGAGGAAGAAACCGAACAGGCGACTGCCAGTTAAGAAACGACCGCAGACCGAAGACTGACGACCGATTACGTATTCAAGGCGCAAGGGAGCAAGGGAGAAAAATTTCTCCTCTGCTCCCTTGCTTCTCTGCTCCCCCTCTACTTGAGCCACCCCTTGGCGCGCTCCACTGCGCGCTGCCACCCCGCGTAACCATCCGCGCGCCGCGCCGCGTCCCATTGCGGCTCGAAGACGCGATCGACGCCCCAGTTCGCGCGCAGTTCGTCGAGCGATTTCCAAAAGCCGACGGCGAGTCCTGCCGCGTACGCCGCGCCGAGCGCGGTCGTTTCGTTGACAATCGGGCGCACGACGCGCGCGCCGAGAATGTCGGCTTGGAGTTGCATCAGGAAATTATTTTTCACCGCGCCGCCGTCCACTTTCAGCGTTTTGAGTGGCACGCCGGAATCTTTTTCCATCGCCTCGATCACTTCGCGCGTTTGATAGCAAATCGCCTCCAGCGTCGCGCGGACGATGTGCTCGCGCGTGGTGTAACGCGTGATGCCGACGAGCGTGCCGCGCGCGTACATATCCCAGTGCGGCGCGAACAAGCCGTTGAACGCCGGCACGAAATAAACGCCGCCCGTGTCCGCGACCGATTGCGCGATCTCTTCAGTCTCCGCCGCGTTTGAAATCATCTTGAGATTATCGCGCAGCCACTGCACCGCCGCGCCGGCAATCGCAATCGAACCTTCGAGCGCGAAGCAGGTTTGCCCGTTCGACGCGGCGGTCGTGAGCAAGCCGGATTTCGACGGGACGATTTCTTTGCCAGTGTTCAACAGCAAAAAGCAGCCGGTGCCGTAGGTGTTCTTCGCTTCGCCCGCGTCAAACCCAACTTGCCCGAAGAGCGCGGCTTGCTGATCGCCGAGATCGCCGCAAATGGGCACGCGCCCGCCCACCGCGCCGAGCACGTCGCTGTAGCCGTACAGTTTCGGATCGGAGGACGCGCGCAGTTGCGGCAACATCGCGCGCGGAATGTTGAACAGTTTCAGCAACTCGTCATCCCAATCAAGCGTTTGCAGATTCAGCAACATCGTGCGCGACGCGTTCGTGTAATCGGTAATGTGGACGCCGCCGTTTTTCCCGCCGGTCAAATTCCAGATGACCCAGGTGTCAATGTTGCCGAAGATCGCTTCGCCGCGATCCGCGCGCGCGCGCAAGCCCGGCACATTTTCCAACAGCCACTGAATTTTCGGCGCGGAAAAGTACGTGGCGATAGGCAAGCCGGTCTTCGCACGAATTTGCGCCTCTCGCCCCTCGCGGATCAATCGCTCGCAAATCGCTTGCGTGCGCGTATCCTGCCACACAATCGCGTTGTAGTACGGCTCGCCGGTTTTCGGATTCCAGACGACGGTCGTCTCGCGCTGATTCGTGACGCCAATCGCGGCGAGATGTTCTGCGCGCACGTTGCCCTTGGCGAGCGCGCCGCCAATCGTCGTGCGCGTGCGATCCCAGATTTCGCGCGCGTCGTGTTCCACCCAGCCGGGTTGCGGATAAATCTGGTGATGCTCTTCGTAATGCGACGCGACGACTTGCCCCGCGTGATCGAAAATCATAAAGCGCGTACCCGTAGTGCCTTGGTCAATTGCGGCAACGTAGTTTGTCATTTCGATTCTCCTCAAATGATTTGACCGATGACCGATGACGGACGATGGATTTTCTTTCGTCATCGGTCATCGGTCTTCGGTCAGACGTGAACGATGCACGATAAAAATTCCCCCCAGCACCAGCACTCCGCCGAACAGCTGAACGAGCCCGATGGGTTGTCCGAGCAACGGAATCGCGAGGAGCGCGGTGAGGACGGGTTGCGCGAGTAGCGAAGTCGAAACGATCGGCGCGGGCAAATGCCCCAGCGCGTAATTCAGCGAGAGAAATCCGCCGATTTGATTGGCGAGCGCCATCGTCGCGAAAATCGCGTAGCTCGCAGGCGCATAGCCGACGAGCGGCAGTCCCAGCGCGATGCTGATCAGCAACAAGATGACCGCGCTCGTCGCCGTCGAAAGCCACCACGCGGCGAGCGTGCTTAGACGCGCGCGCACGCGCTCCATCGTCAGCAGATAGCCCGCGTACACGCCGCTGGACGCGATGCCCCACAGATCGCCGATGCCGAGCGCGGGATGCGCGACCAGGTCTTGCCCCAGGATGACGACGACGCCGCTCAGCGCGCAGGCAAGCCCCAGCCAGAACGCGCCGCGCAGTTTTCGTTTGAAGACGAACAGCGTCACCAGCGGCACCCACACGACGGACAAGTTGCCCAGGAGCGTCACGTTTGCCGCCGTCGTGTTTTGCGCGCCGATGTTCCACGCGGTCAGGTTGAGCGCGAAGAACGCGCCCGCGAGAATCGCCAGGAGCAAGGTGTTCCGTGTTGCGTGGTGCGTGTTGCGCGAGGCGTGAGGCGTGAAGAGCTTGTCCTGAGCCAAGTCGAAGGATGACGCGTGAACCTCGCCCCTTGAACCTTGAACCTGAAATCGGAAACCTGAGGCGCGATGCGTCAAGAGTGCGACGGGAATCGCCATCACGAGCGCGGCGAGAAACATCCGCCAAAAGCCCATCACAGTGGCAGGCGCGTCCGCCCAGCGCACGAGAATTGCCGCCATCGAAACCGCGAGAATGCCGAACGCGAGCGCGAGATAAGGCAGCAGGGGAGCAAGGGAGCGCGGGAGAGGGGGAGAGGGGGTGATTAGGTGGTTGGGTGATTGGGTGATTAGGTGATTGGGTAGTTTCTTCTCCCGCGCTCCCTCTCTCCCCCTCTCCCACTCTCCTTGTCTTGTCATTTCGTCTCCCTGTCAATCTGCGCGAGAAGACGTTCCGCGCGCTCGTACGCGACTTTGTAATGATACGGCGCGCCATCGCACGACGCGCATTCCTTCGCGCGTTCCGCGTGCTTGCGCGCTTCGGCTAGCACCTCAGCGACGGATGACCGAGGACCGACGACCGACGATGTTTTGTCTGATGTCTGTCGTCTGATGTCTGATGTCTCTTTCCACCACTCCGCCAAAAACCCGTGAATCTCCGCCTGCTGCAACCGATACTCGCACCGCTCTGCAATTTCCAACGCCTCGCGCGCGAAATCAAACGATTCTTGCAGCAATGCGACCGCTGACGGATGACCGCTGACGGCTGACGGCTGACCGCTTTTTGCCTGAGCGAACCGTAACTTTGCGAATTCAAGCAGAATCGCCGCTTCGTGGTCCACCATTCCGATGGCGCGGTCACGCGATAATGCTTCTTGCAAATGATGTTCCGCCTGTTGTAGGGGCGAGGCATTCGCCGATGTATCTTCCAATGGTGAGACACTTTTCCCCGAGCCAACCACTTTGCCCAAGAACTGTGATTTGGCGAATGCCTCGCCCCTACGCGCCGCCCTCGCCCCCGCCACCAACGCCGCGCCAATCAGCCACTCCGCGCGAATGAAATCGCGTTCGTTGCGATGCACCGTGCGTTCCCATTCCTCCGCGAACTCGCGCGCCTGGCGTGCGGACGCAAGCGCGGCGGATGCATCGCCCATCAGCAAGGCGCGGAGCGCGCGGTAGGCGGAATCAACACTTTGTCCTTGCGCGTCATTTGTCTTTTGCCAATACGCCGTTGAAATCGCCAACTCCCGCTCCGCCTCCGCAAACTGACCGCGATACGCCAGCACGCGCCCCAGTTCCTGATGCCCGATGGCTTCGCGGAACTCGTCCTCGATTTCGCGGCAAAGCGCGATACTGCGCCGCAGGTTCTCCTCCGCCGCTTTCACTTCGCCGATGACGAGTTGGAATTGCGCGACGTTCCCCAAGCCGATGGCGAGATTTTGCTTGTTGCCTGCTTTTTCCTGTAAATCGTTTTGCTGCAAAAACAACGGCACCGCGCGGCGCGGCTGTCCCGCCAGCGCGTACGAGTTGGCAAGTGAGTTCAGCGTCCACGCCTGGTCGCTTTCCTTTTTCAAGCGCGGCAGGGCTTGCCCTGAGCTTGTCGAAGGGTCGCCATCGGGAAAGAGCGCGCGCAAGAGTTCGATGCGAAGTTGATACGCGCCAAGTTGAAAATAGGTGGGGTATTCAAGTCGGTCGCGGAACAATGTGCGCGCCTCATCGTATCGCCCCGCGCGGACGGTGTGGTGGTACAGTTCAATCGTCGCCTGCAGGTCGGCAAGCGTTTGGATTTTTTTCGGCGTTTCTATCTTTTGGAAATAGACGATGAAAATCGTGTGCGTCTGTTGCTTGTCGGCAAGTCGGTCGTAGCAATAGCGGCGGATGACGGGGTGCAGGTCAAACGTGTCGGTCGCGTCATCGCGCATATACAACCCGCGCTCCGCCAAATCGGAAATCGCGCGCGCCAAATCCCTCTGTGTCATTGCGAGGAGCGGTTTTTGCGACGAAGCAATCCCCGCGTCGCTCTGTGTCATTGCGAGGAGCGGTTTTTGCGACGAAGCAATCCCCGCGTCGCTCTGTGTCATTGCGAGGAGCGGTTTTTGCGACGAAGCAATCCCCGATTCGCTATTTGGGGATTGCTTCGCTCCGCTCGCAATGACAGCGTCGGCAGTTGGGGATTGCTTCGCTCCGCTCGCAATGACATTACAGAAAATCCCCTCAATCGTCTCGTACTTCATCGGACTGCGGAACGCGGAAAGTTGGCTCAACAATTTTTGTTCATCGCGCGGCAAAGACTCGTACGCAAACTCCAGCATCCGCGTCATCCGCCCTTCCTTGTCCGCGTCGCGCATCTCCACGCTCGGCGCGTTGCGAATATCGGCGCGATAGCGCGGGTCTTGCTTGAGCACGCCCACCAGCAAGCGGAGCGAGAGCGGATGATAGCCATAGGGCGCGCACGCGGCTTGAATTTCGCCGCGCGTGCCGCGAATTCCGTGCTTGTGAAAAAACTCGACCGCGTCGTCCGCATCCATCCCCGTCAAGGACGAATGTCGGACGCCGTCCAGCCCGTCCAGTTCGCGCGGCATCAGGCGCGAAGTGACGAGCGTTTTCGTCAGCGTCCCGCCGCTGGCGAGACAGCGCAAAAAGATGCCGATGTTCGGATTGACGCAGGCGCGATAATCGTCGCGCGCGTCCGCGTCCACCGCGTCGCCGCGATACGCCGCGTCCATCCGCGCGTACGCGCGCAGCACGCGCTCGAATCCATCGAGGATGAAGAGGAAACGCGATTGGCGTAACAATTGCGCCAGCGCGTCCACGCGGTCACGGTCGGACGGAATTTGTTGCGCGTCCATTTTGCCGCCGCTGGCATACGCAATCGCTTTATCGAGAAAGCGACCGAACTCGCGCTCTTCGTAAAAACTCCACCAGAAGACGCCCGCAATCGGAACGCCGAGCGAAAAAATTTCCTGCGTCCACACCCACGCGAGCGCGGACTTACCCATCCCGCCGATGGCTTCGAGGACGAACACGGCGCGCGCGTCGCGCGCCATCCAATCCGCCAGGTCGGCGCGTTCGCGCGCGCGTCCCGTAAAGTGGGCTGGGAGCGGATAGGTGTGGACGAAATAGGGGACGGGCGGCAGCGGATGCGCGATGACGGGGACCGCGCCGTGCGTGGAGAGATAACGCGCCAAGTCCGCCGAAATTTTCGCGAGCAAATCATCGGGCGTCGTGAACTCGCCGCGCACAAAATCTTTTTCGATGCGCTTCAAAAACGCGGCAAGTTTTTCCGTCGGCTTGGCGTCCTTCGTATCTTTTTCGATGAACGTCGGATTCCACGGCTGGTCGGCTTTGACGCGATAACAAAAAATCGGCTTGCCGAGTTTTTGCGCGTGGTCGAATTCCTGCTCGGTGATGGACGTGGCGTCGCCTTCAGGAACGAAGCCGTAGCGATGCGCGTAAATGCCGACGAACACATCCGCCTGTTCGACTTCTTTGAGACACGCGGCTTTCGGCTCTTCGGGACGCGCGCCGAAATACTCCATCCCCCTGAACTGCTGATCGAGCAAATTGATGGCGCGTTCCGCCGCCTTGCGATATTCGATTAAATCCGTGTAGGTGGAACTGACGAAGATTTTCATAAGGCAGAAGTCAGAGGTCAGAGGTCAGAGATCAGATTTCATCCTTCATCTTTCATCCTTCATCTTTCATCCTTCATCTTTCATCCTTCATCTTTCATCCTTCATCCCTCATCCCTCATCCTTCATCCTTCATCCTTTCGATTTTGATTTCCGCGCCGTCCTTCACCTTCTTGAACACGCGCGCGTCGCCCTGAACCGCGCCGATGATGTTGACCGCGCTCGCCGCGCGAATTTCGTCGCCGCGACTTGCGGGCGTGGGACCGAAGAAGATGCAGAACGCGTGTCCAGGCGTCCAGTATGCCAGTTCGCCCATCTGGACGATTTCGCGCGCGTCGGGTTCTTGTGTAACCTTCACGGGAATCGCAAAGTAGATTTCGTCGCCCCAGGTATTCGCGCGCGCGTCCAGCGGCAGCGCGTCCCAGATCGCGCGCGCCGTCGGCGAATCGTTCAGTTCGGCGGACGCGGTGAGGTTGCCAGAGGTGATTTTGATTCTCAATGTACAAGCTCCTGAATCTCGCGCATCTGCGATTCGGCAAGCGCGTCAAATTCCATCGCGCGCGCCAATTCTTCCGCCTGCGCGACAGTCCGAAAACCCGGAATCGGAATGGCCCGCGCGCTGCGCGCCCAAATCCAGCCGAGCGCGCCTTGCACGTAACTGCGTCCGTCGCGCGTCAAAATGCCGCGCAGCACCTCGGTGCTCTCGAGCACGCGCAGGAATTCTTTGTCGCGGAACCAGTCACTCCGTCGGTCCGTCTCTGCCAAACGCGTTTCGGCAGTCCAGCATCCGGTCAGCACGCCCATCAACAACGGGACACGGTTGATGCTCGCCAGGTTTTGTTCGTCGCACAATGCCAACATCGCGGGAGCGTCGTTCAGAATATTCAAACGATGCTCAATCGCCGTGCAGCCGGGACCTTGCGCGAAAAAGCGCGCGCGGGTCACGTCGTCGGTGCTCCAACCGTACGCGCGAATCGAGCCCGCCTGTACCAAGTCTTCCAATGCTTGCTGGATTTCACCTGCGCGCGCCAGATCGAAATCACGGAGATGAAACAGATACAGATCGATATAGTCCGTCTTCAGCCGCCGCAGACTGGACGCGCACGCGCGTTTGACATACTCGTACGCGATGGGCGTTTCGACGGCTTGCGCGGTCTCTTCATCGAATGGTTCGCCGAACTTGGTTGAGATCACGACATGCGCGCGCTGTGGCGCTAGCGCTTCACCCAACAGTCGCTCGCTCTGTCCACAGCCGTAGATATCGGCGGTATCGAAGAAATTGACGCCCAAGTCCAGCGCGCGATGGATCGCGTAGATTGACTCAGCAATCTCGGCGGGACGATCGCTTCTGCCAAGATCGCCTTGCCGCGAAAAACCCAGCCCGCCGATGCGCGCCGTTCCCAGTCCCAGCGCGCTCACCTGGATTCCACTCCGACCCAGGCGACGCGCCATTTGAGGCACGCGTTCAGCAGAACCGGTTTCTTTTGACATCACGCTCCTTTCTCTTTGCGCCGCGCCAACTCGCGGTTTGCTTCACTCCCCCACTGCCGCGCCTTTCTTCTCCGCGCTCGGCGTCGCGCTGGCAACACTCACACCGCTCTTCGCCGCGCGCGCCTCCGCGACAATCTTGACGCCCGCGCTCGCGCCGATGCGCGTTGCGCCCGCCGCGATCATCGCTTGCGCCTGCTCGTAATTGCGAATCCCGCCCGCCGCTTTCACGCCCAACTCCGCGCCCACCGTACGCGCCATCAACGCGACATCGTGCGCGGTCGCGCCGCCGGGTCCAAAGCCCGTTGACGTTTTGACGAAATCCGCGCCCGCGTCGCGCGAGAGTTCGCACGCGCGCACCTTTTCGTCGTCGGTCAACAGCGCGGCTTCGATGATCACCTTGACGATCGCGCCACCCGCGTGCGACGCGTCGCACACCGCGCGAATGTCGTCGCGCACGAAATCGTACTGCTTGGCTTTGAGCGCGCCGATGTTGATCACCATATCAATTTCGCGCGCGCCATCGGCGACGGCTTGTCGCGTTTCGAACACTTTTGTCTCGGTCGTGTGCGCGCCGAGCGGAAAGCCAATGACCGCGCACACGTCAACATCGGTGCCGCGCAGCAGCGTCGCGCATTGTTTGACGTACGGCGGATTGACGCACACCGCGGCAAAGTGGTACTCGGCGGCTTCCTTGCACAGCTTTTCGATTTCGGCGGGCGTCGCTTCGGGTTTCAGCAACGTGTGATCAATGAACTTTATAATATCTTTCGGCACCACAGTCACTCCCGTCCGCGCGGAAATGCGCGCCGCGCCCGCGCCCAGCACTTGCCGCACGCGTTCGGGACATTTCTGCGCGCAGAACTGACAATCGGTGCAGCCGTGCGCGTCCGCAACACCGCAGGGCGGCACCGCGTACTTGTTCAGCGCGTCGAGAATGGCTTGGGTGATTTGTTCGGTACTCACATTGGAAATTGCCATCGTTTCACCTCAAGTTAAAAGTCAAAAGTAAAAAGTCAAAAGTAATTTTCGCTTTTCACTTTTGACTTTTTACTTTCTCAGGTAACGTTTTTCCACATCCATAATCTTCGCGACGCGTTGCTTGTGGCGCTCTTCCGCGCAATCCGTCTCCAGGAAAACTTTGACGATATCGCGCGCGAGCCCCGCGCCGATCAGCCGCGCGCCGAGTGTCAGCACGTTTGCGTCGTTGTGTTCGCGCGCGTTGCGCGCGGTTGAAAGATCGTAGCAGAGCGCGGCGCGCACGCCGGGCACTTTGTTCGCGGTCATCGCGGAACCGATGCCCGCGCCGTCAATGACGATGCCGCGCGCCGCCGCGCCATCGCTGACGAGTTTGGCGACCGCGTACGCGATGTCGGGGTAATCCACGGGGTCGGCGGAAAACGCGCCGCAGTCGTTGACCGCGTAGCCAAGTTCAGCGAGGTATTTTGCCAGATCGATTTTCAGCGCGACGCCGCCGTGATCCGCGCCAATCGCGATTGTTTTCGGCGCGGGCGCGGCAGGCGCGTTCGATGTTGGCGCGTTCTGTTCGGCAAGGACGCGCGTTACGACTTGGCGCACGATGTGTTGGAGTTCACCGTCTTTGATCGTCACAAGGTTTTCCTGTGGTGTCATTGCGAGCGATTGCCGCGAAGCTCCAGATCGCGGGTTGGGGATTGCTTCGCCGCTGCGCGGCTCACAACGACACGGCAAGTCACTTTCCAGACGCGTACGTATAATCCGGCACCAAACCCATCGCCTGGGGGGGCCAGTACGAGATCCACGCTTTGCCGATGATCTTTTTGCCGGACACGGTGCCCCACGAGTGCGAATCGCTCGAATAGTTGCGATTGTCGCCCAGCACGAAATACTCGTCCGGCGGCACGACGATCGAACCGGTGGAGTACGATCCGACGTTGAGCGGATAATCTTCCTTGAGCAATTCGCCGTTGATGAACACCGCGCCGGAACGAATCTCGATTCGTTCGCCGGGCAAGCCGATCACGCGCTTTATAAAATCGCGCGAGTTGTTGTTGGGCGGAAGGAACACGACCACGTCGCCGCGTTCCGGTGGATGCAGCATGTAGACGAGTTTATTCACGAACAGGTACTGCCCGTCGTGAAAATTGGGCTCCATCGAAAAGCCCTCGATGCGGAAATTTTGCACGGCAAAGCGAATGACCAGAAAGATCACCAAAGTCAAGATCAGCGTTTCGATCAATTCGCGCAGAGCCGAACCCAGGTTGCGCCACAGCGACGGCGGCGGCAGCGCTTCCGGCGCGCCCAGCGGCGCGTCGGGATTGGGCGCCGTCGGCTTGGTTTCGTTCGATAGTTCCAAGGGATGTCCTTCCATTGTTTATCTCAATCGCATTATAATCCAACTCGCCGGATCGCGCAATCAGAAAACGCAAACCCGAAGAGACCAGCCCTTCGGGTTTTCAGCGCGCCCACGCAATAGTCAAGCCCGGTCCAATCGGGAAGATGAATTGCCCTTGCAGATTGTTTCCATTGTTCCGACCCTGGGTCAAAATATTTCGATTGTTGCTGACGTACGTGTTGCCGGTAACCTGGTTGTGCGTCGAATCGCGCAGGTGTACGCCGATCGTGTTGCTTTGCAGCGTGTTACCGCACAGGCAGTTATCGTGCGACGTATAATCGCCGGGAGGCAGAAAACCAAATTCCTTGCGATCGTATTCTTCCGAATAAAAATAAATCGCTTCGTTGCTGTTGATGATCTGGTTGCCGGACACGGTGTTGCCGTGACTGTTCGACGAGATGACGCCGTGATTCCGCATATTCGCGATCACGTTCCCCTTGATTTCGGTATTGTTCGCAAAGCCCAGCCACACGCCGTCGAGCGAATCGCGCATCTGGTTGTTGTTGACTTTGTTGCCCGTGCAAAAACTGAGTTCGACCGAATTGTACAGCGCCGAGTTGATCGTGTTGCCGGTGATCGTGTTGTGACTGCCGCACGGCATCGCGTGCGCCTTGATGAACACGCCGTTGCCGTTGCGCCCCAGCACCGAATTATTCGCGACCAAATTGCGGTTCGAGCCGTCTTGCAAAACGATCCCGCCCGCGTCGCAGCCAAAACCGACCGTCCCCGCGCCCCAGGTGCATTTCCGCACATTGTCGGCGGTCGTATTCGCCGACGCTTCGCTGTTGTTCGTCCGCATAAAATTGATGCCCCACGCGGAATTGTTGGACGCGGTGTTGCCGCGCACGATGATCCCACTCGAATTTCGCACGTCAATGCCGATGGCTTGACCCGTCGTCGTGTTCGCCAGCACTTGCGAATCGGTCGTGTTGTTCAACCGAATACCGCCGCCTTCGGTCATTCCGAGAAACTTGCCAAAGCGCGTGCCGGGATCCACATCGTCGAAATTGTTCGAGCTATCGTTGTTGTGGATCACCAATTTCGTTCCCGCCTCGACCCAAATGCCATAGAGGAACTTGGAGACGCGGCAATTTCGCACTTCGACGTAGGAGGGCGTTTGCGAATTGAGCACGCCGTACTTGCGGATCGCGATGCCATAGCCGGTGTCGTTGGTGCCGCGAATCGCGCGTCCCGCGCAATCGAACACGACGTAGCTCGACACGATCTTGATGCACTCGCCGCTCGCGGTCAGATCGTTCGCCAAGCGATACGTGCCCGGAGCGTCAATCACGCCGCACTGCGAAATCGCGGAAGAGGGCGCGTTGGTCGGCGCGCGCGTCGGGCGCGGCGTGGGTGAGAGCGTTGGCGTTGGCGACAGCGAAGGCGTTGGAGAAATACGCGGCGTCGGCGTGCCGGAAGGGGGTGGTGTGTTCGTTGATGTGACGGAACGCGGCGGCGTGTTCGTGCGCGTCGCGGTGCCCGTGTTCGTCGGCAAGGGCGTCGCGGTCGGCGGCGTCGCGGTGAGCAGCGCGACGAAAACCTGGGTCGCGCGCGCAATCGCCGTCCGTTCGGCGATCGCGCCTTGCGCTTTTTCGTACTGATCCATCAGCACGCCGAACGCGCCCATCGCGACGAGACCCAGCACCGCCGTTTCGATCACGACCAGCACCGCGAGATTTTTTTGCTTCATCGCCGCCGATTCTAACACAGGCAAAACCGCGTGTCAATTTTTCTTATGCAACTTTGACAAGAGGCAAGCGGTCAATTGGGCAACCAAGCGAAGGCAGAACTGATTAGACGTTATCAATAATAAGGATTTCGGCTTATCGTCGCAGGCGACGCTTGCGATGTCGAATCCGAAGATTGTGCAAACCTGTTGCCGACTCTATAAATCCATCTGCACAATCAGATCGCGTATTGC
>Ga0194125_10004923_pt1 | contig 20603 bp, 18 predicted proteins | sample TA2KigC250mmetaG_FD_148626 | JGI IMG/M metagenome (GOLD analysis project Ga0194125, IMG submission 148626) | Freshwater microbial communities from Lake Tanganyika, Tanzania - TA2015034 Kigoma Deep Cast 250m | ecosystem: Environmental > Aquatic > Freshwater > Lake | place: Tanzania: Lake...
TGCTTCAGCTGCTTGACACCACCTATATATTGGGGTAAAATATCTAAATACCACACTTTGTAGGGTAAGTTGATGAAGTGTCCTTATTGTGGGGATGTCGAATCGAAGGTGATTGACTCCAGAAGTATAGGTGATGGGATCAGGCGTCGCCGTCAGTGTCTTCAGTGTGGAACTCGCTTTACTACCTACGAACATCTACAATCGAGGAATCTTTTTGTGATTAAAAAGGACAACAGACGAGAGGAGTTCAACCGAGACAAGCTGCTGACTGGTATTCGCAAAGCCTGCGAAAAACGTCCACTACCAACTGGCACCATTGATAAGCTTGTGGACAATATTGAAGCTGACCTTTATCGCCTGGGCAAAACCGAGGTTCCCAGCTCTATCGTTGGTGACATGGTAATGGAAAAGCTGCAAGAGTTAGACCATATAGCTTATATTCGTTTTGCTAGTGTTTACCGTGAGTTCACAGACATAGCTGCACTGAAACAAGCGGTAGACACTTTGGTGGATACTGAAGCTAAAGTGCCACCGGCCGGTCAACTGCCTCTCTTATCACAGGAAGAGCTGACTATCTTGGGTCAACGTCGCCAGAGGCGGAGATAAATGGCCAATCGCCAGAGTAAAAATCAACCGCGGAGTACAAACCACAGCCGCATAGCCCGAGCTATCTTTGCGGCTGCTGAGTCCATGGGCATAACTGATAGGAAACTGCTTGAGGAACTCACCGACCAAATTATTCAAAGGCTTGAGCCAAAACCAGTTTTACCAGGGATGGAGCACCTCATCCCAAAACAAGACAAGCAGACACCATCTGTTTCTCAGATTGAAGTGGCAGTTAAGGAAATCCTGGCTGAAAAAGCTAAGATAAAAGTAATGGAGGCGCCTATGCTCCAGACTAATGCTGAAGTTAAATCAGGAATAGAACTCTCGCAAAATGCTCTTACAGTATTGGAGAAAAGGTATCTGAAAAAGGACAGCCAAGGTAAAGTCATTGAAACACCAGAGGAGATGTTCCAGCGTATCGCCAAGCATATTGCTTCAGCTGAGCTTATTTACGACCCAGAGGCAGACATAGCAGATTGGGAGGAAAAGTTTTATAAACTCATCACATCCTTGGAATTCCTGCCAAATTCACCCACTTTGATGAACGCCGGACGAGAACTGGGACAACTATCAGCTTGTTTTGTTATTCCCGTTGATGACTCCATGGAATCCATTTTTGATGCTGTAAAATATACAGCTCTAATCCATAAAAGCGGTGGCGGCACCGGCTTCTCTTTCTCGCGTCTCAGGCCTACGAAAGACAGAGTCGGTTCCACAGGCGGTGTGGCTAGCGGTCCAGTGTCATTTATGCGAGCGTTTGACACAGCTACTGATGTTATCAAGCAGGGTGGCATGCGTCGAGGTGCCAATATGGCTATCCTCAACGTTGACCATCCGGACATTCTAGAATTCATCATAGCCAAAGAAGACCCAAAGGCATTGACCAACTTCAATCTCTCAGTCGCCGTGACTAACGAGTTCATGGAAGCTGTGGAAGAGAATAGAGAGTACAACTTAGTAAATCCACGAACTAAAGAGGCAATGGACAAACTCAACGCTAGAGAGGTTTTCAGAAGAATCACGGAGATGGCTTGGCGTACCGGGGACCCTGGCATCGTTTTCATAGATAATATAAATAGGAATAATCCTACCCCACAGCTAGGCAAAATAGAGAGCACCAACCCCTGCGGTGAACAGCCTCTACTACCTTTTGAGTCCTGCAATTTAGCCTCGATTAACCTGTCCAAAATGGTCAAAAATGAAGATGAACAACCTGAAATCGACTATTCCAAGCTGAGTGAAACTGTCAGACTTGGTGTCCGCTTTCTCGATGACGTCATAGATGTTAACAAATTCCCGTTGCCCCAAATCGAGAAAATGACCAAAGCCACCAGAAAAATAGGGCTTGGCATTATGGGCTTTGCTGACATGCTAATCAAGCTCCGCATCCCCTACAACTCTGATAAAGCATTAGAGGTGGCTGAAGATATTATGCGCTTTATATCTGAAGAAGCGACCAAGGAATCGGTAAGGCTGGGCGAGGAACGAGGCCTATTTCCTGCTTTTAAAGGTAGCATCTACGATACAGATAATGGACTAAAACCAAGGAATGCCTCCCGGACTACCATCGCTCCCACTGGAACACTGAGCATAATTGCTGGCTGCTCTAGCGGCATCGAGCCTCTCTTCGCTCTCAGTTATATCCGCCACATCTTGGACGGTGAACAACTGATAGAAGTAAACCCCTATTTTGAGAAAGCAGCCAAGAAGGAAAGCTTCTATTCCCCAGAACTCATGGAACAGCTTGCTGAAGGGAAAAAACTCAAGGATGTCGAGAATATACCTGACTGGATAAAAAATGTCTTTGTAACCTCGCACGACATAACTCCAGAATGGCACGTGAGGATGCAGGCAGCTTTCCAGAAGTTCACCGATAGTGCTGTTTCTAAAACAGTCAACCTCCCCCATGAAGCTACGCTGGAAGACGTAGCCGAAATATATATGCTCGCCTACAGACTCGGATTAAAAGGAATAACCATATACCGAGACAGAAGCCGCGATAGCCAGGTTCTAAACATTGCTCACATAGAAGAGCTGCGTGAAGCCAAGCTCACACCAAGACGACGGCCCAAGGTCACCAGGGGAATTACCGAGCGCGTGACTACCGGCTGCGGTTACATATATGTCACCGTAAACTTCGACGACAAGGGAATCTGCGAAGTCTTCACCAGCCTGGGAAAAGCCGGTGGCTGTGCCTCGGCACAACTGGAAGCCACTAGCAGACTCATCTCCTTGGCCTTAAGGGCAGGTATTGATATAGCTTCTGTCACCAAACACCTGCGTGGCATCCGTTGCCCATCAGTCGCATGGGAAGAAGGTCGTGCTGTTATCTCCTGTGCCGATGCTATTGCCAGCGTACTGGAAAAATACATCAAAGACAAGGACAAAGGCACCCCTAAAGACCTTGGGGTAGCTAAAAACTGGGCAGGGCAATGTCCCGAATGTGGCAATATTCTCATTTACCAAGAAGGTTGCCATATTTGCCCCAGTTGCGGCTATACTAAGTGCGGATAGGTGACAGGAATACATTCCAAAGGGAGGTAGGTGTGGATAACCGCGAATATAGCTATTCTCAAGCTTTCAAGCAGATAGCCAAAACAGCTAACACTTCTTTACCTTTAAAGAAGGTCCTCAATTCTATAGCCAGGAGCACGGCGAAAGCACTGAAATCTTCTGGATGCACCATAATGCTTCTAAGCCCTCAGAAGGAACACCTAGACATCATAGCTGCCTACGGCCTCAGCGACCTATATCTACGAAAAGGAGCACTGAATGCTCATAAGAGCCTGCGCGAGGTACTTGATGGAAAAATAGTTGCTATTTTTGATGCTACACAGGATGAGCGTGTTCAGTACCCAGAGGCAGCTGACACAGAGAAAATAAGCTCTGTATTAGCAGCACCTTTGCTACAAAAGGGTGAAATAGTTGGACAAGTTCGAATTTACACTGAAGAACCCCGGTGCTTTTCGCAAGCTGACAAAGATTTCCTGGCCACCGTAGCTAATATAATCGCCATTGCCATGGAAAAAACCGAACTTCACCAGGTGTTGATAGCAGAACACGAAGAAACAGTAACCAAGCGGCGAAAACTAGCTGATACACCCCAGTTGCCTTCATCTTCACTGAGGCCATCTAGCTTTGGTCACCCCAGCGAGGAAGAATTCGCCAAGTTACTTGATTTCTACCGCATCGAGTGGCTTTATGAGCCCCGTTCCTTCCCTCTGGCATGGCATAATGACAAAGTTATGGAGATGTTTACCCCAGATTTTTACCTGCCTGAGCTAGACCTTTACATTGAGCTTACCACACTCAAACAGAGCTTGATTACGGAGAAAAATCGTAAATTGCGCCGACTTAGAGAACTATATCCCGAAGTCAACATCAAGCTTCTAAACAAAAGCGATTATCTCAGGTTACTAGCCAAATATGGCTACGGACGTCTGGGTGGAACAAAAGTGGAGGGAATAGACCGGGTCTTGTTCAGTCACACTCAAATTCAGCGGCGGGTTAGAGCTTTAGCCAAACGCATTTCACAGGACTATGCGGAGAGACAATTGGTGCTGGTCGGCATCCTCAAAGGCGTCGTCTGCTTCATGTCTGACCTGATGCAACACATCACCTTGCCGCTTACCATAGACTTTATGGCAATTTCCTACTACGGCACCGATAACGAATCAGCAGTAAAGATAACCAAGGACCTCGATACCAGCATAGCCGGGCTCGATGTAATAATGGTTGAGGATATCGTGGACACCGGGATGACTCTAAACTATGTTCTTAACCACCTAGCCTCACACAACCCGAGGAGCTTGCATGTTTGCACTTTGCTGGACAAGCGAGCCCGCCGTCTTATCAATGTCCCGCTAGACTACATAGGTTTTGAGGTCCCAGATGAATTCGTCGTAGGCTACGGACTGGATTACCACGGAGAATACAGAAATTTACCTTTTATAGGTGCACTCACTCCAGAGCTAATTGAAAAAGAGCACAAGAAATAAAAAGACCCCAAGTAACCTTGCCATTCCCGGTTCCTCATCCTGTCTGACACTTTTCGGCCTTCGCCTACCTTGCGTCAGCTCCTCTGCCTCCCCGGTCTTAGCTCAATTACTTGGAGCATCATAAATCTAGCACATTTTTTGCACTTTGTCAAGACCCTTTGGATTATTTTATAATATTTATTAACTAAATTATAGATAATACTTGTTGTCCTTAGCCTCATAGGCTATCACCTGATACCAAAAACCTATATTAGTAGGATGTGATGGGAAAGATTTACATAGTTGATGTCACTAATCGAGATGGCGTTCAGACAGCCAAACTTGGCTTGTCCAAGCTTGAAAAAACGATGATAAACATCTACCTCAACGAGATGGGGGTTTTTCAGTCCGAGTTCGGCTTCCCCACAACTAAACACGAATCAAACTACCTCCAGGCAAACCTTGAGCTAACCGAGACGGGCGTGCTACAACCTATTCGCTTGGGTGGCTGGATAAGAGCAACAGCGGAAGATGTAGAAACATCCTTCAAGCTTGTCCCAAAGATAAAGCATCTTAACCTCTCAGTATCGACATCCGACCAGATGATTCAGGGCAAGTTTCAAGGGAGAAAGACAAAGGATGACATTGTGCAAATGATGGTAGACGCTGTAGACGCAGCCCGTTCACATAGAGCCGAATCTATAGGCGTAAATGCTGAGGATGCCTCCCGTACAGATTTAGACTTCCTAATTAAATTCGCTTCGGCAGCTAAGTCACACGGTGCTGACAGGTTTAGATACTGTGACACCCTCGGTTACGATGACCCCTTCACCATATATGAGACAGTGAAAGCGCTGGCTAAAAATGTAGCCATGCCCATCGAGATTCACTGCCACGGCGACCTGGGAATGGCTGTGGCTACATCCATTGCTGGAGCCAAGGGCTCCATTGATGGCGGGCAAGACGCCTACATTAACACAACAGTCAATGGCATCGGAGAACGAGCCGGCAACGCTGACCTCGTAGCCACAGTTCTAGCGATAACCAAATCTAAGGGTTTTACTAAAAAATATCAACTAGGCAAACCAATCGACCTGTCAAAGTCATGGAAAATAGCCAACTTCGCCAGTTATGCTTTCGGCGTGCCCATCCCAATAAACCAGCCAGGTGTCGGTGCCAATGCCTTCGCCCACGCCTCCGGTATCCATGCTGACGGTGTATTGAAAGACCCGCAAAATTATGAGCTGTATGACTATGCCGAACTGGGCAGGGGTGAAGCGGTGACTGTAGAGACCGGCAGAGAAATATGCTCCGGCGAATATGGAGGTATATCTGGCTTCAGACATTTAATGAAGAAAATAGAGGAGAAAATCGGAGGAAGGACTGAAGAGGAGCTTGGGGATATGGTCGAGATATCGTTCGCCAATGCTGAAGAAGCTGAGAAAATCCTGGAACTGGTAAGATATGCCAATGTCTGTGCCCAGAAGCCGCTTGTCGAGGACGAATTGCTCTTCATTGCTAAATACCCCGATATCGCCAGAAAATTGCTAACTCTAACACCTCTAACATAGCTTGCCACGCTACCGAAAATGCGGGTTATATTTAAAGTATTCAATACGAACTACTTCAACTAGTCCAGATCTAAGCCCATGGAAATAAACCTAGCACCAATCGGTTTCATCAAAAATGGCATTACAGAGCCGAAAAGAGAGGACTGGCAAACAATTACCTCTGAGATAATAATAAACGAGGATTTGAAGGAAGCCCTAAGCAGAATAGAAGAATTCTCCCATCTCATCGTCATCTACTGGATGCACAAACTAGCCCCATCGCAACGTTCAGTAACAAAAGTCCATCCCAAAGGCGACCAGAACCTGCCTCTGGTCGGCGTCTTCGCTAGCCGTAGCCCAGCACGCCCTAATCCAATAGGAATAACCACCGTCAAGTTGTTGGAACATCGAGACAATGTCCTCAAGGTAATTGGTCTCGATGCCATAGACGGAACACCGGTACTAGACATCAAGCCCCACATACCCGGGTCTGACTCACCTGTTAAGGCCAAGACGCCTCGCTGGATAAAAACATGCTTTTCTCAATAAGGGACATCTTGTAAGGAGAATATTTAGCAACATTGTAGCCTGTCGGGTAGGTGAGAGCAGATGCTCTCGCCTGGCGAAAGATTTCGATTTTATGGCTGAAGACACCGAATTAAAGGTACAGAGTCTCATTTCGCTGGTGAAAGAATAGCTGGTATACCCAGGCAAGAAGTTACTTACTACAATGTAGCTGCGTGGCTTTAGCCCCGCCAAAGGGTGGTCGGGTAAATAGATGCCAAAGGTCGCCTGAAGAAAAGCCTGAACGGATGATAGACTATCAACAAGCCTTCCACGACGGTAAACTATGATATAATTGTGAACAGGAAGCTAATAATGGATAGGATTTTAACTAAAGCTAAAAATGACCCTGAAATAGTGGCAGTCTTTCTCTTCGGCAGCCAGGCGAGAAGTGAATCCGCCGCCAGTTCAGACGTTGATATATGCCTCATGCTTCGGCCCAACAAACATGATGCTTCAGCCTTGTTCCAGAAAAGACTGAATTATCTTAAAGAAAGTAACGCCGATGTCCACATTTTCTCCCAGTTGCCGCTATATGTCAGGCACAGAGTATTGAAAGAAGGCAAAGTCCTTCTCTGCATGGATGAAGACCTGCTGTATGAAATCGCCTTTCGAACCGCACAAGCCTTCGAGGACTTTAAGCATATTTACTACGGATACTTAGAAGAGGTTGCTCGTGCTTGACCGCGACCGGATTCTAATCAAGATTGACCAGCTTGAGAGATACCTTAAAGAACTCCGTGAGATTTTGCCTGCGGATTTCACCGGCTATCAGAAGATTGAGAAGCGGAGAGCTTGTGAAAGATTGCTTCAGGTCTCAATAGAAGCGGTTATTGATATATGTCACCTGCTGGTAGCCGGACTTCGATTAGGCATCGCTGCCGAAGAGGATGACTTGTTTGAAAAGCTAAAAGAAGCTGGCATCATTTCACTGAAGACGACCGAGGTGCTAAAAGAGATGAAAGGCTTCAGAAATATTCTAGTCCACGAATATGCCCGAATAGATGACAAGATAGTTTATGAGATAGCCAGGACAAGATTAGCCGACTTTGAGGCATTCAAGCAACAGATACTCCAATACCTGAAGGAGAGCATTTAGCAATATCAAAATGTCATTCTGAAGGAGTCCCGATTTTATCCCGATTTATCGGGAAGAATCTCGCTCAGGGTAAACTCCGTGAAGAGTCTACTTATAATGTTGCTCCGACTAAGGCAAGATTCTCCCTTTGCTTTGTAGCAGCAGAAATGCCACTGAGAAAAGGCGCGCTGTCAGTCTTTGAATTACAGCATTTCTCCCTGATATAATTATTTTTGCTAAGGGCAGACGAGGTTGCCAGATGAAATACACGGTCATCATTGAAAAAGGCAATGAATCCGGCTACATAGCCTACGAATGTATTGGAATCCGGTTGCTATCAGTGGCAGCCCAAATGCATTATAATTGAATAGCGTAAGGAACAACGGCATATGGTTAGCCGTAAGGCATGCCATCGCTTTTACAATGGGCTGATACAATAATATAATATCAGTGAGTATAAAGGATAACGGGTGGGCTAATTTTAGAGAAAATACTATCTGGGCTTTCCGATACAAACATCAGGTTCAGTGCGCTAAGAAATCTTTTGTTAGAATTAGGTTTTAATGAGCGCATTAAAGGGGACCATCACATTTTGACCAAGCCCGGTATTGCTGAAATCATAAATTTGCAGCCTCTGAAAGATGGTAGGGCCAAAGTTTATCAAGTTAAGCAGGTAAGGGGTATAATTTTAAAATATACGCTTCATAAGGAGAGCGAAGGTGTATAGATACGAAGTAATTGTTTATTGGAGTGACGAAGATAAAGCTTACATAGCCGAGATTCCTGAACTTCCAGGCTGTATGGCTGATGGCGCAACGTATGAAGAGGCAGTAAAGAATGTTCAGGTGATTATCTATGAATGGATAGAAACAGCAAGAGCCTCAGGACGGGAAATACCAACTCCGAAGGGAAGACTAATGCACGCGTGACTGGTGATTAGTTATTCCCCAAAGAAATCCTTATACCATCCAATTGTACGCTCCAGCCCCTCATCCAGCGTAACCAGGGGTTTCCGCTTCAGTATCTATCACTCACAAGGTTCGCGCCTCAACTCTGTTTCGCATGGCCTTGGTGTGGCTTTCAGCGTCATCAAACACCGCCTGATGAGCTATGGCCCAGGTAAAAGACTAAACAGGACTGCCTCGACAGGCCAAAGGCAGGGTATCGAACGAAACATTGACATAGCGCCATTAGCTTTAAGCGATAGATTAATCACGAATAAGTTGTGGTAATGGCAAAGGGATGATAAAACTGCCGCGGAACCCTTTGTTCCGGAGTTTGGGCATCAGTTCATCTGCGATATGCCAGGAAAGCAAGAGTGCATACTCCGGTTGGTCAGTAAAGAGACATGACTCCTCTACCACAGGTATCAGCGTGCCAGGTATATATTTGCCGATTTTATGTGACCCTTTAACTTCCAGCACATAGTCAAGCATCCCATCATCTATGCCGACGTAATTGATAAGTGTGCTGGCACGCGAGGGTGCGCTAATGCCATAGATGTGTTGCCCCTTCTCCTTGATAGCTAGAAGTAGGGCGTGCAGGCGCAGTTTAGAGAGAACTACTCGCTCTTTGAATTTGAGCAAATTATCTTTGTTCAACACAACCGGAGCTTCTTCCTTCAGAAGTTCTGCCACTATCGGCTGGACAGCATAATCTCCTGCCCTCGCGGCATAGACACGAATAGAGCCGCCATGGGTAGGAATTCGTTTGGCATAGAAAATTTCCAGTCCATGTTTTTCTAAAAGATACTTCAGACTATGTAACGAATAGTATCGCAAATGTTCGTGATAAATCGTGTCGTATTGTAGCGTTTCAATAAGTGGCAACAAATAATGCGATTCGGAAATAAATACACCGCCGGGTTTTAGTAATTGCATGATCAACTCCACCACGCCATTGACATTTTCGATATGCGCGAACACATTGGTAGCAGTAACCAGTTTTGCCTGCCCATGCTGCACAATAACCGTGGAAACAACCTCCGGAGTGAAATAGTCAATTATCGTCGGAATGCCACGCTCTATTGCGATTCTGCCAATTTCCTCGGGCGTGATTCCCAAAACTCGATGATTGTCTTTGAAATTGCTTAAAAGATTGCCATCGTTAGAACCGATGTCCACAACTAGGTCTTGCGGACCTAAATCCATTTTCGTCCTGACTTCGCGATAGAGTTCAGCGAAGTTCTCACGAAGGATTTTTGTGGTGCTGCTGGTATAAGGATATTCCGGTGGAAAGATAACTTTCGGGTCAACCACCAGGCCCAGTTGCACCAGGTGGCATTGGGGGCAATAAAGCAATTGCGCAGGATAGCTGGGCTGCTGACACGGCTTCTCACCGATAGGATTCATTCGATTGACCGGCGGCAGATAGCCCAAAAAAAGTATCGGCTCAAGACTGGGATTATCGCACACCTGGCAACATTCAACAACAACACTGGAGCCAGTTCCAGCTGCAATTTTTGGTGGATTTGACATTAATGGACCTCCTTCTATTTGTTATTTCCTTGTCGGTATGCGCCAGAAGAATCTACTCAGCCGGCTTAAGATGGGCATTCTCATCATACCAACGTAGCGCAATCGGTAGTCCGCTATGTAAATTATATTGCGGCTTATATCCCAATGCAGTCAGTTTGGCGATATCAGGGCAGCGCCGTGGCGTACCACCTCCTGCCGGTTCGCCCGGCACAACCTTTACCTTCCAACCAAAGTAATCACCCACGAGATGCGCTAGTTTCTCTATGGTTACTTCTTCCATCGTCCCGATGTGATAAATGCCCAGGTGTTCGCCGTGCTCCAAGACCAAACCTAGCCCGGCGATGAAGTCTTCAATGAAGACAAAGGCGCGTGTCTCTTTGCCGCTACCCTGGATTGGGAAACGAACAGGGCCTCCTGCTGTCCGGCATAGTTGTTTCATGCGCAGCGCAAACTGCGGGATGACATGCTCCCATCCCATATCTGGACCATAAACATTGTGCGGGCGGAAAATAACCACACGCTGAAAATGCTTCCGCCCATAGTTAAGCGTCATCGCCTCACCAATGATCTTCCCCGCTGCATAAGAATAGCGCGGATTGAGAATATCAGGAATAGATAGGGGAACTGTCTCGTTGGTCGGCACAGTCGGCGGAGTCTGATACACCTCAGAGCTGGAAGCCAAAATTAACTCGCCAACTCCGTGTTTTAGACAGGCGTCAATAACGTTTACTGTACCTTTGACTCCCACATCCAGGACAAACTCAGGCTGGGTATAAAAGAACTTTGTACCGTTCACAAATGCCAGGTGACAGATGCTATCTACACCCTCTGTCGCTTTGGTCACTGCCTCAGCGTCACGGATATCGGCAGCAACAAATTCAAATTCGGATTGTATATCTTTCAGACGTCTGATGGTGCCGCGCCAATCGTTATCTAATACGCGCACGCGATGTCCTCGCTGAAGCAGATGTCGCACCAGTGCGCTTCCTAGAAAGCCTGTTCCCCCAGTTACCAAATAGAATCTTGACATCATTGGCACCCTTCATGTTGCCATCGCAACTGGAATGCGGACCATCACCTGTGTATGCTTGCACCCCGAAGCACGCCGCAACTGGATAGCGCCCCACCAAAACCACCGCAGATATTCCACGAACCATGGCCCCAGGCGGAATGTAGACTTGCCTCCGTAGAGACGGTCAATAGAAGTTACAGGCACCTCACCAAGTTTCAAACCCAGGAGTTGCGCTTTGATAGACATCTCGAAAGCAACTGCCCACCCAACGGGCCTGGCTTCCAAGTGCAAGCGTTCGAAGATAGGGCGGCGGAACATTTTGAGGCCTGTAGTAGAATCGCTTAATGCTGAACCCACCAAAGAATGAAGAAGCCAATTGGCAATACGCGAGAGCATTCCACCCACCACTGTGCCCCCCAAACGCCGCCCGCCATAGGCATATCGGGTGCCGGTCACGAAATCACACCCCTCATCAAGCAAAGCCATCATATCTTCAAGTGCTAAGATGGGTGCAATTTCGTCTACTGCGTAAATTAGAATATATTCGCCCACCGAGGCCTCGACTCCAGCGCGAATGGCATTTATAACCCCACGTCCAAGTGTATTGAGCACAAGCCGCAGATTGGGATACTCAGGCTGTATTGCATTGACAACAGGAATGCTGGTATCCTCCGGAAAATCGCATATTACCAAGACTTCATGAGGTACCTCAGTCACCGCTTTTAGAATCCTGAGCATAACCTTTAAGTTGGCACTCTCGTTTCGCACGGGCAGTAGAATGGACAGTTTGATATCCTTTTCATTTGTTTGTATAGCAGTTGACTTATCAGGTTCTGCTCGAGCAATTTCAGTCATTTTTTCCCTCAGTAAATTTCCGTATATGTTGGCACACTAGATGAACATCTTCGTCTGTAAGCGTGAAGGCTGAAGGAAGCCAGATAGCCTTTGGCATTAGCCGCGTACTATTTGGGAAAGCAGCATCAGGTTGAAAATACGGTAGTTGAGTATGAACCGGATGCCAAAAACGGCGGCAATGAATCCCTTTCCCTAGGAGATAACGGTCTAAATCATTCCTGCGCTCAATAATTGCATCCGTCCATTGAGGAATTTCACCACCTTCTAGGTTGAACCCAGGAAGTCGGGTTCCAGGTAAGCCACCCAATTCCTCGGTATAAATGCTGTAAATATGTTTCTGCCGTTCAAGGCGGGCCTCGAGTGCTGTAAGTTGTGCCAACCCCACTGCTGCCTGCAAATTGGTTAACTTGAAATTATACCCAATTGAGCGATGGATATCATCTCCTCCTGTACCACGGACTGGACGTCCCTGGTCCTTCAATTCACGCAAGCGTATGTGCAGGGCATCATCGCTTGTTAGCACCATTCCACCCTGTCCTGTCGAAATGGTTTTGTTTGGAGAAAATGAAAGGCAGCCAGCGACACCCCACGTACCCATATATTTGCCATTCGTTGCCGACATAAAGGCTTCTGCGGCATCTTCGATTATCATCAGGCCATATTCACGCGAAATTTCCATTATCGACGTCATATCTGCTGCTCGCCCACTGACATGCACCGGTACAACAGCCTTTGTATGTGGTGTAATTGCAGCCCGGACCAAATCAGGGCTGATGTTCAAATTCAATGGGTCAATATCTACCAATACTGGCTTCGCCCCGGTCAATGTAACAGCATTGGCAGTTGCAATAAAAGTGACATCTGGCACAATCACCTCGTCACCCGGCCCAATTCCAACTCCGGTCAACGCAAGGAAAATAGCTGCTGTACCGCTGGTGACAGCAACAGCATGTTTAACTCCGACACGCTGTGCTATTTCCTGCTCGAATTTGGTTGTTATAGCTCCATCGTTCAGAAAGTTACTGTCCAGAACCTCTTTTATTAGCTGGTATTCCTGGCCCGTAATTTTCGGTGACCACCACGGGATTGTTTTAGACATGTCGGTTCCTAAGAGACTTGTTCAGTTTTTCTACTTGCGCCAGTACGTTTTCCCGGTTGCGCCAGCGTATGAATCTGATGGGAATGCCCGCATAAACCGACCACGGCTCAAATGCAAACGCTGGCAGAACAAAACTCAGTGCTCCAATTACTGTGCCGACTGGGATATGATTATTCGGCATAACGATGGAATTAGAACCCACAGCGGTATAGTTGTCCATAATAACATTACCAGCGATAACATTCGTCTTTATCGAACCAATGCCCTCTGGCAAGATAGTCACAATATCATTAACAAAATCATCAGAGGCACACCAGACTTTCACACCTGCGGATAAACTACTGTAGTCACCCATTTGAAACAGAAATTTGACTCCCCCGGCTACGCTGCAACCTGATGCAATATGTGAACAAATACCAATTCGCACCCGTGTGGAGAAGTAACAGTAATCATCAACAATGGAATCCTCTCCGATCTCAAAGAATTCGGGATGTCGGATTCTAGAATTGGCTGATATGATAGGTTTCACGATCTCGCCTCAGATGGGATTACATTCCACAAATCCACCACATCAACTCCCTGTGGTATTTTTAGTTGTTTATAGGCTGAGTGTGGAACGCCAATTATCACTACATCGCTCGATGCAACCAATTCTTCCTTGCTTATAAAAGTTGGATCATATGCAAACTCATCTGAATACAGGACAGTCGCACCATGAAAGCGCAGTATCTTGCCCAGCTTGTATGAAAGAGAGTCGCGTGTATCATCGATATCCGCCTTGAACGCCATGCCCAGGATACCTACCCGTGTGCAGGTGAGGTTATACTTCCGCCGCAGGTGCTCGACAATAAAACCAGGTAAGCCCTCATTGACAGTCATAGCAGCTTGTCCTAGAGGAAAGCGGTTGATGTCAAACGCGAGAAGCTGCATCGTATCCTTTAGCAGACATGGGCCAGCGGCAAAGCCAGCGCTAGCCAGCCCAGAAGCCCGGCAATATCCCTCCACCATCACCCGTCGCACGCAATTAAAATCCACGTCAAAGTCCTGTGCTATCATATAAAACTGATTAGCAGCAGCAAATTGGATATAGCGCCAGGCATTCGTGAACAGCTTGACCAGCTCGGCTTCTGCAATTCCAACTTGAATAACCCGGGGGGAAATGATTGAAAATAGCTCAGTAGCATCCACAACGGCCTTTTGGCTCAAGCCAGCCACTAGCTGCGGTAATTCAGCAAGCTCCCTTATAGCATAGCCCTGGGCAATTCGCTCCGGGCAGTAGGCAATATTCCAGGGACCACCTCCCATTTTCTCCAATAACCGCAATACCTGCTGGCACGTCCGTGGAAAAACCGTGCTGCGTATGATGATGGTCTGACTATTACTTAATTGGGGATGCAGCTCTATAAATAAATCCAGCAAAACCCGCAATTTGGGATTGAGATACTCGTCAACTGGTGTGCCGATTGCAATGATAACAAAACGCGCCGCAGATATCGATTGGATATCTGTGGACAAAAATAGTCTCTTATTGATTACCTCCTTCAAAATCGGCTCGGCGTCATACTCAATGAATGGCATCTGCCCTTTTTGTATCAATTTCATGGCTTGTGTATTAACGTCATGCAAGATAACCTTCTGGCCTTTTGAGGCAAAAATCAGTCCCAGAGGCAATCCGACATGCCCAGCACCGCCGACAATGCAGATATCAAAATCGTACATCACTCTACCCTCTCTTCTTGAAAATCACGGTGTCATAAGCAACAAAATTGAACGCAGCGGCTAATGCCATCCCAATAGCTGCATTTATGATATAGAACACACCCAAAAACTGCAACAACGCAAACAAAGCCAATCTACCTACTAGACTTATGCCTAACGCAAGGTGAAATTTAAGCATTTGAATAACCAAACTACCTCCACTTTCTTTATATCTGTCTCGCCATGTTACTCCACGCATCATGAAAAAGTTGTATATCGTGCCCAGTTCCATACTGATCGCGTTAGCTATGTTTTCTCCCAGTCGTGTATTGAATCCCAGGTAGCTCACCAGTATATATAGCATTAATAGAACCAGTAGGGCTGTAGAACCGCCAACGACCAGAAACATGCCTATCTTCGATATTCTTTGATAGACATAAGCGACTATCTTCCATTTTTTAATGGACGAGAGCACAGTATTACTGGATATGGCTGCATATAAATTATGATAAATCCTATTTTTCATTTCTCAAATAAGTGCCAGTACGTATATACGCATATTTACCTGATATTGTACTAGTAATGAACGTGTTGGCAAAGGGGAACGGGTTTTAATATCAGGGACAAAAGAGCTACTAATACAAAGGTAATGCTTTACAATCACTACCTGACCTCCAGGATAACTATCTGTTCTGGTACGTAGTATCCGCTTATGTCTGCCGTTACAATCTTGAGTGAAAGAGTATGTTGTCCTTCACTAAGTGTTGATGTGGGAAAGGAGGCTAAAAAGCCTGAATACCTGTAGTGGTCGTTTTTAAGTGCGGCAGCCACGTCAGGCCTGTCCACTCCATAATAGGCAAGTATATCTTTCTGGCCGTCAATGTTGATAAAGACACCACTAGCAGCCTGTCCAGCCTTCTGGTCAACCGCCCAGCCTGAAACAGTGATAGTTTTTTCCTGCTGACCATCAATAATAATGTGATAGCCCTGTTGCGCTGACTGACGACCATCGATGGTGTCTATGTAGAAAAGTGTGGTGCCCTCCACCAAGGGCAGTTTCTCGAGCTCGAATCGAGGGGAGGCAAAAACATTGAGCTTGTATTTTCTTAAAGTCTCCGCTCGTTCTCTCACCACCTGGTGGTTGGAGAAAAGTAGTGCCAGATGTTCATCACTCTGGAATTCAAAGGTGGACAAATAATATGCAGCCTGGCTCCGATAGGCTCTTATTGATTTACCGTCTGACATTATTGCATGGCCATATGAGGCAATTATACCCAGGGTCATCAATGACAGCACAAAACCAAACAAGAATGGCTTTAAGTTCTGGTACTTGACTTTTAATTGCAGAATTGCCAGATAAAGCCCAACTATACCTGGGATAATCAGCGTCGTATATCGAGATGAAAATGCTTGTTCCACACCGAATCCAGCCCGCGTCAGAACCAATATAGCTGCAGTGAGCAGACTAAATGATATCAAGCAAAGGGGAAATGTCATAACTGACTGAGTCTGTGAGTCTCTTTTGATTGCGTATACAAGAACATAAATATATGAAGCCAGAAGCAATATACCCATTGCCGCCGCTGTATATGTATCGACGGCGAGTGGACTTCCTATACTTACCATGAGGAAGCTCAGGGAGGAAAAGGGATGATGCATAAAGTATAATAAACTCGGATGGTACGATGGTTTTGTGTAGCCAACAAAATAGGCAATATAGATAAAAATCCCTATCAGACACCATATAGATACTATCTTCAGGTATAACCACTTAGACCCCTTTCCCTGCGACCACCAGGTCCACAGAATTTGGATGAACCCTACGGGCCATATAAGCAGTCCGTTAGCAAATGTAAATGAGCATATCACGCCACTGACAATCGAAAGTCCAAACCATCCCCCTACATTTCTGCTTTTCTCTAAAAAATAAACGGATAATAAGAAAAATAAAATCATCATAAAAATAGATAATGTAATACCCCAAAGTAGACTCTCCCATTGGCGAAGGCTGAATATCAGCCAGACCACAGGGATGAATTTTGCCAGTGTTCCTTGTGAGGTGCCGAAATTCCGAACATAAACAGTGAGAAGCACGCAGCTAATGAGACACAGAAGGAACCATGAAAAATACATTTCGGCGACATTGTTGTAATGAGTGATGGCACCAAGTACTAGCATGATTAGCCATGCAAATGGCACACGGTGCTCGTTGTGCTGGGCAAAGAGGTCAGCGAACGATAGCTGTCCGCTGAACATTTTGTCCAACAAGGGGATGAAATGGAACTGGTCCCAGAAAGGTACGTTTACGCCATACGCTCTTATGAATAGCAAACTGATAACGGCGGGGGTTATCATAAGCACGATTATAATAACCCACTTTGCTAAAACACATCGGCCTACTTTCATCTCCAATGCTTATCTCGAGTCGGAATTATAGCGGAGTTATAAAAAATCGCCTTCAGTCTTTTTTAGAATTATTATGACTTCCTTTATTTCTTCATTGTAATAAATGATCTCGACCCCAAAAGGCAGCCGTCTCTTTTTCTTTAAGTGGACTATTAATTCTATCATCTCTATCGGTGTCCATACGTGATAATGGATTGAATACTTCATCTTCAGTAGCTCGGTGACACGCCTTCTCGCCTCAGCACCCTTGCGATTCTCACATTCAACCCACTCTTGAAAATGTACACGGCGGAACCATCGGGCTCCGAGGGCGTGTTCCAGTTCAAGATGCGTTATCGATGTCACAGGACGGTCCTTGTCCCGAATGTAGCGTTTATCGGGGAGTGCAATAAAAAGGATGCCGTCGGACCGCAAGACCCTCAGCATATTTTGAATTGCCTTTATGGGATTTTCACAATGTTCGAGAAAATGACAGGCAATAACGAAGTCAAGGGTGTTATCTTTGATTTTGGATAATTCTTCGCCGTTATCGATTATATCTGGCTCGATAAGTTTATGGTCCTTTAGCTCAGGATAGTGCTTTCTGAGCTCCTCGATGGGAAGTCTATCGATATATTGTACCTTAGCACTATCCGGAACATTTAAAGGTCGCTGGAGGGGGCCTATTTCAATTCCGTTTCCGGCAAGATATTGGCGGGCTATCATGTCTCGGTCGATTTTCATCTATACCGCTCCCTTTATATCAAACCAATCAATTAGGCTATTACTCTGTGTTACAAGTTACAACGTCTTCTTTCATAATAATCGTATAAGTTTGCGTCAACCGTCTGTCAAAAAGATGCCTGCACCATCTTCCTTTGCTAACTCTCTGATTTCCATAGCTACGTCGTCTGGCAATTTGGGCCTGCCACCGAGTGTTGCTTGATAAGCTTCCTTGTAAACCTCCAGCGTCTTCTCTATCATCTCTACCGTGGAGAAAAGCTTGATTCTCTTTTTGCCTCTTTCCACAAGTTCGCTTCTTATCCCGGCGTCATTTAGCACCGAATACATTGCATCGGCTAGTTGCTTCGGCTGAGTGCAATCAACGAGAACCGCTGCATCGCCGACAACTTCAGGTATAGACGTGGCATCTGAGGCAACGACGGGCACCTCGCAAGCCATCGCTTCCAACAGAGGTAGCCCAAACCCCTCGTAAAGAGACGGGAAGACAAACAAAGAGGCGCAGCTATAAAAAAGCGGCATGTCCTCATCTGGTACATAATCCAGAAGCTGAACCTTGTCTTTAATTTTAGCTAGCTTGGATTCTATAATTCTCCTTCTATTCAAGTGTGTGTCCGGGGCTATCAAGATGAGGTCAGGCACGGAAGCTCGGTCACCTCCAAAGCTGTTTAATAGGCACTCGTATGCCGAAATCAGACCCTCATGGTTCTTGTGGGGGAAAGTTGTACCAATGTACAAAATGTATGGATTGTCGAGCTTGTATTTGGCTTTGAAGTCGGCCAGGAGACTTGGGTCTTCGGTCTTCTTGAACTTGCTGGTATCAAGCAACGCTGGATAAACAACAGTGATTTTCTCAGGGGGCACTTGAAGATTCTTTACCATATCCCTCTTGGAGTGTTCGCTAATTGCTATAATCCGGTCTGCAATTTTGGCAGCCAGTCCCATTATTTTCTGGTAGCGCTTATAATCCTGCGCACTTAGAAAATAGTCGGGATGGTGATATGATATTAAGTCTAATATAGTTATTACGCTAGCCTTGGCATTAAGAAGAAGCAGCAGGTCAAAGGCTGAGTAGCACTGAAAAGGTCGGTGAAACACGTCAGTGGCGAAGAAGTCTGAGTCCCAAAGTATGTCTGTGGAGTCCAGAGCGTATTTCCTCGTAAATTTACCGTTCTGCCGATAGTACCTGTCCAAACTACCATCTGCTGTAAAGATGGTGTAGCGATTTTGGCTGTCTAGGCTGACTAATCCATCTATCAGCCTCATCATATAGCGTTCTGACCCAGTCCACCTGTTCCTTACTAAGAGCTGGGCATCAATACCAACACGTAGGGATTCAATCGGACGCACTTCTATGCTCTTACGTATGGCTATTTGAATATCCGACAATGGATTTCTGGCGGTAAAATCTGTCACCATCTGCGGATAATAGGGATGTTTCTTTACCAAGATATTCCAGTTCTTGGCCTCGAGTAGTTGGGCTTGTTCTGTATTGGTCGAGGCTGTTCCTGCGTGGTAAACAAACACATGTGGGCAAGCAACGTGGCAATATCCTTTCTCTGAAGCACGTAGGCAGAAATCCACCTCCTCCTCATATCCCCTACCGAACTCTTCACTATAAAGCCCTATCTCAGAGATGACTTTCCTCTTTACATACATGCAAAAACCAATGCCGACCGGTAATTCATAGAAGGAAATCCCGATTCTTTGAGAAGCCTTCTCCACTAGCTCCCCAAATTCTTGCACGCTATAACCCGGTGGGATTTGGTTGTTTTTGCAAAACTCTGGAACCGAGCATACTGTAGCATTGTTTGAAATAGGTGTAACCGTAGCAATTCTATCGTCGCTATAAGCACAAGCTCGTAGTTTACTAAGCCAGTCGTATGTAACAATGGCATCAGTATTTAGAAGCACGACATCATTATTTGAAAAGCTCATCCCCCTATTGACGCTTTCAAGAAAGCCAACATTTTTCCTATTGCGTAGCACGATTACATTGCTATTCCTAGATTCTAGATAGGCTAGATATTCCAGCAACCTCTGGTCAGTACTCCCATCGTCGACCACTATTAGCCTGTAAGGGATACCAACTGTAAACGAGAGCACGGCGCTGAGGCACCTTCTGGTCCAGTCAAATGCGTTGTAAACTGGCACAACTATGTCTACCTGTTGACCATGGTTGAGCGGCAGTTCTGTCAGGTAGACTGACCGGTCAGAAGCTGCAGCGTACTTAACCTTTTTGACTCGTAACCAGAGTTTTGCTTTTCTCCAAAAACTATGCCAGCCTTCATTCAAAATAACTCTTATACCAGCTAATCCAAGCTCGTAATAATAGCGTCGCCGTGTGCCAGGGCGCAGCAGTTTTTCGATGACTCTCTGGTATCTGCTCAAAAGCTGCACCACTATACCTCGATGAATCTGCTGTATTTGAGCTTCAAGGGAGCTTATTTGAGACACCTTCTCCTCCAGGCTTGCCTCAAGGGAGCTTATTTGAGACACCTTCTCCTCCAGGCTTGCCTCAAGGGAGCTTATTTGAGACACCTTCTCCTCCAGGCTTGCCT
>Ga0194125_10004924_pt1 | contig 20603 bp, 12 predicted proteins | sample TA2KigC250mmetaG_FD_148626 | JGI IMG/M metagenome (GOLD analysis project Ga0194125, IMG submission 148626) | Freshwater microbial communities from Lake Tanganyika, Tanzania - TA2015034 Kigoma Deep Cast 250m | ecosystem: Environmental > Aquatic > Freshwater > Lake | place: Tanzania: Lake...
GCACGTTGACCGACCGGCTCAAAGGACCCGGGATGCGGTGGGACAAGCCCAACGCCGAGGCGATGATGGCTTTGGCCTGTGTTTACCGCAGTGGCTTATGGGATATCTACTGGAAATCCGAGCGGGCCGCGGCATAACGCCGCCAGGATCTTTCCTCACACACCTTGCGGCCGGAACCAAGAGATCCTCAACCACGGAGATCACGGAGGGCACGGAGAAAGAGGGTATGGACTCTCGGCAGCACGGTGCCAACCTCCACAAAGTCCCACGTCTCTTCCACGCCGTGTCTTTGGTTCTATCTCCGCGGTCTCCGTGCCCTCCGTGGTTCAAAACTGCCTTGCCGAGTCACCCCAGAGAACACGCGGTGGCCGGCAGCGGAGAGCGGCCCGTGCCTGAAAGCCTTCGCGAGTTCTGTCTTGACGCGAGACATAGGTCTTTGTCTTTCAAAGACTTACGTTCCTCGTCCCCGGAAATCTGTGCAGGAAAACAAGATTTCGACAGGCAGCAATGCGAATAAGGCATGTAGAACAGCCGCCCTCGGCTGTGGAATCAACTGGGAACTGCCAACTGAGAACTGTCAACTGCGTACCAACCGACTACCGCCTCCGCCCTCCGAGCGACGGCTTCCAACCGCAGATGAACGCTGATGAACGCCGATTCCGAACAACCTGCAAGCGACGAGCGACGGGGGCCGGGGGACGTCTTCAAGCCCCAGAGGACACCGGGAAAAACAACCAGGAGCCCCGCGCGGCCCCAGTCGGTCAAGAAAAAACGTCTGTCCTTGATTTTTTTTCTTGACTCTCCGGCCCGGCGGGCTCAATAATACCCCGTAGAAGTACTGACTATAAGCTGACGCCCCGAAAAAATGGTTGGACCCTGCCGGCCCAGTAGCGCATAGAGCTACGGATTTGTACGCATAGTTTCGTGCCAAGTGGCCCGGAAATATTGGCCCACACGTTACCCGTAGCCCGGATGTTGCCTCATATAGGGTAGCCGAAGGCAGGATTCACACCAGACGCCTCGGCATCGGGTGCCCGTGACGTAGACAAATTGGTCGCAGCTCCAAGTAGTTGGTATTGGAAGGGAGACAACCATGAAGGGCAAAGGCATTTCTTTCTTGTGCGCGGTGGCCGCGCTGGTCTGCGCGACGGCGGTGGATGCGTCGGCCCTTGGCGTCGGCGATACGGTCAAGGTGGTCGTCAACCTCAATGTCCGCACCGGCCCCGGCACGAACTACCCCGAAATCACGAACCCCAATTATCCCGGATCGGCGCCTGCGGGAACCATGGGCAAGGTCATTGCCGGCCCGCAAAATGCAACCGGCTACACTTGGTGGGGAGTGGACTTCGGCCCAGGATTGTACACGGGCTGGGCGGTTCAGAATGGGCTACAGGCGACAGCCTCATCGCCGCCCGCCGTTGCGAACGTCACCTTGACCCTGTACGTTCACGAGGGCAGCATCAGTGGTCCGCCGATCCCCGGCGTAAGGGTGGCTGTCCAAGATGGCGCCGGCAGCAGCTTCGCGCAGACCACCAACGCAAGCGGCTACGTGATCATATCTGGCAAGCCCGGCACCTGGGGATTCGCCGCCGCAAAAGAGGCCTACCAGCCGAATTCCTGGTCCCAGGCCATCTCTTCAACCTGCACCAGATACGCCTTCCTCCAGAAACTACCTACCCCCCCCCCAACTACCCAACTCTCCGCACCTGCGGCTCCGATCCTGATTGCTCCGGGCATGGCCTCTGAACCCGGGCCGACAATTGACATCCTCACCCCAACCTTTCAATGGGTCGGCGTTCCAGGGGCCGATTGCTACACGTTGGCCATAAGCGAGTACCCGTATGGGACGAGCCGCATCATCTACAACCCGCAGCGAATTGCGAGCACGTCCCATGCTGTCCCGGCCGGTGTCTTGAAGCCGGGCGTCAAGTATCGCTGGAACATGCAAGCCCATAGCCCTGCGGATTGGAGCCAGATATCGAAGCCCCTCTATTTCCAGACAAGACCGTCTGTTCTATCTCCTCAACAACCCGTTCCACCCGTTACATCTGATAATCCGCCGAATGTTACTGCGTTCTCGGCTTCTGCTTCGGAGATTCAAAAGGGCCAAACGATCACGCTGTCCTATTCCGTGGCGGACGATGTAGGTTTGAGCCGGGTGGAGTTATGGCGAGCGGACGATACGGCGGGTGTGGATTTCAGAAAGATACCCCCGGATCACCCAATATCTGGAAAGCAGCACTCGGGCTCCTTCTCTGACACTCCGCCTTCGCCGGGCACCTACCGTTATGGCCTGCATGTGGTAGACAGTGCCGGGAAATGGAACTGTGAAAGGAACTCTGAAAGCGGTTCCCTGCCGGGTATTCACGGTCCGCGACAGGTAGTAGTCGTTGCAGCACCCATTATCCAACAGCTGCAACGTATCAGCGATCCCAATCCCAGTGAGATCAACGCGGAAATCGAGCGTCTCGCTTTGGAGTACAGTGTGCCCCCGATCATCATTCAGGCGATCTGCTGGAACGAAAACAGATGGGTCCACATTGATCCTGCTACAGGAAGACCTGCGAAAGGACTCACTAACGATTTCGGATTGATGCAAGTCACAGAGCAGGAAGCCGCGGCATTTCCACAATACGCTGACTGGAAGGACAACTGGAAGACGAACCTTCGCCTCTCTGTCCGAATTCTTGTCGAGAGAAAGTGGGCAAAGAACGAAGTTCCCGAGGCTGCTGGCAAGCTCATCCTTGAAAATTGGTATTACCCGGTCGCATGGTACAACGGATATGGGCTGACGGCGTATGACTATGTGGGCCGGGCGTACGGCTTCATGCAGAATCCCCCGTCGGAGATTGCCACGTTCGCGTTCTGTCGTCGGGTTGATGTTGGTTCACCGAGGTTGATTCCCGGCTGGGATACGGATAAGAACATCAGGCAATCTGGTAACAAACCGTATCAGCTCAGCCAGATCGTCCAAGCTGGAGGGCACATTCATCGGTGGAACGGCAAGATGGGCACAGCCCTCCTCTATGAGGATGTAACGGCACAGTACGCGCGAGGTGCTCCCCAGCAGCCTACCACGGTTGCGTCATCGGGCCCTTCCGGACGTTCAGAACTAACAGTCACGGAGCCACCTTTTTGCCTTCCTACCGAAGGCACGTTGGGCTATCGCTATCAGGAGGGAGATCATCTGGGTATTGACGTATGGAGCGGAGTGGGTTGGGACTCGGCAAGGAGATTCGTGGGCACAGATGTGAATCCGCCCGGCAAACCCATACACCTCCCGTACGCCGGTACGCTGAGAGCGATCATAAGAAACAAGGGTAACACAACCGTTCAGGGCCTTATCTTCAGGCACAGCATCGATCCTCAGTACGGGACGATAGTTCCAGAATTGGAGGTAGAAACTATATATCTACACATGGCCAGCGAACAGAGTCGTGAGTCCTATGTGAACCCCGCACTGCTAACCCCCGATGCTATCAGAAAAGCGTATCCCAAGGGTTTTCTCCTTGGGTGGCAAGGGAATCAAAGGTGGAATGCAACGTCAGCCAACGAAAACGTCATAGTCCACCTACATTTCGCGCTCCGGTATACAAAGGACGCCCCTTCGTCAACCACCTTGCAGGGCCCATACCGTGATCCAAGTCCCTATTTGGGATATCAACTCAACGTCGAGAAACCGAACGCACTCCCGAAGGGTTTCGTCTTTCTCGTCGGAGGGAATAGGAATACGATCCCACAGTCGGTACACGCATCCGTCGCCTCTGAAGCGCCAACTGCCGCCTCAACTGTGACTGGGGCGGCGGATCACACTGCTAGGCTACAGACTCCGGCTATTGACAGGGTGACTGAAGTGCCATCAACTTCTCAAGCTAACCCGCAACAAACCACCCCGGGCGCAACGCGGGCGGAAGAACCAACGGCCCGCCAATTGTCGGCCCAGGAACAGGCCCAGGCGGCCGAGCTCTGGAAGCAGGCCGAAGCTGCCCGCAGGGCGATGAACACACCGTCTGTCGGCAAGACCAACAGACGATTGGTCGCCGAAGCCAACAAGAAGAGACTTGTGGACCTCTGTCGGCAGATCATCCGGCAGTATCCCGATAGCGAGTACGCTGCCAAGGCAAGACAGGCCTTGGCGAGCTTGCCAGAGGCAGATCGCAAACGATATGGCGTGACAGATCAGGAGACGGCCACGGGCAAGAAGTAAGACGTGTATTGTATCTGCTTTGGAGCGTGCGGAGCAGTGAAATTTCAGACGTCAGTGCATTTGAGGAGAGCAGGTCATGGGTAGCAGAATGAAGGGAACAAGGTCTCTTGTGGCGCTGGAGCTTGTGGCGACGGCCGCCATTCTTTTCGGCGGCTGTGCGTCGGGAGAGAGCGTGGGGCAACTGAACATCGATGTCTCCAAGATCAACGAAGTGGCCGTGGTCGACGTGATCGGCAAGATTGAAGGGGAAACCGCCAAGAACCAAATCGCGGACTATTTCGGTATGGAACTGCTGCGCCGGGGGTACACGCCCGTGGAAAGGACGCAAATCCAGAGCATCCTCAAGGAGCAACAATTCCAGACCTTAGACGTGACCAGCGCCACCGATGCGGTCAAAGCAGGTCGGGTCTTGAACGTCTCGGCCGTGGTGGTCATCAACGTGGACTACGGCGAGCAAATGAGCATGACGGCAAAGATGATCAATGTCGAGAAGGGAACCATGCTTTGGATCGGCAGCGGCTCGGGCCGGACGGGAAAGGGGTTACTTACAATCGCCGGGGCCGTGCTGGGCGCCGGGACCGGTGTGGCGGTATCGGGGGACAGCACGGAGTCCAAGGTCCTGGGCGGCGTTGCCGGAGGCGTCTTGGGTGGTGTCGCCGGCGAAGCCCTGACGCCTCAGCAAAGCGAGATCGCCAAGAAGGTGATCATGAAGATATGCGAATCCATGCCCTCGAAGGTCCCTCTTCCTCCGAAGAAGTGAGTCGAAAGACACAACCGCAGTTCCGTGAAACGAACATCGTTCACCGTACCATTGGAGGTTAGAAATATGAACAGGACATGTGTACTAAGCATGGCCCTTGGCCCATGCCTCGCGGCGTGTGCGTTGGGTGCGACAGGGAAACCCACGATCGCGGTTTTCGATTTCACCGTCAGTCCGACGGTGACGGGAGAGATCGTGATCGACACCGGCGGCGGCGCCAGCCGCGTTGTGACCGTGGGCACCGAGTATCAAACATCTCTGCTAACCGACAAGTTCATTACCTCGCTGACGAAATCACAGAAGGTCTCTGTGGTGGAGAGAAAGAAGCTTGCCTCCTTGACCGACGAAGTGCAACTGAGCCAAGCCGGGTTGACCGATCCCGGCAAATCGGTCGAGTTCGGGAAGCTTCTGGGGGCCGACTACTTCCTGTACGGCTCCTTGTCGATGCTGGATGGGCGGATGGGGTACGAGGCCTTACCCTATAACATGGGGCAAAGACGGACCATGCAGCTCATTGTCGGGGCCGACCTGCGCATCGTTGAGACCAAGACCGGCAAGATTCTGGCCGCAAGAGGGGAGAGGGCGAAATGGGTCAAGGTGGAGGTCAACCCTTCGAACGCCGGCAATACGATCCCCGTGGAGGTACAGCAGGAGGCCTATGAGGAGCTGGTACGCAGGCTGGTGGCAAGCACGATCGACACGCTCTTTCCCATCAAGGTGGCCGCGTTCTCTGAAGATGTCATCTACCTGAACCGGGGCGATCTGGATCCCGGTGCTAAATACGAGATCTTCAAACTCGGAGATGTCATACGCGACCCCGACACGCAAGAAGTGCTCGGCCAGACAGAAACCAAATTGGCCGCGGTGCTGATTCTCGAGGGGCTTGGCAAATTATCCAAAGCTCAGGTGACACAGTGGTTCATTGGTGACAAGACCATCCCGGAAGGTTCTGTGTGCCGGTTGGCTCTTCCAAAAGAGGAAGCAGTTCCGACCCAGAACCAACCGGCCAGGGCGCCGGCGGGGCGGCACTGACGCAAAGAAGGAAACGTGGCTTCATTATGGAACGACGCGGAGAACTGAAGGTGTCAGGTAGCCTTTCTGGATTACCCATGACACGAGGTCTCATTTCCGCTTGTGGGGAACCAAGCGTATGAACAGGCAATTCCCAGTTTTATCAAGCGTATCGAGATCAGCTCCCCGCATCATGTTATGCGTCAGACCAACTGCTTCTCGCGAACAAAGCAAGGAGATACCATGACTGTGAAAACAGCCGTGCTCGTCGGTCTCGTCGGAGCCATTTGGAGCGTTGCGCTGCACCTGCTACCAATCCTCAACATGGAGGGGATACTGCGTTTCCTCTATGGGAATCCGTTTGGCCGCATGCTTTGTACCATTCCCAGTTTGACGTTGGTGGTGTTCTTTGGGGTACTACTGGTCAAGCAGAAACAGGAGACAAGAGAATGAGTGACGAGGTCAACAACCTGCTGGGCGTCGGGGGCAACGACGGAACTCCGCCAATCGGTCTTGGGCTCTCGGGATCGCCGTCGTCCGGCGACTTCTGGGCTTTCCGAACCATGATCACGCCCGTACTGATCCAAGTGATCTTCTGGATTGGCGTCATTGCGTGCGTCGTGTTGGGTATCGCTATAATCAAGAGTGCCTACAGCAGGTACTCGGATTCATGGAATGAAATCCAGGTCGCTGTTGGCATCGCGTGGATAGTCCTTGGACCTGTGGTCGTCCGCATTTATTGTGAGTTCGCCATTGTCTTCTTCAGGATGAATGAAACCCTGACCGAAATACGTAACAAGCTCAAATAACGGGCGCCGTCACTTCGCGGGGTCCGCCCTTAATATAAGCGTTAGCGGTTGGAAGCTGTCGCCCGGCTCCCGTCGCTCCGCGTGGTTGGAGGCATGAGATGGCCGCGCTCCGCTCGCAATGACATGCAGGCATCCGCCCCGATCGGCGTTCCTCTGCGTTCATCGGCGGTTTGAAGTCGGCGCTCGGCCCCCGTCGCTCGGAGGTTGTCCGGAATCGGTGTCAATCCGTGAAATCTGTGTCGTGAAGAGAAGTCCCCAAGTTGGAGGTGTCCCGTGTGAAGTTGGAAATCGGCGGAAATCGGAAGATTGCCGCGCCGGGCTCGCAATGACATGATCTGCGGTTGGAAGCCGTCGCTCGGCCCTCGTCGATTGTCTCTCAAAAGTCATGTTTCGCGTGGTTCGCGTATTTCGCGGTTCAGAAGCAGTTCCCAGTTGACAGTTGCCGGTTCTCAGTTGGAGATCCGTGTAAATCCGTGTCGAAAAGGCAGTTGTCAGTTCCCAGTTGCCAGTTCCCAGTCAGATTGCCGCGCTCCGCTGCAATGACATGATCTGCGGCTGAAGAAGAGCTGTTGAACCGAGGATGACAGAAAGGAAAATGGCAGAAACGAAAATGAATCCGGAAGAACAGGAGACCTTCTTCGGCTCTCCCCATATTCCTTTCCACCATCTTCTTTTCTACCCCTCTTGGTTCCGGCCGCAGTCCGGGCTGGGGGGAATCTGGAGATTGCCGCGCTGCGCTCGCAATGACATAATCTGCGGCTGTCAGAGGGTTCCCGGTTCTCAGGGCTTCGGTGGGGCAAGCCCCACCCCACGGGTTCCGATCTCCGCGTCTTGGCGTCTCTGCGCGAGTAGCCTTATGGTTGCGGCCGCCGGCCGCGGCGCGTCTTTTTGCGGCGCAGAAGGTTCGATGGGCCGTCCTCCGTCTGCTCTGTGCCCTCGGTGTCCTCTGTGGCTGGAGATCAGTTCCCAGTTGCCAGTTCTCAGTTCCCAGCCAGAAATCCGTGTTCGTCCGCGTGAATCCGTGTCGTACGAGAAGAGCCCAAGTTGGAAGTGTCAAGTGTGAAGCTGGAAATCTGCGGCAATCGGGAGATTGCCGCGCTTCGCTCGCAATGACATGATCTGCGGCTGGCAGAGAGTTCTCAGTTGTCAGTTCACAGTTCGCAGTTGCGGCCTGTGGCCTGAGGTTGCCACGCTCCGCTCGCAAGGACATGTTGCGGAAGCAGTTTCAAGTTTGAAGTTTCAAGTGTTAAGATGGGCAAGTCCGTGATCTGGCTTCACACTTTACACTTTACACTTCCAACTTCACCCTTCTACCCTATCCGGGCTCATCCGGATAGCGTCTGACGACGCCACTACGAACCCGAGCCTGGGAGTGGCGTTTTTGGGCCAAAAAGTCAGACCGCCAAATCAGACCGCCAAGGGGACCCTCGTAAATCAGCCCAAGTACCCCGGTTTTTGCCCGTGGCGGCTCCGACGGCCCCGCCGACCGCCCGACAGGAAGGGTCCCTGGCTCCCAAAAACCGCGTTCTTGGCCGCGCCAGGTCAGACCGCCATCAGACCGCCAAGGACCCACGGTCTACGGGCCGAAAACCGCGTTTTCATGGGCGCCAATAGGGTTGCCGGGATCAGAGCGCCATGCATATTAGTTTGGCGGTCTGAATTTTTCGCGTGAAAAACGCCATGATGAGGATCGGCCCGCGGCGTCTGGTGGCCGAATGTGTCCGTCCGAGTTCATCAGGGGTCGGCGAAATCGGCCATCCGGTCCCAGGCGGCAGGGGGACGATTTATGTTGACGACCTCCGCGTGGTGCGGTCAACTGCTGTTCCGTAGGGACGCCGTGTCGGGCGTTCCGGCACGAAGGGCCAGGCCAGGGGGCATCGGACCTCGATGGACCGCTACCGTGTATTCCTGTGGATGGAAACATCCCGCACGTACGGGCGGTCGATCCTGCGCGGGATCGGGCGGTACTGCCGCACGCACGGGCCCTGGGTGTTCCTGCGCCGGGCGCCGTTCTACTGGGGCGCGAGCGGCACCGACGATTCGCTCAAGGCACTGCGGGCCCTCGGCGCGCACGGCATGGTCCTGCGCGAGCAGGGGGAGCGGGAGCAGATGCTCAAGCTGCTCGCGCTGGAGTTGCCCACGGTCGTTTCGCCGTACACGGAGCCCGTCCCCGGCCTGCCCAACATCCTGACGGACGATGCGGCGATCGGGCGGATGGCGGCGGCCTACCTGCTCGAGCGCGGGTTTCGGCACTTCGCCTACTGCGGCTTCGGGGACATGTACTATTGGTCGCGCCGCCGGGGCCGCAGCTTCGCCGAAACGGTCCGCGCCGCGGGCTTCGAGGTCCACTGCTACGGGTACGAGCAGGCGGGCACGCGGACGCCGCACTCCTGGGAGAAGGAGCAGGGCATCCTCACCGACTGGCTGCGGCGCCTGAGCTACTCCGGCCGCGCCGCGTCCGTGGCGGAGCCGGTGGGCCTGATGGCCTGCAACGACGACCGCGGCCAGGATGTGCTGGAGGCGTGCAAGGCCGCCGGGCTGCGCGTGCCGGAGCAGGTCGCCATTGTCGGCGTGGGCAACGACGATCTCGTCTGCGACCTGGCCGCACCGGCCTTGTCCAGCATCGCCCTGAGTGCCCAGAAGGCGGGGTACGAGGCGGCCGCTCTTCTGGACCGGTGGATGGGAGGCGAGGCGCTGGACCGCCTCCGTGGCGCGGGTGGTCCCGTGTCGCGGTCGCCCCGCCCGCGCACGCCGAAGGCCTCCGGCCCTCAGTTCGAAGGCGAGACGCCTTCGACACGCGCGGGCAAGATGCCCGCGACACAACAAGGGCAGGATGCCCTTGCCATGGAAGAACGAGGGCGGGACGCCCTCGACACGGGCGAACCAGGGAACGATGCCCTGGCCCCGTGGAACATCATCGTGCGGCCCAGCCGGGTCGTGACCCGGCAATCGACGGACGTGTTCGCGGTGGCGGACCGCCACGTGCTGGAGGCCCTGCGGTTCATCCACGTCCGTGCGCGGGTGGAGGCTGTCCAGGTGGATGATGTGCTGGGCGCGGTGTCCGTGTCCCGCCGCAGTTTGTACGACCGGTTCGCCCGGACCCTGAGCCGATCCGTGCATGAGGAGATCAAGCGGGTCCGCGTCGATGAGTTAGCCCGCCTGCTGGTCGGCACGGACCTGCCCATGAGCCAGATCGCCCAGCGGCTCGGTTGTCCCGACATCAAGAACCTGGCCCGGTACTTCAAGCAGACGATGGGCGTGACGCCCCTGCAGTACCGCCATGAGCACTCACCCAGGTAGGAGCACCAGTGACCAAAACGCCGGCGCCGGGCCGGGCCCGTGCCGCGTGGTCCGTGGTTCGTGACCCGTGGCACGGGCGACGAGCCACGGGTCACGAGCCCCGTGGGCCGCAGGCTGCGTCCTGCACAAAATGACGATTTTTTGTGCCACAATGAGGTTGTCTCTGGCCGGGCCGGGGACGATAATGCTATAATGAGTGATTGGGCCGACGCCCAGAGCACGGAATCCGCTTCCCGCCGGCGCGGGAACGATCTCCTGCGGAGGCAGGGGCAAAAGCAACTTCAAGGGGTCGAAACTCTATCAGTACTCTCTTTTGGAAGGAGGACGATCATGCGCAAGAGACTCACGATTTTGTTCGTCACAGGACTCGTACTGGGCACCTGCGGCGTGTGCCCGGCCAATTCGGCGGACCCGAACCTCGTCGGCTGGTGGAAGCTGGATGACGGGGCCGGCACGGTGGCGGTGGATTCCAGCGGCAAATGCGTCGACGGCGAGCTGTTCGGCAACCCGGTCTGGAGCAAGGATGGGGTGGACGGCGGCTGCCTGCTGTTCGACGGCGTGGACGACTACGTCTTCATCGACGGCGGCTTCAAGCTGGCCACCTACACGATGGCCGTCTGGTTCCGCCAGAACACGCCGGGACAGCGGGACATCATCTCCGCCTATGCCAGGGGGGTACAGCACGGCATTCTGTTGGAGATGGGCGCGGACGGGCGCCTGCGCTTCCTGCATCGCTTCCCGCTCGGCACGGGCGGCGGAACCAATATCTACGTTTCCGGCGTCCCCACGGATGGGACCTGGCACCATGCGACGATCACCAAGTCCAAGACCGACATCACCCTGTGGGTCGATGGGAAGGAACTGGGCACGATGCCCGATGCCAGTGTCTTCGATCCCACGGACTCGTTCGGGGTGGCGCTGGGATGTCTGGACAACGAGCGCGGGCTGGCGCGGATGTTCGTGGGGGCGATGGACGACGTGCGGATCTACAACCGGGCCTTGACGGGCGACGAGATCAAGGCCCTGGTCCCGCCCAAGGTGAAGGCCTACAAGCCCACCCCCGCCGACGGCACGGTGGGGGTCAGCCTGCCGCTGTTCCAATGGACCGCGGGCGAGACCGGGGTGCTGCACGACCTCTACCTCGGCACCAGTCCGGACCTGACGGCCGCGGATTTGAAAGCGGCGCGTCTGCCGATGACCATGTACTTCTTGGCCCAGGGCTTCCAGCCGGGGACTACGTACTACTGGCGCGTGGACGAGATCGAGAGGGACGGCACCACCGTCCACACCGGCAACGTCTGGACCTTCGTGGCCCAGGGCGATACCGCCTACTACCCCACCCCCGTGGACAAGGCCAACGACGTCCCGGTCGCGACGACGCTGACCTGGAAGCTGCCGATCGGGGCTCTCGATCACCGCCTCTATCTGAGCGACAGCCGCGAGGCGGTCACTCAAGCGGCGGCCGGCGCGGACAAGGGCCTCGTGAAGGAGATACCCTTCGCCCCGGCGAGCCTGAAGAGTCTGACGACCTACTACTGGCGCGTGGATGAGACCATTGCCGGCGGGTCCATCAAGGCCGGTCCGGTCTGGAGCTTCACGACCACCTTGTCCGTGGACGACTTCGAAAGCTACACGGACGCCGAGGGCAAGCGCATCTACGAGGCCTGGATCGACGGCTGGACCAACGCCACGGGCTCGATGGTCGGTTACATGGACGCCCCGTTTGCCGAGACGAAAGTCGTACACGGCGGCAAGCAGGCGATGCCCCTGGACTTCAACAACATCAAGGCGCCGTTCTACAGCGAGGCCGAGTTGGAATTCACGCCGGCCGAGGACTGGACGGCCGACGGCGCGACCACGTTGCTCCTCCACGTGCGCGGACGCTCCGCCAACGGCTCGGTCCCGGTGTACGTCCGGCTTGAGGACGCCTCGAAGAAGGCGGCTACCGTGATCCATCCCGACCCGGCCTTCGCGGCCCGGACCCAGTGGACGCAGTGGAGAATCCCGCTGAGCGACTTCGCGGGCGTGAACCTGGCCCGGGTCAAGAAGCTGTGCCTGGGCGTCGGCGACAAGGCCAGTCCCAAGGCCGGCGGCAAGGGCATTCTGTATATCGACGATATCGCGCTGGCGAAATGACGGTCCGGCGGGACCGCCGCTTCGTCGTGTGCGCGTCGAGCATCGGATTTGGCATCTGAGAGGGTGTGTGAAAAGGGTGGCAGCGTCAAGGCCGGTAGGCCTTGGCGATGGTCCGGCGCACGGGAAATCCACCATCGCCAAGCTCCGAAGACTTCGCTTGACGATGCCACCCAGAGAACGCTGGTTTCTCATACACCCTCTGAAGGAGGACCGCCCCGGGCGTGTCCTCCTTCAGATCCGCACTTTGACGTGGAACGCCCCCGGTACCGGCTCCTCGGAGACGACGTACAGGTAGCCGCCGCCGCAGCCGGAGTACATGGCCCCGGGATATCTGGCTTGGTAATAGCGCAGCAGCGCCAACAGGTCGATCCCGATCGTGGGGTGACGGATCGTGCCGGGCAGGATCGCCTCCCAGCAGCGCATGCACTCATTCATAGACGCGCCCAGGGCCGCGAGATCCTTCGCGGCGATAGCGTCGTAGCAGTCCCGGCCCGATCGTCCCAGGCGCCGGATCCAACTGGGGTCGAGGTTCTTCGTTTCCAGCGGATTGTACCCTTCGGGCCGCTGGTTGACGGGAAGCAGTTGGATCACGCTCTCCAGCCACGCCGCGACCTGCGGGTCGTTGTTCGACTCGATGTGCCGGGGGAAGATGCCGCCTTGGTGGGCGAAATCGTAGTCCAGCCGGCTGATGCCGGGATAGACGAGGCCGATCATGTCCTGCGAGCCGGAGGGCTCGGCCTTGCCCTGGTTCTCCGCTTGGTAGAGCTCCTGCACCAGTTGCTCAGGCTCGCGGTGCGGCAGGACGCCGTTCCAGAGCTTCCGCGCGATGTTGCGGGTGCCGATGCAGATGCCGGCGCGCTCCATGAACCAGAACTGCGGCTCGACACAAACAACGACCATCGAGCCCGGCGGCGCCGGGTCATGCCGCGAGACAAACGGCTGATCGATCCACCCGCCCGCCAAAGCGAGCCGGAAGGGAAGCAGGCCGAGCACCTCCGTGATCGCTTGTTGCTTGGGCGACATTCTACACGTCTTTGCCTTGTTGTAGAGGGTGGCATCGCCAAAGGCTCTGCCTTTGACGATGGTTGATGCCCTCGACGGTGCCTCGACAGCGCGCGAGAACGCCAGCGTCAAGGCCTGAGGCCTTGGCGATGCCACCCGCCGAAAATCGAAAACTCCAAGGACCGAAGCGCTGTCGCCGGTTCGGCAGTCGTTTGGAATTTGTAGTGTTGATCATTCGTGTTTGTTTCGGATTTCGAAATTCGAGTTTCGGATTTGTGGCGCGCCGTCAACTGATCGTGCGTTTACCCGCCTTGCGGTCGCGGTACTGCTGCTCGATCCAGGCGTAGGTCCGGCGCAGGCCCTCTTTCAAGGGCGTGCTCGGCTCCCAGCCGAGGACCTGCCGGATGAACGTATTGTCGCTGTTGCGCCCGCCGACACCCTGGGGGGCCCCCAGATCATACCGGCGGTTGAGCTCGATCCCGCCGATCTCTTCCGCCAGCGACACCAGCTCGTTGATCGAGACCAGGAAGCTCGACCCGAGATTGATCGGCGTGGCGATCAGCGCGTCGCAGTGCATGATCATATCGATGCCCTGCGTGCAGTCGTCGATGTACATGAAGCTGCGGGTCTGGCGGCCGTCGCCCCAGATGGTGATGTCCCGGGCGCCGGTGTCCCTGGCCTCGATCACCTTGCGGCAGATGGCGGCGGGGGCTTTCTCACGCCCGCCGTCCCAGGTGCCGCAGGGGCCGTAGACGTTGTGGAAACGGGCGATGTGGGTCTCCAGCCCTCGCTCCGCCCAATACTCCTGGCAGAACATCTCGCTCACGAGCTTCTCCCAGCCGTAGCCGCGCTCGGCCATGGCGGGATAGGCGTCCGACTCCTTCAACGCCGCCGCGTCGGGCCGCTTTTGCAACTCGACGTTGTACGCACAGGCGGACGAGGAGAAGAAGTACCGCTGCGCGCCGGCGCGATACGCCGCTTCGATCATGTGGGTATTGATCAGGATGCTGCGGAGGCACTCGATGCGGAACCGCTCGATGAAGCCCATGCCGCCCATGTCAGCCGCCAGGTTGTAGACCTCGACCACCCCTTCGCAGACCCGCCGGCAGTTCTTCTCGTTGCTCAGGTCCAGGCACAGGCACTCGACGCCGGGAACGCGCTGATACCACTCGGGCAGCGGTTTCTTGTCCACCGCGCGAATCCGCGTGAACCCCTGCTCCTGGAAATACCGCGCCAGCGCCCCGCCGATAAACCCGCCGGCCCCGCCAATGACGATCAGATCGTCTTTCCCCAGGACCGACGCGGCCCTGGCATTGTCCTTCGCAGCCATATCGTTCCTTTCACGCAGGGTGTGCCATGCACACCGATACCGTCCGACGGCCCCCCACTATACCGGTTTCGGGCGCTGTGGCTACCGTAATCGCAGGGCAATTGCACGTGGGTAGGGACTTGCCGTTGGGAGTACTCCGTTCACGCGGCGTTTGGAGTTCCCTCATCGAGCCGGTGGCGCATTATGTTTGACTATCGACGTCGATTCCGGTACTTGAGGTGTCTGCAGCGGTGTGCCCTAAAGAGCAGGGAAGAAGGGCAAAAGGCAAAAGGGACAAGGCAAAAGGGGAAAGCAGGAGCAGGTCCATGCAACGTCGCGACTTTCTGCGTATGGCGGTCGGTGTCACGGCCGGTCCGATGATTCCGTGGGTGCAGGCGGCGCAGGAGCCGGCCGGGACACGGCCGAATATCCTGCTGATCACCGCCGATGATATGAGCTGCGATTCGGTGGGCGTCTTCGGCTGCCAAGTCGAGGGCACCACGCCCGTCCTGGACCATCTGGCCGGAGAAGGGGTCCGGTTCACCTACGCGCACGTGCAGGTGGCCAATTGCGTGCCTTCGCGGAACGTGATGCAGACGGGCCGATACCCGCACACCAGCGGCGTGGAAGGGTTCTATCAGGTCAGGCCTGACTTCCCCATCCTGCCGGACCTCCTGAAGCAGCAAGGGTATTTTGTCGGCATCAAGGGCAAAGTGGCCCATTCCACGCCCTACCAGCCCTATCCCTGGGACATGGTCATGGACCTGAAACAGGAGGCACAGGCCGGCAAGGGGAACACGGAGTTCTTCTACCGGTTCACCCACGACGCGATTGCCGCGGCCCGGCAGGTGGACAAGCCCTTCTACCTGCTGGTCAACATCATCGACCCGCACACGCCGTTCTACGGGCTCGGCAAGGGCCTGACGGAGGTGGCCGACCCGAACAAGCCGTCGCGGGTCTTCACGGCCCAGGAGATCGCCGTGCCGGGCTTTCTGCCGGATACGCCGGCGACCCGCAAGGAGCTGGCCCACTATTACTCCTCGGTCCGGCGGGCGGACGACTGTGTCGCCGCGACGCTCAAGGCCCTGCAGGACAGCGGCACGGCGGACGACACCGTCGTCCTGTTCCTCTCCGATCACGGCATGCCCTTCCCCTTCGCCAAGACGAACGTCTACCACCACAGCACGCGCACGCCCTGGATCGTGCGCTGGCCGGGGCGGGTCAAGCCGGGCACGGTGGACGCGACGCACATGATCTCGGCCATCGACTTCGCGCCCACCGTCCTCGACATCGCCGGCATCCGTCGGCCGGCGGGCATGCAGGGACGCTCCTTCCTGCCCCTGCTCCTCGGCCAGGCGCAGGAAGGCCGCGAGTACGTAATCAAGGAGTACAACGAAAACTCCGGCGGCGCCCGGCACCCGATGCGCGCCGTGGAGACACAGAAGTACTGCTATATCTTCAATCCCTGGGCCACCGGCGAGCGAAGATTCCGCACGGCCACGCAAGGCATGGAGACCTACCGGGAAATGCAGCGGCTGGCCGCGAGCGACCCGGCGATGGCGGCGCGGCTGCGGGTCTTCGACTATCGCGCAGTGGAGGAGTTCTACGACTGCGAAAAGGACCCGGATGCCCTGCACAACCTGATCGGCGATCCGCAGTACCGGCCCCAGATCGACCAGTTGCGCCGGACTCTCGAAGACTGGATGGTCCAGACGCGCGACCACTGCCTCGAGGCATTCCGCCGCCGGGACAATCCCCAGGTGCTGGAAGCCTACATGCGCAGCGTGGAGCAAGCCTCCCTCCAACGACAGGGCAAGGCCTCGACAGCCAAAGGCAAGAAGAAAGCCAAGAACAAAGCCGCCGATCCCGACGACTGACCCCGCCGGCCGTTCTATGATCTGGCGAAGCTCAACAGGGGAGCGCATTCGTGGTGGTCTGCTTCGTGCAGAGCCTCGAGGTATTTCCTCCTCATCTCGCCCGCTTTCTCAAGAGGACCTCCTCCCCATGAAAACGGCGGACGGCTCACGACTCTCTTCGCCAAGACATCTGCCATGAGTCTGGCGTGACGCCCGTTACCATTGGGAAATAGATGGATCCAGACAAGCTTGTGATGAAACCGCACGGCGATCTCGCTCCTTCAGGATATTCGATCATTCATCCTCCCACAGCGGAACGGTCATGTCGCTCAGGATGGTGTCGACCGTTCCCTCCAGCAACTCAGCCTTGTCTTGGTCGCTTAGTATTCTTGCACCGATTCCTGAGCGTGTATACACACACGCCGAGTCGCTGCCTGCCTTTGGTCCCACAACTTACCCTGCTCGCCTCCAGACGGCATAATCATGGTGGCCGGGAGTGAGCGTCTATGGGCGGTGGCCGCCATCTTGCGGCTTTCGGTTGCTCGCAGGCAGCTCCATGCGGTAGAGTCGGTGCATGCCAAGGGTCTTTGGAGGGAATTCTGTTGCAGCGAGGGCCTGCGATTTGGTAAAAAGGATGTCATCAGGAGGATCTTTTGTCCGGCGTGCTTCCGCGGGCGCCGCGGAACATATCCACGCGTGCAATTCGGCGGCCGCGACGCCGTGGCGCTCCGCAGCCCCGAACGAAAATAGAGGTGAAACCTCTTGGGAGGACAGGACCATGTTGACCGGAAAATACTTTGCATCCCTGCTCGTACTCCTCGTGGCGCTGGGTTTCTGGGCCGGGGCGGCTCAGGCGGCGGACATTCTGTTCCTCTCCTCGATGGACGCGAACCACAAGCCGGGGGATGATGCCCTCAAGGCGTTCATCGAGAAGATGGGCCACACCGTCACGTATATGGATGACAACGACGGCGAGGCCGTGATGCGCGCCGCGGCGGCCAAGGCGGACCTGGTCTTCATCTCGGAATCCGTCGGCTCGGCCAACGTCCGCAACAAGATCACCGCCATCGACACGCCCATGGTCGTCACGGAGTCCTGGGCCTGGGACGAGATGGGTCTGACCAGCAGCCCCGGCGGTGGGTCGGAGGCGGCCACGCCCAACGTGGAGATCGTGGCGCCCTGGCATCCGTTGGCGGCGGGCCTCAGCGGCAGCGTGCCGGTCTTCACCGCCCTTACGGGCACGCGGGGCGCGGCCCGCTTCGGCAACGGCGCCGCCGGCAAAGACGCCATCGTGATCGCCCGGGGCAAGGTGTCCGGCGGTGTGACCTATGATGTCCTTTTCGTGTACGATAAAGGCGCGACGCTGGCCGTGGCGCCGGCGGACGGCAGCCCGCAGGTTGCCGCGAACATCCGCATCGGCCTGGGACTGGACGAGCAGTCGTACCTCCTGTGGCATGAGAATGCGTACGCCCTGCTCGCCGCGGCCATCAAGTATGGGCTGGGCGCCCTTTCCGATCCCGGTCTGGCGGCCCAACCCGAGCCGGCCGACGGGGCCTTCGCGGTCATGACGCCCCTGTTTCGCTGGAAGGGCAGCCGCAATGCGATCCTTCACGACGTGTACCTGGGCAAGACCCCCGATCTCGGCCCGGCGGACCTCGTGGGGCCCCGCCAGCCGGTGGCAATGTACTGGCACATACCCCCCCTGGAGCCCGGCGTCACCTACTACTGGCGCGTCGATGAGATCGAGGCCGACGGTGTCACCGTGCACACGGGGCTTGTCTGGAGCTTCACGACGCAGGCCCTGACGGCCTACCGGCCCACCCCGGCCGATGGAGCCCTGGATGCCTCGCCCACGGGGGCCCTGATCTGGCTGCCGGGGCAGGCGGCCATCAAGCATCGTCTGTACCTCAGCGACAACCGCGACGCGGTCGCCCAGGGCGCCGCCGCCGCGGACAAGGGCGAGCGCACCGAGACCACTTTCACCCCGAGCGCCCTGGAGCCGGCCACGACCTACTACTGGCGGGTCGATGAGATCGTCCTTGGCGGGCCCGCACGGACGGGCGCGGTCTGGACCTTCACCACGTGCCTGCCCGTGGACGATTTCGAGAGCTACACGGACGACGAAGGCAAGCGCATCTACGAGACGTGGATCGACGGCTGGACCAACAACACCGGCTCGACGGTCGGGCACACCACCGCCCCCTTCGCCGAGCGGACGGTTGTCTACAGCGGCAAGCAGGCCATGCCCCTGGACTACAACAACGTGAAAACGCCTTTCTACAGCGAGGCGGAGCGGGAATTCGCCCCCGTGCGGGACTTCTCGGTCAACGGCGTCAGCCTGCTGGTCCTCTACGTCCGGGGCAAGCCGAGCAATGGTCCCGCGAAGCTGTACGTCGGGCTGGAGGACGCCACACGGCGCACGGCCCTGGTCGCCTGTCCCGAGGCGGCGGCGATCACCACGGCCAAGTGGACCGAGTGGAAGATCCCGCTGGCGGACTTCACCGGCGTCAACGCCGCCCGCATCCGGAGGATCTTCTTCCGCGTGGGCGAGAAAGACAGCCCCGCGCCCGGCGGCGCCGGCCAGCTCTATATCGACGACATCCGCGTCATCCAGGCGTCGCCCGGCGCCAAGTGAGCGGTCTGCAAGACCGTCACGCCAGCGATTCGCGTGAGGTGCCTGTATCCTGGGTGGCATCGCCAAGGCCTGAGAGGGTGCGTGAGAAGCCAGCCGTCTCTGGGTGGCATCGTCAAGCGGAGTCTTCGGAGCTTGGCGATGGCGGATTTCCCGTGCGCCGGACCATCGCCAAGGCCTACCGGCCTTGACGATGCCACCCTTTTCACACACCGTCTCTGAGGCCGTGACGATGGCTTTCTCGCGTGCGGTCGAGGCATCGTCGAGGGCCTCAACCATCGTCAAAGGTAGAGCCTTTGGCGATGCCACCCTCTACAACAAGGGACAGATGTGCGTAACAGTGAGGCTTGGAGCCCGTGAATCATCGGCAGGATGCCGATGCCACAAAACCCCACGGGCAGGATGGGGAGCCCAAACGCGATTCATCGCGTTTGGGAACCATGCCCGAGCCACTTCTGACACACCCTCTCAAGAACCCAAGGGACGGCGGGTGGCAGCGGCAAGGCCGTAGGCTTTGCGCAGGTCTTGCCGATGGCGGATGGACCAAATCATCGGCAAGCTCCGAATACTCCGCTTGCCGCTGCCACCCATTGCTGAGCTGGGTTCTGACACATCCTCGCAGGGACCCGAAGGACCCAAGGGACGGGCCGATGCCGAGCCCTCCTTTGGGTCCTTCAGGTCCGTTGAGGCGGTTTCCTTTCTATTCCACCCCATCCTGGGCGGCGTTGCGGTTGCGCATGCCCTCCATGTGGCGGCGATAGATCTCGGCGGCGGCGGAGTCCGTATGGAGGCTGCTGCGGCGTTCCTCACCCTCGGAGATCGCGGTCAGGGCCTCCGGCTCCTTGGCCACGTGCGGCGTCAGGAAGATCAGCAGCTCGGTCTTGGAATTGGACTTGATCTGCCGCCGGAACAGGTTGCCCGCGATCGGGATATCGCCCAGCAAGGGCACTTTTTTGACGGTGTCCTTGATCTGGTCCTCGATGAGGCCGCCGATGACAATGGTCTGGCCGTCCTGGACCGCCACCTTCGTGCTGGCGGACCGGGTGGCGAAGACCTCCGGGAAGAGACTCTCGGAAATCTGCACCGTCTCGCCCGTGCGCGTGGTAATGCTGGGAATGACCGTCATGTTGACCAGCCCATCCGGATTGACCGACGGCGTGACCTGGAGCACGATACCGATGTCGTCCCGATACGTGAACGTCGTCGTGCTGCCGATCGTCCCCTGGGTCGTGGTCCCGGTGGCGATCGGCACTTCTTCGGCGACGGTGATGGTGGCCATCTGGTTGTTGCGCGTCATGACATACGGCCGCGACAGGACGTTCAGCCGGCCGGTCTCCTGTAGGGCGCGTACCGTAATGTCGATATCGCCCTGCAGCGTTCGCACGGTCAGACCGCTGGTCTGCACCGGCGGGAACGCGGTGCTGGTTTGCGTGAAGTTGCCGCCGGAGCGGAGGTTCAGCATGGAGAACTCCACACCCCAGTCCACGTTGTTGCTGTGGGTCAACTCGGCGAACAGGACCTTGATCAGGACCTGGCCGACGGGCTTGTCCAGCTCGTCGATGATCGGCTTGACCTTCTCGT
>Ga0194125_10004926_pt1 | contig 20600 bp, 19 predicted proteins | sample TA2KigC250mmetaG_FD_148626 | JGI IMG/M metagenome (GOLD analysis project Ga0194125, IMG submission 148626) | Freshwater microbial communities from Lake Tanganyika, Tanzania - TA2015034 Kigoma Deep Cast 250m | ecosystem: Environmental > Aquatic > Freshwater > Lake | place: Tanzania: Lake...
ATTTGTTTATTGTGAAAGAGACGGAAAAGAATAGATTCGAGCGCAATGTTGAGGCGGCTCGGATTGTCTTTTCGCCGCATCGTAATCTGCCGGTCCAGCCATTGGTATTTACGCCTAAAGAATTATTTGAACGGAAAAGGATTGGAGATTATTTTATTGAGGATATTTTAACCAAAGGAGAGGTGCTTTATCGCAATGGAAAGAGACCTAAAACTAATGCGCGACGAATGGTTCGAGTTCGCTGAACGCGACCTCATCAGCGCAAAGATATTGTTTAACAATAACGGACCAACTTCCACCATCGGCATCTGTCTTCAGCAGGCAGTCGAGAAGTATCTGAAGGGCTTTTTAATTGCTAATGGCTGGCGCTTAATCAAAACTCACGACATTCCGATGCTACTCACCGAGGCTGCCAAACACGATAAGCATTTCGAAGAGTTCATCGACTTTGGCCGAGGTCTTTCCGAATTGTATGTCGAAGACCGGTATCCCGGCATAGCGATGGAGCAGCCATCGCGGGAGAAGATGCGCGAGATGATCGAGGTGGGGGATAAAATAATCGGGCTGCTTAAAAGAGCGACAAATGATTGACGCCGACCGCCGCACCCGCGCCGGCATCGAACCGATTTTAAAGGAAATCGTCGAAGTCCTGGTGCGCGAATACCAGCCGGAGTTGATTATCCTCTACGGCTCCTATGCCTACGGCAACCCGACCCGGCACAGCGATATCGATTTGTTTATTGTGAAAGAGACGGAAAAGAACAGATTCGAGCGCAATGTTGAAGCGGCACGATTGAACCTATATCTGAACACAAAATATCAATATCTCATAAAATTCTTACTGTACATGAATTAACCACGAAAACTCGATTGAGAATATTATAGGATACAGAAATGAATAAAATATTTAACCAAATTAAAATAAAACACGGTTTATTAACCGCAATTGGAATTCTTGGTTTAAGTATGACAATAGTTGGTCCAGTCGCTGGCCCATGGGGGCAAGATCTTGCACTTATTAAAAGAATAGTGTGCGGTGTGTTTTTTGGGATTTTTGGATTTGTAATAGGGACATTTCTGTCACTAAAATTGGCAAGAAGTGTTTTAATATTTGGCTTAATAACGATATGCATTTCTTTATCGGGCGGCTTCATTTTTAATGAACTTATAAAAGGCTATAAAAATGAAGTATTAATAAACCAATCAGATTCAATTCGAATTAGGCAACCAAATTACTTAAATTATCAAAATAAAAACCATCTCTCAGTAATAGTTGACGATATTCCACGTCCTGTATCAATTAACTTTCCTATTGGATTCTCACTTCCTAATACAGATAAAGAACATCAACGAAGAAAGAAATTTTTAAATTACTATAAATATAATCCATCAATGAAAGGTAAATATAATGAAATATTAATGCTGGAATGGAATAGTCCCGCACGCGTACCTATAATCATTGTTGGTTCCCTTGGAGCAACTCAAAATCACCAAGGTAAAATTTCTACAAAAGACTGGAGATTGCTTAGAGATGAGTTTCTTCAATACAGTCGTGATCAAATTAAATCTATTCGTGAATTAACACGTAACGTAGAAAGAAATGCTCCAATTCCTGTAAAAACCATTGATGAACTTTTTTGGATTGATAAGCAGTCAGACCCATCGTCAGTTATACTTTTATTACATAATAGGTCTAAAGTTGATGGCGTAATCGAAACTGTTTTTTCGGCTCGAAAATTACTTTATTTTAATGGATTTTTGATTTTTGTAAATGTAATCGTTGACTCTTCAAAACCAGATGCCTTAAAGGTGATTAAAGAATATTTAGACCAAATTTATATTACCTCAATCTAGAAGTGCTATATACTATTTAAAGATATTACTAAAAAAATACTACAGAAAACTTAAACCAAATGGAAAATAGGACATCCAAACATCTGCACGATGTCGTCCTTGTTCCTTGCGAAGAGGGAGGTTTTTCGGTTTTCGTTCCGGCGCTCAAGGGCTGATGGTCGGAAGGTGAGACCGAGGACGAAGCCTTGGACAACATCCGCGATGCGATACGCAAATATCTGGCAGCCTATAACTGTGCATTTAACCTAAATTAAAACATTGACCTGGCAAAACTACATATCCAGCGACCCGAACATCTGCCATGGGCGAGTTTGCGTCAAAGGCACGCGCATTATGGTCTCGGTCATCCTGGACAATCTCGCAGAAGGACACACTCCCGAAGAGATTGTAGAATTCTATCCTTCACTGACGCTCGAAAGCGTCCGGGCAGCGCTGGACTATGCAGCCTATCTGGCTAAGGATGAGATTATCGAGTACGCGGCCGCCGAAGCCTAATGCATCTTAAACTCGATGAGAATCTTCCGCCGGATGCGGCTCAACTCCTCAGAGTTAACGGATTCACTGCTTCTACAGTCATCGAGCAAGGCTTGTGGGGAGTAGGCGATCCGACCTTGGCTGCGAAATGCCGGCAGAATAGACAGGTCATCGTTACGCCGACCTGGACTTTGCGGATATAAGAGTCTATCCACCGCTGCAGTATTCCGGTATAATCGTTCTAAGATTGAGTAGGCAAGGACACGACGCCCTTATGAAGGTCTTCGAAAGAATAATTGGATTACTTGACGAGCATCCTTTGGAAGGTCGACTTTGGATAGTGGACGAGCGTCGATTGCGGATTCGCGAATAGGATTCGTCTATGGTCTCTGTCTATTTCGACCCCGAAGGCGACTTCCTGGAAGTCCTGTTCGAAAAGAAAGAAGGTTACTTCCGTGAGACGGACAGCGACGCTGTGATGGAGAAGGTCGATATGCAAGGCAACATCATCGGCTTTTCCATCCTCAAGGTCAGCGCGCTGAAAGCCCGGCAGCCACTGCAGGTCTGCTTAAATTAAACTTATGTCAAACTTAATTCCCAAAATCGGCTATGACTCCGACGCCTTGGCGACGCTATGCCGAAAGTGGCGCATCCTCAGACTGGCGTTGTTCGGTTCGGTGCTGCGGGATGACTTTCGCCCCGACAGCGATGTGGATGTGGTCGTATCTTATGACCCGGACTCGCACTGGAGCCTGTGGGATGTCGTCGATCTACAGAACGAACTGAAAGACCTCTTCGGACGCGATGTCGATATCGTCGAAATCGAAGCCGTCACCAATCCTATCAGCCGCAAAATCATCCTGGGGAGTATGCAGTATGTCTATGAGGAATGAAGAAACTGATCTAGCGGCGCTCTACGATATTTGCATTGCCTGCCGGGATATCAAGAATTTGTGACTGGAATGACCTTGATCAATTTCGCCAAAGATAAAATCAGGCGTCTGGCGGTCGAACGGGGGATTGAGATTATAGCCGAAGCGGTCAAGCGGCTGCGAGAAACTTTTAAAGAAGCGCATTCGGAAATCCCTTGGGCGAAAATTATCGCCCAGCGCAATATCATTGCCCACGAATACGATAAAGTTCAAGTCGAAAAGATATGGTTGGTTGCAACCGAATCTATTCCGATTCTACTAAAAGCAATCGAATCTTTTATTCCCGAAGAATACCGCTCACAGATGTAAGATATATTTGTCTGGATGCCTGCCTTCACAGGCAAGACGCGCTTCAGCGTATTCATCATCATCATCATCATCATCATCATCATCATTAACCATTAATATTGGCATTAAAAAAATGCACATCACCTTCAAAGTCCGGCGTTTCGACCCTAATAAAGAAGCGTCGCAAGCCTTCTATCAAGAATTTCCGGTTAAAACCCAGCCGGGAATGACCATCCTCGATGCGCTCATCGACATCAAAGCGCGGCAGGACGGCGCTTTGACCTTCCGCAAGTCCTGCCGCTCAGCCATCTGCGGGTCTTGCGCGATGCAGATTCACGGTCTCAACCGGCTGGCCTGCGAAACACAGGTCGAACCGTTGAAAAAAACAACGCTCGTCATCGACCCGCTGCCGGGATTTAGGATTATCAAAGACTTGGCTGTCGATATGGAGTCGTTCTACGAACATTTGGCGCGGGTCAAGCCGTATCTTATCAACGAAGAGCCGCCGCCGGCGCGCGAAAGGCTGCAATCCGAAGCCGAATTCAAGTTGATTGAAGACCCTATCGCCTGCATCTTGTGCGCATCCTGCACATCGAGTTGCCCATCATTCTGGTATGACACAGAATATGTAGGACCTTCAGCCCTGACCAAAGCCTACCGCTACAATTTCGACAGCCGCGACCACGGCGCCGGCGAGAGGATGGAAGTCCTCGACAACAAACACGGCCTCTGGCGCTGCCATACCATCTTCAACTGTATGGATGCCTGTCCGAAGAAGATTAAAATTACGCAACATATTTCAAATCTGAAAAAGATGGTTGTGGCGGAGAGGTATTGATGAGTTGAAAGGTGTAAGGTGTAAGCAGAATTTGTATGATAATATAATTAGGTTATTTAGCCAATTTTATTATCATATCAATCTTTAAATTAGAAATACCTCAGGCTCTAATCAAGCATAAAAATTCGACTATGCCCAAGAAAATATTAATTGCCGACGATGACCCGAATATGATTCGCATACTGCGGCAGGTATTGGAATCGGACGGTTATGCAGTTGTATCGGCAAGTAACGGCGTGCAGGCGCTTGAGAAGGCGCAACGTGAGCAGCCGGATCTGCTCATTCTCGATTTGATGATGCCTGTTTTAGACGGATTCGGCCTTCTGATGCGCCTTTATGGCGAAGATCCGCCTCTCGAAGCGCCCGCGATATTATTGACTGCCCAGAACAGCGCCGAATACCGCGACACTGCCGAAGCCCTGGGCGCGGTGCGATTTTTAGAAAAGCCGTTCGACATAGATGAACTATCGAAAGTCGTCAAAGATGTGTTGAAGCGGACAGGGCAAGAGAATTGAACCAACGTTTTTAGTGGACGATATGGACACTCTGGACTTTATAGACTTTATATACTTTCAATTGAGGTAATTGCAAAAGTGTTGGATTTATTAACTGATGGCAAGGCGGACGCCCTCGTCCGCCGCATTCTAGGCTTGGTTTTCGGCGGACGAGGGCGTCCGCCTTGCCATGGTCTGAGTTTTCTGGATTAATCATCACTTTTGCGATTAGCTCAATTTTCAATTTAACTCCTATTGCGGTAAAACCTTGCAGGCATAAATGACCGCGTCGAACGAAGTGATATTATCCGACCTGCTCATAAGGCATAAGGTCCTTGACCAGGAAGGTATAGAACATGCGCTGGCGGAGAGTCGAAAGCGAGGAATTTCGCTGCGCGAAGCCATCATAGGTCTGGACTATTGCCTTGAAGACCAGATAAATTGGGCGATCAGCCGCGAGTTGCAGATTCCGTTCATCCTACTGTCGGCTGAGATGCTCGATACGGAGTTGTTAGCCCGTTTCCCGCCGGAGGTGCTGCGCGAGACGGCATCGATTCCCATTCCGGATGCGATGGGCGGCATAACTTTAGTTATGGCGGATCCGCTTAACAATTTCGCCTTCGACCGCTTAGCGACGTTTACTAAACAGGAACTGCATCGCGCGGTAGGTCCCAGCGTTCGCATCTTTAATATCCTAGATACCTTGCCACGCAGTGTGACTGAAGTGACTCTCAAGGAACCGGCGCCTAAGGATATTTCCGGCGTGGCGGCGGTCTATGGAATGCTGGTTGAAGCATATCGCAAAGGCGCCCGGCGAATTCTCATCCAGCAGTCGGAAGACGGTTTGTTAGCCAGACTAAGGCTTGAGAGAGGGTGGATCGACTTCAAATGCTGGTCTGCGGAGCAAGCCCTGCCGATTTGGACGCGCTGCCGTATAATGGCGGGATTAAAGCCGGAGATGAATGTCCAGCGCGAGACCAGTCTGACCTATGCCCGTATCGAAAAGCGCCGCGTGTGCATCGAATTCTCCTTCCTGCGTGATACCGACAGCGACAGCGTCACCATCGATTTATATCCCATCCAGCCGGCGCGCGACTTTACCGAATTTAAAACTTTAGTTGACAAGCACTTGGCTGTTCTGGCAGGATTATTCACCGCCCGACGGCAAACTGGTGTGATAGTAGTTAATGCCCAGGATGAATTTCAGCGCTATCGGATGGTTTATACGATGGCCAAGGTTCTATCGGCAAGAAATTTGGATATTATCTCCATCGAGCCGCATATTTATTTTGAATTATCTTCCGTGCGCCGCGTTCAAGCCGAGTTGATGCAGGGAAATATCGAATGGTTTATCAGCCAGCCGGCGGATGTAGTTATGGCGCCATCGGCGCCGGTGAAAGAACTGCGCAGATTATTCGAAACTGCCGGTGACCGGTTGGTGATTATCGGTTTGGATTTTGTGAACAGTTGCTTGACGCTGCGCGCGCTCGGGGAGAGTGTCGGCAGCGCGGCGCTGTTAACGGACCGACTGCGAACCATCTGGACCGGACGTCGGATAGCGCTGACCTGCCCGCAGTGCAATGGCATCGAACATAAACAACGCGGCAGCATCAGCGCAGACATATGCCCAAACTGTAATGGTTACGGCTTCGACCGCTTTGCCGATTTCTTCGATGCCGTCCTGCCCGACGAAAGTTTCCGCTTTCGATTTTCCAATATCGACTCTAAAGAAAATCAACCCAATTGGAGCGAACGGCTGACTGTCGAACCGTCGATCGCGCAGCAGATTAGGCAGGGTATCGACCTCGGTCATATTTTCAATCCGGCGGGAGATGCTGGTGAACGTTGAAACCTCTCAGGCTAGCTGTGAACCGATGGCGACTTCCCCTCTGATAAACATCCTCGATTTTGCTTGCGAATTAGGCGCTTCTGACATACATCTCTGCTCCGGCGCCCCGCTGATGATGCGTCTTCACGGCGAATTAGTGCGAATGAGCGACTTCGCCGACGGACTGGGCGATAATTATTCTCCCGCTGATGTTTATAATTTAATCGACCGTGTTATGTCCGATGAGCAAAGGCGGGCGTTTGTGCAATCTACTGAAGCCGATTTTTCCATCAATCTCACCGGCGGCGACCGCGTGCGGGTCAATCTCTTTCGCAACATTTATGGCGTCGGCGCAGTGTTCAGAATCATCCCCTCGAAAATCCCGGAATTGGAAAGTCTCGGCATTCCGGCTGTGATGAAGCAAGTCATAATGAAATCGAAAGGTTTGATTCTGGTCACCGGGCCAACCGGCTCGGGCAAGTCAACAACTTTAGCCGCGCTCATCGACTTTGTGAATCGCAACGCCGCCAAACACATCATCACCATCGAAGACCCTGTCGAATTTGTCCATACACCGAAAAAATGTTTAATCAATCAACGGGAGGTCGGCAAGAGCGCTTCGACCTTTATGGATGCTCTACGCGGCGCTTTAAGAGAAGATCCGGATGTTATCCTGGTCGGCGAGATGCGCGATCTTGAGACGGTTTCGATGGCTATTACGGCTGCTGAGACCGGACATTTAGTCTTTGGCACATTACATACGATGAGCGCGGCTAAGACAGTGGATAGAGTCATCGGCGAATTCCCGGCTGACCGACAGAATCAAGTGCGGATGCAACTGGCAGAGTCGCTGACGGCGGTAATTTCGCAAATTCTCCTGCCGCGCGCCGACCGGCCAGGGCGCATCGCAGCCTTCGAAATCCTCATCTCGACCCAAGCCGTGCATAACCTCATCCGCGAGAATAAAACCTATCAAATCAGCACCGTCATCCAGACCGGCACGCATCTCGGGATGGTTGGGATGGACCAATATCTGATGATGTTAGTCAATTCAGGCATTGTCGCGCCGACAGAGGCGCGCAAATTCGCCACCGAACCCAAAATGTTCCCCGACCGGCAGACAGCAACGAAAACCACAGCGGCCGCGCCACTGGATAGTCATAAGGTTACGACGCTTGAGCAAGGATTGAAGGGAGAAAGTTAGAGAGGGAGAAAGGGGAAAAGTTGGAAATTAATAAATCTGATATTTATACGGGATTAGGCGCGGCTTATGACAGAATGACGGGAGACGCGGCGCGCTGGAAGACGACAGCCGAACAATATCGCCCTTTTCTCGAGCAGTGGAAGCCCAACTCTATCTTGGATATCGGCTGCGGCACCGGCGGCGAAGCCGTCGCACTGGCTAAATTAGGCTTGAAGGTCATAGGTGTGGATGCCACACCACAATTCATCGACATCGCCCGCAGCAAAGCCGCCTCTGAAAATCAAGCGCTTGAATTTTACATCGACGATATGACCCGTCTGCAAAATATCGCCGACGACAGCGCCGACTTGATTATCTGCCGCGGAAATACCCTGCCGCATATATTGACCATTGATGATTTATATACCGCGATGCGGCAGTTTTATCGCGTGGCTGCCGCCGAAGGACATATTATCCTGCAATGGTTGAACTATAGACCAATTCTACACTCCCGGCAGCGCTTAGTCGGTCTGACCGGCGCCGAAAATGAAGCCTTCCTGCGTTTCTATGATTTCAATCCTAATGAAATGTTGACATTTAATATCCTGCATTGCATCCGGCTGGAAAAATGGCGGGTCGAATGGCATTCGACGACCTTAAAACCCTGGCTGGCCGACGATGTCGGAATGGCGTTGCGCCGCGCCGGCTGGCGCGATATCGAAATCGCCGCTGATATAAAAAGAACGGCATTCGAACCGGATAGTTCGAAAGATGTGACGCTATTAGCGAAGAAGTTCGCAAATTAGCAAGTCGGATATTTATAAAGGCAGCGCCTTTGATGAATATTGACGGATAGTTGATTGTTTTTTAATTTATAAATAGATGACCAGCCATAATAATCTGAAAAATAACTGTTATCAGGATTTAATAATAAATTACCTTCAAAGTGATACTGAATCTCTGAGAATTCACAACAGACTAAACTGATGGAACGGATAAAAGCATTTTAGTATGAATTGTATTCGTTTAATCCGTATAATCCGTTGTGATTACTTTCATACGCTTGACATAGCGCTATATAATTTTCAACTCCCCAAAACAGACGGAGGATAAAATGCGTCGAGTTCTATTTATTCTTTCGCTCGCAGCTGTGGCTTTGTTTGGCTGCATCGCGGATTTGTTTGCCGATATTACCGTTGCGCCGTTGGGCATCGCGGTGGCGCCGGAAGCCGGCGACGAAGTCGCCGAACAATTGACGATTGCCAACCGCGGCCAGGAAGTTGCTTTCACATTGCATCTGCAACAGCGCAATCTGGGTATAGGCAACCAGGCGCCGCGCCGAGACTTACGCGGCGGACCAGACCGGATGGAATATAGTTGGCGCGACAACCAGGAGGGCGATGGACCGCGCTACCAATGGGTCGATATCCGCAATCGTCAAGGTGTGGTCAATATTCCTAACCTTGTCGATGATGCTTATTATGGAATGTTTGACCTCGGCTTCGTCTTCCCTTATTACGGCCGAGAATACCGTCAAATCGGCGTGCATTCCAACGGTTTTGCTACATTTATACCCGCTCGTGAAATTGTATTTTATTGGCCGCAATGGGAACGGCTGCCCAATGCCAATCCTGGCGCTGCAGACCAAACCCCGCCTCCAACCTGCCTTGCTGTCAATTATCAGGACCTTAATCCCGCTGTTCACGGTAATATCTACTACTGGACCGACGAACAGATGGCGGTCGTCACCTGGTTCGAAATCCCGCACTTTGCCAATAATGAGGCGCCTCACTGGACATTCCAACTAATATTGACCGCCGATGGACTCATCAAATATCAGTATTCGATGATCGGCCGTTATGATAATGAGACGAATATGGTCGGCTTGCAGAACGAAGAGCGCAATCTGGGCTTCACGGTCATCTGGCACGATTTTGAATATCTTCAGGAAGAACGTTGCATCGCCTTTGGGCCGCCGGACGCCTGGATAGATTGGGTGGACCTTGAGCCGCGGGGCGGGCGCATCGCCGGCGGCGAAGCCGTCGAAATCGATGTAAATTTTCGCACCGAGGATCTGGAAGACGGTTATTATTGGGCGGATGTCATTCTAACTACCGATGCCCGCGACCGCATAATTCTACCGCTTCTTATGTCGCTCGACTCACCGGTCGGCAGTATCAGCGGACAGTTAGTCGATGCTGCTGATGACGCTCCACTGGCCGGCGGTATGATCGAACTGCAACCGGTCGGTATGAAGGTCTTCACCGACGACCAGGGCCGATTTACATTTGAAAATATTCCACCGCGCGCTTGGACAATAGTCGGTTCATTCGGAGATTATTTCCCAGCCGAAGAAGATATCGAAGTCGCCGCCGGCGAGGAGACCGAAGTCAACTTCGCGCTTATGCATGCGGAATGCAATCCGCAGCCGGAACGCATCACAGCGCAGATTGCGCCGGGAAATGAAACCCACATCGACTTAACAATTTCCAACGATGGCAACGCGCCGCTGACCTATCGCATAACACGGCGGCTGCCGGATATAGATGTCAATCCTTGGGAATTGCGCCGCTCCTATAATGTCGGCCAAACGCTCAACGACGACCGTATCGAAGGCGCGGCGTTTGGTAATGATAGTTTCTTCGTCGCCGGCGCAGCCGGTCAAAATCCCAATACTATCTATGTCCTCAACCGCGAAGGTGAATTTGCCCGGCAGTTTGATCAGCCTGGCCAATCTCAATACGGTATGAAAGACCTGGAATGGGACGGTGAATGGCTGTGGGGTTCAGGCGAACGGCGCGTCTTCGGCTTCACCCCGGACGGACAAGTGCAAGTTGAATTTGAAGGTCCATACAACCCTAATAATGCGATTGCCTGGGATTGCGATAACGGAATCCTCTGGGTCGCAACGTCAACCAATAATCTAGTCGCCTTCGACCGCGATGGCAATCGCACCGGCGCTGTTCTGAACCGGCGCGGTCTGCGCATCTCAGGGCTAGCATATTGGTCCGACGATTCGGACGGCTACCCGATTTACATCCAGCATAATCCTGAACAAGGCTTTGTTGGGATAACAAAGATGAACAACCGCGGCGATACTTTAGCCGTGCGCACAATTGAGATAGCCGGCGGTTCGAGCGGCGGCGCTTATATCACCAATCAATTCGACATCTACAGTTGGGTTTTTATCTCGATAGCCAATATCCCGCGCAACGCCGGCAATGACCGCATCGATGTGTATCAATTAGCCTCCAACTTCGAATGGTTCAGCATTACGCCTGCAAATGGCGTGATTGCAGCAGGCGAAGAACAGGAATTCGATGTTCTGCTGAACGCCGCTGGACTGCCGGAGGAACGATTTTTCAGCGAGTTCGTCATCGAACACGATGGACTCGGCAAACTGACCTACATCCCGGTTACGCTGGATGTAGTAATGGGTCCTTTCCGCACCATCCGCACGATACAGATGGCGCGCGGCTGGAATTTAGTGTCCATCAATCTGCAGCCCGACGAAGAAGATGTCCGTGTGTTGACCCGGCCTTTGGTCGAAGCTGGGTTATTGCAAATAATGAAGGACGGCGAAGGGCGGTTCTATTTGCCGCTGCGTAATTTCAACAATATCCCCGGCTGGTTCGTGCCGCAAGGCTATTTAATGAAAGTCAACACGGCTTGTTCGCTCGACCTGCAAGGTATTACCGTAATGGCTGACGACCCGCTGCAACTGCGCGAAGGCTGGAATATGGCCGCCTACTATCCGCGCTTTCCAACGCCGGCGGATGCGGCGCTGGCTGGAATTGCAGACCATCTCATTATCGCCAAAGACGGCTTCGGCGGTTTTTACGCGCCTGCCTACCGCTTCAACAATATGGCGCCGATGTGCGAAAGCCGCGGCTACCAGTTGAAGGTTGACCGAGACATCGAACTGGTCTATCGAATAGCGCGTGGCGCTGCGGGCGCGATTGCGCCGGTCAGCCAAGCCTTGACGCATTGGTCATATCCAGCCCCGACCGGCGGCAATATGAGCATTCTGGCGCTCGCCGACGGCTTGAATGACGGCGAAGCGGCTATATTCGTCGATAACCGGTTAGTAGGCGCAGGCTTAATTGTTAACGGTCGCGCCGGCCTTGCAGTTTGGGGCGACGACCCGACCACTGCCGAATTGGACGGCGCGGTCGAAGGCGATGAAATGATACTCCGGCTTTGGAACGGCAAACAAGAACAGGCTGTCGATATTCAATCGTTGCAATCATCATCGCTGATTTATACTGCCGATGGTTTCGAAGTCATCAAATTGGATATCAGTCCCATCCTGCCAGACGAATTCGGTCTGGATGTCTATCCAAATCCGTTCAATACTCGCTTGACCTTGAGATACGCCTTGCCGGAAGCCGGACCGGTTGAGATACAGATTCTCGACATTGCCGGCCGGGTCATCACCGCTCAATCGCTGCCTGTTCAGACGGCTGGAACACACAATTGGATTTTGAAAGCCGACAATCTGGCAAGCGGGATATACTATGCCAATGTTATGCATTCAAATACGAGTATAACGAGAAAAGCGGTATTATTAAAATAAAGTGGAAAGGGAGCAAGTAAGCAGGTAAGGACGCTTGTTGACTTACTTACCTAATTATGGAGGAAATATGAAACGGTTTATATTGGGAGTAGTTTTACTCCTAATTCTTCTACATCCTGCTATAGCGCAACCGGATGTTGAGTGGGAGCGGTTATATGGGCAGCCGCGGGATTTGAATGTATTCATTGACCATATGCGCATTGCAGGTGGCGGCTGGGCTTTTGCCGGCTGGGCTTTTATCGAGGATACTCAGTTCTATTTGGTAGTTACTGACGAGCAAGGACAGCAGGTTTTAATTCGCGATTATGGTAATGAAACGCACGAATACGGTATGGCGCTCTGTCAGACCGAAGATAATGGATTTCTTCTTGGTGGTTACCGCGGTTCAACGATATTAGTGTATCGTGTTACCGCCGAAGGAAATATCGTCTGGGAGCGAACTTACGGCGAATTTGGCCGGTCTTACTGCTGGGATGTTCACGCACTCAAAAACGATGAATTCTTTATCGTCGGCAAAGCCAGAGTCGATAATAACACTCAAGGTTATCTAATCAAGATTGAAGGCGATGGCGATGTGATATGGGAGCGGTTTTACGGAGGCGAAGGTAGTGAAGCCTTAAAAAAAATTATCTTGAGCGATAATGGTTATGTATTGGTCGGCGCAAGCGACCCACCTGGGGTAATTCGGTCTAACATCTGGCTTATTAAAATTAATCCGGAGGGTGAACTTTTATGGGAGCGAACCTTTGGAACCGACCAAGACGATGTTGGACTGTCCGTTCGTCTTACTAACGATGGTAGTTATATCATCTGTGGTTACATATACGGTCAAGTTCAAGGCGGAGTTGGGACTGTCGGTGGAATTGCGGTGCGAACCGATGATGAAGGTAATCAGCAATGGTTGATGACCCTTATTGACGAAGAACTGCGAACTGAATTCACTGACATTCGTCAACTCCCCGCTGGTAGCTACGCTGTGGCTGGTGCGGCTTACACGCCTCAAGTTGGAGGTCATTCGGGGTATGTCGCAGAATTGAATGTCGGAGGAGGTATCGAATGGCAGCGAATTATACCGCGTAATAGTTACTCGTGGTTTTACTCAATGGTTTTAGGCGATGGCGGAGCCGTTACACTAGCCGGAACAGCCGATGTAAATCCCGAGCAGGCTGTCGATACTCAAGGCTGGTTTGTGCGGTTGTCGCCAGCCGATTTACCGCCTGAAATTATCTCCAAATCCCCTCCGGACTCCCTCGTTCGTGTGCCTTGTGGCGGAGTGCAAGCCTTCTCAGTGCGTGCGGTAGACCCTGAACTTCAACCCCTATCCTATCGCTGGACATTAGATGGAGATACAGTCTGCAATGAAGATTTAGTTATACTCCAATTCCCTGAGCTCGACACTCTCGATTTGCGAGTCTATATTCGTGATAATCGCTGGACCATCTCGACCGGTTGGCAGGTGATGGTCGTCCCACTGCTCTATGATTGGTGGCCAGTGGATACTATATTGACGCGGCGGGTTGGTTGGCAAGGGCATTTTTACGCATCGGCTGGTTTACCCGACGATACTACCTTGACTTATCGTTGGATGCTTAACGGTGAAACAGTCAGCGAAGTTGACAGCTTGTGGCATACATTTCTTGATACCGGAATTTCTAGGGTGCGAGCCTTCGTCGCAGCGCGTGGCGTGATGGAGTCGGTTGGCTGGACGATTAATGTATTCGCGCCAACCCATTGTGATATGCAGGTTAAAACGCCGAACGCCTTCTATGTTGAACAGGTTTATCCTAATCCATTCAATAATCAACTAACCTTAAAATACTTCCTGCCGGCGTCTGGGTATATCGACTTTCAAGTCCTCGATGTTTTCGGTCGAACAATTATCTGTTATTCGATTGCTAATCAAACCGCAGGATGGCACTATTTAAATATCAACGCTTCAGATATGGTGGCTGGCGTATATTTTATCAAGTCAGGTTATTTGGGCAATATTCAAATAAGAAAAACTCTGTTGATAAAATAGATGATAAAATCAGAGCCGTGCGGATGTCCTCATCCGCTGGTAAATCCGATTTCACGGGATTGAGCAACCGCCTCGCGAAAATCTATATTTCTCAGCCAATTCAAGATACAACTCGCAAAAGTGATAAAAATATATCGGCAGCCTGGACCGCTGTTCTGGGCGAGGATTTCGTTATCGCCTTATGGATTGGGCATCGATGTGCTCGGACGACGCAGGACGGTCGCCGATAACGATTCACCGCGGCGCTACAGCCGCTCGCTGGTCGGACGCAGCCGCGCCTACCCGGATGTAATTGTCATCGGTGCCGAATATGAGCCTTATCCAACCGCCGAGAAACGGCTGCGTCTGACCCGACGCTGCCTGGAACTGAGCGCCAAGTATAACTACCCGGTCTTCGTCATAACGCGCACAGCCTTAATACTACGCGATATCGACATCCTGCGCGAAATCCACGAAACATCTTTCGTCTCGGTTGCCGTGCCGCTGGCGAGCCTGACTGCGCGCACGGCTAATGAAATCGGTGACCGGTCGACCGCGCGCCTAAGACTGCAAGTTCTCGACCGCGTCTGCCGCAGCGGCGTTCAGACCGGCGTTTTATTAGAGCCGCTTAATCCAACTTCCACCCGGCAGTGGAAGGAAATCGAACGGTTATATAAAATTGCATCCGAAGCCAATTACGATTTTATAGCGCCAAGTGTCGGATTAGAAGGAGGAAATTGGATGAAGCGAGGCGCGCAGTTTGGATATGGAATTACCCCCCCTTTAATTCCCCCCCGCAACAGCGGGGGGGAGAGTGAACTGCAGCCTACCCGCAACAGCGGAGGGGAGAGCAGACGGCAACTAATCCCCTGCTGTCGGCTGGATAAATCAAAAGAAAGCAACGTAATTTTAGAAAGCGATACTAACGCCGGTCGTAAATTGCTCGCCTTAGCGCGCCAATATCGAATGCCTTTACAGCCGAGGCGCTGGCAGCCGCCGGACTTTCGCCGGGAGAACTTCTGGCTGGCGGGACAATTAGCCGCAATAGCCCTCAAGCGTCGTCTTAACGGGCAAACCTATCGCTCTTATCTATCAGTGGCGAAAAAAATCAACAACCTGCAATGCGATGTTCGGAATTTAGTGCGGAATAACGCCTTGCATTCGCTGACCTGGGTGAACGAGGCAATTTGGCCTGATATCGAGAGACTTATGGGCGGACAGTGGGCGCCGCGGGAAGAATGGGAAGTCTAACCTGTGGATAAATCTGTCGGTCCACAGAAAGAAGCCGCCTTGGTGATTAAGTCGCTGCGCTACGGCGAGTCGTCGCGCATCATCACCTTCTTCGGCGAACAACACGGCAAATTCGCTGCGATGGCGAAGGGTATTCGGCGAGGCAAATCGAGTCTTTCTGCTGGCGCGGTGGAACCTTTGAGTTTAGCCGAGACGGTCGTATATTTTAAAGCGGGACGATCAGTGCAGATTCTCGCCCAGGCGGCGTTAATTGAGTCGTTTGCCGACCTGAAGAATGATTTGATATTGAACGGATACGCTGCCGCAGCGCTGGAACTGCTCAGTCAAGCCTTTACCGAAGGGGAAAATAATCCGGCGGCTTTCAAATCGACGCTGAATTGTTTATATTCTATACAGTCCCAAACTGAGGAACCGCGGCTGTCGTTGTGGCGGTTTCAGACGGAGTTGCTGGAGATTACCGGCTTTGCGCTCGATCCGTTCACCTGCCCGGCTTGTGGCAAGTCTCCAGCCGCGGTCGGAAGGCGAAATCTATTAAGCCTCGACACCGGCGCTATTTGCTGCGAAATCTGCCGTCCAGACAACGGCGAAACGCTGGTGTTGTCCGGCGAAGCGGTCAACATCCTGCGGCTGCTCGCCCGCAACAACCGCGAGATCGCCCGCCGTCTCAAGCCGAGCCCGGCGGTGAAGATCGAATTGACTTCGATACTGCACAGGTTCTTTAAATACCATCACCCGGCCGTCGGCGCCGGTCCGGCGCTGCAGATGTTAGAAAAAATGGAAGGATTTAAACCGCCGATTGTAGATGCAAACTGAAGCGGTTTTAATCTACTATTTCCGCCGTCGACTCGCCGTAGTCATCGGCAGAACATTGTAATTCCGGTAGATACGCTGTCAACCACTGAGGGTTGACAGCCGAAAAACAACATTTTCAGACAGTCTGGTCTGCCTTGCCAGTCAGAGACTGTGCGAAAGATTCTTATAAAGCCCCAACGCCTCAACATCGGAGAAATCAATGCCAAAACCGATTTCTATCACCTCAATATTGATTGTATTGCTGTTCACGGCTGCATCTTTTGCCGACACTAATGTGGCTGGAAACGTGCGCGGCCGCTGGAATGTCCAGGGCAGCCCATATATCGCCACCGACAACCTCGCCATACCTGATGGCGACACGCTAATAATTGCGCCTGGCGTCGAAGTCCGTTTCAATACGGATTTTAAGTTTTATATCCGCGGCTATTTGTGGGCGGTCGGGGCAGTGGACGACTCTATTCGGTTTGGAGTCGTGCCGGGCGGCGAGGCTTGGGGCGGCTTAAGGTTTCTCAATGCCGATAGTTCAATTCTCGTCTGCTGCGTGATTCAAAACGGCCGGGCAACCGGCGGCGGCGAGATGGACAGTCTGGGCTGCGGCGGGAATATATTCATTTCCGGCGGTAATTTGACCCTGCGTTCCTGCCGCATCGCCTTTGGACGCAGCCGTGTCAACGGCGGCGGTATGTCGATTTGGCGTGAAGGCTCAAGGGTTTCGGTCGAGAACTGCATCATCCACGACAATGAGTCGCAATCAAACGGTGGAGGCGTCTCGATTCTTTATGGCGCCGACCCGCTGTTCCAAAATTGTATTGTCCGTGCGAATATCTGTCAAAATAACGGCGGCGGCGCTTTCTTCCACACCAACACCATCGGCAGGTTTTATAATACAGTTTTTCAATCTAATAGAACAACGCATATTGAATCTGGCGCCGGCGGCGGCGTTGTTATCTTCGACGGCGCGGATCCCATTTTTGTTAAAAGTGAATTCATCGAGAATGCTTCGAGCACCGGCGGAGCGGTCTATGTCCGCGGCGAACTGTGCAGTCCGCTAATCGATTGGTGCTATTTTTACGGCAATACGGCTAATGTCGGTTCACGCGTCGGCGGCGCGGTCTATATCCGCGGCAGTTCATCCATCGAAATCCGCTACAGCCGCTTCGTCGCAAACAGCACTAACTTCGGCGGGGCAATCTATGTCAAAGAGCCGCCGCGTTGCCGCATCCATCATAATCTATTTTTCCGCAATGCGGCTAACCGCGCCGGCGGCGCCGTTTCGACTTCCAACGACCTCGGCGATAATCCGCTTAGACTCGATAACTGCACTTTCATAGATAACATCAATCTCGGCGGCGAAGCGATCGCACACGCCGTCCACGCCCGCCAAGGCGCCTTCGTGCGGGTGAATAGTTCGATAGTTTTCAGTCCGCAGCCATTGTTCGGCGAGCCGGGGCGAGTCAGCGCGGTCTATTCGCATATCCAAGGCGGTTTTCCCGGCGAAGGCAATATGAACGAGCCGCCGGGCTTTTTCGAAAAAGATTCGACTTACTTTATCCTGCGCGGCGACTCGCGCTGTGTGAACAGCGGCGATTCGACGCTGCCGCCCGACCCCGATTCGACACGCTGCGACCGCGGCTGGCTGCACTTCCCGCATAATGCCTGGGAAGGCCTCTCAACGAACATCGTCCGCGCCAGACTAAGCCTGAACGAGAACCGGCCGGCGACCATCCGGCTGCGCAATAATACCGGCGTGCCGTTCTATGCCACAGTGATGGACCGCTGGAACGAAAGCCCACGCGACGCCTTTGTGGATGTAACGGCTTTGACAAATGACACAGAAATAAACGCTGCTGCCCTAACCGCCGCGGGTATCTTTTTAGCCGGCGGACGCAGCGGACAAAATCCCAACCTAATCTACCGCCTCGACCGCGAGTATAATCTCACCGGCTCTTTTCCTCAGCCGGGCAACACGCCCGACGATGGTTTTGTCGATTTAACCTCCAACAGCGGGGATATCCTCTACGGCGCCTATCGCAATTATTGCGTCGAATTCACGACGGATGGCGAATTTGGGCAAGATTTGAATATGCCGGAGGCGATTCGTCAAGCGCGCGGTTTAGGCGCTGATTTTAAATTTTCCTCTGAATTCGTCGATTTCTATGTCGGGGGCGACGAAGGTATATTAGTGCAGGCTGACGCCGAACTATGGGAGCGCGGCCGGGTGAATATTGGCGATACGATACGCTCGCTGGGCGTAAAAGGCAATTTGCGCGCGGTTTATATCGTTACCGAGCCGCAACCCGGCTTAACTTTACTATCATTAGTTCTTCCGGACGACGGCCGCCTAATACCGCTCTATCCGCTGCAGAGTCCCGACGGCGCACGCATCGGGGGAATAGAAGTTACGCATTCGTTTCGCGCTGGACGCGGCAGCCTTATCGGTATCTGGAAGGGACAGGGCGATGTGAACGACCGGTTGTTCATCGAAGATATTTATACTTCCTGGCTGGTAGTTGTGCCGGACTTGCGGAGGCTGATGCCGGGGGATGAATATCGCTGGACGGTAACCTTCGCCGGCGACCAGACGCCACCGGGCGATTATGAAGGTAACTTCTTCTTAGCGGTCAACGGCGTGGGCTTTGGCGGGGAGGTGCGCGCCGAAATGCACCTGACGCCAGTCTCGGTCGTATCGAATAAAATTACTATCGGCGACTTCCGACTCGCGCCGGTCTATCCCAATCCATTCAATAATCAAGCGCAATTTGCCTTCCAATTACCCTACCCGCAGGTTTATCAATTGGGATTGTTCGATGAGTCGGGCCGAACCGTCCGGCAGATTGCTGCAGGTTGTAGCCGCCCCGGCTGGAATAAAGGCTTCTTCGACGCTTCAAATCTACCGGCAGGTATTTACTTCCTAAAATTAGATGCAGTCGCAGGCTGCTCAACGGTCAAATTGCAGTTGATTAAATAAGACCTTGACATGACAATGCTCTGTCCCTTAAAAATATCGGGTTATTTTCTCTTGGAGGGCGGGTTTATGGTTATCAACTAATTATCTTGACTTTTGACCTTTTGAATTGTATTTTATAGTCAATACAATTCAGGAGGTATTATGCAATGGACCGCTGAACAAATCAAGATCTTGGATCACGCTGCTAGAACCGCCCATCCCTGCTATTTGCGAATCAAAGCGCTGGCGGTCTGGCAATGTTCCCAAGGCAAAACCGAGTTGGAAGCAGCACAAAGCGTCAGAACCAGCCGCCAATCGGTGTCAACTTGGGTGCGCAAGTTTCGTTGCCAAGGTCTATCTGGATTAAAAAACCAGAAAGGACGCGGACGAAAATCCAAGTTAGATCACTCAGATGTGTTCGACTATATTTACCAAACACCCCATAATTTCGGTGTCAAACGAACCCGTTGGACCCTTGCTTTATTGGCACAACACGTTCCTTCGCTCAAGGGGTTTTCAGCAGAAGGGGTGCGAAAAGTGCTGCGAAGATTAAATATCGGATACAAACGTGGGCAACCGCATTTCCACAGTCCCGACCCTGAATACCTAAAAAAAAAGAGCGGGTAGAGCAAATTGTCGATCTATGCCGTCTCAATCCTGATCGCTACATCGCCTTCTATGAAGACGAGGGGAGTTTTTATAGACAATCCACGCAAGGTTGGCTTTGGCATCAGATGGGGCGACGACAGCCGAAAATGTTGTATAGCCATCACGCGAACACCGTTATGCGGATCATAGGTTTCTTAGAGCCACTTTCAGGCGCGGTTCACACTTAGGATCACAATAAGGTGACCGCAAAATGTTTTGCCCAGAGTCTGGAAGCGTTGTCCAAGCGTTATCCGAACCATGAAAAGATTTATGTTATACTTGATAATTGGCCGGTTCATTTTCATAAGCGGGTTACCAAATTTGTGAAGGATAATCCTCGCATCGAGTTAGTCCCTTTGCCGACCTATTCTCCGTGGTTAAATGCAATTGAGAAGGTGTGGAGATGGGTTCGACAACGATTGACTCATACTCATCCTTGGGCGAACGATTTTAGACTATTTCAAGAACAAGTAAG
>Ga0194125_10004932_pt1 | contig 20594 bp, 19 predicted proteins | sample TA2KigC250mmetaG_FD_148626 | JGI IMG/M metagenome (GOLD analysis project Ga0194125, IMG submission 148626) | Freshwater microbial communities from Lake Tanganyika, Tanzania - TA2015034 Kigoma Deep Cast 250m | ecosystem: Environmental > Aquatic > Freshwater > Lake | place: Tanzania: Lake...
CTTTGTAGTCAATGTCCCGCGAACATCGGAGAGGAGGCTTGAGGCTGCGGCCACGGCTCCGCTTGCCTGGGCAACGGTCTCAGGGATATCTTTGGGTCCCTGAAAGGCGCCGCAGACGTAGACTCCTGGCTGACTGGTCTGAAGGGGTGTGAACTCCTCTGTCTTACAGAATCCATAGGCATCGAGTTCCAAACCAAGTTTGGTGGCCAGTTCTTTTGCACCTGTTGAGGGGGTCAACCCTACCGAGAGAACGACGAGATCGAACTCCTCCTCTTTTAGTTTGCCTTCGGAATCGACATAGGAGATGACCAAATTTTTTGATTTTGGTTTTTCGGCCACACGGGAAATCATCGAACGTATGAACCGGACACCGTATTCCTTTTTGGCTCTCTCAAAGTAAGCGTCAAAGTCTTTTCCGTGGGCACGGATATCCATATAGAAGATCGTGGGCTCGACTTCGTGGTGATGTTCCTTGGCGATCACTGCCTCTTTGATGGCATACATGCAGCAGACCGAACTGCAGTATTCATTCCCTCCGTTTCCGGTCATATCTCTGGAGCCCGCGCACTGGATCCAGGCTACCTTCTTGGGCGATGTTCGATCCGAAAGCCTTAACAGATTTCCCTGGAAAGGGCCTGAAGCGCTGAGGATCCGTTCAAATTGAATGCTTGTGATCACATTGGCAAGCCTACCATATCCGTAAGCGGCGAGCCGGTTTGCGTCAAATTCGTCAAAACCAGGGCTCAGGATGATGGAACCCACATTGAAATGGATCGTCTCTTCTTCAATCTGATGGTTGATGGCTCCTGCCTTGCAAATGGCCACACACTGGAGACATTCGGAACAGAGTCCACAGTTGAGGCATCGAAGGGCTTCCCTCTTTGCCTCTTCTTCGGTGAAGCCCTTCTTCACCTCTGAAAAGGTTCTTCTTCTCTCCTCAAGGGGGATCGTCTCCATGTGCGCTCTCAAGGCTTTGGGTTGATCCCTGTAAATCTCCTCGAACCGGGCCTTTTCGATATCGGGTTTTTTTCTTCCCTCCTGGAGGTCTTTCCCTCTGAGAAAACGATCGATAGAGACCGCTGCCTCTTTGCCCGCGGCCACCGCTTCGATGGCAATCCAGGGTCCGCTGACCGCATCGCCTCCAGCAAAAACCCCCTTCTTCGAAGTCTGAAGGGTGGTGGGATCGACCTTGATCGTTCCCTGCATCGTGGTTTCAAGCTCCATCCCTTTGAGGAAAGAGAGATCAGGAGTCTGGCCAATGGCAGGGATGATCGTATCGACCTCCAGGAGGAACTCCGATCCCTGAATTGGAATGGGCCTTCTTCGTCCGGACGAATCCGGTTCTCCCAATTCCATGCGGAGGCACCGGAGAGAGGAGATCTTTCCATCCTTAAGAATGATCTCTGACGGAGCAGTGAGAAACTGGAATTTGATTCCCTCTTCATCCGCCTCTTTCACATCTTCCTCATAGGCAGGCATCTCATCCCGCGAGCGTCGGTAAACGATCGTAACTTCTTCTGAACCGAGACGCAGGGCCGAACGCGCCGCATCGATTGCCACATTTCCGCCACCGATCACAGCTACTCTTTTCCCCACTTCGACCTTCTGGCCAAGGTTGACGTTTCGCAGGAAGACAACGCCAGGGATGACATTGGAGTTGTCCTCGCCAGGGATGTTCAGTTTCTGATCCTGATGGGCGCCTATGCCGAGAAAGACAGACCGATATCCCTGATGGAAGAGATCATCGATGGTGAGACTTGGGCCGATGGGGGAATTGGTTTTAATCTCCACGCCAAGGGACTGAATGGTCTTGATCTCTTCGGACAGAATATCTCTCGGAAGGCGGTAGGAAGGAATGCCCGCATAAAGCATTCCACCGGTGACCGAAAGGGCTTCAAAGATCGTAACCGGATATCCTTTCAAGGCCAAATAGGCGGCTGCTGTTAACCCTGCGGGCCCGGAGCCAACAATAGCCACCTTCTCTTCCTTTACCTCATCTTTCTTTAAGGAAAATTCTGCCTTGACCTGGTCCGCAACGAATCGTTTCAATTCACAGATCGCAACGGGTTCATCCAGATCCTTTCGGTTGCACTCTTTTTCGCAGGGGTGGGGGCAGATCCGGCCCAGAACTCCGGGAAGGGGCAGGTTCTCCTGGATGAGAGTGAGGGCCTCCTTATATTTCCCAGTCCCGATCAGAGCAACGTAGCCCTGGACATTGATTCCGGAGGGGCAGGTGAGGCCGCAGGGAGCCCGGTCCCCTTTTTCAATCGTGAAGATATTGGGGAATGCCTGCGCATAGGGCCGATAGATGGCTTTCCGGTCCACCAGGGCTTCGTCAAATTGGCTTTTGATAAGTACCGGGCAGGCCTGAGGACATTCTCCGCACCCTGTGCATTTGGAGGGATCGACGAAACGGGATTTCTTTTTGACGGAGACTTCGAAATTTCCAGGTTCGCCCTTAACCTCCATCACTTCGGAGTAGGTGAGGGGCATGATGTTGAGATGACGGCCTGCCTCGACCAGCTTTGGAGAAAGAATGCACATCGAGCAGTCATTGGTAGGAAAAGTCTTGTCGAGCTGAGCCATCACTCCGCCAATGGCAGGTGAGGATTCCACAAGATAAACATAGTAGCCAGATTCAGCGAGGTCGAGAGAGGCTTGAATTCCTGCGATCCCGCCGCCCACGACCATCACAGCGCCAACTTTTTCTTTCATTGTATCCCTTTCAGTCAATTAACTCATGCGATTTTTTCTTATACATTTAGCGCAGTATTTTAAATTCCAATCACCAAACTCCAATAACCAAAAATTGGTTATTGGAGTTTATTTGATGATTGGTGTTTGGAATTTGGTGATTCGCATATTATATCAATCCCTTTCCACCCAATGCCTTGATGGGGTCGGTGATGTGGTGATGGAGCCACTTCTTGGTATCTTTGTGGCCCAGAGCCAATCCCATGAGCTCTGAAAAATAGAGAATGGGGATATCGAAATGATCTCCGACCTCCTTGCCCAATTCATCCTGCCGAGTATCGAGATTGGAATGGCACATAGGACAGCCAGTGACCAGGCAGTCCGCCTCTGCCTCTTTGGCCATAGAGAGTATTTTTCCACTCAACCTTCTGACGATATCGGTTCGCGTCATCACCAGGCTTGCTCCACAACAGTCCGCCTTATAGGACCAGGGGATGGGGTCAGCACCCAGTATTTCCATCAGCCGGTCCATATGAGTGGGATCTTCATATCGCTTGATTCCAGTCAATTGGGGAGGACGAACCGTCAGGCATCCATAATAGCAGACGACCTTGAGGCCCTTGAGGGGTTTGACCCGTTTCTTCTTCACCTCTTCGAGAATAGGTTCATCACAAAAGAAGTCGAGGGAGTATCGGATGGGAACGTTTCCCTGATAGGAAAACGAGAGTTTCTTGGAGTGTTCCTTCACCTCTTTTTCAGCCACCTTAAAACGGCTGTAACAAGCCACGCAGGGAATGAGCAACTCGCGAGGAGTCTTCTCTGCGATCGCGAGATTTCGGGCAGCGAGATCGATGGCCAGCACTTCGTCCGTACAGTGAGCCGAACTGGCTCCGCAACAGGTCCAATCCTCCAACTCATGGAGATGGAGGCCGAGGATTTCTGACACGCCCCGGATCGATTCGTCATATTCCCTTGCGGTCCCATGCAGGGAGCACCCTGGATAGTAAGAAACCTCTTTCACTTTTTCCTCCTATGATTCGTGGTCATTGACCGTTGTGTGTTCACTGTTTCCCTTTCTCAAAAGAGTTAAAGATCTCTTTGATCTCTCTTCCGCCTCCGAATTTAGAGGGGAAGAGTTTAATCTTTCCTTTACGGTACATCTTCCATCCCAGGGAGGCATCCTTGAAGAAGTCCTTCGTTTTTGTTTTAAACTGGAGGATGAGGCTTAGCTCGTGAATGCGGCCCTTCGATCTGATCGTATCAAGGAAGACGGAATGGAAAATGGGGACGTCCTTCTCACCCGGTTTGATCCCGGACCGAATGGCAATCTCCCTCAAGGTATCCATGATCTTGGCAATGTCGATGTTATTGGGGCATCGGACACTACACGCATAACAGGAGGCGCAGATCCATATTGTTTTCGAACCGAGGACCTTCTCCTTATGATCGTACTGAATGTGGCGCAGGACCTGATTGGGGAGGATGTCCATGGCATAGGCCACTGGACAGCCTGCCGAACACTTCTGACACTGATAGCAGGCCTGTACGTTTTCACCGCTGGCCTGAGCTATCTCTGAAATAAGAGGATTTACATTCATCATTGACCTCGTCTCATTGGAGGGATTGTCCCTCCAGAATGGGTTGTTTTTGGGGCTGGGTAGGGAGTTCAATAATAAAAGATGTCCCTAATCCCACCTTACTCTTGACTGTAATCGATCCACCATGGTCTTGAACAATACCATAAGAAGTCGCCAGTCCCAATCCGGTCCCTTTTCCTACATCCTTTGTTGTAAAAAAGGGGTCAAAGATACGAGAGAGATTTTCCTCAGGAATGCCTTCACCCGTATCCGCAAATTCAATCCTCACGGTTTTCCTGTCCGGAGAGGGCAAGGTTTTAATGGTTAAGGTTCCATTGCCATGCATGGCCTCTGCCGCATTGACGATGATATTCATAAAGACCTGTTTCAACTGCCCCGCATTTCCCCGGACAAAGGGCAAGAAGGGATCAAATTCCTTGACGATCTGGATGTTGTGAAAGAGGGCCTGATTGACCAGGAAGAAAAGGCCGTCATTGATGGCCCGGTTGATATCCGTGGGTTCCTTTTTTGGTTCCGTCTGTCTGGCAAATTCGAGCAGGCTCTTCACAATATCTTTGCATCGCCCTGCTTCCTGCACGATTCGGGCTAGATCGCCACGCTTCGGATCCTCCTCCGGAAGGTCCTCCATCATCAAGCTGGAATAGATGAGAATGCCGCCCAAGGGATTGTTGATCTCATGGGCAATGCCGGCTGCCAGCTTACCCAGGGAGGCCATCTTCTCCGAACTGACGAGCTGAAGGTGAGTCTCCTGAAGTTTCTTCTCCATCAACAACCGGGACCTCAGGTCTGTAAAGATGCCTACGCTGGCTACCTCCTGTCCTGCTCCGTTGTAAATGAGGGCGGCGGAGATCTGTATGGGAATCTCTTCCCCGAATTTATTGACAACGTTGAACTGACTCGGGAGGAGTTTGCCAATCCCTCCGTAATCCGGGCTTCGGAGCCTTTTCATGATCTCCTTGGCAATCCCTGGCGGATAGATTTGGGTAATATGGAGTTTTCCAATCACTTCTTCTGCTTTATACCCACTCAGAATTTCAGCTCCTTTATTAAAGATAAAAATATTGCCCTTCATGTCGGCGGCAATAATGCCATCGACGGAACTCTCGATCAGATTCATGAAGAATTCATTGGCCTCACGGAGTTCATCTTCGATCCGTTTCCTCTCGGTGATGTCGAGGTTAATTCCTTCGTAACCGATAGTGACTCCCTCTTCGTTTTTGATGGGATGGCCTGTCAACAGGACCGTAATCTTTTCTCCATTCTTCTTCTTAAATTCCACTTCCATGTCTTTGACAAAGCCGTCCCTCTCCGTCCTCTCCCTGAGGGTTTTTCGATCTTCTGGGTTCACATAGAGATCGTGGACAATATCGATTTTAAGGAACTCTTCTTTGTTCGAATAGCCCAGCATGTCGAGAAGGGCCTGATTGCAATCTAAGAACTTACCCTCCTTCGAACTGATGAAAAGGCCATGCCTTACCCTTTCGAAAAGTCTTCGGAGCTTTTCTTCGGAGTCCTTTAAATCCCTTTCAAATTTTTTCCGGTCCGTGATATCTTTGAGATAGGCGTAGCCTTTACGAATTCCACGAGATGTCTCGGCCAGGGCAATGCATACTTCAGCCTCCTTGATCTCCCCTGTGGCGGTGATCAGATGGGCTTCCGTACAGGTTTTCTCCCCATACCGTTCAGGATGGATGAAGATATCCTCGACAAAAGATCGGTGAGGTTTGTCCAGAAGCGAGAGGATGCTCATCTTTAACAATGCTTCATGGGAGAAACCCGTAATCTCCGAAGCCACCCGGTTGGCGAATTCAATCCGGTGGTTTTTATCGAAGACGAGGATTCCGTCGTTTCCGAGCTCGGCAATGGCCTGAAACATCCCAGCCTCTACCTTCTTGTCAACAAGGGTGAGCCGTTCGGTCAGCCTTTTTCTCTTTACGGATGGAGATAATTTCTTCGCCATCATTTGTTTTTAAAAAGTTCCATTCTTGATTTTTATAGCCCAACTTGATCGAGAAGGGCAGTAACCAAACTCTCCCATCCAAGGGGAATGATCTGTATGCCCTGGCAGAGTGGTTTCACGGTCCGGATGAGATCTCCGGCAATTTCAATACTTGTTCTCTGTTTATCCGATGCCTTGAGCAGGCGATCAATGATGGGGTCGGGGATGGAAGTCCCTTCCACATGTTTATTAATATAACGGGCCATTCCGACCGATTTGAGCAGGGTGATGCTCACGATGATGGGGACTTTGAAATGGGCCACTTTCTTAACAAAGTTCTCCAGAAGGCCTGGCTCATAGATGGAGCCGGTGAAGAAGAAATTGGACCCCTGACGGATTTTTTTCTCCATATCCATCATCTCGAGGTCAAGAACGTGACCTTTGGCGGCCGCATTGACCTGGGTTCCGACAAAAAAGACGGGTTTTCCTTTGAGATCGTTGCCCATGAGGTCATAGCCTTCCTGGAGACGTTTGGCCGCACCGAGCAATCCCATCACATCGAGATCGGAAACAGGCTGAGCCTCAAAATGATCTCCGATGGATGGAGGGTCACCCTGGAGAAGGAGGAGATTCTTCAAGCCGAGGGCAGAGGCGTTGAGAAGTTCGGATTGAAGAGCCAATCGGTTCTGGTTGCTGCAGGAAAGGTTATAGATGACCTCAACCCCTTTTTCCTTCAGGAGGGAGCAAACCGAGAGAGAGCCCAGCCTCATGATGGCATTCTGAAGATCGGGAACATTGATGGCGTCCAGACGCCCTTTCCATCGTTCCGCATATTCATAGGCCTCGGAGAGATCGATTCCTTTGGGAGGCTGGAGTTCAGCCGTCACCACAAACTTTCCTGAATCCAGTTGTTCCTTGAATGACATGGGCTTTCTCCTCTCACATAATCTGAAGTTAATAGCGTCTCCTCTTCTCCATCCATTCGCAATGCGAACGGAAACGGCGAGAGAGCGAAAAGTCGCCACATTATATAATTTAGGGAGAAAATGTCAATGGGTGTATTCTTGCTATTCTTCTTTAACTACCATAGTTTGAGAACGGGATTCTCCGATCTCATCTGGCATATCTTTTTTGATAGTCCTCGTGAACCATGGTCCCCCGGGTCTGGTTTCGCCACTCCCGGGCGGGCTTGACCTTCAGGATGTTCTCCAAACGATTCTGGTCCTTCAATCGCTTAAAAATTTCATACCAGGCGCAGGGAGTATCTTTACTCACCTCGCACTTTCCGTCCCGGGAGGTACCTCCACAGGGCCCATTGAAAAGGCTCTTTGCACACCTTGTGATGGGACAGATTCCTGCTGTCTCATGGAGGACACACTCCCGGCAGGTCCGGCAATTTTCCTCAAACCACCCGAGGTCCCGGTCAATCCCGACGAAGATGGTATTCAGAGCCGGAAAGACGGGTTTGGCAGGGTATCGGTCAGCCAGGAACTGCACGCCAGCACCGCAAGCCATGGACAGGATGGAATCATAATCCTTTGCGATGTCGTCCAATTCATGGTAGAAATCCCCATTGCATTGGCGTTCGATCGTAAAACCATCCGGCCGAAGCGTGATGCCTCCCTGTTTCAGTGCATTTTCCAGGTCTTCATTTAATCGGCTGACCTCCTTCTGCCCGCCCGTAAAACAGACGGAAGTACACCCACCGCAACCCACATTTAAAACCTTTTTGTAGCCGTTGATCATCTCTTTGATCTCTTCCAAAGGTTTTTTCTCTGCGACAATCATTGTTCTCCTCCAGTATGTTGGACGTTTAAAGGTTTTTCAAAGCCAGTGATATCCTCACTTCCGCACATGGCACCCGCCGCAATAACGGGGCGGGGTTTTCTTCGAATCTTTCAGGGGTTTCTTGTGACAGCCGGTGCATTGCCCATGATAGGCCCCTTCGAGATTGAGTCGGGATTTCGGCCCGTGGCAAGTGGAGCACCGGATCTCCTTGCTGCCCTCTGTCAGTTTGCTTTCGTCCAGGACATTTTCGCCCTTTTCATAGAGATGGTGGCAATCCTTACAGGAGATTCCCTTTTCGGCATGGAGATTGTGAGGAAAGATGACAGGGGGCCGCTTTTTCCCTGACCGACCCTTTGACGAATCAAGGGTCATCTTGTCCGATTGGGCCATGAGGGAAGGACCTGTGATGAGGATGAAAACCATTGTGATTAAACCGATATAGATTCCTAACCTTTTCATATCCAATTCTCCCGCAATAAGTGATTGGTTGTTACAACCAACTCTCTGAAGAGGCTTCGTTTCGTTGGGGATAAACCTCCTGAGACCTCAAGACGGCTCGGGCAAAGGCAATCATGCTCGGGACATGAATGCCGATCGGGCAGTAACAGCGGCCGCAGAGCACGCAGTTCCTCCAGACGATCCCTCTCATGTTATCTAAAGACTTCCGGTCCACCTTCCCTCTCTTTCGATAGAGTTTTCCCAGGGAATGGATCACTTTGTAAGAGGGCATGTACTGGGGGTCTTTCTTATGTTTCATATAGAGGAAACAGCTTTCAGCACATAGACTACAGTGGGCACAGTAGGAAAGAAAACGTTTCATCTTTCCTTTCCTGCGGTCGAGCAGTGCTTTGATCTTTTTCGTATCAACTTTTTTTATTTCCTGATTCGAAATGACCTTATCCATTTAGCGTCTCCTTGTCTCCTCCGTTAGAAATCATGGATCGGCTGAATTTCTAGCGGGGTTTACCAGGTTCTGGATCCCCGGAGGAAACCATATTCCCCTCCGAGGAAGAAGCGGTATAGAAAGAAAAAGATCATGTGTCCCAATTTGGTGAAGGGAATCGTAATGAGCATGATATTCCCCGAGAGGATGTGGAGCATCATGATGGTTTCATAGTGGAACCACTGACGGTATGCGAAATACCCTGTGAGAAAGGGAGCAACAGCGATGAGCAAAACCACGTAATCGTAAAGCGATGTGATTGCCCTGACTCGCGCAAGGAAAAGCCGCCTGCCGAGAAAATAGGCTCCGCACAACAGAATGATCAGGGTCAATCCATCGGATAGGGATTCGGGAAGGCTAAACAGGCTCCACCCACAGGACTGGTTCAAAAGGATGTTGTGCCCGAGAAGAAAAAGAGGAGTGATGATCAAGAGAACATGGAAGACCGAGGTGACGATCGTCAGAACAGGATCGGTTTTCCAGAGCGTTCCGTTAAGCGAAGCCAGGCACGAATCAATGATTGTTTTTGCTGTTTTCTTTTCCGGCTTGACCTCCTGGGGAAGAGGAGGACGGCCCCACTCCTTCTTTCGGGTCATTCTGAAAAACTGAATCAACTGGAAGAGGAGCCCCAGGATAAAGACGATGAAAGCAATCGTTATCAACGGCCCTTGAATAAAATCATACATGACCTTCTCCTTCTCTCAACAGAAATTGTTTCATTCTGGTCATTCGTTAGAAAATAAGAGTTTCATCCAAAGGCAACGGTGACGATGCCCGTATCGTCTGTAATAGGTTACGTCCATCGTGCTTAATTCTTTTAAACATGACCGTTACCGAATAACGAAACGGGCTTCGTAGCCGTAACCCTATCCAAGGCTTCTGGTATGGTCCAGGACCTTTTGATAACATTTAAACCGCAGGCCTGGGTAGCAGCTTGGCACGTTCGGCGATTTCCGGAACTTTGTGCTCCCATTCAATGGCCATGAGATGAACGCCATGGACCCCTTTCATCTCCTTCAGTTCCTCGATCTGCTCCACACAGAAATTAATTCCCTCTTCAGCCGCTTTTTTCGCCTGTACGATGCGGTTGATGACTTCATCCGGGATGATGATACCGGAGACATTCTTGGCCATATATCGGGCCATACCTCCAGATTTAAGAGGAGTGATCCCCGCCAGGATATGAACTTTTTCGGTCAGACCCATGTCATTGGCCTGCTTGATCCATTCGCGGAACATCTTCATGTCATAGATGCACTGGGTCTGAATAAAATCGGCTCCGGCTTCGACCTTTTTCGCCAGACGATAGGCTCGCCATTCAAAAGGTTCGGCAAATGGATTTTCAGCGGCACCGATGAACATCTGAGGGGGGCCATCAATCTCATCGCCATTGAGAAATTTCTTCTCATCCCGCATCTTTTTAACGAGGTTGATGAGTTGAATGGAGTCGATGTCAAAGACACCTTTGGTCAAGGGGTGGTTTCCAAACTGCTGATGGTCGCCCGAAAGGCAGAGCATGTTCCGGATGCCATGGGCATAGGCTCCGAGAATATCGCTCTGGATGGCGATGCGGTTTCGGTCGCGGCAAACCATCTGATAGTTGGGCTCCAAACCTTCCTGGAGGGCGATCAAACCAGCCCCCCAACTCGACATGCGCACGACGGCGGTCTGGTTATCTGTGATATTGACCGCATCAACAATGCCTTTCAGATAACTTGCCTTTTTTCTGACGTGGTCTGCATTGGCTCCCTGAGGAGGGCCCAACTCTCCGGTAAAGGCAAAATGTCCTGCTTCAAGGGTTCTTTCAAGACGGCTTCCTGATTTCATAAGCGTTCCCTTTCTTAGTGAGCATGATTTCTTTTGTCATCTTTTTGATAAGAATTTCACAAATCTCTATATAACACGACATATTTCGGGCAATGCCTTTTCAGGAGATGAATGGCAGATGTAATGAATCATGTGATTGATCGTTGTGATGGCCAGAACAGCCAGATCATCCCCTTTTAACTCCCTCACCTTTTCTCCTGCAAAAAGGACCTGCATGGAGGGCGGAAATTCTGCATCTTGATGGTTATAAAGAAAATAGGCTTCCACTCCCGGATAGAACTGCTTTCTGATCATCCAGTCACACCGGATGGGAGGAGAGTCGATTTTCTCTCCTCCGATATATTGCGTCATCTTCTCCACATCATCAACAAACTCAAAGGCCTCCGCTCTGCGGGCCACCTCTTTTTTCAGATAGATGTCATGGACCACGACCCCTTCGATCTCCTTCAGGGTTAAAAACTCTTTATCCATCCGCCTTGCCTCCTGTTTCTTTTAGGTAGAGGGCGCCCGTGGGACAGACTTTCACACACTCCAGGCAGGACTCACATCCGATGGTAGCATGTGAGAGGTGGTCGAATGTGGTGACCACCATCTCAAATCCCCGGTAGGCAAAGTCGAGAAAGGATTTTCCCAGCCCCTGACACTTGAGGACGCATTTCCCACATTTCACGCACTTTCTCGGATCGTGGGTGAAAAACGGATGGGAATCGTCAATCGGGAAATCTCGGGCGATGTTTCTCAGGGTTTTAGGCTGAAGGGTCATCTTCAGGGATGAGGCAGTCTTGATCAAATGGCAGGTCTTTCTCTTAGCGCAATTTTTACAATCGATATGATGGTCGCTCATGATGAGCTCAAAGGCCATCCGTCTCATTCTCTCGACCTTTTCTGTACGGGCATAGACCTTCATCTTCTCCCGGATGGGTTCCGTGCAGGCCGTCACCATCTCCCTGCGGCCTTTGACTTCAACCTCCACCAGGCAGAGGCGACATCCCCCGAAAGGAAGTTCAGCCCCCTCGGTGGCGCAGAGATGTGGGATATAGATCCCCGAACGGAGTGCGGCCCAGAGGATCTTCTCTCCTGGATCGGCTGTGATCTCCTGACCATCAATGGTAAAGGAAGGCATCGTTTTTTTAGTCGCGTAGTCTCATAGTCTAATCGTCTTTTAGTCGAATCGTTTTGTAGCGCCCTCATTGAGTGAGGGCGAAGGATCTTTTCCGTCGGCAATAAATGCCGACGCTACATTTCTATGAGACATCTGAAGCATTAGCCACAATGATCTTCGGCGACACTTTAATGACCGCCCTGTACTCCTTTGGGCAGACCTCGAGACAGATACCGCATTTCAGGCATTTCGTCTGATCAATGATCTTGATGTTTTTCTGGTCCGGATGAATGGCTTCTGCTGGACATTTGAGGACGCAGTGCTCACAGCTTCTCTGGCATTTATCATAGACGATCAGATAAGAGATGAGGTCATGGCAGACCAGAGCCGGACATCGCTTTTCAACGACATGCGCAATATATTCATTTTCGAAATACCTCAACGTGGTGAGGATGGGGTTGGGGGCGGTCTGTCCCAGCCCGCACAGAGATCCTTCGATCACCGCCTCGGACAGTTCTTTGAGTAAGCGAAGATGCTCGAGCGTTCCTTCTCCCTTGGTGATTTCCTCGAGCAGGAGGAGGAGGTGTTTGGTCCCGACCCTGCAGAAAGTGCACTTCCCGCAACTTTCGTTCTGGGTGAATGAGATAAAGTATTTGGCGATATCGACCATGCAGGTTTCTTCGTCTACGGCAATCAGTCCGCCGGAGCCCATCATCGAGCCCAGAAATTTCAGGGAGTCGAAGTCAACCGGTGTATCAATGTATTGGGCAGGGATGCATCCGCCTGAGGGGCCTCCCACCTGGATGGCTTTAAGTTTTTTCTCCTCTTTGATCCCCCCTCCGATCTGATAGATGACCTCTTTGAGGGTGGTTCCCATCCTCACCTCGGCAAGGCCCGATTCCTTGATTTTGCCAGCCAGAGCAAAGACAGTCGTTCCCTTTGACCGAAGCGTCCCTATTTTTGAAAACCATTCCGAGCCTTTTGAGAGAATAGGGGGAATGCAGGAGAAGGTCTTCACATTATTTAAAAGGGTGGGTTTTCGAAAAAGGCCCTTTTCCGCAGAGTGGGGCGGTCTGACCCTTGGCATGGGCCTTCTTCCTTCGATCGAATACATCAGCGCGGTTGATTCCCCGCATACGAAAGCCCCTCCTCCCGGAAAAACCTTGATATCGAAATCAAATCCTTTTCCAAGAATGTCTTTTCCCAATAATTGGTTGTCCCTCGCTTGAGCTAAAGCATGATTGATCCTTTCAATGGCAAGGGGGTATTCTGATCGGATATAAATAAAGCCCTGATGGGATTCGAGGGCATAACCTGCAATCGCCATTCCTTCGATTACCTGATGGGGCGAGCTCTCTAAGATCACCCTGTCCATAAAGGCTCCGGGATCGCCTTCATCCCCGTTACAGATCACATATTTCGGATATTCCTCAGCCTTAAAGCAAGCTTCCCATTTCATCCCAACAGGAAAACCAGCCCCTCCCAATCCCCTCAGTCCGGATCGCTTCACCTCTTGGATGATCTCTTCCTTTGTCATGCTGAGAGCTTTATCCAAGGCTTCATAGCCGCCCAAGGCGATATAATCCCTGATCTCATTAGGGTCAATATGGCCGGCATAACGGAGGATTATTCTCTCCTCTTTTTCAAACTTTTCAAGCTCGGGGATATAGGGAATATCTCCTTCTTTCATCTCCAATGTCCCGATGGCAAGATCGAAACAGGGATCATCTTCGAGCAGGTAGTTATAGACGATTTTGGAAGCATCTTCCGGTGTCAGGTTTTTATAACAGATCGTGGGGTTGCCCTGCTTCATGATATAGACCAGAGGTTCGGCAAAGCAGATCCCCAGGCATCCAACCTTGATGATTTCACCTGGGAGATTATGTTTTTTCAACTCTTTCTCAAAAGCTTCAGCGACTTCACGAGCACCGACCGATATTCCACAGGTGGCACTCCCAATGAAGATCTTGGTTGTCCCATCGTTTAACTTCTCATGGCGAAATTGGTTTGCCTGCTCCCTGATCTGTGAATAGGTCATATTGCTTAGAAAATAGCGTTTAGCGGTTAGGGTTACGAAGCCCGTATCGTTAATAAAAGGCTACGTTTTTCGTCTTTTAATTCTTATTTGATAACCGTTACCGAATGACGAAACGGGCATCGTTACCGTAACCTTAACCGAGCTTTAACTGCTTTTGTCCTTGTCGCGAAGGTTGATGATCACTTCTTCAACCTTCCCCGGTGACATCTTCGGGTAGATCTGGCTGTTGATCTTGACTACAGGAGCGACATTACAGCAGCCAAAACAGGCTGTTCCGTCGAGGCTGAAACTCCGATCCTCCGTGGTGTCTCCTTTCTTGATTTCGAGTTCTCTTGAGAAGGCATCGAGGATTAGATTCCCACCCTGGAGGTGGCAGGCCGTTCCCAGGCAGACATTGACGGGGTGGCGGCCAAGGGGCTTTCTTCTAAACTGGTTGTAGAAGGTGGCAATACTATAAATTTCAGAAGGAGGAAGATGGAAAAAGTGGGCTGCGTTCTCCATAGCCTCTCTTGAGAGATAGCCCACTTTTTCCTGAATCTCTTGAAGGACGGGGAGCAGATGTTCTCTCTCCGGATGGGACCTCCTCAGGATTTCCTCTATTTGCTTTGACTCTTCCATTTCTCAATGATTTGGGGGAGGAAGGCAGGGAGATCGCTTGCCTCACGGGGTCCGACGATCACTTCCCAGCCCTGTAATTCCTCTTCGAGCTCTCCCTTGATTCTTGCGGCAAATCCAGGGATGATGACCCTCTTATTTTTTACTTTATCTGCTATCCCAATTTTCTTGAGAAATGGTCCAGCCGTATCTCCACTGAACTTTCCTGTTGACCAGGCTGCCAGGACACAGAGGCCTTCGGTGTCTTTTACGCAGAGATAGGCAGGAATTTTACTGTTTTCGATTTCACTGGCCACTGCAAAATAGGTCAGTGCAAAGTTGGTCGTCAGAAGTACCGGAGATTCCGGGGAGACCGAACCAATCTCGTAAATCTTCTGCTCCACGGCAAGAGGAACTCTTGGATCGGTGAAGATGTTTTGCCTCAGAACAAGAAGAGGATAGAGCATCTCCTTTTCGAAATCGGACAGCACAATGATCCCGGCGTACTTGATCACTCCTGCAGATGCGAGCAGTGTTTCTTCCATCTTATTTTCCGCGAGTTGATACGGTAGAGAAAGAATCGGGTAACCCAGGGGCCGGAACGTCTTCTTCAGGGCCGCTCTCCGGATGAGCATATAATCCCTGACCATGTCCTTCAACGATTTAGGAGAGGGATCGAGGGCGATGTCCAGAATTCCTTCTTCCTTGAGCCGTTGGGTCATGGGAATGATCTCTTCAATGCTGCTGGCCTTCACTCCAATGGGAGCGGGTTTTGCTTTTAACTTTGGAAGAGCAGCGTCAAGATTTTCTTTTGTGATTGGATAGAGAAGGGGGTTTTTGTCAGCGATGAGATCCCTTGCCTTAAACAGGAGGTCTAAATCCTCGCAGATTAAAACAATAGGAAATCCCTCTGTACCCACTCTCTTCACCAACCCTAAATACTTATCGCCGTTTCCGGCATATTTCAATGCAAAGAGATTAGCCCGGAGTTTCTGACCTACACGGTCGAACTGAAGCGCCTTAAGTTTGTTGATCTTGGCGGAAATGGTTCCTTCATCCTCTTTGTCACTGATGAGGATGGCGATCCCAGAAGGTCTGTAAAACGTCTTCTCGTGACGGTAGATCACTTCTTCCTCGCCCATGCTGAAGGCAGTTTCCCCTGTTCCGATGGTCACCAATCTGATCGGAGGAGCCAATCCCTCTTCCAGTTCGGTTTTTACTTCAGCAGGTAGATACGGGCATTTCTGAACAGAGACTGCACCCGATGCCAGTTTCATGGCGAAGGCAAAGCAGGTCGGAAAACCGCACTCCTTGCAATTCTTTTTGCCCCCCTCTGGCAGTTTTTTCTGAATATCCGATGCCTTTAGTGCCATGAGATCCTCCTTTTATATGATTAGCCTGTAATCCAGGGATGACCGACCTTGTTCATATATTCTGTTAATTCATCCACATTTTTGACATCCTCTTCCGTGGCAATCTTGTCATATAAGCCAGCCTCTTCGAGGACATCTTTCACCTGCTCCTTGACCGATTTTGGCAACCAGACGATCCTCTTTAACCCTCCATCGGTCTTGAGGAATTTTTTCGACCTCATGTAGGAGATGGCCATACCCAGCATTCCTTCATTCTGCCTTCCGCCCGAGGCTTCTCCGGCAATCCCGGAAAATTTCTGGCCGTTGACTGCCTCACCGAGAAAATCCCGATGGACGATACCAAAAGCATCCACCTCCGGGATGTAGAAGCAGATGGCCTGAAAGCATCCGCAGGAGGTATGGGGGTTTTCCAGAGCGCTGTGAAGGCAGAAGGTGCTGTTTGAGCCAAGCGATTTTTCTGCGACGATTTCGTTGACGCCGGAATAGATGAACTTGTCCGGATCGATGAGGTCGCCTTTTTTGACCGCGAACTGCGGACCCTCTGGGTCAATCTTGTATGCCGCTCTTCCATCAAACCAGTTGATGGCTCCGCAAAGGGAGACCCTCTCCGGTGTAACAACACAGACATGGGTGGGTGCAAACGATTGACAGAGTGAACATCCATAGAACTCATCCACTTCTTCCTCGGTGATCCCTTTGAGCCGGTCATCCCTTTCCTTATAAATTTTTCGAGATGAAAGAACCTCTTTTTCCACCTGGGCAGGATCGGTGATAAAGGTGATCTGGATCTTTTCGATGATGGAGAGCTCGTTCTTGTAAAGCATCACGAGAACCCTTCCGATTTCGTCCAGAGAGTTCAGGCCCTTTTTGAAACTGTCTTTATGGAGTCTCATCCAGATCTCATCCCTCTGGGCCATATGCCAGAAACCTTCAATATAGTTGATGTACATGTGAACCCTGCGCTCAAAGACAGGTTCCATGTCTTTCTCCAGCTTTTCGCCCGCCACGAGGATTTTAATAAAGATAGGGATGGAGGCTCCCTCTTCAAAATCCTTGATGTCCTTTCCAATGATCTCGATCTTCTCGTCCTCCACCTCAGCAGCCGGCCTGACCTTCACCAGCTCCGCTTTGAACTTATGCTTCGGCCCTCCGAATTCGATTTGAAAATCTTCCTTCCGTACAGTTTCCCCCTCATACTGGGGCCCTACATCGACTGAAAACATGTTCTTCCTCCTTTCTTATTTCAAACTATTGATTAGATTTTCTAAGTATTCTTTCCATTTATCGGCTTTCAGATTGGCCAGCGAGAAACTGGCATGGGGATAAACATAGGGGCAGAGGGTGATCGTTCTTAAATGGGGGGCATAGTGTTTCAACGTGGAGAGCCCCTGATTTCCAAAGTCGGTCCGCATCCCCAGAAACATGACGATGTCATGGTTCCCCTGTTTTTTGACCCCTTTCCAATCCGGGTCTTTTAAATGGTTGATGATCTCGACGGCATCATAAGTCGAATCGGGAACCACACCACATTCAAGAAGTTTCTTTTTCGTGTGGGCGGTGGCACAGGTCGCGGCGCCAAGGATCTTTGCCAAATCAATTCCGTATTCAATCGCCCGTTTTCCACCTAAGTCAATATCGATGCATCTCGGGCCAAAGATAAGCAAGGGCCTCTCTGCCTTCTTCATGATTTTTCCCAGAGCCGCTGGGTCTTCGATGACCCGGCATCCTTTCAATCCCGTTAAAACATTGACATAATGTAATGGCATGCTCATGTTATTCCCTCCATTTCTATGGCTTTTTTCTTTTAATCGCTTCATCCACAGCCAGCTTGATTTGCAAGCCTGCGTGGTGCATCAGGGTATCCCCCAACTCCGCATCCATGACCATGGTGGCCATGCAGGGATGGTTGTGATGCAGGATGCCTGAACTTTCGACAGCATCCTTCATGTGTGTTCCAATGAGGTGCTTGGCCACATACCGCGTGTTTCCACAGGGGGCGTCCCGGATGACCCTGACCTCTTTAACTTTCTCGTTTTCAAGCTCGATGTCCACTTCTGGCCTGCCGAAGTATTTAACGAATTCGAGGATCAATTCATTCTTCGTCATCTTTTCCGATAGCGTACAGAAGGTCATCGGGTGTACAAGTTCAACTCCGTCTTTTTCCAATTTTTTCTTGATCTGCCGCGCAAGCCCGGTGGTGAGAAAGGATTTGCTGTCAATCGGGGTAATCACTGCGCGGGCTCCAATCTCTTTAATGAAAAGGGGAATCATCTCGGCTACGGCTGGATGCTCCTGAACCGAGATCAACAGGTCGCAGGAGGGAAGGTCTCTGGGAAGATAATCCGACAATTCATCTACAAAGGTGGGAAGTCTTTTCGTAAAGTGATACCCAGAGACCTGCCATCCCATGGGCGGATGGCCTCCGATATTGTCCCAGAATCGCTTTCCGTAATCCCCCTGATAGAGGATGAGCACTTTCATTTAACCACCGCATCAATCGGGATATTGCTTTCATAAGTCCCGATCAGAGTGGGCAGCGTCAATAGAGGTTTCGGCTTCCACCCAACGTTCTTCAGATATTCTGTCACTTCCTTCTTATAGACGATCGGGATGTCTTTATCATTTCTCACGAAGTTCTGCAGATCATCCGGAAGCGTTCCCATATACTGTTTGTATAGAGAGATGTAGTGATTCAACTTGAGCTGTCTTCCCTGGGCGGTATCATTCTTCCGGATACAGAGTTTTGCCAGGGTGATGATGGCCCGCTCTTTGCTTTCCACTACCGTGGAAAGGTGCTCAGGAGAAGGCTCTTCAGTATTAACCAGCTCCTTCTTCCTTCCGTCCATGACGGTCCAGTCATCCTCTTCCTTTCTGGAGAGGTAGAGCCTTCGATATTTGGCAGAATGGGGGCCCAAGACCACAGGGATGCCCAGTCGGTTGCATCCTGACCCGATGGAGAAGGCCTTCTGGGAGTAAGATCCCCAGACAAGACCCACGGCACCGACCCTGTTCAGAATATAATCCGCAATGACTTCGTAGTTTGCACGCAGAGGAAGCTTTGCAAAGATGTTGGCGACCTTCATCGCGGCGCCAGTGATATGGGAGTTGGCCACACAGCTTCCCACGTTCAGAACTCCGCCTGCATCGAAATCAGGTCTAAATTTATCGTAGATCGTCTTTCCCTCAGCGTCCTTCTTCATGCCGGCAGCCATGGCTGCACAACCGGAAAGCACAACAATATATTTCCGTTTTGCAAACTCCTCGGCAATTTCAGCAACTTCATCAGCCTCTTCTGGATAATTGGAACAACCAACGATCGCGATGATGCCCGGAATCGTTCCCAGAACGATAGGTGCTCCCACTTTTCGGATCTCCACGTCCTGAATGGGCCCTCTTCCTACACGGATATTAAAGGTATCCCATGAAGCCGCAGCATGCATGGTTGTAATGATAGGGATGCTCTTGGGGCACTCCTGCTCGCATTTGCCACAGCCGATGCATTTCTCAAAGAGGTTGGCCATTTTTTCGAATTTTCCGTCTCTGACATCCGAAGTGGCTGCTGAAATATTAAGAAGGTTAGGACATGCCCTGTCGCAGAGCCCGCATGCCTTACACTCTTTTGCAAGTTCCTGTGCTTTTTCTTTGGTTGCGATCTCTTTTGTTCTGCCCTTGGCTACAATGGGAAGGACTTTTGCGGCTACCTCTCCTGCCTTATCCACATCACGGATGAGCACCTGTTTGCCTTCCTGGGTGATCAGTCGGACGATTTCATCCACTTCCTTATGGGTCACATCATCAAGGCCGTAACTGATCTTGTCCGAGGTAGCGATGAGGGCACTGCCTGCAGCTTTCGTCAAAGCTGGGATATCACATCGAACACACTGCTCATCCGATATGACGAGATCTGCAATGCCGGTTCTGAGGAAGAAGAGTTGCTTCGAAAGGGGGCCGATGATCTTAGTCTTGTCCGAATAACGAATATTGTCATGGGCGGTGCAACAGATCCCTGTCACTTCCACCTGGTCATAGGTCCCATTCTTTATCAGATGATCGATCATTACGGTGGCGACAGCAGCATTATGGCCTACGCAAGTGACCACCGGCTTTGATTTATCCACGACTCCCCAACCAAGGCCGGAGAGAGGGGTCTCGGCGACTGAGGTTGGAAACTTAAATCCAATGGTCTGGGCGATATCAGCAACCTCCATGGCTACATGGTCGAGCATACCGATATGGAGCGATTTGGATTCGAAATCGATATCGCTTCCCTCCTGGCCCATATGAGTGGCGGAGACACCGTGAATGATCCCTCTTTCCACATATTCGATCGCTTTTCTGAGATCGCCGAGGGTCTCGGGTTTAAGACCCATGACCGTCCGGATGTGAGGGGCTTCGACAGCCACCTGACCACCCAAATCGATCTTGTAATCTTCACCGTATTTTTCGATGAGGTAATCCACCAGATGGCGACCATGGGCTCCGTGGGCCGAGCATCCCATCAAAGAGAAGATCAATGCCCATCTTCCCTGCTGTCCGGAGATGTTGATCCCGCATGCGCCTTTTTTATCTCCGGTCAAATCGCATTTTCCAAAGGTGCAGAAACAGCAGAGATCACAGAAGGGGGCATAGAAGGGTTTATAGGTTTTCAGAAGCCTTCTGTCCCAACGCCTTAAATCGGATATCTCCGGCATCGGGGTG
>Ga0194125_10004935_pt1 | contig 20579 bp, 27 predicted proteins | sample TA2KigC250mmetaG_FD_148626 | JGI IMG/M metagenome (GOLD analysis project Ga0194125, IMG submission 148626) | Freshwater microbial communities from Lake Tanganyika, Tanzania - TA2015034 Kigoma Deep Cast 250m | ecosystem: Environmental > Aquatic > Freshwater > Lake | place: Tanzania: Lake...
AAAGATTAGAAAAATGGAGCGAAGCAAAAAAACTCTATGAAAAATTAGCCTCTTCAAATATAGACGAATCGAAATATGCAAGAGAACGTCTTGAATGGATCGCTACTAAAATAATAAATGATAAAAATCCAATCTAACCAACAGGAGGTCTTTTTATGTTTGATATGATACAAAAGGGTGGACCAGTAATGTATCCCATAATCCTATGCTCAATCCTTTCGTTGGCAATAATTATTGAGAGATTCTATCACCTTTACACAGCTAAAATTGATACAAAGAAATTTATGTCAAATATTATTAATACGTTAAAACGAAATAGAATAATGGAGGCAATTGATATCTGCGATAAAACACCAGGACCTATTGCCCACATTCTTAAGGCAGGTATACTTAAACACGACCGCTCAAGGCAGGAAATACGTGAGGCCATTGAAGATGCGGGTTTGCATGAGGTACCGAGACTTGAGAGAAACTTGGGTGCCCTTGCTACTATAGCTCATATATCTCCTCTGCTTGGACTTTTAGGAACAGTCACTGGGATGGTGCGATGTTTTCAGATAATTCAACAGAAGGCAACTACCCTAAACCCTGTAAGTCCGGGTGATTTAGCCGGTGGCATATGGGAGGCTCTTATAACCACCGTAGCAGGGCTCATTGTTGCTATCCCAACCTATGTAGCCTATAATTATTTAATTAATCAAGTTGATAATCTTGTTTTGGATATGGAAACCTCTGCAACCGAACTTATCAATATACTTTCACAAAAAAGGGAAACACATGAGATTTAAAAGACATCTGGAGATAGAAAAAGGTCTTAAACAGCTTGATATCGCACCATTAATCGATGTAGTCTTTCAACTTTTGATATTTTTTATGCTAACATCCAGTTTTATCTTCCAGCCAGGCATAAAGATAAATCTTCCAAAAGCGGTAACATCTGAAATAGTAAAGGAGAAAAATCTCCTAATAACAGTAACTGCTGAAAATCTCATATATCTTAATAATAAACCTATAACTACACGGGAACTGGTAAATGAGTTAAGAATTGCCTCCAAAGAAAATAGACCGCTTTTAATAAATGCTGACAGAAAGGCTTCTCTTGGAAGGGTTGTTGAAATTTGGGATTTATGTCGCGCTCAAGGTATCTCTCAAGTAAACATTGCAACAAACCAAGAGGTACCAGCAAGATAAATGGTTATAAACAGACCGTTTTTCATCGCTTTAAGTTTTTCTATCTTTTGGCATCTTGTCTGGATGATTTCTATAAATGTAGTTATATTACCGAGTAATTTTCTCTTTATGAAAAATACCGACATATCATTTCTTGGTACTTTCTTAAGTGAGGTTTTTGTGGAAAGGACCGAGGAGGGAAAGACAAATCCCCTTCTCAATATAAAACCCGTCACAGACAATTTGCTTGATTTTCCTAAAATTGAGGAGGAAATTATTCCAACCCTCAGTTTACCCCAACATAAAAATTTTATTGATGAGAAGTATTTTTTTACAGATTCAAACCCTTTTATAAAAAAGAGTAATCCCGAATATGTGTTTGCCGAAGACAAGCTCCCGCAGTCAGAAAATAGACTAATAAAGGGTGAGGCAAGCACAAGAACGCTTTTAACAAAACTATCCTTTCCTATCTATTTTAGGGACCTAAAAGACTTGGAAGGTATTTTTGAGATTGAGGTTGAATTTTTAGTAACACCCGGCGGCGAGGTTTACTTACCTAAAATCTTGCATTCCTCAGGTAGTTTTGAAATAGACCGATTGGCTACTAATTATATAAGACATTTAAAATTTAACCCGTTGTCGCTAAACCAAAAACAGAAAGACCAAAGGGGAACTATAAAGATTACAATTTCTTCAAATAAATGATAAAATTAGATATCTCCACTTTTGTATCCTTGCATATTTTTATTTCAGTTATCACTATCCTTGTTTTCTGGATATTCTTTGAAATAAGGACTTACATTAATGGAATAAATACAGATGATAAACATATTTGGCGATGTAATATTTGTTCTAATATTTATATAGATAGTTTAAGTGACGATATATCAAGATGCCCCAATTGTGGAAGTTATATAAAAAAATAATACAAGAAGAATAAACCAACAAGGAGGTATTTTAAATGTCTCAACATCCTAGTCTTACTATAAGCGGAAAGGGCAAAAGACACAGAAGCGTATTTAAAAGATTTGAAAGGATAAAGATCCTTAAGAAAGAGGGAAAATGGAAGGAGAAGAATTCAATATTTGGTCTGCCAAAGGTTAAATCCATAAAAATTAGGGTTAAAAAAGAAAAGGTGCAGGAGGAAAAGACTGCTCAAGCCCAACCGTCTGCTCAGACTGTGACTACACAACCCGAAATCCAGAAAAAAGAGGAAAAACCAAAAAAATGAGGAGATTTTTTTTGTCATTTATGACATTGCTTTCTTTTTTAGGCACCATAAATGCCAATGAAGATAAATCCTTTATTGGTGAAATAACCGCCGACAGAGTAAATGTCAGGGCAGGACCTGACTTAAATTTTGAGGTAATCCATAGTTTAAACAGGGGAGACAAAATAACCATAACTGATAAACAATACGATTGGTACAAGATAAAACTTCCAGAAAGTTGCATTTTGTATATAAATAAGGAATATATATCAAAGGAAGTAGATAACTTTATAGTTAAGGTTAATAATGTAAATGTAAGAGCTGGGGCTAGCTTTGAATTCAATGTAGTAGGTAAACTTTCTAAAGAAGATAAAATTGAGATAGTAAGTGAACACGGCCAGTGGTATGGGATTAAAGCACCCTTAAGTTGCTTTGGATGGATTAATTCAAGGTATGTAAGATTTTATGCAACTGTTGAACAACATCAACAAGAAATAAATAAAGTAAATGCTGCAAGAAAAACCTATTCAAAAATATTAGCAGATTATGCTGAAGAACTGAAGAAGGATATCTTTGATATGAAAACTGATTTAATACGCTCTGATCTTGAAAAATTCATTCTTGATTATCCGGATGTTCCGGAGGCAAAACTTGCCCAAGAAAAGATAAATGAAATAAACTTGAAGCTGGCCGAAATAGAACATCTAAAGGCAAAGGAACGTCTCAAACAGGCAGAGCAGGAGTTCAAATTTGCGGAAAAGATAATAGATGAGAAAATATCCGTTATAAATAAAATTGAAGCAGTAAAAAATAGCATAAGAAAAGAGTCTCCTGTTGCTATGGGTGTTATAGAAGATGTGGGTGTTGTGTTGCATAGACCTGCTAAATATAAATTATGTGATAACAATAAAATCTTGTATTACCTTGAATCAGCAGGAAGAATTAATCTAAATAATTTTATTCACAAAAAGGTAAATATTTGGGGAGATATAAAATCCATATCCGATGCTAACAAAAAACTATTGTTAGTCACCTATTTGGAAGAGATAGACTGATGTTGAATATCCTTTTTGCATCATTGCCAATATTTTTGTTTGCCATAATCATACATGAATATTCGCATGGTTTGGTGGCTTATCTTTTAGGTGATCCTACTCCTAAACTCTACGGTAGATTAACCTTAAATCCACTTTATCATATTGATATTTTTGGTACATTGATATTGCCTTTTATTCTAATCATCAGTCATTCCCCAGTTGTATTTGGCTGGGCAAAACCTGTCCCCATAAATTCCTTGAATTTTAAACATCCTAAAAGAGATATTATCTGGGTAGGGCTCTCTGGACCATTGGCAAACCTGTTTATAGCCATATTTTTTACATTACTGCTAAAATTAAATTTAGCATTTCTTAATAACGCAATCATATTTATTATAAATCTTACTATCTTTATAAATCTTGTTCTTGCCATTTTTAATTTATTTCCAATTCCACCCCTTGATGGCTCAAAGATTATTTTTGGAATTTTGCCAGAGAGATTTTCTAAATTTTTGTTGGCTATTGAACCTTATGGATTTATAATTCTCATTGTCTTGCTGTGGATGGGTTTGATAAACAAAATCATCTGGCCAATTGTGCTATATTCCGCAAAAATTTTATCTGTTTTACCTCTCCCTGAGATAATATAAGACTATGAATATCGTTAAGGTTTACCCCATACCTCGTAGGACCCCCCTTCTTGCTTTCGCAAGAAAGCAGGGTGGGATGAAGGCTGTAGCCGATAAATTTTTCCCCAAAGCCTCGTCCTTTAGGATGAGGTGTGGGGTTTACTATCCATTTTTCTTAGTCCTTATAAGTCTTTTTAATGTTACAGGATGTTCCACTTTATATAGCGTTAAGGGTCATAAGGAAGAGATAATTTTTATTGACTCTGACAAAGAAACAAGGATTGGCGAAAACATTTCTGAACAAGTAAAAAGAAATTTTAAATTTATTGAGGACAAACAAACTAATGAAAAAGTTTGTACCATCGGTAAAAAAATTGCAGATACCTGCCAAAGAAAGGAAATATATTTTCAATTTTTTGTTTTGGATGGGGATGAGGTTAATGCCTTTTCTCTACCCGGGGGATTCGTCTATATAAATAATGGACTTATCAAAAAGGTTAAAAGTGATGATGAATTGGCATCTGTTATTGCACATGAAGTGGCACATATAGCGCAGCGCCATGCAATTAAAAGACTTGAAAACTCCATAGGCTATTCAGCGTTAAAAATATTAACCTTAAATATCCCTCAAGACCCACTTACAATAAGAAATTCAAATTTCGCTTTTACCCAGCTTTTGCTTTCCTATTCAAGAGAAGATGAGATAGAGGCAGATATTCTATCCGTTGAATATTTAAGGACAGCGGGTTTTGACCCCTCTGCAATATTGAGTTTTCTTATAACTCTAAGGGATATTCAAATGAAAGAATCTATTAAACCAAAGATCCGTTTTAGAACACACCCTTACATTTCTGAAAGAATAGCAGCAGTTAAAAGAGAGATTTATGGAAAAAGAGATTTTAATGATTATATAAATACTATAGAAAAATAGGAGGTTTTGGGATGTTTTTCAAACTCTTTAAAAAATCTTTCAAAAATAAGCCGTTACAATCCAAGAAAACCAAAAAAACAAAATCTAAACTTTCTGAAACAAAGAAAAAAGTTACCGAAAAAAAGATAGGTGTTGTTACTCATTATTTCCCTAAAGTAAAAGCAGGCGTAGTAAAGGTTATGGGCGAACCTATCAAGATAGGAGACCGGATACATATAAAAGGGCATACAACCGATTTCAAACAAAAAGTTACCTCAATTCAGATTAATAATAAATCTGTTCTAAAGGCACAAAAGTCAGAAGAAATTGGAATATTAGTAAAATCTAGGGTCAGAATAAAGGACATAGTTTATAAAATTGATACAGACAAAAATAAAGGAGATAACTATGAACAGAAAAAATCTAAAAAATGACTTCACTACCGAGGACCCATGGAGAATTTTTAGAATAATGTCAGAATTTGTTGAGGGTTTTGATGTTCTTTCTAAAATTGGCCCTGCGGTTTCTATATTTGGTTCAGCGCGGACCAAAGATAATGATAAATATTATAAACTAACCCAGGAAATTTCTGCAAATCTAGCCAGGGAAGGATTTGCTATTATCACTGGCGCAGGACCTGGGATTATGGAGGCTGCTAATAAAGGTGCGATAAGAATGAAGGGAAAATCCATAGGTCTCAATATCCAGGTTCCTATCATTCAGAAACCTAATAAATATGTGGAGATCCTATTAGATTTTAGATATTTCTTCTGTAGAAAGGTAATGTTTGTTAAATATAGTTATGCCTTTGTCATATTGCCAGGTGGATTTGGAACAATGGATGAGTTCTTTGAGGCAATAACCCTTATACAGACAGAAAGAATAAAACTTTTTCCAGTCATATTAGTAGGTAAGGAGTATTGGGTAGGACTTATTGATTGGATTAAAAATTTTATGTTGCAGGAAGGTAATATCTCAAGGGAAGACCTAAGTCTGTTCAAAATTTCTAACAGCCCAAAGGAGATAGTTTCTATAATAAAGGATTTTTATAAGAACAAAACTGGATAGCTATTCATAATTAAAAAATTTAACCTTAATTAAAAATTGGAAGCAAAGATTAATGGCGAAGTTATAATCTTTGAGGCTTAAGACTTCAACGCTTAGAATATAGAATATGCTCAAAAAAGTTATCATATTTATATTTTGTTATTTGAATTTGGTATCAAATGTTTTTGCGGAGGCAGGCAGAGAAAAAGAAATAAATGATTCCATAAAAAAACTTGAAAATAGAGAAGAACAAATCAGAATTGATGCAGCAAATTCCCTAGGTTTCCTTGAGGATAAAAGAGCTGTTAGCTATCTAATAAATGTTTTAGAGGATAACAATTTGGAGGTTAAAAAGGCGGCAATCCTTGCTTTAGGTAATCTTGGTGATAAAACTGCCATACCACATCTTAAGAAATTTCTACAAGACCCATCCCTTTCTTGGAGCGCCGCATATTCTCTCGGCATGCTTGGTGATGAAGGAGCCCTTGATGCGCTGACAAGTTATTTAAAAGATAAAAATATAACTAAGAGAAAATTTACCGTTTATGCTATCTCAGGAATAACAAGTGTATCTGCTATAAAAATTTTGAATTCTACTATGCTTATAGAAAACTCAAGGGAAGTTAAAGAGGAAATAGAAAAAATTTTGAATAAATCAAATATTAAATGACCGATACAAAAAATCCTATATCTGTGCCTTCTTATAAGTTGTTTATCTACAGATTCCTTAGGGTTTTTCTGATAATGATATGCGCCTTCTTGTATACCATCTCTTTTAATTGGAAGAATATGGCCTTTTATGTGTTCATGATAATTTGTTTTTCATACTCATTTTCTGCAGTTGCAAGTTTGTTTGTCCATTTTATAATTTATATTTTTTCAAAACCAGCATTACTTAGCGAGGATGAGAATATAACAAGGTTAGGAATTCCTTTTTTTGTAAATATTGCATTATTCCGACCGGTCTTTGCAAAGACCTCGCAAGAAATGGATATCTTATTAAGAAATATGGAAAGAGACATAATAAATAATCAAGAACCTTATAAGAATTTAAAATTTATTGTGATAGATAATACCAGGGATGAATTTGTTAAGGAATATACAAGAAAAGAAATAAAGAAATTGGAAATAAAATTTGGCGAGGATATGGTATTTTATTTCCACAGAAATCCTAAATGCGACTTCTTCAAAAAACTCGGTATTTTAGAAGATACTATTATGCTTCTTAGCTATGGATGGACGAGACCTAAGGTTTATACCTCAAAAAGGTGGCAACGATGGACGAAAGGCACAAGAAATCCGGATGAACCTATCTTTGATGAAATCTTGGGAAATGTCAGCGCATTAGGCATTGAGGGAACTATAGAAGATATAATAAAGGGAAATGATATTGCTATAGATGAAACAAAAAAGATGAAGATTGCTTTTGTTTGCGATGCAGATAATTATTGGTCAAGTGGTCAGATTAGAAAAATCGTTGCAAAGATTCTGCATTCTGCCAATCGAGATATTGTAATTTTTCAACCTTCTATAGAGATTTCTAATCCAGAAGATAATGGATATATAAAACTTACAGTTTTGGCAAGGCAGATGTATGGTTTTGATTCTGTTATAAAATGGAGATTGTTTCGATTTTCCCCATTCTATGGAAAGGGAGCAATTAGAGTTGAGCCATATATTGATAGGATTATTCTTGTAGAATGGCTTCATCCAGCAAAGGCGGCGAGTCATGATTTTCAAGAGGCTTTAAATGCCTGGACGGTTTTGGTTGAAGACATCTACATAATGGAAAAAACCTTTTCAAATAAAATATCAGAACTTGTTAGAAATGCACAATGGAGTTGGGGAGATTTGGAGACAGTTAAACAATTCTTGTTCAGAAAGTTTGAGGCTGGCAGAAAATCTCATCTATTTGTGTTGTTAAGGAATGTTATTGGGCCATTGATATTTGGTTTATGGTTGATAGGTACTGCGGTTTCTTTTCTTGTTAGCGGACTTTCAGAAATTAAAAATCCAAAATTACTTTTTTGGCTCTTTGGAACCATAATCTTTATATCAGCAGTAATCCCGAAATTCATCGTTCCTTTTATTTCAAAATATAGGTCTAAAACTATTGAATTATCCACTGTAATGCGCAGAGATTTTCCCAGCCTTATTAAAAATGGCCTTATAGAGTTTTTCTTTTCAGTAGGCATACATGGGCTTGATTTGGTGTATAAACCTATCGCTTCTATTCGGAATCTTATGAAACAATTTCTGGGGGTATCCTTTGTATGGAAAACAGGGGCAATGGGTGAGATAGAGACAGCGAATTTATCTCTTTTAAAAACATATAAAACCTTATTTCTTTCTACATTGATTGGTTTGGTTCTGTTTCTTCTATGTATATTTAGAACTTTTCCAATAATCTTAGTAGTGATATTGGCGCCGTATATCTTTTCATTTTTATTTGGACCATATTTAATTTGGTTCACTTCAAAACCTGTAAAATATATTAATAAATAAAAAGAAATGAAGGAAAGACGCAGATACACAAGGGTTGGAATTTCCCTTCCTGTTAAATATAAAATCTCCAACAGTAACGTTTGGTATGATACGGTTACATTAAATATTAGCGCAGGAGGAGTACTTATTCCTACTATTAAAAATCTGGAAGTGGGAACCAATATTAATTTACAAATACACCTTCCTGACCTAAAGAAGCCTATAATGGCTAACGGCAGGGTTGCGTGGAAAAAGATGATAAGCGAATTTGAGGGTTTTGATTTAAGACAGATAGAGGGTAAATTTTTTACTGGCATAGAATTTGCTAAATTTACAAAAATCAATGAAGACAACATAGTTAAGATTATGGAATTTGTCTATAAATACCTACATATAAATGTTAAAAAAAAGAAAATTCTCCCTAAAATTTTCCTTTCTTTAAAATAAATGGAACCCGCCCTTCAAAAAATTCTGTTAAGAAAAGTCTTGGATATATCTTTGGAGGTAGGTGGATTCATTGTGGAGCATTTAGGAAAATTTAAGAACCTATTTTATAAAGGGCGTATAAACTTGGTTACAGACATTGACAAGGGTTCTCAAGAATTAATAATCAAAAAATTAAAAAAGGTTCTACCGGAAGCAGATTTTTTTGCCGAAGAAAAAAATAATATTGTAAAAAAGACTAACAAATTCAGATGGATAATAGATCCTTTGGATGGCACGACAAATTTTGTTCATGGATTTCCATTTTTTTGTGTTTCCATAGCACTACAGGAAAATTCTGAAATTATCTTAGCCTCAGTTTATGACCCCATAAGGAAGGAACGATTTTCTGCGCTTAAGGGTATGAGTTCCTTCTTGAATAATCAACACATTCATGTTTCAAAAACAAAACTTTTAAAACAAAGTCTTATTGCCACAGGTTTTTCCTATAAATTTAAAGAATTAAAAGATAATAATATAGGCAATTTTATAAAGTTATTGGTGGCATCCCAGGCTATAAGGAGAGCGGGTTCAGCTGCCCTAGATCTCTGTTATGTGGCTTGTGGTAGATTTGATGGTTTCTGGGAATTAGACCTTAGACCTTGGGACACAGCAGCAGGAATACTCATTGTGAAAGAAGCAGGCGGAAGAGTAACAAATTTCAAAAATATTGAATATTCCTTTGAGGATAAAGAGATTCTTGCCACAAATAAACTTATACATCCTCAGATGTTGAAACAGCTTAATGCAAATAAAAAGGAATTTTTAAGATTTGTTTAAGGGAATAATTTGGCGGACAGAAGATCACGCAAAGATTTCGACTTAGAAACAAAGCTTAATATACTACGAAATAAATTTGTTAATCAACTTGACCAGAAGACGGGAGATGAAAAACGAATCTTAAAAAAATACATAAAAATTATTGATAATCTATTAAATATCAAGTAGTTGTAATCTAAGGGATTACAAAAATATAAAGAGAATTACTTGACATTATTATAAACAGGTATTAAAATTTATAACGAATAATGTGTATTAACAAAAGGTCTAGACCTTTAAAAACAGGGGGTAAAAATGAACAATCCTTATGCAGGAGAGGAGAGAAGAGAATTTTACAGAATTAACTATGAAAAACCATTAAAATTCAACGAATTTGTCGGAACCGAAATTTCAGAACCTACCGCCGCAGTTAGTAAGAATGTAAGTCAATCGGGGGTGTTATTCCAAACAAAAAATCCTCCCTCAATTTCAAACCTCCTCTGGATAAGTCTTGACTTAAGAACTTTAAATATTTGCCAAGAAATAGAACAAAATGCGCTAATAATTAAAAATGGCATGGTTGGGAAGGTGATAAGACTTGAGGAGTCTAAAACCGAAGAAAACACGTATGATGTAGGGGTCTGTTTTTTAAAAAAAGATTCTAAGTTAGAAAAGAAATTAGGAGGTTTGATAGATTAGCGAAAGGTATTATTTATTGAATTTTATTAAATCAATTATGCTCACTAATCATTATTTTTCTAATCAAACTTTTAGAATACTAATCCTCTTTAAAGAATGACAGTGGATTAATCACAATTTTATATAAAAGTCATTCTTAATCTTAGGAATTCTATAAGTACTATAATTAATCTATAATTTAAAAAAGTTAAGTTATTTTTAATAACGTCCTATAATATATCTTATGTTAACTATAATAAAAATAAAAAATTACCCATCTATATACAATTAAAAGGGTTATAAAAAATTGTTTCTAAGGTGTTAATAAAACTCAAAACAAAATTAGTGGCAAATTTAAATCTACTTCTTTATTTCAACTGGCAGGAAACCATTCTTAAGTTCAGGAAGTTTTATTCCACTTATGGAAACCAAATTTACATCAGAAGCCATAATTGCGCCTGCATTTTCAGGGCGTAAAAAATCCTTTAAAAAATTAAGAAAAAGCCCTATAGCAATCAGGGTTAAGATCATCTTTGTATAAGCATCTAATTCAACTTTCCTTTTCATATAAATATCTCCTCCTTTTCTTGGTTGTTTTTCTTATACCAATAATATTAAATATTTTATTGACTTTAAAATTGTTAAATATTCTAAACAATAAGAAATAAGAAAAAGGTGAAATTGCCTTGTTACTCGCGAAATCTAAAAGCAAATGCTGAGAATAGCCTATAGCTATTCCAAATAGCGCCATATTTCTTTTGTCAAAAAACAATAACCATAGCCATAAAAAAGAGGCTAATTCAAAGGAGTGTAAGAATAGATAAATTTTATCAAAATCTGCCTCAAAGAATACCTGTAGAACCTTTTTAAATTTTAATCTATAACACTGGAATTTAAAATATTCAAACAAATGGTCAATATCCACTAATGCACCAAAAAGCAGATTACCTAAGGACATAGGTAATGAATTAGAGTAATTTAAAATCAAAATACTTATTCCGCAGGTTGCGGTAAGATGTTGTAAGGGGCTTATGAAAAAACCTCCGTCAGATTTTATTTTTCGGTAGGAATTTCGATATGCCTTTCTTTAAACTGTTCAGATATAGGACAGGACTTTGTAAATTCACAATATTTTAATTCAAAACAAATTTTTTTGACTCCAATATATAAAAGTCCCACAAGGCTAAAAATTATTATAACCATTGATATAAAAACCCCAACTTTTTTAGAGGCACCCTTCTCTTTTATGGCAAGGGTAAATACTTTATAGCCCAGTGCAAGTGTAGCAAGATACAGTGCCCAGTTTATCCCCGTAAAGATACTATAATGCGAAAATGGATGTTTTAAGCCTACCATAACTCCTCCTATGTTTTTGGTATTGAATGTAAAAAGGGCTGTGAAACCTTGGGTTCGCTCAAATCCGTGACAGCCGGGTCACCTTTTTAAATTTCCTTAGCGCCCAAATCGTTTCACAGCCAAGTAAAATTTACCATACCAAAGATATTTTGTCAAGGTGCTCTATCAATATTATTAAAAAATTTTTTAGACCTCTATAAGATCGTATTTTGTACTCCCTACGCCAATTTCTTCTGCATATTTTAATTGCACAGAATAGTCAATATTCGGAAAAAACTCTTTAAAAATATCTTTTCCTACAGTATTATTGATAACATCAACCGAAGCTTTATCAATTGCAACCGGATCAAAAGAAGCAAGAATTCCTATATCGTTAATAATAGAGGTGGTATCTGTTGACATACAATCACATTCCTTTGTAAAGTGGATTATAAAATTTATACATCCAAATCTACCCTGTTTGTTTCTTAATACACCCGATGCATATTCTACCATCTTTTCTTGCATCTCTTGCGAGGTGCTGGACCAAGATATCTCAATAGCATCAAACCTACATAAAACTGTGCAGTCTCCACATCCTATACATAAATCCTTTAGAATAAAAGCCTTGTTTTCACTATTTATTACGATGGCATTAACAGGACATTTTTTTACACATATTGTACATCCATTACACTTTTTAGGCTTTACAACTGGTAAGACATTTGAGTGCTGATTTAACTTGCCAGCTCTTGATGCCAATCCCATCCCTATATTCTTCAAAACCCCAGCAAAACCTGTTAAGATATGCCCTGTTACATGCGAAAGGGCTATAACACAATCGGCATCTTTCAAGACAGAGGCAAGTTTTAGTTTTTTAAAATACTTTAAATTTACCTCTAATTCAAACTGGTCATATCCCAAAAGTCCATCTCCTATTATAAGTGGCGCACCTAAATCCTGCGGGTTAAAACCATGCCTTATTGCCAAATTAAGGTGGTCTACCGCATTTGATCTATTCCCCCTATATAATGTATTTGTTTCTACAATAAAAGGTTTCCCCTTCACCTTTTTTACAAGATCTATAACTTCTTTGACAATTACGGGGTTTATATAGCCTTTATTTTGCTCTTCACCAAAGGTGAGTTTTATCCCGACAAAACCATCTTTCTGTATAATCTTGTTTATGCCGGAGGCTATAAAAATTCTTCTTAAGTCAATGTTTAACTCTTTAGAATTTTTATTGGCAATTCTTTTTAAATATACTTTATTTTTCATATCTATCAAAAATATCCCAGACCCAATAGGGTTCCATACAAAACCCGATCTTAGATTTTTTATCAAAAGACCTTATATAAGAACTAATTCTCCTATACATCTTTAATCGTAGTCTCTGAAATATCTAAACTTACCATCCTCGCATTTGATAAATTCATCATCCAAAATTTTTATATTTTTAAATCTCATCTGTATAATTTTTTTAAGCTCTTTTGTATATCTAAAACAACCCAAAGAATAGTCTATACTACATTCTTGTCCAATAGAATTATATATATAATTTATTAGAGTCCTGTACTTTTCCTCCCAATCCTTTATATGAAAAATTGGGTCCAATCTAATACCTGTTTTAAAACCCATCTCTTGCGCCTTTCTGAAAGCAGAAAGCCTCTCCCTAAGCGTAGGAGTTCTATATTCAATATATTTTATGAGATAATCAGGATTAACTGTCCAGTGTACAACAAGATTTTTCTTATTGAAAGCGTTTTTAGAAAACAGTTCTGTTTCCGAACTCTTTGTTCTTAATTCTAATTTTAAATCCTCTTCCGAAAAAATTTCCGCCAAAAATTTGGTATATCCACTTAACCATTCTAAAGCAAGGCTATCACTGAGTTCTCCCGTAGTAAAGAGGGATTTTTTTAAATTAACTTGTCTTTTTAGTCTTAAGAATTCATTTTTAAAATTATTTAGATTAACATAAATACTTATGATATGATTTTCAAGATAAGATTGAAGATAACAATAAGCACAGTCAAATATACAGCCGCTTATCAAATCAATTCTATATTCACTACAATTTATTAAATTCTTATTTTCAAAAAATTTTTTAATAAAATTTCCACGCTGTTTTGCCAAAAATAACACTTTTTTTGATAACCCTATCGTTGTATTCAGATTATTACCTTTCAAACGTATATCTCTTATATCCCTAATCAAATTTACAGATTTTGGCTTTAGTCGTTTGAGGATTGAATCTGTCTGCCTTAGATTTTTAATGTCCCTTTCTATATAAACTTCTTTAAAGTATAGATGTTTCATATTATTTTAAAAGTCTAAACAAAGCCATAAAATGCCTTTTTTTGGTTTTGATTATACCTATTAGCTTAACTAACTCTTTATAAGAAGTTGGTTTAAGTAACACGTTTACAAAATCTCCCTCAAAGTTTTCTGGAAATGATATACGCAATTTATCGCCTATGTTTATACACTTTGAAATTTTAAAAAATCTTCTACTTTTTTTTGTAAGATTTGGATACCTATAATCTCTTAGAGTATTTAGTAGAATTATTGTCTTTTGCCTTGGGTTAAAATTTCCGGATAAAAGTTTATTTTTTACTATTTTTTTATCCAAAATCTCATCAAATGTTTTATTAAATTTCCTATTTAGAAATGTCAAATATTCTATTATCTCTTTCAACTCATTTGTGTTTATCCTGCAACTTAGTATTATATATTTATAGATAGGAATTCTTTCAGAGGCATTTAACCTGGATAAAATGAATAGTTGACCAAGATTTAATTTATCATTGAGAAAACCCTCTTTTATCTCGTCTTCAACCTCGGATATTGCTAAATAATTCTTAATAACCTCTTTTGATTTAGGCATTTTTAAAAGGGTGGTAAAAATGTTTATCAATTCACTCTCTCCTACCAAAAAATTTCTTTTTAATTTTCTTAAGGTCATTGCCTTATCAATATCATTAAGATTTCCAGTAAAATAGTTATCATTCAAGGCAAATAAGACACAATCTATATCTTGAGTCTCTTTGTCAAGTACAAAGGCACGTATTAATTTCTTATTTATAAATTTATAGGAAAACACCCTTCTAAAACCACATACAATTTGATATTTTTCTTTTTGGCGTAGAACAACCGGATTTATCAAGCCGGCTTGTTTTATTGAATCGGATAAGTCTTCTATCTCAAATTTATACCTGAACAAAAAAGTCAAATCCTTAAGGTTTATATCTCTTAATGGGATTTCTACAGGTTTACCTAATTCTATATGTCTTCCAAATTTTGTTTCTAACATGCTACAATCCGTTGTCAGAGATAAAGGCAATATTTAAAACACGAAAGGGAAATCAAAGCGAAAGATTTAACATGATATATTATTTAAATCTAATTATCAACTGGCGAGATATATTAATTCTAGGTGGTTGATTCAATTGGTAAGACAAGTGAACCTTTAAATATTTCATTAGACAAACCTTTTGGATTATTCTCAGAATGCGTTTATCTAGGGGGATAAAAAACTATTTCACTTCTGATTTTTCTTTTATATTGGTGAGTATCTCCTGAATCTCTCTAAAAATAGGTTTATTCTTAAAATTAGTAATTCTTATAAGTCTACCATGTTTTTTATATTGAAAAGAAGGTATTAAGGTAAGAATTATCATTTTATTTATTTCTTTAATCTCAATATCTAAAACTATTCCATGGTCAATTGTACCTACAATCCTATACCATAATTCCTTTAAAACAAAGGCATCAAGTTCTCTTCTGGCGGTTATATGCATCTCTTTTTCTTTGGAATCGGTTATTAAAAAATAATACTCTTTTAGAACCGCGGATGAATTATTGAACACTGTTTTCCTAACCGATTTTATTTCAATACAGAAAGATTGTATTTTAGTTTCTTTTGTGCCTTTGGTTGTTCCAAGTATAGAGATTATGAAAATAATACCGGCAATAACCTTTATTAAATTATAAGAGAATTTTAACAGCATCTTTAATTATAGAATAAACTTAAATTCTTTTTTGAAGGTATCCTTAAGATCAAAAACATCCTTAAAATCATCCTTTGAATCAGTTTCAGTCTTTGATAAAAGACCCTGCTCAATAAGGTTAAAAACTATCTCACCAAAATCATCCGTTGTTTCTATGCCCCAGTGCTCAAAAACTTCAAAAACCATAGGTCCAAATTGTGAAATTCCAAAATCTTTTATTCCTTCAAGCAATTCCCTTCCGGTAATGTGCCTTGGTTTTGGCAATTTAGAAATGGTATGATTTAGAGCATTTAAGACAAAATTATATGCTTCCTTTCTATATCTTTTGTCTTTTAGTAGTATATTATCAATTTTTTTTGAATAATCTAAATACGCCATAATAACTATCTTTGACGAATAAATGCATCGGAGAATTTCTCTTCCTTCCTTAATCTCTCCAATAATCCATAGGCACTTGTATTGTCCTGATAAAGCCCAACATATATGCGATATCTTGGTTTCCCTTGCTTAGATTCAGCTGTAAAAATATTTGCTTGAAAACCTCTTTTTTTCAGATAGGTTATAAGTTGATTTGCCTCGGGGAATCTTTCGTACTCGGCAACTTGAATTGTAAACCCTTTTTGAAGATTTATCCTACTGGATTTACTACTGGCTTTCAAATTTGATAAAAAATGTTTTGAAATCATAGAAATTGTAAAAAACAAGATAGGCACAGTTATAAACACAATAGCAAACTTCATCATTCCTTTAAAAATCACCAAAAAACTATTAAATAATTTTGAAAAATTGTTCAAAGATATAAGTCTCTTTTCATTTAAAAGGGACACATCCAACGCAACAATTTTTTTCCCAAGATTTCTTTTCTCTTTATCCATTTTTATAAAGGTTTTTTTGGTATCCTCTATTTCGTTTCTAATTAATCCCAATTCTTGTTTAAGCGTTTCCTTTTTCTGTCTTTCTTCTTTAGTGTCTGAGGTTGTTATTTTTTTCCTTGCTTCTTCTGATTTATAAAAATCTATCATAGAATATTCACCATAAAGCCTATTCTGAATTTCTTTTTCGCTTAATTTTTTAAAAGCTTTTTTTTGCATCATATCTATTTTAAAGTTAAAACAAATTTTATAATCTGAAAATTCTCAAAGGGAATTTTTTCTCTTTCAATAAAACCATTCTTCTTGCAAAGTTTAATTGCAGAACCCATTCTATCAGTAGTGCGAAATACTACTTCATGAAATCCCTTTTCCCTGCAAAATTTTATTGCCTCTTTAAGTAATAAAGTACCTAAGCCCTGCTTACGGAATTTAGGTAAAACAAAAAATCTCCTAAGAAGAGCTATAAACTTGCTATCCTCCTTTATGGCAACAGTACCTATAGGCTTCTCTTCTGATACCAGCACCAAAAAGGTATCTCTCTTGCCACCATATGAACTATTAATATGTTCCATGTCAGTCTCTGGATAGGCGCTTTTTTCAATCGCAAACTCTTTTGATAATATTGTAATAATAAGATCTTTAACTTTTTTTGAATCTTGTTCTTTGAATTTTCTTATAAATATATTATTATGATTCAAAACAACCTGCTTCATTAATAACTCCTATTTTTAATAGCCTCTTCAATAAGTTTTAAAGGGACGCCTTCTACTATCTCTACCTTTCCAATTTTAACAGGTAAAACAAGCCTCGTCTTTCCATGTATAAATTTTTTATCCATACATATAGATTTTATCATTTTATCTATTCTTATATTCTTAATAAAAGTAGGAAGATTATATTTCTTTAACAATAATTCAAGCCTTTCCTTTAATATCCCCTTGCAAATCCCAAGCCTCTCTGATATATCTGTGGCGCATATCATACCAAATGATATTGCCTCTCCATGGGAGTAGATACCACTATACTCTGTTGCTGCTTCTAAGGCGTGACCAACAGTATGGCCGAAATTCAATATCGTTCTAAATCCTCTCTCTTCTCTTTCATCCTTTTCAACAACTCTTGATTTAATTCTGACGCTTTCATAAACTATCTTTTCTATATGCACTGGTTTCAATTTCAATATCTCCTTAAAGTTCTCCTCAAGATATCCAAAGAGACCATAATCACAAATTACTCCGTATTTAATAATTTCGGCTATGCCACTTTTTATGTGTCTGGAAGAAAGGGTCTCTAATAAAGAGATATCAATTAATACAAGTTTGGGTTGATAAAAAGAACCTATCAGGTTTTTTCCTGCTTTTAGGTCTACGCCTACTTTTCCTCCAATTGAGGAGTCTACCTGTGAAAGAAGTGTAGTTGGTATATTTACATAAGGTATTCCTCTCTTATATATTGAGGCTACAAACCCTGCCAAGTCTCCCACCACACCTCCACCTAATGCTATTATAAATGGATTATTAAATTTTTCTAATTTTGTCAAAAAATTTATAGCTTTTACTGTAACTTCTAATGACTTACTCCTTTCGGAGTCGGCCATTATAAAAGAACCTATCTCTTTATAACCAGAATTTAAGAGGGTTTTTTTAAGGTTTTTACCTATAACAATATTGATTTTGGGATTAGTTATGATTATAGGCGGATTTCCTAATTCTAAGTTTTTCAAAAAATTATGAATTTTATTGATTAAATTTCTGCCTATTAAAATATTATATGAATTTTCCAATAGACTAACTCTGATTTTCTTCATTTGATTTTAGTATAACAATCAAAGTTAGATTAGTCAAGAAGGAAAGATTCAGAAAGGCTTTTTGTTGATGGGTTAGTGAGATTTGACTATTATCACTGAATACAAAAATTTTATATTTCTAATGCGGTTTACCTTGTAACATCGCAGGACCATGGGGTAAACTAAAAAGTATAGCCCTTAGAGATATCAACAATCTTGGAATAACCCCTTTCATCAAATAAGTTATTTTTTATAACCATTCAAAATATATTAAATTGTACACAGAATTTTATTCATTCATCCTGAATGAAATTATAACACTTAAATTAAGACTTTTCTTTTGAACACTATCTGGAAAGGGAGGAAAAGGAGTTGCCTCTTTTATTCCTCTTAGGGCAGCCTCTTTTAATATAGAACTATTTGTTGACTCCTCATCCAGCACTAAAACATCCATAAGTTGACCATTTTTTAAAAGTATAAAATTTACGTATATATCTCCCTCTATCTGCCTTTTCGGATATTTAACTGAACGCCTTATCAATTCCCTGATTGATTTATAATAATTTTGATATGCAATATCCTCTTTAATGTCTTGTGATTTATTCTCTTTGAATTTCTCTTGGGCATTTTCGGTTTCTTCTTTTTTTAACCGCTCCTGAATTTTAACAAAACTATCTTCTGTTTTTAACATATGGCTTTCATCTTGCCCGGCTGGTTTTTTCTTCTGTTGAACACTTTGACTGACTTTATCCTGTTTAGACTGAAGAATCTGCTGATTAACATTTGTATCTTCAGATAAAAGCAATTCTTTTTTTTGTATCAACTGTTGCTTTAAAAAATCTGTGTGCAGATTTACAAATTCTATATAGCTAATCTGCGGCTGAATAGAAAATAACTCTTTCGGAAAAAATCTTATTTTAAAGAATGGCAAAAAAAATATGGAATGTATTGAAATTGAAATTAAAAGTGAAATTTTAAAAGAATTGCTGGGCCGGATCAACATAGTATTGTTTATAAAAATTTTATTCAGGTATTATCCCATTTTTCAAAAATTCTGTCAAAATGTTTTCTTTACACCTGCGAAAAAAGAAAATCCTGCGGTTGCATAACCTCTTACCTCTTCATATTTTTTATTTAGAAGATTTTCTATTGTGCAAAAAATATCAAAATTTTCGGTCACTTTATATCCCGCGGATAAATCAATTCTTGCGTATGGCTTCATCTTCTCCGTATTTGACGTGTTATCCCAACGATGACCAAAATAATTAAGTGAAGAGGTTATTTTTAAATTTTTAAATAAATCCCAATCTATATTCAGGCTGAATCTATCCTTGGGTCTTCTTGCTAATTCCTTACCGGTGGAATTATTGCGAGTATTTGTTCTGGTGTATGCACAATCTATCTTATTTTTTTTAAAAGGTGTTATTGAAAAATTCAACTCAGAACCTGCGGTTTTCGCCTTGCCAATATTTCTGTATCTGTTAGTATCGAAATCATAGTCAACCATATTTTTAAATAAATTATGGAAATAACCTGCCCCTACGAGTACATTCTCTGTAAAGTTCTTTTCTAAGGCGAGGTCATAACTAAGACTCTCATCAGGTGTTAGGCAAGAATTACCATATGTTGGATCATAGAGTTGAAAAAGGGAAGGTGCTTTAAAACCTGTTCCAAAATTAGATTTTAGTCTTGTATTGATCCTTTCAAAAAGATAGGAGGATGATAATTTGTAATTTATATCTGAGCCAAAACTCTGATTGTCATCTACCCTTATTCCAAGGGTTGTGAAAGATTTTTCCCAAAGAGTAAGCTGATTCTGAATATAAAGTGCCTTGTTATTAACGGTTCTTCGATTAACATTTCTATGCGCTCCCCTCTCCTCTTCATATTCAAAACCACCTGTTATAGTATCCATATCAGAAATAAAAAAGTTGTTCTGCCAGTCAATTTTTTTATTATTTCCATAATACCAGTCATCATAGGCATCTAATGGGTCCTTTGAATCTGGATCATCTCTGTATCGTCTTTTAACATTAAGCCAGACTAGGTTTAACCTCTGCTCCCAAAAGTCTTTCAATCTATTAGAAAGCTGGGTCTTAAAAGCAAACGAATTGCTCTTAGCGATATAATTTGGGTCGTCATCATAGGCTGCATCATCAATATCTGCAATAG
>Ga0194125_10004939_pt1 | contig 20559 bp, 15 predicted proteins | sample TA2KigC250mmetaG_FD_148626 | JGI IMG/M metagenome (GOLD analysis project Ga0194125, IMG submission 148626) | Freshwater microbial communities from Lake Tanganyika, Tanzania - TA2015034 Kigoma Deep Cast 250m | ecosystem: Environmental > Aquatic > Freshwater > Lake | place: Tanzania: Lake...
CCTCAAAGAACAAATGGGTATGGCAATTATGCTGATCACCCATGCCATGGGTGTTGTCGCCGAGACCACACAGCGCGTGGTTGTGATGTATGCGGGCAAGGTGGTTGAAGAGGCTTCGGTTGAACAGCTCTTTAGCGAGCCCATGCACCCTTACACCCAAGGCTTGATACGTTCTATCCCTCGGATCGATTTGGCCGCTGATAAAAAGCAGCGCCTTGAAGCAATCCCAGGCACCGTACCCAAGTTGATTCAGCCTAAGGCGGGTTGTCGCTTTGCTGCACGCTGCGCCAAAGCGCAGGCAGCATGCAGCGATGCAGACCCGCTGCTCAAGCCAGTCAAAGACGGTCACCAAGTAGCTTGTTTTTTGTATCGTTAGGTGGATGATGACTTCACAAAGCACAGCCAAGCCCTTGCTTCGCGTGAAGCAATTGGTGAAGCACTTTCCGATTCGAGGTGGCATTCTTAGTCGGGTCGTCGACAAGGTGCATGCTGTCGACGGCGTGAGCTTTGAGCTGCAAGCCGGCGAAACGCTTGGGGTGGTGGGCGAATCGGGATGTGGAAAATCGACCACCGGTCGATGCATTCTTCGCCTGATCGAACCGACAAGCGGCCAGGTCTGGTTTGAGGACCGAGACGTGACAGCCATGGATAAGGCAGCGTTACGGGCCGCCTGCCGCGATATGCAAATCATTTTCCAAGATCCCTTTGCATCGCTCAATCCACGGATGACGGTGGCCAGCATCATCGGTGAAGCGCTGAGTATCCATAAGCTTGCCCAAACACCGCAAGATTATGAGGATCGAATCGTTTCTCTTTTAGAGACGGTTGGCCTTAATGCAGACCATATGCGCCGATTCCCTCATGAGTTTTCAGGCGGTCAGCGGCAACGCATTGGTATTGCGCGGGCTCTTGCCGTGTCGCCGAAGCTTATTGTTTGTGATGAACCGGTTTCAGCCCTCGATGTGTCCATTCAAGCACAGGTGATTAACCTGCTTGAAGATTTGCAAGAAAAGTTTGGACTGACTTATTTATTCATTGCTCACGACTTATCGGTTGTTGAGCACATCAGCAATCGAGTCGCGGTGATGTACCTCGGCCGTATCGTGGAGATCGCGTCGTCGCGAGCGCTCTATACCGACCCGAAGCATCCCTACACCGAGGCCTTGTTATCGGCGGTTCCGATACCAGACCCCAGCGTGAAACGAAAGCGGATCGTCTTGACCGGCGATGTCCCCAATCCGATCAACCCGCCCAAGGGCTGCCATTTCCACCCGCGTTGCCCCAAAGCCACGGACCGCTGTCGAAACGAAGCGCCCGTCCTTAGAGATCTTGGCGAAGGCCACATGGCGGCCTGCCACCTCAACGACTGATCCTTAGTCCTGTCCCAATTATTAGCTCCTTTGCCAGAACCGCTCTAAATAATCCATCACTGCAAGCGGCTGCTCTTGCTGTAGCCAATGGCCAGCGGCAGGAATTCGATAGGCGCCCTCAAAACGCAAACAAGTGGCTTGCATCGCCTCAAGATCGCCTGGCCACTGGTACATGCCCCAATCGGCTTCTCCCGCTAAAAATAGCGTTGGCATTCGGAGCTTTGCCCCTGCATAGGCTTGCTGTGCAAACTGAATGGTGGGATCCCAAGCGCATCGGTACCAGTTAAGCCCGCCCTGAAAGCCCGTGCGCTTGTAGGCATCAACGTAGACATCGAGTTCGTCGTCTGGCAGCCACTTACAGGCCCGCACCTGGTCTTGGCTAGGGTGATGCAACGCGACGGTTTGCGCCATGTTCTCATCAGCACGCATGATGTAATAAGTAGGCATGACAGCCATGGTGCTTGCCGACCGATCGCCCAGAGGATGCGGTTGATTGGATGACCAGTCAGCACTTTTCACATGGTAGTAGGCACGCAAAAATGCTTTTAAGCCCTCAGGGCATTGCAACATGTCACGATTGGCATGCTCGGTTGTGTAATAGATTTGATAGTGCTTGCGAGCAGGATTCAGCTGAGCGAATGCACCGTCGACATGGTCAGCCCGGTGTGGGTCGATCGGCTGCATCGTGGCCGGGGATGAAAAGGGTGCACTCATCAACACGAGGCGCTGAAAAAGATCGGGCCGCATCAGGCTGCACCATCCCGCGAGCGGCGAGCCAAAATCGTGTCCGATAAGGCTGTGGACCTCTCTCACGCCGATCCCTTGCAAGAAACCGACCACATCAGCAACCAATTGCATCATCGAAGCCTTTTGCCAGGGACCGTCATAACTGCTATCCCATCCTGTGGTGGCCCCATAGCCGCGCAGATCAGGAGCAATCGCGTGAAAACCCTGCGATGCGATCAAGGGCAAGAGCTTTCGCCAGCTATAGGCAAGCTCAGGAAATCCATGAAGCATGAGGACAGTTGGATGCTTAGGATTGCCCGCCTTGAGCCAATGCATGCGAAGTCCGCGGGGATGATCAAGGAATCGATGGCCAATACGCTCGTCCATCGGCCATGACAAGCCCAAGCTTGAAGCTTGTTCATCATCTGGTTGATTCGACATGTCAACCTCCGAAGCAAAAATGTTAGGAAATGCTTGATTCATCGAAACTCCCTGGATTGGGGCCATTCATGACCGACAATCCCTTCAATGTGACATGCTGCACTGTTTTGAGCGATCATCTTGTTCGCTTTGCTCTGATTTTGCTCATGGACACGAGGTAGCGACCTGGCAGGTGTTCGGATGGGCTAGCAAAATTAGGGGAGGCGTCGATTTGCGACCCGCTTTTTTCATGTTTTATCAACGAGGAGTATTCCATTTGCGGGCATGATGCCCTTTATGGCGATACAGGTCGTGGCGCTTGCATTGCTTTATATATTCCCCGAAATCGGCCTTTGGCTCCCCGAAGTCATTTATAAGTAACTTTAAGAACGATATTGTCTATGCAACAGCATTCCAAGAGAATTCCCGGCGCGCGCTTTCTTCACGCCCCGGGGCCAACTCGTATTCCCGACGAAGTACTCGATGCCATGCATCGCCAATCGATCGATCTTGCCGATCCACGACTTGATGATTTGATCAAGGACTGTGAAGCAGGCATGCAAGCAGTGGTTGGTACCGAACATGGCGAGGTTTATCTTTATTCTGCCAATGGCCACGGTGCCTGGGAGGTTGCCATTGCCAATGTATTGGCCGAAGGCGATGCGGTCTTGATTCCTTCGACTGGGCATTTTTCTGAAGGCTGGGCTATCCAAACCGAGGCGCTTGACCGCAGGGTCGTTCGAACGCCCTGGAAGCCGGGTTTTCCGATTGATCCTAACGAAGTCGAAGATGTGCTACGTGCCGACAAGACGGGCGATATCAAGGCGGTCTTCGCTGTCCAAACCGATACATCAACAGGCATAACAAGCGATATCGCCGCCATAAGGCAGGCGATCGATGCAGCCAAACACCCTGCGCTTTATGTGGTTGACGTGGTGTCATCGCTAGCGGCTACCCCGTTTGCCATGGATGCCATGGGTGTCAATCTCGTCGTCGGCGGCTCACAAAAAGGCCTGATGTTGCCACCCGGCATGGGCTTTGTGGTGGTCGACGAACGCGCACATCAAGCTTCGCTTGATAATCCATCACCAAAGTTCTACTGGGACTGGACCAAGCGTACAGGCAGTCATGCGTATCGAAAGTTTTGCGGAACGCCACCGCTCCAAATGTTGATGGGCCTAAGAGCTGCTATTGGCCTGCTGCAACAAGAAGGGCTCGACCAAGTGTTTGCACGACATCGTCGACTAGCCGGCGCTGTTTTTAAAGCCATCGAGGCATGGTCAAGCGCAGGCGCTATTGATTTCTTTTGTCAGGTACCCTCAGCACGATCGGTTTCTGTAACGGCCGTAACTGTTCAAGGCTTTGATCCAGAGGCTATTCGAACCATTGCTCGTGAAAGGTTTCAGGTGGCGATGGCTGGCGGCTTGGGTCCAATGGCGGGCAAGGTTTTTCGTATCGGACACCTTGGCGATATGAATGAGCCAACTATTTTAGGTGCATTAGCTGGCATTGAAGCAGCCATGTTGAGTATGGGTATAGCCATTGGTCGCGATGCTTTACCTAGAGCGATCGACTTTCTCATCGACTAGGATGATTGATGCGAGGGCGCAGGATCTTTGCGACTCGCATGGCCAACGTGGTCGGACTCTGTGCGATCCCGCACAGACTGCGAGCCGAACAAGATCCAGCGGTCAGGAACGATGATCGGATGATGCCAGGCCATGATGAATTAGCCGCGGCATTGCGGCATGCCCTCTTGCATGCCATCAAAGCAACAAGCCCATCGATGCGCGATCCGTTCCCGACGATTGATTGTTCGATTGCATTGCTGCCACCGCTAGGCAAGATCGGGTCTGCATCTTGGGCACAGGTTTTGATTCAGGCAGGCAACAGTGAAGGCCTAAGGGGAGACCTTGATCCGAGCACCGCAACTGGGCCGCACAACATCAGCTACTTTGCCGATCCAGTTAATGACGCCAAAGATTCGATTGCATGGCTACCGGGCGCAAACTGGCGCGAGTTTAAACATCTCGAGCATCTAAGCGGCGAAGGGCCCCATCGCGCTATTGCGCCTTATCCGGCCTCCGTAATTAAACTGATGGTGGCCGTGGGTGTTTGCCTGCTCATCGACAAAAACGCGCTTCGATGGGAGGAGATGGTGACCGCAGGCCGAGAGCGGCTGAGTATCAGCGATTGTTGCGATCGGATGATTAGCGTAAGCAGCAACGAAGCGACCGATGCGCTTGTGGCCTTACTCCACGAACGAGGCTTGATTGATCGATCTTCCAACCGTAACGATATAAATAATCATTTCCAAGCTTTTGGTCTTCACGGCCTAAGATTTGATAACAGCACGCCACAAGGCGGATGGCGTAACCCTGATGGTGCGGGCGTTGGTAAACTCCAGATGACCTCCTGGGACTGCTTACGTTTACTGTGGCTGATGCTTGATGCTACTGGAGAGGCCGGCGTTAGGCCTCCCTGGCTGAGCACCCCCCAAAAATTAGATTCAAGGCCAGCCTCGCATATCGATCAATATTTTATATCTGAGAGCAGTGCCAAACGCTTTTGGCAGTGGATGGAGCGTCAAGCTCTCCACCAAGTTTTATCAAGCAGCCTGCTTTGTGGACTCCCTAATTGGGTGCAAGGCATCCCAGCACGCCTACCAAAGCTTTGGATCAATGCCCAAGGGGAAGCGCAAATCGGACCAGAACGCTGGCCTGGAAACTTCCTCGCCCAACAAGACCTTGCAAGCGTCAGTTTTGCGCACAAAACTGGATCAACCTGGTCGTATGCTGCCAACGCTGGCCTGGTTTCTTCGATCAAACCCGGTGGTCGGCGCTACCTGATCGCGATCATGTCGACGCTTGGAATGCGCCATACCACCCAGGAGAGGACTGTCACGCCTTGGCTTATGCCGGCTCTCGGTGCCGAGATCGATGCTTGGATTGCCGAGCGTTTAGGCTAAGCAGGCTCCAAACCCAAGCCTCGCTTTATAACCCAGGCAACCACCATCAACGAAGGCAATACACTTAAAAGCACCCAAACAAAAAAACCTGCGTAGCCGATTTGCATCTGAATCCACCCTGCTGGCATGCCAGGGACCATCATACCCAGTGCCATAAAACCGGTACAAATCGCGTAGTGGGCAGTCGCATGCTTGCCTTCGGACACCCGCATCATAAAAACCAGATAGGCTGCAAATCCAAAACCATAGCCAAATTGCTCGGCGGTGATGGCCAAATAGGCCCAATACTTGTCAACTTCGGGATACCAGGAGAGCAAAGCATAGGCCAGATTGGGAACATTTAAGCAGCAAGCCATTGGCCAAAGAAGCCGCCGCAATCCCCAGCGCGCGATGCAATAACCGCCTCCCAAACCACCCAGACTCAAAGCGAGCACCCCAAGCCCCCCATAGCTCACGCCAAGTTCGCCGTGGCTCAGTCCAAGCCCGCCCTTGTCAGGGGCATCCATGAGAAATGGAACCAGCAAACGCAACAGTTGAGACTCAGAAAAGCGATAAAAGAGCAGAAAACAAAGCAAAGGCCACAGATCACCGCGCTTGAAAAAATCAACAAATACCCGTCGGTATTGGGCAAACGCACTTGGTGCGTCGGCTTGAATCGCTGCATGGGCTTGGATTTCTGCCTCGTTTTGACTCGCTGCGTGGGCTTGGATTTCTGCCTCGTTTTGGCTCGCTACCTTGGGTTGACCTTGCTGTTTGCCAGGGAGCGCAACGCCATGCCAAAAGCAAAGCATTGCCACACCCAGGGCCAGCATCAAAAACGCTTGCGACCAAACATCAAACGGATCCTTTGATTGCTCAAGAAGCATGCCGACCAAGCCAACAAAGCCACCCGATACACTCAACATTGCCAGTCGAAAAGCTAGACTGCGGACACCGACAAAACTTGCCTGTGATTGTTGATCAAGGCTGCGAAGGTAAAAACCATCGGCTGCAACGTCGTGGGTCGCCGAAGCCAAAGCAATTAACCACAGGAATCCCCAGACCGCCCAAAGCCAATAAGGCCACCGCATCGCAAGCACCGCCGCCAGGCAAACAAAGCCGAGGGCTATCAGGGCCTGCATCGAAAGGGCCCAGCGTCGTTCGGAAGCGATTAATGCAAGAAAGGGGCTCCAAAGCGGCTTAATGACCCAGGGCAAATAAAGCCACGCGGTCATCCATGCGATGTCTGCGTTGGAGATGCCCAGATCCTTGAATAAGACGAGCGAGAGCGACATGACCACCGCATAGGGCAGACCCTGCATGAGGTAAAGACTTGGCACCCAACGCCAGGCGCTTTCATATCTGCCCCGAAAAAGATGCATCAATGACGAGTCCGTGACATGATTCGGTTTTTATCAGTCATCGTTTTCAGTGCCATTTCGTCCGTATCGGCAAAAGGAGCCTTGTTGTGAAACTAAAAAGAATGATTGGAGCCCTGGCCGCAGTAGGCCTCGCCACGCCACTATTGTGCACGCCATCGATCGCGCAGCAACGTGTTGAAATCACAGGATCGAGCATTAAGCGGGTTGCGGATGAAGGGGCACTTCCATTGCAAATCATCACCTCAGACGATATCCGCCAATTAGGCCTCACGAGCGCTGAAGCACTTGTGCGCACACTCGGTGCTAACGCGGCAAACGTCGACAATGCGACATCGCGCAACAACGTCTTCGGTGCCGAACAAGATCGCTTGACCGGAGGCTCTTCGTTTGCCAATTTGCGCGGGCTTGGACCAACAGGTACCTTGGTCTTGCTCAACGGCCGACGTGTTTCCACCCACGGGATGAGTGGAGGAGCGGTCGACTTAAACGCCATTCCACTTGCTGCCATCGAACGCGTTGAAGTCCTCAAAGATGGCGCCTCGGCCATCTATGGCACCGATGCGATTGGTGGCGTAATTAATTTTATTCTTCGCAACGATATGCGCGGTGTAACAGCCGAATTTACCGGCTCTACGCCGCAGGCTAAGGGCGGTGGTGAGACGCGACGCCTGTCTTTGACCGGTGGTTGGGGTTCGCTTGAAAAGGACGGCGTGAATATGCTTGCAAGCGTCACGATCGACCGTAATGATATTTTGCGTGGTATTGACCGGGATTGGGCAACAGGCTATCAGCCCGCGCGTGGCCTTACCCCAGACACCACCAGCGCACCGCATGCGAACATCCTTGGCGCCGCAGGAACTGCCCTGGGAACGACGGGATCTACCGTTGGTCCAAGCGATCCCTTGAAGTACACCAATCTCAATTTACTGGCGATTCAGGGACAATGCCAGGCCTTGCCCTTTGGCGTACCACTGGCTGATAACGTTGCCTTGTGGGACAAGTTTGGGTACACCACCGCCAACAGCAAATACCGATGTGCAACCGACTACGGCCGGCAATTTATGCTCAAACCACCGGTTGACAGCGTGAATTATGTAGCGCGCAGCAACTTCAAGCTAAGTCCGACGGCAACGGCTTTTGCGGAAGTAGTCGGGTCGCGTACGGATGTGCTGGCTGAATTCACGCCCTACCAATTCAGCACCACCTCCAATGCAATCACCCATTATCCAGTCAATGGCCCGCACTATCTCAATATGAAGAACTTTGGTGCCAATGACTTTGATCCCACCAAGCCGATTGCTTATCGCCTGAGGATGTCGGATTGGGGCTATCGGACCTTGGAAAACCGCTCGGAAAATCTTCGTATTGCAACAGGGATGGAAGGCGAGTTTGGAAAGTATAACTATAAGCTTGGCCTGTCCCGTGGTACGGCAGAAGGCTCATCCAATATGGTTGATGGCTATGCCTACACGCAAAAGCTCATTGATGCTTTAGCGAGCGGTAAAATTAATCCGTTTCTAATGCCTGGCCAAAAGCAAAGCCAGGCGGCGATGGATTTAATCGAATCGACCAAGGCACGTGGCCGCTTATTTGGTGGCAAAACAAGCGTCGTACAAGCTGACGGTGTGATTAGTGGCGAACTCGCTAAAGCACCAGCGGGCATGATTGACTTTGCTTTAGGTTTTGATGTCCGCAAAGAATCCTACGAATTTTCTGGTTTGCAAAACTTCAATTGCGTATCAACTTTCACAACAGCCAACGCAGCCTTAAGCAACTCAGTCATGGGCTGTCCGGGCAACCCATCATCGCCTGATCGCTCGCGTGACATCCGTGCGCTTTATGGTGAACTGCTCGTGCCCTTCCATAAGAGCTTCCAGGTCCAACTCGCTGTTCGACACGATGATTATTCAGACTTTGGTGGGACCACGAATCCAAAGATAGCCTTCAAGTTTCAACCCAGTCAAGACTTCTTAATCCGCGGCTCAGCGAATACAGGATTTAGAGCACCAACGCCGCAACAGCTTTATCTTGGTCAATCCACCCTAGCATTGACGGGCACCTTTAACGACCCGGAAAAATGCCCTGCAGACCCCAATCAATGTAATCGCTCAAGCCTGCCCTATAGGGCTGGCGGAAATCCGACCCTAAAGCCTGAAACCTCCCAACAAGTAGGGCTTGGCGCTGTGTTTGCACCTGCAAAAAATCTGCAGTTTTCAGCCGATTACTGGCAGGTTAAGCTTGATGACCGGATTCGCAGTCTCTCCCCAACTTTCATGATTACCAACTACGCACTGTTCAAAGACAGCTTTATTCGCACCCCGAGTGGCGCTGTCGACTACATCCAGGCGGGATGGGTTAACGCGGCTGATAGCGAAACGCGTGGTATTGATTTCAGCATGAGTCATAACGTCAATATGGCAGGCGGACGCATCAGCACGCTGGTTAACGCCACAAGGATGATCAGCCATAAAGAGCGTCTCACCGCCGCGGCACCCTTGATTGAGTATGTTGGCCAGTGGACATCGACCACGCTCTACCTACCCTGGAAGGTCTTTGCCAGCGTGGGCTTTAAGCAAGGTAACTGGAATTCAACCCTCTCGATGGACTACAAGGACGGTTACATGGATGAGGATATGTCGGGCTACGACAGCACGCCACTGCCGCGTCGCAAAGTGTCTTCCTACACGACCTTTAATCTATTTAGCACTTATACCGTATCAAAATCAGCGACGATTACCGCAGGAATCATTAACCTTCTCGACCGCCAACCGCCGTTTACATGGCATAACGTTGACGGCGTGATTGGCGCGGGCTGGGATCCGCGAGTTGCCGATCCAAGAGGAAGAACATTCCAAATTGCAGCGCGCTATAACTTCCAGTGAATCAAAGCTTGAGCACCACAAGGATCGGCAATCCCCTACGCCGATTCCTTGCGAGCGAATAGCCGCTCACCCAAACTTTGTCCATTTATCGGCCATTGAAGGACTGGTCGTTGATCTGCGCTATGCAAGCGAGAATAACTTCGCCCAGCGTGTGCTTTACCAGGCGCTCGATTGCGCCTGGATCCGACGCGAGGCTGCCTTGGGTTTGCAGCAAGCGATTGTTTTCCTTCGCGAACATCACCCCAGACTTCGCCTAGTCTTGCTTGATGCCCTTCGGCCACAGCGCGTCCAGGAAGCTATCTGGGCAACTCTCGAAGAAAGTCCGCTGCAAGCCTATTTTGCAGATCCCATACCTGGATCTATTCATTCCTTCGGCATGGCTGTCGATGTCAGCCTGATCGATGCGCAGGGGAAAATGATTGATATGGGGGCCGGCTACGACCAAATGGACGCCATGTCGCATCCGGCCCTTGAGTCTATACATATCGCAGAAGGCAAACTCATGCCGCAGCATGTCGTACACCGTCAGTGGCTTCGCGATGCGATGTCAACAGGTGGCTTTCGAGGTATCGATACCGAATGGTGGCACTTTGATCACGGCGACCGTCTGATTGTCCGAAGGGATTTCCCGCGTGTTCTATAAAACATACCCGACGCGACTCGGACTAGCGATTAAAAGGCGGCAGATGCTCGAGCTTAGCCGATGGGCAATATCGCCCTTCTTGCTTGCCAATACCTGCGCGCTTTTGCCATCACAAGCGCAAGCATCGACAACAACAGGCAAATCTGACATGAAGCCGATCAAAGCTAAACGACTCCGCGCAGGAAACACACTGGGACTGGTTGCCCCCTCGCATGCAATTCACGAGCGTATGCCTTTCGATATCGCTACCGATACGCTTCAAGCCATGGGCTTTCGGGTCAAGGAAGGTGCTCATTTGCGAGCGCGTCGGGGACACCATGCAGGTAGTGATCAGCAACGGGCTGCTGATATCAATGCGTTGTTTGCCGATCCAGCAGTCGATGGGATTCTTGCCATCACGGGCGGCTCAGGAGCTAACCGGATCTTGCCTTTACTCGACTACGAACTTATACAAAAAAATCCCAAATTTTTTGGCGGCTTTTCGGATATCACCGCCTTAATAAACGCGATCTACGCGCGAACCGGACTAATAACCTTTCACGCACCGGCTGGCGTTTCCGAGTGGAACCTATTCAGTCAGCAGCAATTTCGAAGCGTTGTCCAAGAAGCATTGCCGTGGACCATGCGAAATCCAAAAGATACAGCTGACTTACCGGCACCGCGTGAGTTCCGCATTCAAACACTTCGTCCAGGTCGCGCGCGAGGCCATTTGATAGGCGGCAATCTTGCAGTTCTCTCATCGATGGCAGGTTCAGGCTTTTTGCCCTCCTTTGAAGCTGCGATTCTTTTTATCGAGGACACAAATGAATATATTTATCGAGTCGATCGCATGCTCTCAACGCTCATGCTCAGCGGGGCTCTCGATCGTCTTGCGGGCGTGGTGATCGGTGCCTTTACGCAATGTACGCCAGGCGAAGGATTTGGAAGGTCAACGCTTGACGAGGTATTTGACGACTATTTTTTAAAGCGCAGCTACCCGGTGTTTCGTGGTGCCGCCATTGGCCATATCCGTCAAAAATTTACGGTACCCATTGGCGCTCAGGCTGAAATCGACGCAAGCGAAGGAACGATTCGCCTTCTTGAACCAGCCGTCCTTTAGGGCTGCTTGAAAAGGGCAGGCTAGTGCATAAGCGCGCTTATAAACATGCGCTTTTTACTCTAAATGATAAGAAGCAATGGTGTCGACGATCTCGGTGATCAGTGGCGCTGCGGCTGAAGCTTTCGGGTGATTCACCATAACCGATACCATCCAGGGACGCTGCTTGCGATCGTAAACGACCCCTGCAATCGCACTCACATTCCAAAGGCTTCCAGTTTTTAAGCGAGCACTTCCATTAGCCAAACTCCCGGTGTAGCGGCGCTTTAAGGTATTGTCTTCGCCCGCAACCGGAAGGCTCATCATCAAATCATGATAGCGATGCTCTTGAGACAGCTTGATAAGCATCGATACCATTTGCCTTGCCGTCACGCGTTCGGTGCGTGAAAGACCCGAACCATTATCGAGCACCAAGCCCTCGACATTGATCGATCGCTTTGTCAGCCAGGTTCTGATTTCCCGATCTGCCAGGTCAAAACTTGAAACGTTCTTACTGTTAGAGCCAGCAACATGCGCACCGATTTCGAGGAAGAGCAAACGCGTGAGCGCATTATCGGATCGCTTATTCAAGGGTCTGATCCACTCGCCCCATGGTCTTGCTTCTCGGCGAACGAGAAGTGTAGTTGCTGAGTTGTTGGTCTTGCTTGAACGCGCTTTATCGTCTTCGGCAACTTCGCGAAGACGCCCATGCCAATCACCCCCTAGTTGTGTCCACAACCAGCGAAACTGGGCCTCAAGCAATCGATTGCGATCGACCAATTGCAGCTTCGCTTGCTGCGTGCATTGCCTTGGGAAGGTTCCGCTGAGCACGATGGCCGTTCGGCCATCGCTTTCGAGCCTTTGCTGAGGAATTTTCCAACCACTACCTGACCATCGATGACAGGGCGCATCGTTGAGAAGTAGCTGATTATCGACCACGATACCCGGCAGATCGGGCACAAGCTTGGCCTGGACCGCACTTCGATCGGCTCGAATCAAGATATCTTGAAGTCCCCCATGAGCCGATAAAGCATCTGGGATATAGTTATAAGGAAATTCAGGCGCCTCATCAAATGGTGCAAGGCCCTCATCAAGGCGTGATGGCTTAAACCGATGACGATCGACAAGCAAATCACCTTCGATGACACGGATCGACTGCGAGCGCAACTTGACTAGCATTTCCCAAAGCGTTGATAGACCAAATTCGGGATCTGCACCCGCAATCAACCAAAGATCACCACGCAATTGTTCGTTTTCCGTGGCAGCCGCCGTGCGCATCTCAGTAAAACCGCGATGTTCTGGACCTAACCGCTCAAGTGCCACAGCAGTGGTTAAAAGTTTGATCGTTGAAGCCGGTTGCATCGATGCATCGGCTCGGTAGGACAAAATCTTATTGACCTGCTTTGCTTCATTGGGATGCGGTACTGCCTCAGCCATGAAGGCATAACTTGAGTCGTCAAATCCCAAATGCCTTGCCGTGTTGTGAATCCTTTGGATAAGCTCGGCGTGTAGCGCCACGGGCTCACGGAACGCTTTGCCCGATACCGATGTGGGTGTGATGCTCTTATCAGGCGTGACTGCACAAGCTGCTAAAAACAAACAGAATCCGAGTAGTGCTATTCGTCGCATCGTGGGTCACTTGCCGTGGGATAATGAAAATAATGCTTTATCAAGCTTATCTTGAATCATGAGCTTTTCCCAAAGGCCAGCGTTCAGCATGCATGAGGGGTTTTTAGGCCTCGGAACCTCGGCTTGGCCTTGTGCAGATGAAAAGGCTGTAACACCTTTTGCCGTTGCCGGTATTCCTTACGATGGGGCGGTAAGCAACCGGCCAGGCGCGCGCGAGGGTCCTCAGGCGATTCGCAAAGCAAGTCGCATGCTCTGCGACGCATTGCATCCTTATTTTGCTTGCACGCCGCTCACGCTCATGAGCGACTATGGCAATTTGCAGTTCCCCTTATCCGACATCCTGAATGTACGCGCGGCCCTTGAACCGCAAATTGCTTACTTGCTGGCAAGACATCATATGGTTTGGCTCGGTGGCGACCATTCGATCAGCCTCCCTATACTCCGTCAATTATATAAACAATATCATAGACCTATCGCCCTACTCCACCTCGATGCCCATTGCGATACCTGGACCGATCACTTCGGCGAACCAAGTGGCCATGGCACGTGGGTCCATGAAGCCCTGACAGAAGGCTTGTTGCTGCCTCGATGCAGCATGCAAGTGGGTCTGCGATCGCCGGCAAGTGAAACTGTTTGGCGTCGCCTCGAAGCTGAAGGCGGGCTGATCCTGCAAGCAAGAGACTTACGAAATTGTTTCTCGGGCCTGGATTGGAGCAAAAAACTCGAACCATTTCGACAGCGCTTAGCGCAAGCCGGCAATCCGCCCGTGTATTTAACCATCGACATCGATTGCCTTGATCCAGGGTTTGCTCCAGGTACTGGAACACCTGAGCCTGCAGGCCTGACACCTAATCAGGTCATGAGCTTATTGGAAGAAAGCTACGATTTGAATTTCGTTGGCATCGACCTTTGCGAGGTTGCGCCAGCCTACGACCACGCAGAAATCACAAGCTTAAATGCAGCTTACTTTTTGTGGACTTATTTGTGCGGACAAATCAAAAACCCAAATCGTTGATCATTGGTATGGATATTGGTAGTACAGGCACGCGATGGTGCCTTAGCGATATCGATACGCAGATTCTGGCTGAAGGTACAAGCACCGAGCTTCGTGGGCCTTGGGCGGAAGCACTCCAAGCGCTGCAGGGGATCAAAGCGCTGATAACAAGCATTAGCCCCGCCCCACTGCTTGCGCTGGTCATTGGCATCACGGGTAGTGATAGTAAGCATGCCGCTGAGCTCGCACATGCACTGAGCGCGCAATTCGACCTAGCGCTCGATCGTATCGAGATCATGAGCGATATCGAGTTAGCCTGCCTGGCTCACTTTGAGCCTGGTGAAGGCTATTTAATTTATGCCGGTACCGGTTCGATTGCAGGGTTTTGGGATAGCTCGCTAAGCTTTCACCGTTGCGGCGGGCGTGGGCCAGTTATTGACGATGCAGGCGGTGGCCACTGGATTGCAAGACAGGCCTTGCAGCATATCTGGCGAAGCGAAGAGTCCAAACCGGGCAGCCTGCAAAACATGCCCTTGGCTCGTCGCCTATGTGAGGCGATGCAAGCCTTTGACTGGCCCTCGCAACGCGCATGGATCAATCAGGCCGATCGCGGCAAATTCGGTGAGCTTGCTTTAGCTGTTGCCAGCGAGGTCGATGAAGACAGCGAAGCAATTTTGCGCGCTGCGGGACAAGCCTTAGCTCGCCTTGCAAACACCATGGTCGATAACTTTGGCCAACGACCGCTTGGACTTGCAGGTGGCGCCTTCTCACTTCACCCATTGATTAAGCAAAGTCTTGTACATTCGCTAACCAGCCCTCTTCCAATCACATCAGCCCGTATGCCAGCAGCCCAAGCAGCCTGCGTCTTTGCGCAGCGACAATTAACAAAACAAACACCCAATGCTGAACGGCGTCTTTTTAGCCGTATCGCACTTGCCGGTGCAGCTGCATCACTCAGCGCCTGTGGTAGCACACCAACAATCATCGATGCACGGTCTTATCGCTCGATCGGGTTTGAAAGCAGAGCTCTATTTTTAATCATTCACTATACGCAGCTTAATTTAGAGCGTTCTATCGAAGTGCTAACACGTGGGCAGGTGTCCTCGCACTATTTGCTCAGTGACGAATCGCCACCCCGAATCTATCGGCTTGTTGATGAGAATCTGCGTGCCTTTCATGCCGGTGTCAGCTATTGGGCCGGTCACGGCAATCTCAATTCAGCATCGATTGGTATCGAAATTGTTCACCCAGGTGTTGTCGAGCAAGCCGACGGCAGCCAAAGCTTCGTACCCTATCCTGAAAGTCAAATTGACGCACTGATCCCTTTGGTCCGCGACATTATGAAGCGGCATCAGATTCGACCTGATCGTGTTTTGGGCCACAGCGATATCGCGCCCCAAAGGAAGATCGACCCAGGCCCGCTTTTTCCATGGAAGCGGCTTGCGCAAGAGGGACTCATTCGGTGGCCCGATGAGGCTATGGTTGCTGAGCGCTTGCCTGGTTTTGAAGCACATCTGCCTTCGCTCGGATGGTTTCAAGGACAACTGTCGCGACTGGGCTATCAGGTTGAACAAGATGGTCAATCGACCGAAGCCACCCGTCGTGTCGTTGCTGCCTTTCAGATGCGTTACCGACCCAGCCGTTATGATGGAAAGCCAGATGCCCACACCGCTGCTCTTCTTGCCGTACTGAACCAGGACAAGTAAGCCATGGTCAAAGCGATTAATGCGCGACGTCGACGTGCACTAAAGACCGGGCTCCAAGGCCTGGGATTATCAGGTCTGCTCACAGGTTGCGGCAGTTTGAGCAAAGTTCTCGATGATGAAATCAAGCTTGATCCAGATTCAAATACGGAACGCTCCCAAAGGCTCGATGGAAAAAGGCCGACTAGCGCTAAGGATCAAGGAAGCGCCATCACCAATCATGGACAGGCGTCTGAAAAGAGTCCTCGGATAACGACCGAATCGCCAACGAATGCCCAAACCCAGGCCGAACCTTCAAGTATCAATATTTTATCGTTATCACAACTTCCATCGATTGAACGAGAATTCCGTGCGGCCTGGGTAGCGAGTGTTGCCAATATCGACTGGCCCAGCAAACCAGGACTAAGCAGCGCTTCACTTCGTGCTGAAATTGATCGGATATGCAAGCAGGCAGCATTGATTGGTCTTAACGCGTTGATTGTCCAGATCAGGCCCTCAGCGGATGCCTTGTATGCATCGGCGATCGAGCCGACGAGCGAGTTTCTTGTTGGGCAACAAGGGGCAGCCCTAGCAGACGGCTTTGATCCACTTGGCTATTGGATTCAAAGCTGCAAGCAACATGGCCTTGAGTTTCATGCCTGGTTTAACCCTTATCGCGCAAGACATGCAAGTGCGAAGTCAGGCTTTCACGCCAAGCACCTTGCCAAGCAGCAGCCCAAGCTTGTTATCAAGTATGGCGATCAATGGTGGATGAATCCTGCCGAACCCAAAGCCCTTGAATGGTCTTTACATGTCATCGACGATGTTGTGAGTCGTTATGATATCGATGGCGTTCATCTTGATGACTATTTTTACCCCTATCCGATTCAAGCTAAGGATAAAAAGCAACCCGCATTAGATTTTCCAGATGAGGCGCAATACAAGCGCTATCGTCAGCTCGGAGGACGGCTTGATAAGCCCGATTGGCGACGCAGCCATGTTGATACCATGGTGCAAAAGCTCTATCAGCGCGTTCACAAGCAAAAGCCATGGGTAAGGGTTGGTATCAGTCCATTTGGCATCGGGAAGCCTGCCTTAAGACCTGCTGGCATCCAAGGTTTCAGTCAATACGATCAGCTCTTTGCCGACGTCGAACGCTGGTGCAGTGAGGCTTGGCTTGATTATCTCGCCCCACAATTGTACTGGAAAATTGAACAACAATCACAGTCGTTTGAAGTGCTGTTGAAGTACTGGTCTGAGCGGCTGGGGTCTAAGAGGCATTTGTGGCCAGGGCTCTACACGAGTTCGATCGGTCAAGCAGGCAGGATGTGGACTTCTAGTGAAATCCTTGCTCAGATCGAACGACAGGGCCGTGAACCGCTTGCTACAGGGCATATACATTTCAGCATGGTCGCGCTCTTGAATGATCGAGATCAGATCGCTACCCGGCTTCACAAAGGGCCTTATCAACGGCCAAGCCTTGTTCCCTCGAGTCCCTGGCTCAGCAAGGGCCGACCTGAGCATCCTCAACTTATCGCGCCCGATCAGCGAGGGATCTTAAGCTGGGAAAGACCACTTGGCTCGCAACCTTGGGGCACGACGGCTACACGCTGGGTTTTACATCATCGCGCTAACGATCAAAGCGCATGGTCAATGACCCATGGGGATGTGAACCTCAACCCCATTGTCCTGAAGGCTAAGGAACAATATGTTCTGCGCTTACTTAATCGTGTGGGTGAGGCTAGCGATGCAATTGCCTTCACCTGGCAAATCTAAGTGTTTTCAATTTCATGAATCCAGGCCTTCAAGTCAACACCGAAACCGCAAGTAGTGCGCATGTTGCGCTGGATCAATATGCCACTCACGAGCTGGTCGAAGCCTTCGTGAGCGATCAGCAATACGCCGCTATCGCGGTGATGAATGCTTCACGTGCTATAGCGCAGGCTGTTGATGCAAGCGCCCAGCGACTTGCTCGCGGCGGACGCCTGATTTACGCGGGCGCAGGTACAAGCGGGCGCTTGGGCGTACTTGATGCAGTTGAACTTTTCCCAACTTTCTCGTGGACTCGCGATCGAGCACCGGCGCTTTTAGCGGGTGGATCTAGCGCTATGTTTCTCGCGGTGGAAGGTGCTGAAGATAACCGAGAACAAGCGGTCGTTGACTTGATGGCACTCGAACCCAAAGAAAGCGATGTCGTGTTTGCTATTGCAGCATCGGGCTATACGCCCTTTGCCATTGCAGTCATTGAAGCCGCAAAGCCACTTGGCTGCCTAACCATTGGCATGGCCAACAATCCAGGATCAACACTGCTGCAAAGCGCCGAACTATCGATCGTCCTCGACACTGGGCCTGAGGTGATTTCGGGTAGCACAAGGCTCAAAGCTGGTACTGCACAAAAAATTGCCCTCAATAGCTTCTCAAGCGCGGTCATGGTTAAGCTTCACAAAGTTTATGGCAACTTAATGGTTGATCTTCGGGCGACCAATGCAAAGCTCTATCGACGCGCACTGCGTTTGACGATGATGGCAAGCGGAGCAAACGAAGCACAGGCCGAGGAAGCGCTGCTTGCCTGCGGCTATCGGGTCAAAGTTGCTATTGTTATGCTCAAATGCCAGCTAGCGGCAGGCCAAGCCGAGGCATGGCTCGATGCGAAGGCGGGCGATTTACGTGCCGCTTTAGGAGAAAGTTTGCTTCGTGAAGGCAAATAGAAAGCTTATGCAAATCAATGCATGAATCACCAGGATTTCTACACCGATTCGTCAAGCTCAAGTCTTTGTCCTCCAATCACAACCTGCCGAACTCGCAATGTATCGCGCTCCAAGACCACCAAATCGGCATGGCAGCCTTCGCTAATCCGGCCTCGGTCCTGCAAGCCCAGGATTTGCGCTGGCCTGGCAGAAAGCATGGCACTCGCCTGCTCGATACCTAAGCCAATCGCTATAAGATTACGAAAAGCCTGATCCATCGTCAGCGCACTACCCGCAAGCGTTCCGTCGGCAAGTCTCACGGCCCCCAGACAGCTAAAGACTTGTTGTTCACCGAGTTGGTACCGACCATCGGGCATGCCTGCTGCTGCGGTGGCATCAGTCACCGCATAAAGCGCAGGAATCGCGCGGTAGGCAGCCAGCACCGCGCCGGGGTGCACATGTAAAAGATCTGGAATGATTTCTGCAAACTGAGCATGTGCCAGTGCTGCACCAATCATCCCCGGTGCACGGTGATGAAAGCCAGACATCGCATTGAATAAGTGAGTGACTCCGACGGCACCACAGCGAAAGGCTTCGCAGCAAAGCTCATAACTTGCACCGCTATGACCAAGCTGCACGGTAAATCCAGCCTCGCGTAGGGCAACAATCAATTGTAAATGTGTAGCGGTCTCAGGAGCGATCGTAATAACTTTGAGATCCGCAATCGCCTGCAAGGCCATGATCTCCTCTAGGCTCGCCACTTTCGCATGCGGCGGCTGGGCACCGAGCTTTAGCGCGCTCAAATAAGGCCCTTCAAGGTGCACACCGAGAATTTTTGCTTCGACCAGTGGTGTGCTCGACTGCCGCCTCATCAGATTTGCAATCGCTGCTAATGCCTTTTTTATCGCCTCGATGGGTGCCGTCATCGTGGTTGCGAGCATCGCTGTGGTGCCATGCCTTGCATGCATTGCAGCGATCGCGCTGACCGCTTCATCCCCGTCCATAAAGTCATGCCCTGCTGCACCGTGGACATGCAAGTCAATAAATCCGGGGACAATCAGCGGGAGAAGGTTTGCGCCTTCGCGGGTGGGTTTATCGTGAGCGAGCATCGCTTTGATGCGATCCCCCTCCCAAATCAAGTCGCCTTGCATCAAGCCTTCGGGCGTCAATATCAGTCCATGCAGGCTGTCCACCCTATTAGCCCTTATGCTTGAGCTTGTGATTGCCAACTGCTGAATGGAAAAAACGCAAGATGCTTTTAAATGCCATATGGGTCGGATTTTTCTTAGTCGGTTTCGCGGTGGCGCTTGTCAAAATGCTCCAGGGCGATCTTGGCATATTCAACAAGCTTATGTCGGGTCTGTTTGATGCCTCCAAGACTGGATTTGATATTTCGCTAGGACTTGTCGGGGTGATGAGTTTATGGCTGGGCATCATGCGCATTGGCGAAAAGGCTGGTCTTATTGAACAATTTGCCAAATTACTTGCCCCCTTTTTTAGTCGTATTTTTCCAGAAGTCCCCAAAGGACATCCCGCAGCGGGCAGCATGGTGATGAATATGTCGGCCAATATGCTGGGCTTGGATAACGCCGCAACGCCGCTCGGACTCAAAGCCATGAAAGAGCTTCAGTCGCTGAATCCCAAGGCGGATCAAGCGTCTAACGCGATGATTATGTTTTTGGTGCTTAATACCGCAGGCATTACCCTGATCCCAACCTCCGTGATTGCCATCCGACAGACGATGGCGATCGAACAAGGCCTAAAGGGCTTTAATGGCGCTGATATTTTCTTGCCCGCCTTAATGGGAACTTTTGTATCGTTTAGCGCAGGCCTGATCGCCGTCGCCTGGGTACAGCGCATCCGCCTAACCTCACTGCCCATTCTTAGCTTTTTTGGATTGTTTGGAGCTTTCATTTCAGCGCTCTATTTTTCGTTACAAGGCCTGGCAGCTCAGCAGCTTAATCAACGCATGGGTGTGATCGGTAGCGTGATCATCATGTCCGTTATTTGCTTGTTCATGCTGTCAGCAGTCATGCGCCGTGTGAATGTCTACGAAAGCTTTATCGAAGGCGCAAAAGAAGGCTTTAGCGTTGCGGTACAAATTATTCCATATCTTATAGCC
>Ga0194125_10004940_pt1 | contig 20557 bp, 21 predicted proteins | sample TA2KigC250mmetaG_FD_148626 | JGI IMG/M metagenome (GOLD analysis project Ga0194125, IMG submission 148626) | Freshwater microbial communities from Lake Tanganyika, Tanzania - TA2015034 Kigoma Deep Cast 250m | ecosystem: Environmental > Aquatic > Freshwater > Lake | place: Tanzania: Lake...
CTCACCCCAGCCCTCTCCCCCGCCGGGGGAGAGGGGGGATAAGGAACTTTTCATAGCAGTCCCTCATGGGCCGTTGGCCCACCCATAACCCATGAAAAAGGCGGTGGAGCGGGCGTCTCTGCCCGCCGCCTTTGGGCACAGGCTTTCAGCCTGTGCGCCGCACCGGCAAGATGCCGGCGCCACCAAGGACTTTTCAAGACAGTTCCTCATGGTCCTTGGGCTCACCCATAAATTATGAAAAGTTAAGCATGGTTACGGTGCGCAGTGCGCACCCTAACAAAACTTATCGAAGCAGCGATACCGCTCTTTCCAGTTGTGCCAGGATCTTATGGGCGGCGATGGTCTCTTCCAGGTCCGCCCCCACAAATCCCTGGAGTTCCGCCATGGCCTGCCGGGCATACCCCAGCACCCGGTGAGCCAGGGACAGCAGCTCCCGATACGCCTTGAGCCTCACGGTGTCCTTGCGGGCGCCCTGAATCTGCAAGCCCCGTTTCCTGGCGGCCCGTTGATGATCGGCAAAAGTGTACCACGGCGTGGGCGTAAGCTCCTTGCCGGCCTGGAGCAGCCGGGTGATCACCCGGATGCCGTCCAGCAGCAGGGTGGAGTCGGTGGGATGATGGATATGGGTCTCCACCACCGTGGAATCCAGGCGCACGGCCCGCCCCTTCTCCACCTTTTGTTGGGCCGCCTGCTCCAGGAGCACCCGGTTCACCGCTTCCCAGGTCTCGGCGCTGGTGGCTGTGATGTTTTCCTGCAACGTGGAGCCGCAGGGATATTGACCCATGCCCAGCCGGGCAAAAGACCGGAAGGCCAGGGAGTCTTGCAGATGAAAGGCCAGCTCTTCGTAGGTCAATTCCCGATATTGCTTCAGAATGGCGCAGCGCAACACCTGCTCGGCGGTCATGCCCTGGCGCCCGGTATCCGTGCGCTGGTATTTCACCAGGTCCCGAAAAACCAGGTCCAGGATAGCCGGATGGTGGTCCAGGACCCGGGAAATGGCCTCCAGTTCCCGGGCCACTTTATTTCTGGCCATGAGATACAACAGGTTCCGTTGCGGGTCCCGTTTTTGGCGCATAGATCAACCTCGGAAAGTTATCTTTCTAAACCAATTCAACCGGTTAGTTGAAAGAGTTACCACTTTCCGAAGGAAAACGCGAGCAAAAAATGGCTCTTTATGAAATTAATTCAGTTAATTACGTTTCCGGATGAGAACTAGCTACGGGCGCAGACCGTCACCTGTCTTTGGTTGGGCCTGATATTCAGGGATTTTTTCCAAGGCCTCGCCGATTTCCTGGGCTGCCAGACGCAATTCGTAGTTTTTCTGCAGGTTCATCCAGATATCCGGCCCGGTGCCGAACCAGCGGCCCAGGCGCAGGGCCGTATCCCCGGAGATGCCGCGTTTGCCCCGGATGATCTCGGTAATCCGGTTCGTCGGCACCCCCAGGGACTTGGCCAGGGCATTGGCGCTCAGGCCCATCGCCTTGAGTTCGTCGGCCAGGTGCTCCCCCGGATGGATGAGAAGCCGAGTCATGATCGCCTCCTAATGATAGTCCACAATTTCCACATTCAGAGGGCCAGGAGAGCCCTCGGGCCATTCAAAGCAAATCGGCCATTGCTCGTTGATGCGGATGCTGTACTGGCCCCGGCGATTCCCTTTGAGTCCTTGCAGCCGGTTGCCCGGGGTGTTCAGGGCCATCAGGCGGTCTGCGGCGTGCAGGCGGTCGAGCCGCAGCATGGCCTGACGCTCGAACCCCTGGAAAGCCTTTACCCGGGCGCCCTCAAAAAAGGCCCGGGTCCGCTTGTCACGGAAACTGATGATCATGCATTCCTCTACTGTATATATGTTATACGTTTAGCGTATAATATCAAGGCTTTTTTCAGAACCGGAGTATATTCCTGTTTGCGGGCGGCCTGGCTATACTGAGCGACTTAATTAACCGCGATTGACATTCTCTGCGGCCTCTGCGCCTCTGCGAGAAACCTTTTTATCTCGCAAAGACGCAGAGAGCGCAGAGATTAATAATACGCAATTATTTATGTCGCCATGTATAATTGGAAAATCCCGTCCTCCGCAGACCATCCTCGAGTTTCCCATCGCCCCCCTTGAGCTTTTCATGCAGATAGATATAATAAATCTTTAAACTTTAACAGGGGGACAAGCACGCGTGGCCCTCATTGTGCAAAAATACGGCGGCTCCTCCGTGGCCGACCCCGACAAGATCGCCAACGTGGCCAACCGGGTCCTCAAGGGCTACATGGACGGCCACAGGATGGTGGTGGTGTTGAGTGCCATGCAGGGGGAGACGGACCGCCTCATCAATCTGGCCAGGGAGATGGGCGACCCGCCCGACCCCCGGGAGTTGGACGTTATCCTGGCCACCGGCGAGCAGGTGACGGTGTCCCTGTTCAGCATGTTCCTCAAGGCCGAGGGGGTGCACACCACTTCGCTGTTGGGTCACCAGGCCTGCATCTACACCGACAAGGCCTACGGCCGGGCCCGCATCGTGGGCATCGACGCCAGCCGCATCAAGGAGCTGCTGAAAAAAGGCCGCATTGTCACGGTGGCCGGCTTCCAGGGAGTGGACGAAGTGGGCAACATCACCACCCTGGGCCGGGGCGGCTCGGACACCACCGCGGTGGCCGTGGCCGCGGCCCTGAAGGCCGACCTGTGCGAGATTTACACCGACGTGGAGGGGGTCTTCACCACTGACCCCCGGGTCTGCAAGCAGGCGCAGTTGCTCCCCAAGATCTCCTATGACGAAATGCTGGAGATGGCCTCCCTGGGGGCCAAGGTGTTGGAGATCCGGTCGGTGGGCTTTGCCAAGCATTACAACGTGCACCTCCGGGTGCGCTCCACTTTCAGCGAACATCCCGGCACCCTGGTGTGCCCCGAGGACGAAGAGATGGAAGCAATCCCCGTATCCGGCGTGGCCTTCAGCACCCAGGAGGCCCGGGTCAGCATCACCGGCGTTCCCGACCGGCCGGGCATCGCCGCCCGCTTCTTTGAGGCGGTGGCCCAGGCCAACATCGTGGTGGACCTGATCATCCAGAACTCCAGCGTGGACGGCCGGGCGGACATCACCTTCACGGTGCCCAAGGGCGACCTGCTCAGGACCCTGGAGATCGTTCAACAGGTGGGCAAGGAAGTGGGCACCCGGGAGATCCTGAGCGATGAGCACATCGCCAAGGTGAGCATCGTCGGGGTGGGCATGCGCAACAACGCCGGAGTCGCCTCCCGCATGTTCGCCGCCCTGTCCCAGGCCGGCATCAACATCATGATGATCAGCACCTCGGAGATCAAAATCTCCTGTGTCATCGAGGACAAATTCACGGAGCTGGCGGTGCGGGTGCTGCATGACGCCTTCGGGCTGGACCAGCCCCGGGTGGGGAAGGGGTGAAAGCAGGTTTCAGGTTTCAGGTTTCAGGTTTGAGTGGTAGGGTGCGCACCGCGCACCATTGCCATGAACATGCCTTGATAATTTTAGCTCCCGGCAACATGGCATCCCAGAACCCAGAACCCAGAACCCAGAACCTGGCACCTGACACCTGACACCTGACACCCGGCACCTGACACCTGAACCCGAGTAAGCGTGTTTAACAGGAACAACATACAAGAACCATCGTAACCGAGGGCGGTCATGAAGAAGGTGAAGGTTTACGACACCACGTTGCGGGACGGCACCCAGGCCGAGGAGTTCAACCTGTCCCTGTGGGACAAGGTGCGCATCGCCCAGAAGCTGGCCCAGTTGGGGGTTCACTACATTGAAGGAGGCTGGCCCGGGGCCAATACCAAGGACCGGGACTTCTTCTCGGAAATTCGCAATTATGACCTGGGGATGAGCCGCATCACCGCCTTCGGCATGACGCACCACAAGGACACGCCGCCCCAGGCCGACAGCAACATGCAGGAGCTGCTCATCAGCCGGGCGCCGGTGGTCACCATTTTCGGCAAGTCCTGGACCTTCCACGTCAAGGAGGTGCTGCAGACCACCCTGGAGCGCAACCTGGAGCTCATTACCGACTCGCTGGCCTATCTGCGTCCCCGGGTGGAGGAGCTGTTCTATGACGCAGAGCACTTCTTCGACGGCTTCCTGGAGGACCGGGACTATGCCCTGAGGACGCTGCAGGCCGCGGTGGACGGCGGCGCCATGTGCCTGGTGCTGTGCGACACCAACGGCGGCACCCTCACCTCCACGCTGCGCGAGATCATCCAGGTGGTCAGGGAGCGTTTTCCGGACGCGCCTCTGGGCATCCACGCCCACAACGACAGCGAACTGGCCGTGGCCAATTCCCTGGCCGCGGTGGAGCTGGGCGCCGTCCAGGTGCAGGGCACCATCAACGGCGTGGGGGAGCGCTGCGGCAACGCCAACCTGTGCTCCATCATCCCCAACCTGAAGCTGAAGATGGGGGTGGACTGCATCCCTGACGACCACCTGAAGCGTTTGAGCGAGGTCTCCCGCTTCGTCTATGAGCTGGCCAATATGCGGCCCAACCGCTACCAGCCCTATGTGGGCCAGAGCGCCTTTGCCCACAAAGGCGGGGTGCACGCCCATGCGGTGAAGAAAAATCCCCGGGCCTACGAGCACGTCAGCCCCGAGACGGTGGGGAACACCCGGCACATCCCGGTGTCCGACCAGTCCGGCAAGATCAACATCATCATGAAGGCCCGGGACTTCGGTCTGGAGCTCTCCCCCCATGAGCCCAAGGTCCGCCTGGCCCTGGAAAAGGTGAAGGACCTGGAGTCCAAGGGCTTTCAGTTTGAAGGGGCCGAGGCCTCCCTGGAGATGCTGCTGCGGGCGGCGCTGGGGCAGTACAAGGAGTATTTCCGCCTCATCAGCTACCGCATCCTGGACCAGAAGGTAGGTGAGGACGACCCGCCCATGCCCGAAGCCACCATCCGGGTGCGGGTGGGGTTCCACGAGGTGCACACCGCGGCGGTGGGCAACGGCCCGGTGAACGCCCTGGACAAGGCCCTCAAGAAAGCCCTGCTCCGCTTCTACCCGCGCCTGGAGGAGATGCGCCTGGAGGACTACAAGGTGCGGGTCCTGCCCGGGCCCGGCGGCACCGGCGCCAAGGTGCGGGTGCTCATCGAGTCCCGGGACGGCCACGACCGCTGGGGCACGGTGGGAGTGGCCCACGACATCATCGAGGCCTCCTGGCAGGCCCTGGTGGACAGCATCACCTTTAAGCTCTTCAAAGACGAGCAGAGGATCCGCTGAGCCATGACCGCCTTCAGCCGCTCCCAGCAGGGCGTCATCCTCCTCCTGGGAGCGGCGCTGATCGCCGTCTGGGCCTGGCGGGGCCACGTCGGGCGGACCCCGGCCGCCGCCGTTCCCGTGACCCCGGTCTTCGTGGAAGTTGAGGGCGCGGCGGCCCGCCCCGGGGTTTATGTCTTCACCGCCCCCCCCACCCTTCCCGAAGTCTGGAACCTGGCCGGTGCGTCCCCGGTCGTGCTGCCGCCCTCCCAATCCCTGGAGAGCGGCGCCCGTGTGAGCCTGCAGACCGACGGCGCCTATGCCCCGGAGCGCATGCGCGGCGTCCGGCTCATCACCCTGGGCCTGCCGGTGGACCTGAACCGGGCCACCCAGGAGGACCTGGAGGCCCTGCCCGGCGTGGGTCCGGCCCTGGCCGCCCGCATCCTGGCCTATCGGCGGAGCCACGGCCCCTTCAAGAGGGTGGAGGACCTGGAAGAGGTCCAGGGCATCGGCCCCAAGGTGCTGGCCGTCATCAAGCCTCATGTGATTATCGGCAGTCTCGGCCCTGCCATGCGTCGCCCCCCCAACAAGCCGTGAGGCCCCGCGTTCTGCCTTCTTTAACTTATCCCTCAACCCAAAAGGAAAATCCCCATGACCAAATGCAATACCCACTCACTAACGTGCCCGAAGTGCAGTCAGGCTCGGGAAGTTGTTTTGTATGACTCCATCAACGCAGATCACGACCCTCTCTTGAAAGAAAAACTTTTCAAGGGCGGAATCAATATGTTCCAATGCGAACCGTGCGACGTGGTCGCCCTGGTAAATTATCCCCTGCTGTACCACGACATGAAACGTAAATTCATCGTCCAATACTTCCCTCCGGATGTGCTGGAAGATGAAAATTTCTTTAAGATCTTTCGCAAGAACGGCACCCTCTCGGTTGAAGGCCTCCCCGACGGCAACTACATGAAGGAGCCGCACCTGGTTTTCGACATGAATGAGATGTTGAGATACGTGGTTTTTCGGGACAATGTTTTCGAAACGGGGCAGGCATAGTCAACTGCTCCGCTGTTAACGCCTCATGCTGGTATTGGGCCTGGAAACCTCCTGTGACGAAACCGCCGCGGCGGTGGTGGCGGACGGCCGCCGGGTGTTGTCCAACGTGGTGGCCACGCAGTTTGAGCTCCATGCGGTTTACGGCGGCGTGGTCCCCGAACTGGCGGCCCGGCGGCATCTGGAAAACCTGCTGCCGGTGATCCGGGGGGCCCTGGACCAGGCCGGCGTCACCCTCAGGCAGATCGACGGCCTGGCCGCCACCCAGCGGCCCGGCCTCATCGGCGCCCTGGTCATCGGCATGGCCGCGGCCAAGACCCTGGCGTATGCCCTCCGGCGGCCCCTGGTGGGGGTGCATCACCTGCACGCCCACGTGGTCTCCATCTTTCTCACCGATGCCCCCCCCGCCTTTCCCTTCGTGGGCCTGGTGGTTTCCGGCGGCCATACCAACCTTTATCTGGTGCACGGCTTCGGAGATATGCGCCTGCTGGGCCGCACCCGGGACGACGCGGCGGGCGAGGCCTTCGACAAGGTGGCCAAAATCATGGGTCTGGGCTATCCTGGCGGGGTGGTCATCGAGGCCCTGGGTGCGGCGGGCGACCCCGCCGCCCTCCCCCTGCCCCGGCCCCGCATCCCCGAGGAACCGTTGACCTTCAGCTTCAGCGGCCTCAAGACCGCGGTGGCGGTGCTCCTGCAGAAGCATCCGGAGATTCTGGTTGACCCCCGCGCCCGGGCCGACCTGGCCGCGGGCTTCCAGGAGGCCGTGGTGGACAGCCTGGTGAGCCGGGCTATGTTGGCCCTGGAGCACACCGGCTGCCGGAGTCTGGTGGTGGCCGGGGGCGTGGCCGCCAACGGCCGCCTGCGCCGGGCCCTGGCCGAGGCCGCCGGGGCCGCCGGGGCGGAACTCTTCCTTCCCCCCCTGTCGCTCTGCACCGACAATGCCGCCATGGTGGCCGCCCTGGGCCACCACCTCCTCCAGGCCGGGGAGCGTTTGCCCCTGGACGCCGACGTTTTTTCCCGAGGATGAGCCCGAAGTGTCATTCTCTGCTGGCATGACGGACGGGTTGGCGCTATCATGGGTGTCAGGCGCCAGGCGCCAGGCGCCAGGTCATGGGTTCCGGGTTCCGGGGATACGCCATGGTCAGCCAGGGGGCTGTAGGGTGCGCACCGCGCACCATGATATTTCAGAGAAAATGACGCTGCGTCGGAAGCAACCTCCCGCAATTGTATTGTAAGGATCAAGACTCTTGGCGCCTTCCATTTCAGGCGAGGTTCGAACCGGGCAATTTTCGGGCCTTCCCCGCCGCCAAGAGGGTGAAACTTGAGTTATCAGCACATCGGAGGCAAAAGTCCCATGGAACGGCCCTTGGGTGAGCGTATGTCGCTGTTGACGGACCTGTATCAACTCACCATGGCGGCCTGCTATTTTGACCAGGAGATGCATGAGGAGGCCACCTTCAGCCTCTTCATCCGCAAGTACCCCGAAAATCGCGGCTATTTTGTGGCCGCGGGCCTGGCCGAGGCCTTGGAGTACTTGAGCACCCTGCGTTTCACCAAGGATGATTTGGATTACCTGGACGCCACCCGCCTTTTTCGATGGCAGTTCCTGGAGTTTCTCCAAAATCTCCGCTTCACCGGGGAGGTCCGGGCCCTGCCCGAAGGCAGCGTCTTTTTTAAGGACGAGCCCGTCCTGGAAGTGACCGCCCCCATCATCGAAGCCCAGTTGGTGGAGACCTTCGTCATCAATGCGATAAGCCTGCAGACGCTCATCGCCACCAAGGCCTCCCGGTCGGTATTGGCGGCCCAGGGACGCCCGGTGGTGGATTTCTCCCTCCGGCGCACCCAGGGGACGGACGCGGGCCTCAAGGTGGCCCGGGCCTCATACCTGGCGGGCTTTGCCGCCACCAGCAACATGTTGGCCGGCAAAATTTATGCACTTCCCATCGTGGGCACCATGGCCCATTCCTACATCACCAGCTTCCCCAAGGAAATCGAAGCCTTCCGCGTTTTTGTCCGCCTCTTTCCCGAGATCGCCACCCTGCTCATCGACACGTATGACAATGCCGCGGGGGCCGAGAAGGCGGCCCGGGTGGCCAAGGAGATGCATGGCCGGGGAGAGCGCCTCCAGGCCGTGCGCCTGGACAGCGGCGACATCGCCGCCATCAGCCGGCAGGTGCGGGACATCCTGGACCGCCACGGTCTGCCGCATGTGCGTATCCTGGCCAGCGGGGGCTTCGATGAATTCAAGATCGCCCGGGTGCTGGCCGCCGGCGGCCGGGTGGACAGCTTCGCAGTGGGCACCAAAATGGGGGTGTCGGCCGACGCGCCCTATTTCGACATGGCCTATAAATTAGTAAAATACGGGGGGCGCCCGGTGATGAAACTGTCCACCGGCAAGGTCACCCTGGTGGACCAAAAGCAGGTGTGGCGACGCCACGATGACCAGGGCCGGATGGCGGGCGACACCATCGCCTTGCGGGAGGAGGTCCTGGAGGGCGGCGACCCGCTGCTGCAACCGGTGATGCAGGCCGGCCGGCTCACCGGCACCCTGCCCACCCTGAATGAAAGCCGGGCTCTGTTTCTGGAACAGTTCGCCCGGCTGCCCGAACCATACAAAGCCCTGGAGGCCCCGCCCCCCTACCCCGTAGCCTTGAGCCCCGGGCTGACGGCCCTGCAGCAACAGGTGGAACGGGAAATCCACACGCGGGAACTGGGAGAAAGCTAAAATTTATGGGACTGACGGAACTTCTTTGCCATTACAATACCTTGCTCATCCAACACCTGGGCTATACCGGCGTTTTCGTGCTCATGACCCTGGAGAGCATGATCGCCCCGGTGCCCAGCGAACTGGTGATGCCCTTTGCGGGCTTCCTCATTTTCACCGGACAGTTCACCGTCTGGGGGGTGCTGGCGGCCAGCACCCTGGGCTCCATCGTGGGCTCCCTGCTGTCCTACGGCATGGGCGTCCTGGGCAAGCCGGTGGTGCTGCGCTACGGCCGCTACCTGCTGCTTAATCCCCACCACCTGGACTGGACCACCGACTTTTTCCGCCGCCGGGGCAACATCACCATCTTCATTTCCCGGTTCATTCCGGTGGTGCGGCACCTCATCTCCATCCCGGCGGGGATGGCCAGGATGGCGCTCCTGCCGTTCATCGTTTACACCGCCATCGGGGCCACCATGTGGAACATGTTCCTGGCCTATATGGGGCTGATTCTCAAAGAGAATTGGCAAATCGTGCAAAGGTACACGCACGTGCTGGACATTTTCGTGGCCATCGCCCTGGTGGCCGGTCTGGCCTATTTCATCTGGAAATTCCGGTCCGTCCGCAATTCAGCGAAAGAGGCGGGATGATGCCCGTGCGCCTGTTTTTCCGGCCGCAGCCGCCCCTGGGATATGTCTCCGCCCCGCCGGAGGGCGGCCCCGCGGGGGAGGCGCGCCATGTCTGACGGCGCCCTGCTGGCCCTGGACGTGGGCGGCGGCACCCAGGACCTGTTCCTCTGGGAGCCCGGCCAGCCGGTGGAAAACGCCGTCAAGATGGTGCTGCCGGCCCCCACCCAGGTGCTGGCCCGGCGCATCGGCCGCCTCACTTCCCAGAGGCTGCCCCTGTTCCTCAACGGCCGGGTGATGGGCGGCGGCGCCGTCTCCTCCGCGGTGCGCCGCCACCTGGCCCAGCGGCTGCCCGTGTTCGCCACCGCCGAGGCCGCCCGGACCCTGCACGACAACCTGGAGACGGTCAAGCAGTGGGGGCTGACTCTCACCGACGCGCCGCCCGCCGACGCCGTCACCATCACCTTGGGGGACGTGGACCTGGAAGGCCTGGGAGTCTTGCTCGCGGCCTTTGAGGTGCCCCTCCCCAGCCGCTTCGCGGTGGCCGTGCAGGACCACGGCTTCAACCCCCTGGCCAGCAACCGGCGCTTTCGCTTCCAGCACTGGGAGAACTTTCTGGCCGGGGGAGGCAGGCTTGCGGACCTGGCTTACCGTCGGCCGCCGGCCGCCTTCACGCGCATGCTCGCAGTGGCTGAGGCCTTGCCGGGGGCGCTCCTCATGGACACCTGCGCCGCCGGGGTGCGGGGCGCCTTGCTGGACGAGGCCGCCCGGGCCCGCCGGGGCGAAGGACTCACCGTGGTGAACCTGGGCAACGCCCACACCTTCGCAGCCCTGGTGCAGGGCGACCGCCTCCTGGGGATCTACGAACATCACACCGGTCTGTTGACGCCGGTTAAACTGGCGGACCACCTGCGCCGTTTTCAGGTGGGCACGCTCACCAATGAAGAGATTTTTGCCGATGAAGGTCATGGGTGCGCCATCTCTTCGGACTATCGGCCCGGACCCAGCTTTGCCTTCACCGTCATCACCGGCCCCCGACGGCGGCTGGCCCGGGACTGGCCCGAGGGGGTGTTCGCCGCTCCCCTGGGCGACATGATGCTGAGCGGCTGCTTCGGCCTGGCCGCGGCCTATGCGGAGGCGGAAGGTCTCCCCTGGCGCCCGGGAGATTCTTAAGGTCGGGGCATTCCTGTTAGAGAGCGTCGGCTGAGACCGCCGGGTCTCGGCAACGGGGAAGAGAGGAGATTATGGAGATCCGTTTCTGGGGCACCAGGGGGTCCATCCCCTCACCCGGCCCGCAAACGCTGGAGTTCGGCGGCAATACCTCCTGTCTGGAGGTGATCCTGGCCTCCGGCCGTCGGATCGTCATCGACGCCGGCACCGGCATCCGCCCCCTGGGCGAGCACCTCCAGACCTCCGTGGCCACGGTGCGGTTCCATCTCCTCCTCACCCACAACCATTGGGACCATTTGCTGGGTCTGCCCTTCTTTGCCCCCATTTACCGGGAAGACACGGAAATCATGGTGGACGGCTGGCCCCTGGCCTTTCAGGCCCTCACCCGGATCTTCGACGACCACATGGGAGACGGCTTCTTCCCCGTGGCCTGGGATCAGCTCAAGGCCAGCATCAGCTTCATCAACCGCCTGGCCCGGGGCCCCCTCCTGCTGGACGACGTCCGCATCGACGCCATCCCCTTGAATCACCCCCAGGGTTGCCTGGGCTTCCGCTTCCGGGAAATGGACCATACCATGGTCTTCATCACCGACAATGAACTGGGCCTGGGGGACGGCCACCGCTTCGGTGACTTCGTCCACTTCGTGCGGGGCTGCGACCTGTTGATCCACGACGCCCAGTATCTCCCTGAGGAGATTGAGGACCACCGCGGCTGGGGCCATTCCACCTATGAGGAGGCGGTGAGCCTGGCCCTGGAAGGGGGCGTCAAACGCCTCATCCTCACCCACCACGACCCCAATCGCAGCGACGCCCAGGTGCGGGAGATCGTCGTCCGGGCCCGCCGACAGGTGGCCGCCCGGCAGGGCGCGCTGAAGCTGGAAGCCGCCCGGGAAGGGGACATCTACCGTCTCCCTGAGATCATCCCCCTGAAAAAACGGTCCCCGGCCGCCGCCCCCCGCAACCGCAACCAAAAAATCCAGGAGGGCTGACGGTTTTGCCGGCAAGGCCCGGCCTGATTAGGCAGGCCGACGGCTCGGGCGCGGCTGTTATGAAATGCTCATGGCCCCAACGGGGCCACCCCCGAGTATGAAAAACCTTTTCTAGGGGCGGGTTTCAAACCCGCCCTTACAGAACCGGGATTTTCACGGTAAAAGTTCCTTTATTTCCCCTCCCCTCGTGGGAGGGGGCGCCGCATCTCCAGATCAGGCGGCAACGGGTCATTATTCCCCCTCCCCTCGTGGGCTGAGCATTACCCACACGTGTGGGGGAAGGGATAAGGAGCAGCACAACTCTCGTTCCCAAGCTCCTGCTTGGGAACGCACTTGCCCCCGAAGCTCCTGCTTCGGACAACCACGCACCAGGAAATGTTGCCCAGGCTTCAGCCTGCGCACCATTCCTATCTCACCTGGGTCGCCCGGCGCAGCCTGAAGGCTGCGGCTACGAGAACGTAAAAATTTGTGGGTAATGCTCAGCCTCGTGGGAGGGCGCTGGGGGGAGGGGGAATTTTTCATGCTTTGCGGGTGAGCCCAAGGCTCATGAGTAACTGTCATGTTCAAACTGACCTGGCGCAACACCTTGCGGCACCCGCTGCGCAGCGGCCTCACCGTGGTGGGCATGGCGGTGGCGGTGTTGGCCTTCACGCTGCTCAAGACCATGGTGGCCGCCTGGTATGCGGGGGTGTCCGGGGCCTCGCCGGTGCGGCTGGTGACCCGCAGCGCCATTTCTCTGATGTTCCGGCTGCCCCTGGCCTATTTCCCCAAGATCCAGGGCGTCAACGGCATCGAGGCGGTGACCTACGGCATGTGGTTCGGCGGCACCTACATCGACGAGCGCCATTTCTTTCCCCGCTTCGCCGTGTATCTGCCCAGGTATCTGGAGATTTTCCCCGAGTTCGTCATCCCCGAGGACCAGAAGCTGGCCCTGCTCCAGGACCGGCGGGGCTGCGCCGCGGGCCGCACCCTGGCGGAGCGCTACCAGTGGCGGCTGGGCGACGCCATCGTCCTTAAAGGCACCATCTATCCCGGCGAATACCGCCTCATTCTCCGGGCCATCTACACCGGCCGGGACTCCACCACCGACGAGGGGCGTCTCTTTTTCCATTGGGATTACGTCAACGAAACCATGAAGAAAACGAATCCCGAGCGGGCCGACCAGGTGGGCTGGTTCCTGAGCAGGATTGCCAGCCCCGACCAGACGGCCGCCATCTCCGCCCAGATCGACGGCATGTTTAAGAATTCCCTGGCGGAGACGTTGACCGAAAACGAGGCCGCCTTCGCCATGGGCTTCGTTTCCATGACCGAAGCCATCCTGCTGGCCATCCAGGTGGTGTCCTGGGTGGTCATCGGCGTCATCCTGGTGCTGCTGGCCAACACCATGGCCATGAGCGCCCGGGAGCGGCAGGGGGAGTACGCGGTGCTCAAGACCATGGGCTTCCGGCCCCGGCACCTGGCCGGCCTCATCCTGGGGGAATCCCTGCTGCTGGCCCTGGCGGGAGGCGTGCTGGGCGTCCTCCTCACCTTCCCGGCGGTGGAGGTCTTTCGCAGCCAACTGGGCCATTACTTCCGGGTCTTCCCCCTGACCCGCGCCACCCTGGCCCTGGGTCTGGGGGCCGCTCTGGCCGTGGGGGTGCTGGCCTCCCTGCTCCCGGCCTGGCGGGCCGCCCGGGTGGGCATCGCCGAGGCGTTGCGGAAGGTGGGATGAGGATGCTGCGCCGGCCCTCCCCCCACTAAACCAATTCACCATGATTAAACTAACTCTCCGAAATGCCGTGCGGCATCCCCTGCGGGCCGGGCTCACCGTGTTGGGCATGGCGGTGGCGGTGCTGGCCTTCTGTCTGTTGCGCACGGTGGTGGAGGCCTGGTATGCCGGGGTGGCCGCCTCTTCGCCGGTGCGCCTGGTCACCCGCAACGCCATCTCCCTGGTCTTCCCCCTGCCTGTCTCCTACCAGAGCAAGATTCAGGCCGTGCCGGGGGTCACCCAGGTGGCCTACGCCTACTGGTTTGAGGGCATTTATATGGACAAGCGCAACTTTTTCCCCCAGTTTGCGGCCTCCCTGCCCGCCTATCTGGACGTCTATCCCGAATTTCTCATCCCCCCCGAGCAGAAGGCGGCCCTGGTGCAGGACCGCCGGGGCTGCGTCGCCGGCCGTAAGCTGGCGGCCCGCTACGGCTGGAAGGTGGGGGACGCCATCACCCTCAAGGGCACCTTTTTCCAGGGCGATTACCGGTTCATCCTGCGGGCCGTTTACACCGGCCGGGAGCCCTCCACCGACGAGACGCTGTTCTTTTTCCATTGGGATTACCTGAATGAAACCCTGAAGAAGACCAAGCCGCAGATGGCCGACCAGGTGGGCTGGTTCGTAGTGCAGGTGGCCCACCCCCAGGTGGTTCCCGAGGTGACGGAGCGGCTGGACGGGCTCTTCAAAAATTCCCTGGCCGAGACCCTTACTGAGACGGAGGCCGCCTTCCAGATGGGCTTCGTGGAGATGACCGGGGCCATCCTCACGGCCATCCGGGTGGTCTCCTGGGCCGTCATCGGCGTCATCCTCATCATTCTGGCCAACACCATGGCCATGAACGCCCGGGAGCGGATGCACGAATACGCCGTCCTCAAGACCATGGGCTTCCGGCCGCCGCATCTGGCGGGACTCATCGTGGGGGAATCGCTCCTCTTTTCCCTGGCGGGCGGGTTGCTGGGGCTGGTGCTGAGCCTGCCCGCGGTGCAAATCTTCCCCGACGACGTGAGCCAGTATTTTCCGGACCTGACGGTGAAGGGGGACACCATGCTCCTGGGACTGGGCGCGGCTCTGGCCGTGGGGGCCCTGGCCGCGGTGCTGCCTGCCTGGCGGGCCGCCCGGGTGCAGATCGCCCAGGCCTTGCGCAAGATGGGCTGACCGGAGGACCACCCGCTCCAGGGCTGTCTGGAAATCGGTGGGGGAGGGGGCCGGGGGTCACAGAACCCACGCCCCCATCCCCACCCCCCCCCCCCCCCCCAATCACTTATGGGTGGCTTCGGCCCGGATCAGATCCGATGAAAAATGCAGTTCATAGGGCGGCCCGCGGCCGCCGACTTCGGCGTGCACGGCACGCTCTATGACCACGGATGACACCCGCCCCGGATGTCCCCGCGCAGCTCAAGGGGGAGGGGAGGCGGGCGTGGTCCCAAGCCCCGGCCCCCTCCCCCGGGGCAATCCTTTCCGAGACGGAACCTGTGGAAAGCAAGACTTGAAAGGCGTCACGCATGGATTGGAAAATCTTCTGGGTCACCTTTGGCACCGTCTTCCTGGCGGAGATGGGGGACAAGACGCAACTGGCCGCCCTCACCATGACCGCGGAAACCCGACTGCCTGGGGCCGTCCTGGCCGGGGCCTGCGCCGCCCTGTGCCTGGCCACGGTCATCGGGGTGGCCGTGGGCGGGGTCATCGGCCACTATATTCCCACGGTCCTGATCAAAAAAGCTGCCGGTCTGGCCTTCGTGGTCATCGGGGTCCTGATCTTCCTGGGGAAATTTTAGGTGATTACCTCAGTGCGGTACGGCAGAAATTTGCCTGAGAGGCATCTTCTCCGGAAAAATATCCCCGAGGACAGTGCTGTCCGGTAGGGATTTTGCAGTTGTCTGTTTTTTCAGCCTCCCCCCCACGGTGGGAGGGGGTTGGGGGAGGGGGCAGGGGTCTCAAACCCCCTGGCCCTCTCCCCCACGAAAATCTTCTGAAGTCTGAAGACGGAATAATGTTTTTTTTCGGGGTTGCACGATATTATAATGGCCGCAGCTTTTGAACCATGGGTTCTATGAGGCAATTTTCAGAGGAGGACATATGAGCAACGATGATATCCATGGAGGCGGGTCCTCCGGGGGGAACGGGGACTCCTTTACGGAAGTGACCACACAGTCCTGGTTCGGCAGGTTGGGCGACGCCGTCAAAGGCGTCGTGGTGGGGTTCATCATCCTGGTCGTCGGCTTTCCGCTGCTGTTCTGGAATGAGGGGCGGGCCGTGGCCACGTACAAAGCGCTCCAGGAGGGGGCGGGCATCGTCATCTCCGTGCCCGCGGACAAGGTCAACCCCCAAAACGAAGGCAAACTCATCCATCTGAGCGGCCTGGCCACCACTGATGAGACCCTCGCCGACCAGGATTTCGGCATCTCGGCCAAGGCCATCAAACTGCAGCGTCAGGCCAGGATGTACCAATGGCAGGAAAACAAAAAGTCGGAAACGGAAAAAAAGGTGGGCGGCGGCACCACCACCCGGACCACCTACTCCTATGAGAAGGTCTGGTCGGACCGGGTCATCAGATCCGCCGACTTTCAAAAATCCGGCTACAGCAACCCGGCAGAGATGGCATATCCCTCCAAGGAACTGCAAGCCCGCCGGGTGACGGTGGGCGCCTTCCAGCTGTCGGGGGGACTGGTCGGCCAGATCGGCGGCGCCGAGACCCTGCCCGTGGACTCGGCCACGCCGCTGCCCGACAGGCTGCAGGACAAGGCCCGCTGGGAAGGCAACCTGCTGTATATCGGCGCCAACCCCCAGTCGCCCGCCATCGGCGACCTCAGGGTGGAATTCAAAGTGGTGAAGCCCCAGACGGTGAGCATCATCGCCAAACAGTATCAAAGCAACCTGGAGCCCTATCGGACCTCCGGCGGCCGGAGTCTGGAGATCCTGCAGGCCGGGACCAAGAGTTCCGAGGCCATGTTTGAGCAGGCCCACACGGAAAACAAGGTTCTCACCTGGATTTTGCGCATCGTGGGGGCGCTGGCCTTTTTCATCGGCATCACCCTGATTCTCAGGCCCCTGTCCGTCGTGCTGGACGTGCTGCCCTTCCTGGGGAACGTGGCCGAAGCCGGCATCGGCCTGGTGGCCTTCGTACTGGCCCTGGGCCTCACCCTCATCACCGTGGGCATCGCCTGGTTCTACTATCGTCCGCTGTTTGCCGTGGTCCTGATTGCCGCCGCGGTGGGTCTGTTCATCGGCTTCAAGAAGCTGCGCGGCAAGGCCCCGGCGCCGCAGGCGGCCCAATGAGGGGTGGAAGACAGGGCAGGTCATGGCCGGTAAGGGGGGCGGGGGGAAATGTGTTCCCCCGTTCCTCCCCCCACAAAATCTTTTCATGTCTTAACGGGTGGGCCCACCCCCCAGGCGCGCCTGTTGCCTTCCAGCCGGGATAATCGGCTCTCCGCAGGCCAAATGACCAGAAAAAGCCTTCTCATTGTGCAACACCTGGACTGGGAGGGGCCGGGCGGCCACCTCCTGGCGGGATTGCGGGAAGCGGGCCTGGACTTCCAGGTGGCGGAGGTCTGGCATGAGGCCCTGCCGGCCCTCCACCCCTTCGCGGGCATGATTGTCCTGGGAGGCTCACCCAACGTGGACGAAGAGGAGCAGTATCCCTATCTGCGGCCCCTCAAGGCCATGATTCGGGAATGTCTCGCCAGCGGACGGGCATATCTGGGGTTTTGCCTGGGGCATCAGCTCTTGGCTCATGTTCTGGGCTGTCGGGTGGAGCCCCTGCCCCGGAAGTCGGTGGGCTTCATCCGCGGCGCCCTCACCCCCCAGGGACAGGCTCATCCCGCCTTCCGGGGACTGCCCGAGAGGCTGGAACTCTTCAAATGGCACGGCCAAGGGGTGCATCCGCCCGTTCCCGACGGGGTCACCGTCCTGGCCGCCTCGGACGCAACTCCCGTGGAGGCCCTGGGACTCCGGGACCATCACCGGGTAGTGGGACTGCAATTCGACAATCACGCCGATGCCGGTGATGTGGCCAGGTGGCTCCACCACGACCGGGAATGGGCCCTGAGCGGCGCCCAGTTGGATCCGGAGGCGCTGATTGCCTCCGCCCGCACCCGGGAAGCCGCCCTGGGTCGGCAATTCCGCCTCTTTCTGGGCAACTTCTGCCGCCTGGCGGGCCTCCTCTGAACTTGCCGGGCCGTCCCCCCCAATCCTGAGAAAAAGAGCTCCTCAAGCCCCCGCCATCCGGCCGTACCTGAGACGGCGCTGCTGAAAATTTTCGCCCCGCAGCCCTCCTTCCCCCTGAGCCGACAAGAACTCCATCGTCATGGAGAAATCTGGCACCAATCTTGAATAGTCTTAAAGGAAACAATTATGGGAGGGCTTGGGGCATGAAACGCAATAAACGCACAACGGTCAAGGCTCACGATGGCTTAACCCCTCTCACGGAACACATCCTGGCCACTATGGGGCAGGAAGGGGCGGCGATTCGCAAGCGACTCAAGACTTTCTACCGGGAAAGGGGAATGACGGAGCCACTGCCCCTGGAGCAGCCCGTGGACACCCCGGTGTGCGAAATGACCTGAAAGCGGAAGGGGAGGTCAGGGTCAGGCGGCAATATTTTCCCAGCGTTGGCCGATCTTGCCCGGTGAAAGTATGGGTTTTGAGGGTTAAAGTCTATACTTCGGACGGCCTGGCGCCATGACGCCCAAGCTTTGCTTTCCCCTGAGAACACCTTTCTGCCGGGGCGGATTTGAACGCCTTTGCCCCGGCAGGGTCCTTATTGCCGGGGGTCGGCCCGGTCCGGGGAGATTTTCACCATGCGAACCTTGAATTGAGAAGTTCAACCGGAGGCGTCCCTCCAGCCGCTCCGGCTGCGAAAGCCGCAGCCGCATGACCGCTGCGTCCCGGCAGGCGATGGTTGACAATTTTCCCGTGGCCAGTATACTTGCCACATTTCGGGGGGATTCCCATGCGCCGTGTGACCTTCTTGGTATTGTTGGCGCTTCTGGCCGGAGCGTGCGCCGATGTCATCCAGACCCAGGTGCCCCCTCCGGGCGCCTTCAATCTCTATTTCCGGAGCCAGAACGTCAAACCGGGGATGAGTCGGGCGGAGGTGGAGGCGGTCATGGGACCGCCCCAGATCCGGGAACAAGGCGACTTTCGCCAGGGGCGTTACCTTCTCTACTTCTATCGCACCCACAGCATGGATTATGACGGCAGCAACACCGTGCGAGGTGGGTATACGCCCCTGGTTTTTCAGAACGATGTTCTCTTGGGGATGGGAAAGCGGGAATACCTCAGGGCCGTGGACCGGTCCTGGACGGAGCAGATCGCCCCGGCCCCCTGGCAACGCAGTTGGTGACAGCCGGCCCCCACCCGCCCGCAAACGGGGGATGGGGGCGACTGACTGTGGCTGGGGGCTCAGGCCCGCCTCGGTCCAGCAGCCTTGCCGAACCCTCAGGGGGCCAGGCCCATGCTGAACATTCCCGGGTTGAGAGACTTGATGTCGAAGAGAACCCGGCGGAAGGGGCTTTCGTGAACAAAGACGATGTCATTGGGCTTTAGAGGGATATCTTCCTCTGAAGCCCGGGTCACCCGCCACAGATTGACCGGAAGGACCACCCGCTGTCCCGAATCGTCGAAGCGGATCACCGAGGCCCGGTTGGAGGCCAGCTCCGGCTTGAGGCCGCCCGCCATGGCCACCGCCTGGGCCGCGGTCATCTTGTCCTTCACCGCCACATTGCCGGGCTTGTTCACCGCTCCCAGCACATAGGCGTTCTGGGCGAAGGGCACATGGACCACGTCTCCGCTGCTGATGGGGAGGTTGAGGTCCGCGGCCCCCTGCCGCACCAGGCGGTTCAGGTCCACCACGATGGTTTCCGTACCCGGGGTGAAGGACTGCACCGCGCCGGGTTTGGCCGCCGCGGTCGCCCCGCGCGATGGTCGGCGAATAATGTGCACCACATCAGCGGCATTCTCTTTGAGACCGCCGGCCATTCCCAGCATCTCCAGGAGGGTGCGCGGGCCGATGACCTCATAGTAGTCCGGCCGGTTCACCGCGCCCGTCACCGCCACCCGCTGATGGCGATACTCCTTGACGAAAACCGTGATCTGGGGATTCTTCAGAAAGCGCCGTTCCTTATAGAGGTCGGCCAATCTCTTTTCCACCTGCTGGGGGGAGAGCCCCGCCACCTGCACATTTCCCACCAGGGGCACGCTGATCTCTCCCTGGCCGTTCACCCGCACTTCCCGGTAGAGTTCGTTATGCCCGAAAAAGGTGACCTCCAGGAGGTCCTCGGGACCCACCTGGTAATCCCGGAATGCCGTCGGCGCAGGTTTGGCCATCCCCTGCATCACCTGATCCTGAAAACGGCTCTTCTGGACTTCGGCCTCCACCTGGGCCACCGTGGGTTGTGGGGCCAATAACGGCACCCGCCCCCCGCATCCCACCACCAGGAGCGCCAGGAGCACCAGCCGGCACCCGCCGAATCCGCGCACCGCCTGGAAACGCTCATTCTTTGCCATAAGGGAATCCTCTCGGGCATGTTGCCCCGCCGCTGCACGTGCGCCTAGCACGTGCCCAGGCGCCTTGGTAAAATGTAGAGTTTTTCACGGCATTCGTCAACCCGGCCCCTCCGGGCCCACGGTCGACGGCCCCGCCGCACCGGTCCACCCGGCGGCCGTCCCTCGGGACCAACCCTTCCCCGATCTCCCGAGCAAGCACGGTGCCATACCCCTATCATATTGTTTATTCTATAATTATTTCTCAGGTCCCCCGCTCTTCCGGTCATCTTGTGTTCAGAAAGCGGAACGTATTGTTTGCTTGGTCGAATGACTCCGGCGGACGGCTGGTGAGAGGAAGATGCCACGGTCGGTAGGCAGAGGCGGGAGGGAAAACATTTCATAGCAGTCCCCCATGGGCCGCCGGCCCACCCGTAATATATGAAAAATCCGGTGGGGCGGGCGTCCCTGCCCGCCGCCTTTGTCTTTGGTGGCACATCCCGGCCTGGAGGCCGGAACCAAACCGAAAAATGATACAATTACTTTGCCAAATCAATAAGATACAGATAAATTCTTGTTGAAAAAACCAGAA
>Ga0194125_10004944_pt1 | contig 20538 bp, 14 predicted proteins | sample TA2KigC250mmetaG_FD_148626 | JGI IMG/M metagenome (GOLD analysis project Ga0194125, IMG submission 148626) | Freshwater microbial communities from Lake Tanganyika, Tanzania - TA2015034 Kigoma Deep Cast 250m | ecosystem: Environmental > Aquatic > Freshwater > Lake | place: Tanzania: Lake...
CATGGAGAGCTCGCCCCGGTCCCATTCCTTGATAAGCCACCGGCGTTTCTTGCGGTTCAGGGTCCGCATACATTCATATCCGCCTCTTAGATTTACCGAGAGGTCCTTATTTCGGGATTCTACAATATGGGTATATATATCAGATCCAACGAACCTCGATACCGTCGCCACCGTCCACAGGGCAGATCCCACCGGCGGCGATCACGAGAGCACCTAGGGTCCTCCGCCTCTTGCCCCGTGCCCCTTGACCCTTTACCCCCGTCCGTTCTTCCATTCATCGCGCAGCATCGCCATCAGGATGTCGTCGTGGTACTCCCCGTCGCAGTAGTAGGATTGGCGCCGGCGGCCCTCCTCGACGAAGCCGAGCCTGCGGTAGGCGGCCTCGGCGCGCCGGTTGAAGTCGTGGACCGAAAGCTCCACGCGGTTCAGGTTGAGCGTCCCGAAGGCGTAGTCGAGCACAAGCCCCATCGCCTCGGTCCCGAAGCCCTTCGACGCCATCGAAAGGTCGGCGATCGCTATGCCGAGGTCGGCGCTCCGGTGGATGCCGTTGATCTTGAAAAGCGACACGTTGCCTATCAGCCGGCCGCCCCGCTTCACGACTATGGAGAGCACCACGCCGTCCTTGAGCTTCGTCATCCGCTCGATGAACTCCTTCTCCGCCATCCGGGTGGTCGGGAAGGGCAGGAGCAGATGCCGCCTCAGGCGGGGGTCGTTGAACCAGCGGAAGAACCGCTCCATGTCCCTCATGTCGATGGGGCGCAGAAAGATGCGCCGGCCGTCCAGGAACACCGGTTTTCTCATGCGCATGTTCTGATTTCACCCCTTCAAATCAAGGCGCAGGGCGCAGGGCGCAAGGCGCAAGGCTTGAGGCGCAAGGGATAGGGCGCAAGGGGCAAGGGAGGGCCGACGGCCGTTCCCTCGAGCCTTCGAGCTTGCGCCTTGCCCCTTGCGCCCTATCCCTTGCGCCTCAAGCCTTGCGCCTTGCGCCCTGCGCCCTGCGCCTTTGCTTTCTTCATTCCCGCGCCTCAGCGGTCGACGAACCTCCCGTCCTTCATCACGACCCGCCTATGCCTGCCGAACGAGACGGTCACCGTGGGCCCGGATATCAAAAAGTCCTGGTGCGTCCTCGACTGGTTGCGCCCGCCCGGGTAGTCGGAGTTGTTGCCGAAGGCGACATGGACCGTGCCCCCCATCTTCTCGGTCTCGAGGAACTCGTTGATGCAGCGGGCCTTGGCGTTCAGGCCGAAGGCGAACTCGCCTATCTTCCTTGCCCAATCGTCCGTGGCCTGGACCTTCTCCACCTTGCCACGCAGCCCGGCGTCCCGGCAGGAGACCTTCCGCACCTGCCCGCGCGAAACCTCGACCGTGACAGGTTGGCGGACGAGCCCGATGCCGCCTATCGCGGTGCCGCACACGAGCCGGCCCTCCGCGCTCGTCTCGACCGGACCGACGATCACCTCTCCCACCGGGAGGTTCATCCACTTGAGGGTGCCCCAGTCGAGCCTGGTGTCGGTGAAGAAGGCGCGGCCCTCCACGCCGAAGCGCAGGTCCGTGCCCTCGGGATTGGCTATGTGGACGGCGGTCGCCCCCTGCAAAGACGACAGCAGGCCGTCGGCCCTGCCCTGCATCTCCCTGTAGCCCTCGGCGTCCAGGGCGAGCGCACCCTCCGTCAGCATGTCCAGGGTGATGCCCGGGCAGTGGCCCAGCCTGACGCGGCGCCGCTTCTCGAGCTTGGTGATCGCTATGCGGAAGGGCGTCTCGTCGGCCCCGCCCCGGAGGAGGTTGACGAAGAGGTCGGAGCGGTTCTCGACCACCGCGGTCTCGACCGCCGGGGGGATCTCCCTGCGGGCGGTCTTCTCGGCCGGGAGCACGACCAGCCGGGTCCAGAGGCCCAGCGCCAGCGCCCCTGCCGCGAAGGCGTCCCCCACCGGCCGCAGGGCCTCGTCGCAGATGACGGTGAGCCTCTCGCCCCGCCGGGCCTCGAGCACGTGCACCAGCGCGTTGCGCGCCGCCTCGGTGGCGTCCATGCCCGGCCATCGCTGGGACGGCTAATAGCCTTTGCGCCCCGACAGGGTGCGGGGTCGGGCCGGAGACCTACGCGTCCCCGGCACCCCGCACCCTGCACCCCGCACCCTGTCGTTTCCCCAAATATCAACGGGTCTTCCGCCGCCTCGCCGCCCCGGCTGCGGCGACGGCGGAGGCGGCGGCCGCGAACGCGGCCGCCGTGGTGAAGCCGGGTATGAAGCCCTTCTCCGGGGGCTTGTCCACCGCGCGGGTGACGTTCACCGTGATGAGGGCCGAGTTGCCGGCCTTGTCCGCGAACAGGACCGTGATGGTGTTTTTGCCCTTCACGAGCTCCACCTCGGCGATGAAGGTCTTGTCCGGCCGGAGCGTTATGGGCTTGCCGTTCACGGACACAGAGCCGTTGGCCTCGGCGGTCCCGATGACCAGGACCGTCGCGGTCTTCAGCACGGCGCCCTCCTTGGGCGCGCTCACGGTGTGCACGAGCTCCGTGTCCCGCAGTATCGTCAGCACGAGCTGGGCGACGTTCCCGGCGCCGTCGCGGGCCAGGATCTCGAACAGGTTGGGCCCCTCCTGGCCCAGCGTCACCGTCGTCGTGAAGACGCCGTTCCCGTCTACCATCACGGCGCGCTCGTTGATGGTCAGCAGCTGGAGGCCCTTCTCGGTCCGGCCCCGTATCTCCACGTTCTTTTCCTTTGTGAGGAAGTTGTTGAGCGGGCTCGACACGCTCAGCGCGGGCCTCTCGGTGTCCAGGTTGACGTACATCATCATCTCCGCCCGGTTGTTGAGCATGTCCCAGGATTCGATGCGGACGGTGTTGCGGCCCTGCTTGTCCAGCGTGACCAGGGCCTTGAAGTCGGCGCCGGCCATCTGGGCGAGCTCGCCGTTCACCTTGACGATCGCGCCCTCCTCCGCTATGCCCCGGATCTCCACCTTGCTCGTGTTCTGGAGCGAGTTGTCCTTGGGCGACACGACGAATATCGTCGGTGGGGTGGTGTCGCGCACTATCCGTATGGTGACCGGCCTCTCGTTGCCGGCCTTGTCCCTGGCGACGAACAGGAAGAGGTTCTCGCCCTCGAGGAGGCCCACGGAGACCGTCCAGGAGGACTCGTTGACCCTGACGAACTGGCCGTTCATGGTCAGCGAGGCGTTGAACTCTATGTAGCCAGTGATGACGGCGATGGTGGCGTTGGTTATGGTGAGGTTGGTCGGGGGGTCCGAGACACCCACCTCGGGGAGGATGCTGTCGAGGGTCAGGGTCCGGACGACCGATGCGGTGTTGAAGACCGCGTCCCGGCTCTCGAGCACCAGGGTGTTCTCGCCCTCGAAGAGGTCGACCTCCACCGAGAACGAGCCGTCGGTATTGACCTCGACGGGCTCCCCGTTTATCGTGGTCTCCCCGCCCGTCTCGCTGATGTTGCCCGAGAAGGTTATCGGCGTCCGGTTGGTCAGGAGCAGGTCATCGGGCGTGGAGAGCCTTATCACGGGGGCGATGGTGTCGCGCACGAGCGTCAGGTCCTGGACCGCCTCGTTGCGGCCGCCGTCGTTGGCCCGGACGCGGAAGGGGTTCGGGCCCTCCTTGAGAAGGTTGACGGTGGCCGACCAGGCCCCCCCGCCCAGCATGCTGGCCGCGATGTTGTTGACGTAGACCTCGGATCGGGGGCTCGCGGTGCCCGTGAGGTTGGCGGTGGTGCGGTTCACCACTGTCCCGTTGGCCGGCGTCTCCACCGAGACCGAGGGCCAGGTGTCGTCCAGTATCAGGTCCACCGTGCGGCTGGAGACGAGGTTCACCGACGTCCAGTTGGCCAGGGGCGCCTTCTCGCCGGTGACGTTGTAGGGTGTCTTCGTGATGTTGTCCCGGTGGGACTGGGTCTTCTGCTCCAGCACCCACCAGGGGGTCAGTCCCTGGGCGTCGGTGAGGTAGGTGAAGACCTCCGCGCCCTTCCTGTCGAACACCTTGACCTTGGCCTGGGCCGACGGGACATCGCCCGTCTCGACGGAGACCCTCACCCTCATGTTCCAGCTGACCTTGACGTAGGCGTCGGTGTCCGTGACAATGACCTTGGCGGGGTCGTGGGTGGTGTTGACCAAAAAGACCGTCCCGCCGGCGCTGGGGGTCGTGGCCGAGTCGAAGAGCACGTCGGCGGCGTTGTTGTTCAGGGTGAAGTTCGTAAACGTCGTGGAGAAGGCGGTCGTGGAGGCGTCGCCGCCGATTCCCGTGATGTCGCAGTAGGATATCCCGCCGTCGGAGAACTGGGAGAGCGAGTAGTCCGCAAGGTACACGCCGAAGGCGCTGTGCGCGATGGAGTTTTGGTTGTAGTAGGAGTGCCCGCCGTCCCGGATGCTGTACCCGGTGATGGGCACGGTCTGGGCGAAGTTCTGGTCGAACCGGTTGTCGTCGACGACGGAGGAGCCCCTGCCGATGTATGCGCCGTTGCTGTTTTGGGTGATGTTGTTTCCGGACACGGTGGCGTCGCAGTTGTCCAGGTAGAGGCCCCAGCTCGAGCTGTCGTTGTGGCCGGAGATGTCGTTTTTTTGGATAACCGGGTAGCAGGTGTCGGCCGGGGAGGTTATCCGGATCCCCGTGCCGTAGGCCCGGCTGGCGAGGTCCTGGTTGGCCCTGATGATGTTGTACGTGACGGTCGGGGAGCAGGCCGTCCCGAACACGCCGGCGCTCGCCGACCCGGCGTTGCCGACCGCCTTCTGGTTGCCCGAGATGACGTTGCCGTCGACCAGGGGGCTGCTGCCTGACTCGATCCAAACGCCGCTCTGCTCGTTGCCCGTGATCGTGCTCCCGGAGACGGTCGGGGAGGACTGGCCCATCACCACGACGCCGTTGCAGCCGTCGCGGACGGTCGAGGCGGTCACGGTGGCGGCGCCGGACTGGAGGGCGAGCCCCTTGCGCTCCTGGGTGCCGGCGGCGTACCCGCAGTCCCTGAGGGTGCTCTGGTCGAAGTTCAGGGTCCCTCCGCTGCGGACGATGAAGCAGAACCGGTAGGCCGGGGTCAGCGAGTGTATCTTCGAGCCCGACTGGACGTTGAACCTCCCCCCCGACCGGACCTCTATCGTGTAGCTACCGTTGGCCGGGCAGGCGACGGTGAGGTCCACGCCGCTGAACGAGAGCGTGCCGGTGATGACAAGGTTCCCGGTGAGCACGATGACCTCCCCCGAGTAGCTCTGGACGCCGCCGATGGTCTGGTCCCCCACCCAGTCCAGCGCCGCCGCGGGCGCCGCCAACATCGTCAAGGCCGGCACCAGACCGGAGATCAGAAGGCCCAAGACCGCGGCTCTCGCTTCGGCACGCATGGACGTTCCCCGGCAACCCATATTATCGAGGATATATAACGGTTACGCGCGGGGCGATGGAGGGGTATTGACGGACGATCGCACCATCCGTCCCTCGCGTCCCTTTGGCGGGGCGCGCAGCGCCGCGCTCACCGCTTCCCGCGCGCCCTCCGGGCGGCCACGACCGCCACGGCGCCCAGCGCCGCCGCGACGACCAGGGCGTCGAAGCCCGGCGTCCCGGAAGAGGGCGGCTCGGGCTTGGTCTTGGTGACCGTGAGCTCCTTGGCCTGGAGGTTCCCGGCCTTGTCGCGCACCTGGACGATGATTGTGTTTTGGCCGTCGCTGAGAATGACCTCGGCGATGAATGTCCCGTCCTGCCTCGGCGTCACCGTCGCGCCGTTGACGGAGACCGTGGCCCCGGGCTCGACGTCACCCGTCACGCTGAGGGCCTTCTGCCTGGTCTTCAGGCCGTTCACCGGGGAGCTGACGTTGAAGTAGACCACCGTGTCCCTTGTGACCGTGTGGTACTCCTCGGCCGAGTTGCCGGCGATGTCGGTGGATATTATCTCGAAGGTGTAGGTGCCGTCAGTGGGGAGCGGGAGCCTCACGGAGAAGATGCCGTTGCCGTCCACGACCACTTCCTCGCCGTCGACCGTGACGTTGGCGGCGGGCTCGGTCCGCCCCCGCAGCTCGAACTCGCTTGCGGAGGTCAAAAAGTTCTGCGCGGGCATGGTCATGCGCAGTTCGGGCGCCACCGTGTCGAGGAAGACCCGGATGACCGTCCGGACGTGGTTCTTGAGGGCGTCGTAGACGTCGATGGTTATCAGGTTCTCGCCCTCCGTGGTCAGCCGGACCTCGGAGTAGAAGGTGCGTCCGTCGTAGCTCACGCCGCCGCCGTTGACCTTGACCAGCGCGCCCTCCTCGGTGCTCCCCCGGACCGTGACGAGCGGGTCCCTGAGAACCGCCCCGTCCTGCGGGAAGGTCATGGTGAGCCTGGGCGGGGTGGAGTCGCGCCTTACGGTAAGCGTCTTGATCCTCGGGTTGCCAGCCGGGTCCAGGGCAACGACCTCCACGGTGTTGTCGCCCTCGACCACTGTGACTGTCGCCGAGAACCTCTCGCCGGTCAGGGGGACCTGCTTGCCGTTGACGGTCACCACGGAGCCCGCGTCGGCGGTGCCCTTGACCGTGACGGAGGAGGCGTTGGTGGCGAAGCCGTCCGCCGGTTCCGACACGTCCAAGGCCGGCGCATGGGTGTCGAGCTCCACCCGGAGGGTCTCGGTGGCCAGGTTCCAGACCGCGTCAAAGGATTCGACCCTGATGGTGTTCATCCCCTCATCGAGGAGGAGCTGGGTGGTGAACGTCCCGTCGGCCGCCACGGGCACCTCGTTCCCGCCGACGAACGTGTGGCCGGAGATGTCGCTGACCTTCCCCGAGACCGTCGCGTAGGTCTTGTTGGTCAGGGTGTTGTCACCCGGGGAGGTCAGGGTGATGACCGGCGCCGTGGTGTCGCGCACGAGCGTCACGGTCTGGTTGAAGTAGTTGTTGCCCCGGTCGCGCGCCGAGACGATGATGGTGTTCTTCCCTTCAACTGGCAGCGGGACCCTGGCCGACCAGGAGCCCTGTTCGTCGACCGACGCGCCCACCCCGCCCGCGGACACGGCCACGTATGGCGTCTCGACCGACCCGGTGAATGTGACCGTGGTGCGGTTGATGACGTCGTTGTCCAGGGGGCCATCCACCTTGAGCCACGGGACGATGTCGTCCAGCGGGAAGGTGAACTCGTAGCTTTGGTCCAGCTTGATAACTGTCCAGTTGAACGCGTTGCCCTTAGACACGCTGACGTTGTACGGCGAAAGCGAAACGTTGTACTCGGACTTGTTGCCCATGGTCTTCTCGTGCAGGACCATCCAGGGGGACCAGCCGTCGGATTCGGACAGGAGGAGAAGCTGCGTCCCGCCCTGCTTGTCCTTGCACTTGATGGACGCTCCCGCCGCCGGGGCGCCGGTGCTCTCGTAGGTGACCTTTATGTGCATGTGCCACTTGACTATGAGCTGGGCCAGGTCGTCGAGGATCTCCACCGAGGTGTTGGTGAAGGAGGTGTTGATGAGGGTGGCGATGCCCCCCTGGTTGCCGCCCTCGACCCTCGTGAACTTGATGTCCTTGGCGTTGCCCGAGAGGGTGCAGTTTTGGAGTATCGGGCCGAACGGTGCCTGGAAGCCGTCGCCGACGAGGCCGCCGAGCGTGTTGTTTGTGATGGTGCAGCGGTTGAACACCGTGGCGCTGGTGTCGAGGCTCAGAATGCCGTCCTTCCCGCCGTTGAACACAGTGTTGTTGACCAGCGATGTGGTGAAGTCCGCATACGAGTAGCCGCCCGAGGTGTCGCCGGTCTGCAGGTTCCTGGAGATGACGCAGTCGTCCATGCCTATCCTGCCGGCCTGCGCGTAGAGCCCGTTGCCGTTGTTCGTGACGGTGCAGCCCTTGAGGTAGGTCCCGGTGGGGCCGGAGTTGTATATCCCCCATCCCCAGTTGGCCGGGTTGTTGTTGAAGTGCCCTGAGACCGTGTTGTACAAAAGCTTCGGGGCGCCGCCGGCCAGCAGCGCGATGCCGACCGTCCAGGCCTCCCTGCCCAGGTCCTTGTTGGCGGTGACGGTGTTGTTCGAGAACACGGGGGAGGCGTCCCTGGAGACCAGACCGCCGGCGAAGGCCACGCCGGCGCAGGATCTCAGGTTGCCCTGGACGATGTTGTTGTCCACCAGAGGCGAGGAGCCGTTTAAGGCGGCGACGCCGCTCCAGTCGTTCGAGCTGATGGTGTTCTTGTATATGAAGGGAGAGGAGCCGCTGTCCACTATCACGCCCCCGCAGTTGTTGCTCAGGGTGGAGTTGGTCACCCGGGCGAAGCTCGACTGGATGTAGAGCCCGTTCCCTTCGAACGAGGGCGCGTTGAGCCAGCCGCAGTCGTTGACGACGCAGCTGTCCATCTGGAACGTGCTGTTGGGCCGGACCCAGAACTGGTAGCGGTAGGCGTTCGAGACGGACTTGACGGTGGAGCCGGAGGCTATCAGGGTCCCGCCCTCCTGGACCTCGATGTGGTACCGGCCGGTCACGTTGCCGTCCATGATGAGCGTGACGCCCCTCACGGTCAGCGAGCCGGTGGGGGTGATGGTGAGGTTGCCCCTGGAGAGGGTTATCGTGTCCCCGGAGAGGACCTGGGCGTCCGATATCACCTGGTCGCCGACCAACGTGTATTCCGCGGCGGATGCCGTGCGCGAGGCCATCGGCAGTACAGGTATCGCAAGAAGCATCACTAGCCCTGCTGCGAACAGTGCTCTGTTCATTCAATCGCCCCCCCATTCAGGGATGGATTTCCTAACCATATATGCATATTTAAATAATACGGTACAGTTGTGTCGAGTATATATGAATGACGAATGACGACGGTGATTCGGCCTCGCAGGAAGGGCTGTCCATCTGGGCGGCGCGACTGGCGCCGGTGCTCGCCGCGGCCGTGGAGCGTTCGGTCCCTGACACGGGGGCCGCGATGGCATTCTCCGGGGGGGTGGACAGCGGCCTGGTCGCCATGCTCGCCGCCCGGAAGGCGCGCCCGCTCACGCTATATTGCGTCGGCCTGCCCGGAGCCCCCGATCTCCCGGCGGCCCGGCGCGCAGCGGAGGCGCTGGGGCTCTCCGGGCGGCTCGCGGTCGTCGAGGCCGGGCCGGAGGAGGTCCTCGAAGCGGCCAAAAAGATCTGGCGGCTGCTCCCGGATGCGACGCTCCTCGAGGTCTCGTTCCTGGTGCCGGCCCTCCTGGTCTCCGGGCGCGCCGCTGAAAGGGATGTCCTCACGGGCGACGGCGCCGACGAGCTCTTCGGCGGCTACCACCGGTACGCCTCGATGTGGCCCGGGGAGCTTCCGGCCGCGCTCGAGAGGGACGTCGACGAGCTCCTGTCTTGCGGCCTGGCGCGCCACCGGGCGGTCGCAGGATCGGCCGGGAAGCGGCTCCGGACGCCCTACCTGGACCCGGAGGTGGTGTCTCTGGCCCGCTCGATACCGCCCGGTCTCAAGGTCCTCCGGGGCGAGCGGAAGGCCGTGCTCCGCCGCGCCGCGGCCCTCCTGGGCCTTCCCCGCTCCCTCTGCTCGGCCCAAAAGCGCGCTGCGCAGTACGGGACGGGCGTTCACGCATTGCTAATGAAGAAAAAATCTAGGTAATATGTTCGGGGGACGTATTGTTGATACCGGTTAGGGGGACGTGTTTGTCCCATTAGGTAAGGGGGACGACGCTCGGAACCTGGTGCCCCCGATCCGTTTTACCCCCCAAACCAACAGTACAAACACGTCCCCTTGTCCAATTGCAGCATCAACACGTCCCCCTATCCAATTGCAGCAACACGTCCCCTTGTCCAATTGCAGCAACACGTCCCCCGAACCAACCGCGCAACGTCAATAGTCCAGCGCTTCGCCCTTCATGTACTCGCGCAGGAGGGAGGTGGCGTAGCAGCCCCTGGGGAGGGTGAAGCGGAAACGCGCGGTGTCCGGCCCGACGGATATCTCCCGGTCGCCCGGGCGGACGAGGAGCTCGCGGCGCGTGCCCTTCGAGGAGACCTCCGGGAGCTCCGGGACGAGGAAGTCCTTCGGCACCAGTCCCGCCTCCTCGACCACGGAGCGCTCGATGTCGCCCATCGCGCCAAAGGCGAGGGCGGTCTCGCTCCCGAAGAGGACGCCCGAGACGAAGGCCTTGCCCTCGCGCACCTTGCGGCGGACCCTCTCCAGGTTGTGTGATTCGACGGGTATGCATGCATCGTGGTCCGGCCGGCCCAGCGCGTCGGCCGGGAGCACGAGGTCGCCCTCCAGGGGGGCGTCCAGCGGCATTCCCGCCCTTATCCGGCGGCTGAGGATGCGGTTGAAGAGGCAGGACTGGTAGGCGTGGACGAACATCATGAGCAGGTTGAGCGGCAGCCGGCGCATCGCCCCCGGCCAGTCGCCCGGCTCCTCCTTCAGGTGGTGGAGCAGGCTCCGCTCGAACCCGAGGTGCCGGGGGAAGTACTCCACGGCCGCCCCGAAGTCGCGCTCGCGCTCCAGGCGGGCGCGCGCCTCCCGGACCGCCGGGTCCTCCTGACCGTTTGGCGCGCCGGCGTAGGCCATCACCGCCCCCTCCATGTCGCCGCGCACGAGCCTCTCTCCGATCCTGTGGGTGACCGGCCGGAGGGCGCCGAAGCGCTGTATCCCGAAGAAGTTGGGGAAGCCGCCGGCGGCGTCGAGCTCGGCGGTGACGGCGTCGATCGGGGCCCCCAGGTCCCCGCCGGAGGGGACGCGCAGGGTGATGTCGAACCGGTTCCCGACCAGGTGGCCGAGCTCGAGCGGGCGGTCCGTGGGGTATCTTTCGAGCACCTCGAAGTCCCCGAGGGAGATTGCGGCCACCTGCGCCTCGGAGGCCAGGAAGGTCAGCATCTGGACCTTGACCCCCCGGCGGTCCTTGGTCCCGGCGAACTGGATGCGCCGGCGGCTGATGCCCATGACCCTGGAGAGCTCCCGGATGAGGCGGTTGGTCTCCCAGTTTCGACACCGGACGCGGGCGGCGACGTAGCGGCCCCCGGGAACGCGGGGCGGGGGAAGGGAGAGCTCCTCCACCACGAAGTCCTCCGGGAAGAAACGGAGCTTGCCCCCGACCCCCGGCGAGGGGCTGAGGTAGACCTCCATGCCGACTTCACGCTCGATGGCCGGGGGCTCCATGGCGCACCCTCTCGGCGGGCTCCCTCTCCGTCTTCCGGCGGGAAGGGCTCTCAGGCCTTGGGCCTCTTGGCCTTCTCTATGAGGGTCTGGGCCTCCCGGAACTCGGAGGCTATGGCCTTGGAGGCCTTCTTGAGCGCGGCGTGGGGCTTGCCCTCCTTGACCCTGACCCGGAGCCTCGGCCGGGCGAGCATCGGGTGCCCCATGTAGTAGGTCGCCTGCGTCACGTTGTCGTCCTGGAGGAGCTTTTGCTTCAGCGGTTCTAGGACCGTCTCGTTGACTCCCTGCAGCTCGATCTCGATAAGATCCTTCTCCTTGGTCAGTATGCGGACCTCCATGATGCTCCCCCTCGTCCTCCCGGTCGAGGTCCGCTAAGGGCCGTGACCTTTAAAAAGATTATGATTGGGGCAGTAGGTGAAAGGCAGCAAGGCAGGAGGGCAGAAAGGCAGCAAGGCAGGAGGGCAGAAAGGCAGCAAGGCAGGAGGGCAGAAAGGCAGCAAGGCAGGAGGGCAGAAAGGCAGCAAGGCAGGAGGGCAGAAAGGCAGCAAGGCAGCAAGGGAGGCAGGAAGGCAGCAAGGCAGCAAGGGAAGGCAGGAAGGCAGGAAGGGGACATCCGTCCCCCCTTGCTGCCTTCCTGCCTTGCTGCCTTGCTGCCCCCCCTTGCTGCCTTCCTGCCTTGCTGCCTTGCTGCCCTCCCTTGCTGCCTTCCTCCCTTGCTGCCTTGCTGCCCTTGTTTCCCCCTGCCCGCAACCCCTTCCTACGGCGTCGGTTCCGATGGGGCGCCGCCCTGGCCGGTGTACTTCTTCCAGGCTGAGAGCGCCTGGGCGCGGGTCACGATCTCGGCCTCCTCGAACTTGGCCCAGTCTATTCCGTCCAGGGGGTCGCGCCCGAGGTGCCGGAGGAAGCGCGTCGAGAAGTCCCGCAGCAGCTCGTCGTTCCCGGTGATGCCCAGGTTGATGTAGAAGGCCTTGTCGTAGGAGCCGACGTGCTTGTAGCGCTGGCTGCTGAGGACGACGTTGATCTTGCCGCTCTCGATGACCACTATCCAGGACTTGTCCTCTTCCAGCCAGGAGTACCCGACGAGGGACATCGAGATGGACTCGTCGAGCTCGAGCGCCGCCTGTCGGACGGCGTTGCCCACGTCGGAGAAGTTGATGAACGTGCGCAGGCTGAGGTAGCCGACCTCCTGGTACTTGCCGTCCCGGAGCGCGGCCATCTGGACGTAGGGCTTCTCCTCCCGGGGGCAGGCGTAGAGCGTGACCATCGTGCTTTCCGGCTCGGGCGGGGGCATTCTATCCGGCCATTCGATTGTCAAATGGATAAATTAACCTTTCCTGTCAGAATCTGAGAGTCTTGTCGGGCCGCCGGGCGTTCCGGGCGCTTCCAGAGGGCGGTGAGCCACCCCCTGCGGAACTTCCACACCAAGGCCGCGGCCGCAAGCGGGACCGCGATGGCCACATCGGATTCGCCGTTGCGGTGGTCCCCGTCGGGATCGAGGGCGTTGAAGAGGGCCTCCACGAGCCAGGAGAGGCGGGAGGCGGACCGGTTGGGCGGCGGGGCGCTGATGCCGCTCACGTTCTGAACCTCCGCCCGCCGGTAGGCCTTGACCGGCGCCTCGATGAGCTTCATCGCCGTCTGGAAGCCCATCCACTCGTCCCCGTGGTGGGAGCCCTCGATCATTATATTGGGCCGGTCCGGGTCGTTGGACTCTGGGCTGCTCGAGCTCCTCGCGCCCCAGACCGTTCGCCCCTGCCAGGTCTAGGCCAGGACGAATGTCAATGCAAGGGCCAGGCGGGCTTTGGAAATCACGGACGGTGGTTACCGGTCCCGGAATATCAGCCTTTTTGGTATGAGAGGAAGCGCGCCGAGTGCCTGTGGGCCACCGTGTCGTCGGCCAGGGCCAGGCCGCGCTTGAGCAGGTGGGCGTTGAGCAGCGTCCGGTTCTTTAAGTACAGGTAGCCGGCGACCGCGCCGTCCGGCAGGTCGGTCCCGTCCCGGACGAACACCTTCTGGCCCCGCGTCCGGGCGCGTAGGAAGTCCACCGCCTCCTCCTCGAGGCCGGGCCTTGGCCGTATCCCCAGAAGCCGCAGGCTCCGCCCGTCGTCGAGCACCACGAGCACCGGCGACCTCACCTCCCTGACCGAGAGCGGCCGGGAAGCCTCCGCGGGCCGGCCGTCGACGCGCGACCCGAAGCCCGAGGTCCTGGGGTCCATCCGCCGGTCCAGCCGGTGCGGGTCCGTGAAGACGTAGGGGAGCCGGGCCATCTCCTTCCGGAGGTCCAGCTCGAAGGGCGGAGGCCTCTCGAACGTCACGGTCGGGGCGCCGGCGCCGGTCACCTGCTCCAGCGTCGGCTGGCCCTTCCCCGCGGGGAGGCCGAGCTTGGCCCGGATCACCGGGAGGAAGCCGGCGTTGAGCTCGTACCCGACGGAGCACCGGCCCAGTCTCGAGGCCGCAAGGGTGGTGGTCCCGCTGCCCAGGAAGGGGTCCAGAACGGTCTCGCCCTCGAAGGTGAACATCCGGATGAGCCGCCGGGGCAGCTCCTCCGGGAACATCGCCAGGTGGCCCCGCTGCCTCTCGCCGGGGAACGTCCAGTGCCCCGAGAAGTACTCGTTCCACTCCTGCGTGGTGAGGCGGGCGCGGCGCTTGGCCTCCGCCGTCACGGCGGGCGGCCTGCCCATCTTGCGGAAGACCATGATGGATTCGTGGTCTATCTTCAGTATCCCGTTGCGCGGGTAGGGGAACGAGCCCATGACCGTCGCGCCGCCGGTGGTGTTGCAGGTCGTGACCTTTCGCCAGACTATCGCGCCCATGAAGTCCATCCCGGCGGCCTCGCAGAACTTCGTTACCTCGGTCCGGATGGGGATTACCTTGTACCGGCCGTAGTAGGCCGAGCGGGCGAACTGGTCCCCGATGTTTATGCACATCCGGCAGCCGGGGTGGAGCGCCCGGATGCACTCGCTCCAGACCAGACCCAGGCCGTTGATGTAGTCCTCGTAGGAGTCGTCGAACCCGATCTGCCCCGGGGCCCCGTAGTCCTTGAGCTGCCAGTACGGCGGCGAGGTCACGACGAGGTGGACGCTCCCGTCGTCGAGCTCCCGCATCCTCCTCGAGTCCCCGAGTATCACGCGGTGGGCGGCCGCCATCGCACCCGGGATGGGGGCCCCGGGTCATAAATTGGTCGGTACCACCCAATCTTTATATCATACCGATTCGAGTCATCATCCCGTCAAGGATGCCGAAGAAGCGACCTTCCGGCCGGCCCGGGACGCCCGTCCTACTGGCAGCCCTGGCCGCGCTCCTGCTCGCCTGGACACCCGTGGTGTCCCGGGGCCTGGCGGGGGCCGACCCTGACGCTGGCCCCGCCCGGGCGGCGGGCGGGAGGGGCGGCGGGCCGGCGGTCCTCCTCAACGAGCTCCTTCCCGCGCCCGGGACGGCCTTCGCAGAGGAGTGGGTCGAGCTCTTCAACAACGGCAGCGCGCCGGCCGACCTGGGAGGGTGGTCGCTGGACGACCTGGAGGGCGCGGGCTCCCGGCCGTACGTCATCCCGAACGGCACCCGGCTTCCCGCCGGCGGGTTCCTGGTCCTGGGCGGGAGACAGACCGGGGTCGCCCTAAACAACGACGGGGACACCGTCCGGCTCCTGGAGCCCTCGGGCGCATTGGCCGACTCGTACACCTACGGCGCGTCCACGCACGACGCCTCCTTCGGCCGCTACCCGGACGGCGGGCCGCGCTGGCGGCCCTTCGAGACGCCGACCCCGGGCGCCTCCAACGGGGCCCCAGCGCCGCCGGGCCCCGCCGACGGCTCGGTCGTCCTGGTGCAGGTCTACTACCACGCGTTCCCGGGCAGGGGGAACGAGTTCGTTGCGGTGGCCAACCCGGACGATTCGGCGGCGGTCGACCTCTCCGGCTGGAGCGTCCTTTCCGGTTCTTCGTCGGTGACGTTCCCCGACGGGACCACGCTCGGGCCGGGCGCGACCGTGTTCGTCACCGGGAACGCCTCCGACTTCCTTTCGGACACGGGGCACCTGCCGGACCTCGAAACCCGCGGCTCGAGGCCCGACGTGGGGCAGGCCGGGACATCCGGCAGCTGGCCGGCCCTGGGCAACGAGGGCGGGGCGGTCGAGCTGCGCGACAGCCGGGGCGACGCCGTGGACGCCTTCGCCTGGGGACGGCCGCCCGGCGGCACAGGCTGGGCCGGCCCCCCGGCGGTGGCGCTCGGCGCCGGAGAGGTGGCGAGGCGGCTGCGGGACGGCTCCGGCCGCTGGCAGGACTCCAACACCTCGGCGGACTGGCCGGCCTCCGGCGCGCTGCCCGTCGGCCGGAGCGATTTCGGAGAGAGGACCTTCGGGGTCGCGTCCGTCTCGGCGTTCGTGTCCCCCGACTGCTCTTTCGCCGCCGTCGCCGGGGAGCTCGACTCGGCCCGGTCCTCCATACTCGTCGCGGCCTACCAGTTCGAGAGCTGGCCGCTCGCCCGGAGGCTCGAGGCGGCATGCCTGAGAGGAGTCGCGGTCAGCGTCCTGCTGGAGGGCGCGCCCGTGGAGGGGGTCTCCGACCAGGAGCGGGCCGTGGCCCGGCTGCTTTCCGACAGCGGCGCCCGGGTCGCCTTCCTGGCGTCCCCCCCGGGCCGGGACCTCCCCGACAGGTACTCCTACATGCACGCCAAGTACTGCGTCATCGACAACTCGACCTGCATCGTCTCCTCCGAGAACTGGAAGGAGTCCGGCCTGCCCTCGGTCAACACGGCCGGCAACCGGGGCTGGGGGGCGGTCGTGCGGGACCCCGGCCTCGCCGGCTTCCTCTCGGAGGTTTTCCGGGCGGACGCGAACCCCGCGATGCGCGATGTGATGCCGTATTCGCCGGAAGGGGGCAGGTTCGGGCCGCCTCCGGCCGGCTTCGTCCCCGAGGGCGCCTCTCCGGGCGGGAGCTTCCGGCCGCGCTTTCCGGCGGAGCGCTTCGGGCCGGGGGCGAGCGTCCGGCCGGTGCTCTCGCCCGACACCTCGCTCCTCGAGAACGGCTCGGTCCTGGGCCTCCTGCGCTCGGCCTCCCGGACGCTGGACATCGAGCAGCTCTCCTGCCCGCCCGACTGGGACTCTGGCGGGTCGGAAATGCCCAACGCCTACCTGGAGGCGGCGGTCGGGGCCGCCCGGCGCGGCGTCCGGGTAAGACTGCTTCTGGACGGCACCTACCTGGACCCGGAGGGCTCCGGCAAGGCGAACTCGGACGCCCTGAACCTCGTGCTGCACGTCGCGGCCGCGGAGGGCCTGGACCTTGCGGCGCGCTTTGCCGCCGTCCCCGGCACGCTCAAGCTGCACAACAAGGGCGTCGTGGTGGACGGGGAGAGGGTGCTCGTCTCGAGCCTCAACTGGGGGCGCAACAGCGTGCGCGAAAACCGCGAGGTGGGCCTGATCATCGAAGGCGCGGGGGTGGCGGGCTACTTCCAGCGCGTCTTCGACATCGACTGGAACCTGAGCGCCCCTCCTCCGCGGCCCGGCGGCGGGAGCGAAGGCGACGCTACCTTCCTGCGCGACCTGCCGGCGCGGGCGCTGTTCCTGACGGTGCTTCTGGCCGCCGTGGCGGTGACCGTGCTGCTGCGCCGGGCGCTGTCGAGGCGACGCCGGTACTGAAACGGGGCGGCGGGCAGAAAGGCAGCATGGCAGAAAGGCAGAAAGGCAGCATGGCAGCAAGGCAGCATGGCAGCAAGGCAGAAAGGCAGAAAGGGACGACGGCCGTCCCCTTTCTCCCTTGCTGCCCTGCTGCCCTGCTGCCTTGCTGCCTTCCCTTGCTGCCCTGCTGCCTTCCTGCCTTGCTGCCTTCCCTTGCTGCCCTGCTGCCCTGCTGCCTTGCTGCCTCGCTTCCTGCCTTCCCGCCTTCCTGCCCCTTCCGCCGTCAGACTCCCATTACCAGCCTGAAAAGGTCCCGCAGGCCGGGCGCGAGCCCCAATATGAGCAGGGCGGCGCGCAGGAGGCCCTGCAGGAGGGCGTCCCTGCCGAGCTCCTTTCGGAACTCGACCTCGAGGACGTAGAGGATGGCGCCGATGGCCACGGCCTTCATCGGGAACATCACGAGGGCTGTGCCGGCGGTCTCTATGAGGTAGTTGGAAAGCACGTGCTTCTCGCCGTAGGAGTGGAAGTCCAGGGCGCGGTAGGTTGCGGCGGCGTCCAGGAAGTGGCCGGAGAGGATGAATGCGCCCGTCCCGGAGGCCATCGGCGCGAGGGTCTTCCGCTCGCGCGCCAGGAGCCGGAGAGGCGACCACACGAGGAGGGTGGCGCCGGCGGCCAGCGCCGGCACGATCGCTAGCTCCCCGGGGTGGAGCGTCCAGCCGACGGCGCTCTCCGGGCCCCAGGCGCCCGGCCGGACGCACCAGTAGGCGACGGCGAAGAGGGGCCCCGATATCGACTGGAGCCCGAACCAGGCCAGGAACGTCGGCGTGTCGGCCCGGACGCCCTCCCTCCTCAGGACGACGGCGCTCAGCACGACCGTGAGCGCCACGAGCGTTGCGGCCGAAAGGACGGCCGGCTCGGAGGCCGCCCCTCCCCGGAAGCCGCCCACGAGGAAGAGGCAGTGGAACGGCACCATCGCCCAGAGCATGGCCACGGTCCGCCGGTTGTCCAGCCGGCGCGCAAGCATGGTCAGCCCGATGACGAGCGCGCCGACCAGGACGTATATCTGGGGCGAGATGAAGACGTAGGCGGCGGGCAGCGAGAAGTAGAACGAGTCCTCCAGCGCCCGCGCGAGCGTGCCGTAGAGCACGAACGGCACCAGCGCCAGTATGTAGTTGAGGTCGATGGCGACGCCGTGCCTCTTGAGGCCGGTGTGGATGAGGTACACGGCCGCGGCAAGCAGGATGCCGTAGACCACGGTGCTTATGAGGTTGTAGTCCTCCGTTATCCCGTTGACCGGGTGGCCCAGGGCGTCCGCCTCCGTGGAGCCCCAGAAGTAGCGGTACACGAACCGGTCCCAGACCACCGACGGGAAGAGGAGGCAGGCGACGAGCGCGACGAGCCCCGAGACGGCGAGGCCGTAAACGAGCATGCGGGCCGGGGACAGCGACCGGGGTGCGGGGGACGAACGGGGGCGGTCGCCGCTGCCCACTTCCCGCTCCTTGCCGCCCGCTGCATCCCGTCCGTCCCTTGCCCCTTGCCCCTTGCCCCTTGCCCCTCCATCCAACCTCAATAACAAGACCGAAAGGCTGATATCCGTTATGGATTATTAAGCTACTTACCATGCCCGATTTCCGCAAGGCCAAGGCGATGGTATTCCCCCGCCGGGTGGTCGCCGGGCATAACATAATAGACCAGATTGCAGACATGGCCCGGGAGTTCGGGCTCAAGGGGACGGCGCTCATCGTCACCGGCCCCTCGACCCTCAAGGTCGCCGGAAAGGCCGTCGCCGGGTTCCTCAAGGACTCCGGCTACGACGTCCATCTCATCGAGACCGGGCCGGCGACCGTCGAGAACGTGGACAAGATAGTGAAGACGGCCGAGGAGATCAAGGCCTCATTCATAGTCGGTGCCGGCGGAGGCAGCAAGATAGACCAGGCCAAGGCCGCCGCCTGCAAGCTGTACCTCCCTTTCATCAGCGTCCCCACGAGCGCCTCCCACGACGGGCTGGCCTCGCCCAAGGCGTCGATAAGGAACGGCGGCGGCCCAAGCTCGGTGGACGCGGTCATGCCGGTGGGCATCCTGGCCGACGTGGGCATAATCGCCAAGGCCCCCTACCGGTTCCTGGCGTCGGGCTGCGCCGACGTCATCGCCAACTCCACCGCGCTCCTGGACTGGCAGCTCGCCCACCGGCTGCGCGGCGAGGAGTTCAGCTCCACCGCGTACGCGATATCCAAGATGTGCGCCGCGACCATCATGGAGAGCGCCAACATAATGCAGAAGAACGTCGAGGAGAGCGTCTGGATAGCCATCAAGCCGATGATCTCCTCGGGGCTGTCCATGAGCATCGCCGGCTCCTCGCGCCCGACCTCGGGGGCGGAGCACCTTTTCTCCCACGCCCTGGACAGGATCGCCCCCGGAAGGGCCCTTCACGGGGAGCAGTGCGGCGTCGGGACGATCATGATGATGTACCTTCACGGGGGGGACTGGAGGCAGGTCAGGCAGGCCCTGGCCGACATCGGCGCGCCGGTCACCGCGGCCGGGCTGGGAATCGGCCGGGAAGAGGTGATTTCGGCGCTGACGGTGGCCCACACCATCCGCCCCGAGAGGTACACGATACTGGGCGATCGGGGGCTCTCGACCGAGGCGGCCGAGAAGATAGCCTCGCTGACGGGGGTGGTCTGATGCGCCCGGGAAGGGAGGGATTCCATGGTAACGGTCACGCTGGTCGGGGAGACGCAGGCGAAGGAAGGGCTGATGTTCGTGTTCGTGGGACCGCTGACGGAGTGCCGCGACTGCCGGTTGAAGGCGGTCTGCTTCAACCTCGAGGAGGGGCGGACCTACGTCATAAAGGCGGTTAGGGCGGTCCACCACGACTGCAAGGTGCACGAGGGCGGGGTGCGCGTCGTCGAGGTCGAGAAGTCGCCGATAAGGACGACGGTGCCCAGCCGGGCGGCCCTCGAGGGGACGACCTACACCTGGCAGGGCAAGGAGTGCCAGAACCTGGGATGCGCCCACTACCTCCGGTGCACGCCCCGGGGGATGAAGGCGGGCGAGAGGTACCGCATCGTGAAGGTCGCGGGCTACGTGGAGTGCCCGGACGGGGAATCGCTCAAGGAAGTGGTGCTCGACATCTGAGAAGGCCGGCGGGGGGGCGCCCGCGAGGCGCCCGGCAGAATCAAACCCCCCGGGCCTCTTCAAAATCTGTGCGGGCCTGGGGGGATTCATGTATGCGATTTGCGGCTCGCTTCGCTCCCGCAAATCGCAGATCCGGGCGACAGTCCCGCCTGTCGCCCTCGCTCCAAAATGCCCCGCATTTTGTCGCTTCGAACGCCATGCCCTCTCGCCGGGTCGGGCATGGCGTTCTCTCAAATCCCCCCAGGCCTCTTCAAAATTTGTGCGGGCCTGGGGAGACTTGTTTGACAAATTACGGCTCGCTTCGCTCCCGTAATTTGTCGATTCGTGCGACACGCCCTCCTGCCGGGCCGGGCGTGTCGCACTCTCAAATCCCCCCAGGCCTCTTCAAAATTTGTGCGGGCCTGGGGGGATTTGAACCCACGGCACTCCGGTTAAGAGCCGGATGCTCTACCTGGCTGAGCTACAGGCCCGCTGGGCGAAACGGCTGATAACGATTCCTCTTCATATACCTGTCGATGGGAGAAGGTGCAAGGCGCGTGGCGCAAGGGGGAAAGGCAGCGAGGCGGCAAGGCAGCAAGGCAGCAAGGGTATATGGTGCCATCCTCCCTTTCTCCCTTGCTGCCTTGCTGCCCTGCTCCCTTGCTCCCTTGATGGCATGCTGAAAGCCGGCCGCCTCCATAAGGGGTATGGAGGCACATGCCATGGAAATGATAGGGTTGGACATACACAAGAAGAATTGTTGGGCAACGGTTTTGGATGAAAGCGGGAA